>Ga0265293_10000339_pt1 | contig 113205 bp, 104 predicted proteins | sample Munlanlewell138R_FD_192505 | JGI IMG/M metagenome (GOLD analysis project Ga0265293, IMG submission 192505) | Leachate microbial communities from a municipal landfill in Southern Ontario, Canada - Leachate well 138R | ecosystem: Engineered > Solid waste > Landfill > Unclassified | place... | reverse complement strand
CAGATGGTAGTTGGGTGGATAAATTACTTTAGGATTGGAATGATGAAGGGATTTATGTCAGATTTTGGAGCATGGCTAAGACATAAAATAAGGGTTATTCTTATGAAACAATGGAAGAAACCTAAGAGAATCTATAAAAATTTGGCCTACTTAAATAGAAAATATAAAAATGGATTCAATCACGAAGCTATTTATAAAGTAGCAAACTCAAGACTGGGATGGTACAAACGAAGTGGAATGAATGTAGTTAATTTTATATTAAATCCAAATTTATTTGAAACAAAAGTAAAGGATGGAGCATGTTTGCTCAATCCTTTACAATACTATCTAAGAAATGCTGGAATATAAATTGTAGAGCCGTATACGAGACCCGTACGTACGGTTCAATGAGAGGGAAATAGTACTAGCTATTATTTCTCTACTCTATTGGTATAGAACATGTTTAACAACATATTAAAAAATGAGTATTACATGTTCTAATATGCACATTATTAAGAAAACTTATAGAATAATAATTCCTATTAATATAAGTGATTTGTCCTTGAAGTAGGCTTATGCTACCATTAATTAGAGAAATTGAAGAAGAGAGGAGACAATTATGGATAGCATAATCAAGAAGATGCCATTACCTATTACAGGCTTAATGTTGGGATTAGCAGCCTTAGGCAACTTAGTACAGTCTTACAGTAATAATCTTAGAGTGTTTTTTGGAATAATTTCAGGACTTATTCTTTTATTAGTAATCATGAAAATTTTTACTCTAAAAAAGGGAGTTGCTGAAGCCTTGGAAAATCCAGTTGTAGCTAGTGTTTTTCCAACTTTATCCATGGCAATTATTTTACTTGCGGCTTACTTAAAGCCAATTAGCTTCACAATGGCTATCATATTATGGTTCTTTGGAATTATATTACATATTATCTTAGTAGTTTGGTTTACCAGGAAATTTGTACTTAACTTCAATATAAAAAAGGTATTTCCCAGTTGGTTCATAGTCTATGTAGGAATAGTGGTAGCTAGTGTTACATCAGGTGCTTTTGACATGCAATGGTTAGGAAAGATACTCTTTTATTTAGGTTTTATCGCATATTTAGTACTTCTGCCTCTTGTGGTAAAGAGAATCTTAATTATTAAGGAAATGCCTGAAGCAGCCTTACCCACTCTAGCAATTCTAAGTGCACCTGCAAGCCTTTGCTTAGCAGGCTATATGAATTCATTTGCAGATAAGCAAATGTTCATGATATATTTCTTGCTATTTATATCACAAGCTACTTATATTGTAGTTCTTACAATGTTACCAGGACTATTGAAACTTAAGTTTTATCCCAGCTATTCAGGATTTACTTTCCCCTTGGTAATAAGTGCCATATCATTAAAGCTTACTAACGGGTTTTTAATGAATACAGAAAATCCTATATCCTTTTTATCTATATTAGTAAGAATAGAAGAAGTAATAGCATTTGCAATGGTAGCATATGTTCTTTTTAGATATATATATTTTATATTCTTTGAGAAAAATGCTGAATCTAATATTATAAAAGTTGCAAAGGTATAGTCATAATATAAACTAAAAATGGAGGAGAAATGATGGATATTAAGTCTAGTGTGAATTTATTAGAAGCCTACTTAGGATTACATAGAAAGCCAGTGGGAGTGAAGTTCTTTTTTGACAAAGATGAGTTTGATAATTTTGAAGTATCTCAAAGAGATAGAAAGGTAACATACTGCAATTCGGTCCAGTTGGCCAGCAAGGGTGCTTCGATGAAGTTGACTAAGGAGAACCAATCATGTCCAAATGGAGCTATGGCATTAAAAATGAAGGAAGTTCCGGAGCCAATGGCAAATGGTAAAGGAAGGTTCAGTAAAAACATATATAATAGTATTGATATATCGAAAAGTATCAGTGATGAAATGTTGTTTTTAAAGGAAGAGCCTGCTGGAATCGTTGTAATGCCCCTTGAGAATTATACACAAGCTCCTGATGTGGTTGTAGTAGTTGGAAGCTCCTATGCCGTGATGAGGATGATTCAAGGGCATGGTTATTTCAATGGATATACAGATAACTTAAGAACCATAGGACTTCAGGCAGTGTGTCAGGATCTTACGACATACCCATATATTACACAGGATATAAATATCTCTTTATTATGCCCAGGTACTAGATTGGTAGCGGACTGGGAAGCAGATGAAATTGGGATGGGGATTCCATTTTCAAAATGGTATGAGGTTGTAGAAGGAGTTATGGAGACCACAAATCCATTTGAGAGGGATAAGAACAAGGAAGCTATTGTAAAGAGACTAAAAGATAAAGGATTAGATCCCAGTGCTATTATTTTTAATCAAAACTATGATGATGGATCATATACTGGAGGTAGGATAAATATAAATAAGTAGGTTGTTAGATCATAGGATTTATTATATTATTGGATAAAAATTCAGGCTGAAAAACTTGTATTAAATCAAGATTTCCAGCCTAATTTGTTATATAATCTAGATGGGGTGATTCACTTGAAAATTACTGTAAGATACCTAGGTACTGAGTTATATAATTTAGAAGAGGAACACCAACTGGATAATGATTTGACTTTAGAGGTTTTTTTAAAAAAAATAGTCCATCAACTAGGGACTGATTATACTGACTTTATTAATGAAACAACCGTTTTGATTAACAATGAAGTGAAAAATAATGATGCTATACTTAAGGATGGAGACATAGTATTAATTCTTCAAGTATTAGGAGGAGGTTAAGCAATATGCTTAACCTCTATTTGTTTAATATTAGATTTTATTATAATAAATTGTTATTTTATGAGGAAGAAAAGCATGAGATGTGCTGGATAAGCTGCATAATATAATAATTGTAATACCTTGTTCTTGGGACCCAGCTTTTTATTGTAAAATAATAGAATAGGCAGAGCTAGGAGTGAATACTGCTGTATTGAACTGGAACCCATAGTGTTGACAACGTATAAAATAAAACCAAGAATTAACATTCTTCTTAGAGGCTTATAATTTCTTGTGAAAAAGAATGCTGTTATATAGATTATGCCAATAAAATTGTAATCCGTAGCAAATAGGGCTGCAAGGGTAGCAGCTCCAATGGTTACAGTTAGATTTTTTGTGCTAATAAAACCTTGCTCCTTATTAAATAGGTGCATGGCAACAAGTCCAATTGCTAAAGTAAAAAATATATTTTGATGTGGCCAGTAAGTACCTCCATAAAAGGCAAAGTCAAAGGGAATTTCTGATATAAAAGCAAATATAAGAATTCTAACTATATAGTTTTTTATATCCTTTGTATGCATGTATCCTTCAACAAGAAGAAAAGAATATATTGGGAAAGCCAGCCTTCCAATAATTCGATAATCCATTTCAAAAGGTGAAAATATTGCTCCATAATGATCAATAATCATAGATACTAAAGCTATTGTCTTTAAAATTAAAACATTCATAATTGTTCTCCTCTGGTTGTATTTGTTACTAGTATACCAAACCAAAAAATATTAGTAAACACAGAGTATTTGATTGCTAGTAATTTATCAATCAAATATAATTAAGTATATGGAGGTGAGTTTTTTTGTCAAACATTATTGAGGTAAAGAATCTAAGAAAGTCCTACGGGGAAATAGAAGCCGTTAAGGGAATCGATTTTTATGTTGAAAGAGGAAAGCTTTTTGCCTTTCTTGGACCAAATGGAGCGGGTAAATCAACTACCATTGATATCCTATCAACTTTATTGAAACCTGATGAAGGAGAAGTTTTAATTAATGACTATAAACTAGGAAAAGATGATAACAAGATTAGATCTTCAATTGGAGTTGTTTTTCAGGATAATCTTTTAGATAATCTTCTAACAGTTAAAGAAAATCTTGAACTTAGGGGAAGTTTTTATAATTTGGAGAAAGATGAGTTAAAAGAAGCTATAAGAAGAGCTGCAGGAGTATGTGAGGTTAATGAGTTCATAAATAGACCTTATGGAAAGCTATCTGGTGGGCAAAGAAGACGTAGTGACATTGCAAGGTCTCTAATTAATACTCCAGAGATACTTTTTTTAGATGAGCCAACAACTGGTCTAGATCCACAAACTAGAAAGAATATTTGGGATACCATCAGAAAGATGCAAAGAGATAACAATATGACAGTATTTTTAACTACCCATTACATGGAGGAAGCTGCAGAGGCGGATTATGTAATAGTTATAGATCATGGAGAGATTGTTGCCAAGGGGACACCATCTCAATTAAAGGATAAATATACCACAGATAGACTTATACTAACAGTTAGAAATATTGAGGAGGTTAAAAATAGACTTTGTAATGAGAATATTGACTTTCAACAAAACTCGGATATTATTCAAATTAACTTAGAATCAACTTTTCAGTCCTTGGATATCGTTAGAAAAGTTGAAGATGTGATTGAAAGTTTTGAAGTGTTAAAAGGAACAATGGATGATGCCTTCATTCAAATAACTGGTAAGGAGATGAGAGGATGATACAACTTACCTTAAGAAATTTAAGAATCTTTTTTAGAGACAGAAGTGCTGTATTTTTCTCTCTTTTGGCGGTTTTTATAATTATAGGACTATATGTACTATTCCTTGGAGATATGGTTTCTGGGGGAGAAATGTCATCTGAAGAGACTAGATTCTTAATGGATACATGGATTATGGCTGGACTTCTTGCAGTAACCTCTGTAACTACTACAATGGGAGCTTTTGGGATTATGGTGGAAGATCAGCATAAGAAATTAATTAAAGATTTTAATTGTTCTCCCATAAAAAGGAGTGAGATTGTTGGAGGCTATCTATTGTCCACTTTCTGCATTGGGATTATTATCTCTGTGATTGCACTTGTATTAGGGCAGGGTTATATTGTTTTTTTAGGCGGAAAATTATTGAGTTTCTCACAGATTATAAGGGTATTTGGAGTTCTCATAATTTCTGTTTTAGCCTCAAGTTCTATGGTGGCATTATTGGTTAGTTTTTTCAAAAGTAATAATGCTTTCTCAGCTGCAAGTACCGTTATAGGAACCTTAATTGGATTTTTAACTGGAATTTATATTCCTATAGGTGTACTTCCAACTGGAATACAAACGGCAATAAAGCTTTTTCCAATTTCTCATGCAGCAGCCTTATTTAGACAAATATTTACAGAAGTAGCAGTAGTTGAGGCTTTTGCTGGAGCTCCTGCCCAGGTTATTAATGTTTTTAATGTAGAACTGGGTATAGTTTTTGAAGTAGGAGATAAAATAATGGAACCTATACACCATATTTTAGTCTTGGTTGTAACTACGATAGTATTCTTTGGAATATCTGTATATAGATTCAAAATTAAAAAAGATTAGGGGTGGAATTATGGCAGAAATAAAGTATGAAATAGTTGAATCTTTAGGTGTTATAAGTGAAAGTAATAAGGGGTGGACAAAGGAATTGAATCTTGTAGCATGGAATAACTATGCTCCAAAATACGACATTAGAGAATGGGATCCTGATCATGAAAAGATGGGTAAAGGCCTCACCTTCACAAAAGATGAGATGATAGAACTTAAGAGATTGTTTGATAAGTTGGATTTAGAATAATTAAAAAATGGAGAGAAGAACTGGTTCTTCTCTCCTTAAATGTTTATTTCAATATTATTAAGAAAGCTAATTAATTGTTATTGGGTTTATGTTAGTTAAACTTTGTTTAAGTCATGAATAGTACATAGATGAAACTTACTTATAGATTTTACATACCTATAACAATTAGGGTCTTTTGACCAAAATTCTTTGGAATTTAGTGAAATATATAAGAGTAATAAATATACTCTAGGGGTAATATAAACATAAGGATAAGGGAGGTGTTTTTATGTTGTATTTTGCCTATGCAAGTAATTTAAGCAAGAAGTATATGTCAGGAAGGTGCCCTTCTGCCATACCTCTAAAAAAGGTCGTATTGAAGAACTACAAGTTGACCTTTAATGAATTAGCTGATATTGTACCTACAGAAGGGGAAGAAGTAGTTGGAGCCTTATATTTAATATCCAAGCAGGAGTTGGAGAAGCTGGACATTTTAGAGGGTTATCCAGATCTTTACGATAGGATTAGGGTTGAGCTTGAAGATTATGATGGGAACATCTATGAAGGTTTTGTATATTCAATGGTTGAGAAAAAACTCCAAGCACCACCTGATAGCTATTATAAGATATTGCTTGAAGGTTATGACGACTGGAATATAGACAAACAGCTATTAGAAAGAGCTAAGTCTTTAGTATAGAATACTTATCCCCTGATCCCTATCAGGGGAAATTATATGATTAAAAAAGGAGAGAATTATTAATGATCAAGGATTTAAAAGGCATAAAGCCACAGATACACAAGGATACATTTATTGCAGAAACTGCAGCTGTAATGGGGGATGTAAACATTGGTGAAGGTAGTAGTGTGTGGTTTAGTGCAGTTGTAAGAGGAGATATAGAAAACATAACAATTGGGAAATACACTAATATTCAGGACAATGCAACAGTTCATACAGAAACTGATATTCCAACAAAATTAGGAGATTATGTGGTTATTGGACATAATGCCATTATCCATGGGTGTACCATAGGTGATAATTCACTAATTGGTATGGGAGCTACTGTTCTGAACAATGCGGTTATTGGTAAGAACTGCATAATTGGAGCAGGCAGTGTAGTTACTGAAGGGAAGATAATACCCGATAATTCCATGGTAATTGGATTACCTGGTAAGACTGTAAGAATGGTATCTGATGAAGAAGTTGAAGGAATCAAGGAGAATGCAATTAGATATTATAATCTATGGCAAAAGCATGTGGATTAATATATAGACTGGGTATAAATTAACGAGAAGTAACTATCAAAGATAGGGGGAAGACAAATGGACTATAGAGAAAGATACCAATTATGGTTAGATGATCCATATTTTGATGAAGAGACAAAAGCTGAACTTAGTGCATTAACAGATGAAGAGGAAATTGAGGATAGATTTTATCAGGACTTAGAGTTTGGAACAGCTGGGTTAAGAGGTAAAATTGGCGCAGGAACTAATAGGATGAATAATTATACTGTGAGTTTAGCATCTGAAGGTTTAGCTAGAACTATAGTTAATCATGGAGAGGAAGCTAAAAAGAAAGGTGTTGCTATAGCATATGACGTAAGACAGTTCTCAGATAAATTTGCAGAAATATCAGCTAGAGTGTTGGCAGCTCATGGAATTAAGGTTTATCTTTTTGATGATATAAGACCAACACCGGTATTATCATATACTGTAAGGAAACTTGGAACGATTTCAGGGATAGTTGTAACAGCAAGCCATAATCCCCAAGAATATAATGGATATAAGGTTTATTGGGAGGAAGGATCACAAATCCTAGATGATATAGCTGATGAGATATTAACTGAGATAGGAGAAATTGGACACTTTAACAATATAAAAACCATTAGTTTAGAAGAGGGTATAGAAAGTGGTTTAATTGAGATAATTGGAAAAGAAATAGATGATGAGTATACTGATAAATTGTTAAAGATGGCAATTAACGATGATGTGGATAAGGATATTAAAGTAGTATATACTCCTCTAAATGGGACAGGGAATATTCCTGTAAGAAGAGTATTAAGTGAAAGAGGATTTAATAATATAATTGTGGTTCCAGAGCAAGAAAAACCTGATTATACCTTTGCAACTGTTGGTTATCCAAACCCAGAAGATACTAAGGCATTTAAATATGCTAGGGAACTTGGCCTAAAAGAAGGTGCTGATATACTTCTTGCCACTGATCCAGATTGTGATAGAGTAGCAATGGCTATAAAAAATACAAAGAATGACTACACCTATCTAAATGGAAATCAAACAGGAGCATTACTTGTTTATTACATTTTATCACAAAGGAATGAAAAGGGTAATTTACCAGAGAATGGTGCCATTGTCAAAAGTATAGTAACTGGAGACCTGGGAAAAGCCATAGCAAGCAAGTATGGAGTTATAACATTTGAAACTCTAACTGGTTTTAAACACATATGTGCCAAAGCAAATGAGTGGGACATAACAGATGCTTATGAATTTATATTTGGATATGAGGAATCAATAGGCTATGTTTATAAGGATTTAGTTAGAGACAAGGATGCTGTGGTAGCATCAATGATAATTGTTGAAATGGCGGCATACTACAAATCTGAGGGAAAATCTCTACTTGATGTATTAGAAGAGGTGTACAAGGAATTTGGATATTACAATGAAAAACTTATTTCAATAGTTCTAGAAGGAGTAGATGGACAACAACGTATAAAGAGAATGATGGAAGATATTAGGCATCAACCTGTTGAATCAATAGGTGAGATGATGCTACAGAAAACCGTTGATTTCTTAAGGGATGATACAGATGCTGGAAGATCGAATGTATTGAAGTATTATTTAGATGATGGTTCATGGTATGCGATTAGACCTTCTGGAACTGAACCTAAGATTAAATTATATATCTATTCAAAAGGCAAATCTCAACAAAATGCAGAAGAGAAGGTAAGTTTAATTGAAAAGGTTGTAAGACATAGGATGGAATCAGTAGAATAAAGGAAAGTAAGTTTACTAAAAACTGCAAATAGTGATCAACTCCTGGATGAAATATTTGATATTTCATCCAGGAGCTTATTTTTTATACCAGAAGTATTATAAGTATTAGTTTTAAACACTAAATCAAGAAAAATTATTGACCATAAGAGACAGTTATAACTAGATTAATAGAAGACTCTTATTATTTAATATTTCTTATAAGTAAAGGAAGATACTTGTAAAGTAAATAGGGCAATGCTATAATGTTTAGAGTGTCTAAATATAGTACAAGAGGTGCTTTGATTGGATGTTATTATGAGTAAAAAAATAATTAGAAAAGATATATTAAAAATAGCTAACCCAGTATTCATAGAATTAATTATGGGTACATTATTTGGAATGGTTGACATGATGATGTTAGGCCGATATGGCGGACCATCGGTTTCCACAGCCTCAATAGCAGCTGTGGGAATTACTAATCAACTTATATTTATTGGATTATCCCTGGTACAGTCTCTTAACATAGGTGCAACTGCCATGGTGGCTAGATATATAGGCGCAAAACGTGAAGACAGGATAGATGCAGTTGTAAGACACATAATTTTACTTACTCAGTTATTCTTGGTACTGCCAATATTATATCTAGGACTTATAAAGTCTCAGATGATGATGGAGTTTTTCGGTGCTGAAGCAGATACAATAGGAATAGGTATAAACTATTTTAGAATTCTAACACTTGGATTCGTATTTCAGGCATTTAACTTTTCCTTGTTTGCAGCCCTCAGGGGAGCAGGTAATACTCAAATTCCAATGAGAATAAATGTTATTGTTAATCTTTTGAATGTGTTTGGGAATGCAATCTTAATATTTGGATTATTAGGTTTTCCGGCACTTGGAATTACAGGGGCAGGTATATCAACATCTTTATCACAAGTTACAGCTAGTGTAATATTAGTATTTTATTTACTAAAGACCAAAGGTGTTATTAAACTTAATTTTAAGAATAAGTTTCAGTTTGATAAAGATATAATATATAATCTTGTAAAGATAGGAATTCCAGCTTCATTGGAACAAATAGCATTTAGGGTTGGAATATTAATCTTCGCTAAATTAATTGCATCCCTGGGAACTGTTGCTTATGCAACTCATCAGATAAGTATTAATATCCTCAATCTATCCTTTACACCAGGGCAATCATTTGGTATTGCAGGTTCTACTTTAACGGGTAGGAGTCTGGGGGCACAAAATCCAGACTTAGCAGAAAATTACATAAACGAAAGTAAGAATATAGGAGCCTTAATTGCAGCTATAATGGGGATTATGTTCTTCTTCTTTGGAGAGTATGTGATTAGATTATATACTGATGCACCTGAAGTTATCAGTGAGGGAACCAAGATTTTAAAACTTATGGCTTTCATTATGCCCTTTCAAACATCTCAGTTGATTATTTCTGGGGGATTAAGGGGTGCTGGAGATACAGTATGGACATTAGTTTCTACACTGATTGGAGTTGTTTTCATACGACTAATCCTGTCATATTACTTTGTTCTGGTATTGGATATTGGTTTATTTGGGGCCTGGTTAGCAGTTCTAGTAGATCAGTTTATCAGATGGATTCTCATAGTAATTAGATTTAAGACAAACAAATGGAAATATATAACAATAAGATAAACCTGCTCTTGAGCAGGTTTATATATTTTTAAGTATATGATTTGCAAAGTCTTTAGCCAATTCCTCTATATTAGGAACATTAACAATTGAACCAGGATCATTAGCTGTTGCCATTAAAGAAAAGTTAGGAGGCAACTCAAAAGTCTTATTCATATTAAGGCTACTTATTAGTTGCTTTGCCAGAGCATCTCCTCCTGAGTAACCAGAAACAATTACTGAGAAGATTCTCTTGTCATAAAACTTGGTCTTTCTAAAAAGAGCTGTTAATCTATTTATTGTTGCCACGATGTTTGCAGTTAACATATCATTATAATTAGGGCATAGTAGAATAACAGTTGAGGCATTTAAAATGGCTGGATAGACTTCTTCAACGACTATTCCACCATAGAAGCATTTAGTTTGTCTACCAAAGTACTTACAGGTTTTATAGCTGCATCCTCTACAATCAGAAATAGTTCCACTACCAAGATAAACCTCATTAATTTCAACATCTGTAAGGTTTTTCTTGACCATATCCCATAATCCCAAGGTATTGGAAGTTCCTTTATTTGAAGAGTGCAGAACCGCAATGTTTTTATTCCGGAAGTATTCTTGATCTGATGTAAGTCTTCTTCCTAATTCTTCACTTTTTAATAGGCAAATTGCTTCCATATCCATATTGTATATTTTTGTCAAGGGAATATAATTATCTAAGTTTGCATTTGCCTCAATGACAGGTCTGCCAGGGAATTGACATCCCAGATTATTAGCTAGATAAACTATTCTTTGGGCAGCTGTTTTAGTGTGATTATTGTATTTGCTGTGAATTAGTACTCCACCTCTTGAACCTTCCAGAGACTTGATATCTCTATTGTATAATTCTTCAAAGATACTATTAAGATTATTACTATTACCTATGGGGTTTAGTTCTATGGCAAATAAAATATCATGGCCTCTTAGATCTGTTAAATCGTCAATCTTCTCCACTAAATTATATTCATTCTTATTTAAAGCACTCAACAACATTTTGTCTAGTAGACTGCTAGCCTTATCAGGCATAATAACTGTCAATGGTCTCATATTATTCTCCTTAATTGCTTGTATGTATCATCAAGTTTTTTAATTACTTCAGGATGTAGTTCATACCTTGGAATTTCAATCCCCAAGTTTGTTAGTCTCATCTTTGAACCCATAAACACATGGCCCATTAATGATGAACCATAGAAATAATCTCCACTTACTGTAGCTAGGATTGAAAGTGCCCCTGAAGATAAACTGGGTGCTATGTAAGGTTTAAAACCGAGCTTTCTAACTTCTAAATTAGCATTTAAAGTTTTCTCTGTCAAATAATCTGATTTAGAACCATTATAATTACTCATGCTATTTACAACTATTAGACCCTTACCGTGGGGGCCAAATACCTGACCATCTATAGATTAGTCATTAGGACCATCAATCAACTCACTATAATAAGATGCACGAGCGTTCATGACCCCTAATCCATAACCTATTATTTGATTGGGAGCTAATCCCTTAAAATCAAAATTTCCATCCTTGTCCTTATTACTCTCCAAGAATAGTGCCTTACACAAGGGATCCACAGGATCGCTAACCACGGCAAAAATTCCCTTGAAGTTATTCTCCCTAGCTAATAATCCATATTTAGATATGATCTCCTTATTACTTTCAAATTGGACCATTCTTACATCAACATTCTCAGACCCTACAGGGGGAATACCTTTTGATGCGCAGAAAACAAACATATCACAATCAAATAATTCGTCTTCTTTAAGCATCCTAACCCTTGGAAGGCTACTTTCTTTAAAGGGTATCCTTATTTGATTTAACTCATAATTCCATCTTTTTAGTTTTTCAGGACTTCTATCGTATATACCTATGGAGATGTCTGCTCCAGATAGTCTAAGCCCTATACAAAGGTTACTTCCCACATCACCTAAAGCCATGACATTAATTCTCCACTGAGAAGGTGGGCTCATGAGCTCATTCATCCATGATTGATATGATATATTTATGGCTTTAATATTTCTTTTCTTGATTTTCTCATTTATCCAAGATAGGGAATTAATGCTGCTACTTTCATATAGTAAGTCTAATCCTTCACTTTCTGAGTCCAGCTGAGCAGGGGAGGTTATTACAAAACCTCTCCTGGATGTTAAGGGATCCATTTTTATTAGATAATATACTTCAGCTTCATTGATAAGATCTATTTCATTGGCTTTTTGAAGGTTATCAAGTAATAATTTTGAAAAAAGATACTTATCTTCATATTTATAATAATACAATTTTATTTCCTCCTATGTCCTCTTAATGTAAACTCCAATCTTTTTAGATAATCTAGATCTGTTTCTAGGAATACGGAAGGTTTTATGTGTTTTTTCTCATAAATGCTTCTCTCTAAATCCGGATACCTTGGAGTAAAAATAACTTCACCTAAGGTTGCTAATGTAAGGTTCTTTTCATTAATTTCTTGATATACTTTTTCTATAACTCTTAGAATTTCATAGGTATTTTTCAAAGAAACCTCAGATACATTATATATATCATCTTGAGAAATATCTTTGATGAATCTTGGAGATACATAGGGAAGTATGAAGTTAATACTCGGAATCAAATTGGTATCCATGTAGTCTCTTTTTACCATATCTCCACCTAGGAATGGATATTGTCCACTTTCATTAAACCACAATCTAAGATTAGGGACAAAATAAGCTGAATCAACATCAAGATTTCTTATCTCAGCTATTTCCTTACCACTACCAGATAAAATACCAACCAGCAGCTTTGTTATTGATATCCCTTGTTTCCTCAATAGAGGCTCCACGATTTTGATCCTATAACCCTTGTGGAGCAGGTCATCAAGTAGGATAACTGGCCTGTTAAATGATTTTATGGTTTTACACTGTTCTTCTAAGGTTAGGTAGTTAGGGAATTCACCCACTGTAAAACTCTGAATATCTGGAGCAAAGATTCTTTCGGTATGCAAGGTCTTAGTGACAGTATTTGGTATAATAGAATTATTTAGGATTATACCAAATGGAACACACATGTTATCTCCAAGTTCTTGCTTCTTCGCGTCAATTATTGAGACATTATTTGCATCACAAACCTTTTGTATCAACTTACTATAGACCATGTCCCTATTAAATGATATAAGCAGTTCTCCAGGATATAAATCAGCCAATGATTTTTTCAGCCTTTTTCTAGCATCTCCAATAACCTTTAGAATTCTATCATCCCTATCATAGGGGGCTTTAAGAAAGTTTTCTAAGTCAAGATTTAAGCTGATGGGATTGTTCATATCAACCATAAATAAAGGAGAACCTTTATGAGTGTAGGGGGTTTCTATGAATCCTTGGTTTATAACTATTTCTTCTGCAGTATGATTAGTTCCCTTGATCATGGTGTTGCTGTAAATAGCATAATTATAATCTCTATTTAATGCTATGGACAAGGTCTCATTAAAAACCATATCCATTAGATTCTCGTCATTATTCCTGCTATACAAGGATGCGATAAAAGCTGTTCTACCTTTTGCAGTTTGCCTGATGTAGTCTGTAATATTCTGGTCCTTAAATTCATCAAAAAGCATAGAGTGTCTGACCCAGTAAAAGGCCGAGAAGCCAAGGGGTTCATCTGTTGCCATGTCCTTAATGATGATTAGTCTATAACTAAGCTTGTTTCTTAGCTCCAATACACCATCAATTTCAAGATCATCTCCAAAATGTTGTAACAAATAATCAAGGAGTTCACTGCTTAGATTCCTATGAATCTCAACATCAATGGTCTTTGTTTCAACAAGAGTTTTATAAAGGGGTTCTCTCATATACAAACCATAGCTGTAAATATAGTCAGCAGCCATGGGATCGATTAACTTCGAAATATCACGATTTTTGTCAATGTTATCTCTAATTTGGGTTGAACTAATGTCTTCATATCTGGTAGGAAGACTTAACTTAATGATCTTACCCTTAATTTTACTCAAGGCTTCTTTTGTTTGATCATCCACTCCCTTAGGGGTATCATCTAGAATTCTATCAAAAATAACATGTGAGAAGTTAAGAATGTCCTTTTCCATCTTATATGCTGATGCATTAACAACTACATCTGAACCAACTGCAACATAGACTTCCCTATCGCCAAAAAGTTCTTTTAGCTTTTTAAGGTCATCATTATTGCTAAGATTAATTGGTATTTCCTTAGGGAAGAGATATACTCCATCTTCCTTTGCAATACTCATATTTATTATGTTTCTTCTATATTGATGAGCTTCCGTTCTCTTTGACCAAGAAAATTCATCAACAGCTAGATATACCTCAAAACCTTGCTTTCTTATTTCCTTTGCTATTTCTCTGTGACCTAGGCTAAATGGATCAAAGGACCCTGGGAAGAAAGCTATATCTTCTTCTGAAGCCAACTCTAATTTAGAGTAGTTAAACTCATATTCTGCAATATAACGGTAGATATGGTTCAAAGATGAGGCATTATTGTAGAAGATGAAGGTATTTTCCTTAGTATCTTCTAACAAGGTTAAGATTTTTTTAGCCAATCTCTCAAATACAATATACTTATCATCAAGTGAAAGAACACTTGAGTTGAAGATTACAGAAGAGATAACCCTTAAAGCCTCTGTTTTTACCTCAATCTTATAAGAAGTTATTGGTACAAGTAATAGCCCTAATAACCTGTAGAGTCTAGTTATGTTAACTTTAAAATCCTCATGAAAGTTATTTTTGTAAATCGGATAGTTTATAATGGATGTTCCAATAGTATTTAAGAGTAGCATTACCATCTGAGGACTAGATACCTTGATCTTATCTTCAAGGTCATCAATAATTTCATCCAGCTCCTTAGGAGGAAGATAGAGGAAGAGCTTTCCAAGATACTCAGGTATAAATTTGGTAAATTGGTAACTATCCATTTCAAGAGCTCTTAAAAGTTCTATGGCAACATCATTCCTTTGTTCAAATGATAGAAGAGGAATAATATTTAGCAATGTATAGCCACTGTAATTTCTAACTCTTTCAACTGCACTGACCTTAAGGAGATTACATAAGTGAATGGCTGTATGAATTCCAGTGGTAGTTGGGTTCTTTCTCACTTGATCATAGAGAATATCAATATTTATCTTTTTATTTGTCCAATTTGTTGCGGTTTTAAGATTCTCCAAAAACAACTCAGACACATTTGCCTGATCAGAATGATAATTACTTCTGAGAATGGATAAACTACCATCTTCAAGACCCAATCTATTTCCCATGATGTATTTTATATAGTTTTCTCCAGGGATATTGGACTTATCTAAATTACGAGACAATAGACCCTTAAGTTCTCCATTCAAATAAGGATCGCTAATTAAAGACAGTATCTCATTGGTTCTATCCAGAGCACTAAGTCTAATATTATCCTTAAGAGATGAAACCTTCTTTAGAATATATGAATATAGCTGCATTCTTCGGTTTTCATCTAGATTCTTCAAAGGTAGATAAGTTATTGATTGAACCAGATAAAACTGGGATATGTCAGAGAGTTTATCACAGCTTTGGTAAAACTCATTTATTTTATCAAAGTACATATTGTAACTTGATTCATGACAATGTTCAAAAAGAGACTTTACTATGAGCTTTAAATTATACAACCATTGATTTTGGGAATCTATAATCTTATGATTGGGATAGAGTAGGTCCTTCAACAACTCATAGAACAACTTATCAGATGTTTCTATTGGCTTATCTTTTATTATGGACTTAGGAAGCTCTTTTCTATATTCTTCATCATAATACGCAAGTATCTTTCCAATTATTTCAGAGGCTTCCTTCCTTATATCTTCTTCCTTATGAAGGAGGAGGTCAGATAAGAAATGAAGGGCAAGTACTTTTTGTTTCTGAGTGATATAGGTTGAGTATTCTCTTAGGATCTGAATATAGAGTCTTAGCCTTCTCCAATTGGTTTCCCCTCTGGCTTCTTCAAGGATGGAAAGGAACTTCTCCTCATTAGTTAGGTTGTTCATAAGGAAGATATTGTTCTCAATAGCTTTATTTTTCATACAGGATACTATATCTTCACCTTTTAGAAGACTAAGATATGATTTTGGCTTAGTTCTTAGAACACCTTCAAGGCTAGTATCAACTCCCATGGATATCATGTAATCTTCAAAATCCTTAAGCTTTTTATATACTTTTTTATAGCGTAGTTCTTTTGCCTCATCAACATTATCTAATTTAGCAAGGATGACCTGAAATGAGTCCTCAAGAGAGAAGGTATGCATTTCATACTTCCCATTGATTATTCGATTTTTCACTCTAAAGTCAGCATAAATAAGAACCAAGGATTCAATGGGAAGGGTTTCAAGTTCTAAATCCCAAGTTGAGTGATTAGTTGAAATATGACCAATCCTTTCAAGTCCCAGCTTCTTAAACCAAACTTCAGTATAATAATAATGTAGATAAGGAACTCTGTTTTGTTCCTCATCCACAACACCATATTTACCAATATCATGGCCAAGGCTTGATCCTAGAACTATCCCCAAATCGATGGGTAATTTTAGATCCTTAAGTTGCATGGCAACATGCATGGCAACATCCTTAACACCAAGGACATGTTCATTGGTGTTATGACCAGTAATTACCATATCAAGTTGCATCATTTCAAATATGAAGTATTCCTTGTATCCTTTTTCAAACTTGTAATATTCATCAATACAATTTTTAACATCATAATCTAAGTGGTCATAACCATTTAATTCTTGGAGTTTTAATAAAACACCCTCATAGACATTAAATAGACTAGGATCTAGTAGGGAAGACTGTTTATGAGGGAATGATTTAAATACACTATAATCGTAAATTTCCTTTATCCATTCCATTACTGGCTTTGATCCATGTTTATCAAGATAGCCAGAAATTATCTCCATAAAAGAAAGGACAGAAAAATTTCTGTCTTCTTTTAACTGTCTTATGTTATCACTTAAATTGTTTTCAATAATATGATTATTTATGGATTCCAAGATTTTCATGAGAATAGCCTCCTTGAAAGTTCTTTTCCAGTTGCAGTGGCTGCAATACCTCCCAATGCTGTCTCTCTAAGAGATTCAGGCAAAGCTTTACCAACCTTATATAATGCTTCAACAACTTCATCAAAGGGTACCAATGCTTCAACTCCTGCCATGGCCATATCAGCTGATATTAATGCATTTACAACCCCTGATGCATTTCGCAGGGAGCATGGATATTCCACCAGACCAGCAATTGGATCACATACTAAACCCATAATATTTATTAGGGCAAAACCAGCGGCATCCAGACTCATTTTAGGGCTTCCACCTGCCATTTCAACTATTCCAGCAGCTGCCATTGCAGCAGCAACTCCACATTCAGCCTGACAACCACCTTCAGCCCCTGAAACTGTGGCATTTTTTGCTACTATTTCTCCAATACCCGCTGCTGTGAATAATCCCCTGATAGTAGATTCATCATCAACTTGAAGTTTTTCTCTGGCAGATAAAATAGCACTGGGCAATATCCCTGATGCACCAGCAGTGGGGGCAGCACATACTTTACCCATGGAAGCATTGACTTCAGAAGTGGACAAGGCCTTTGACATAGCAGAGTTAATAAAAACTCCACTTAAAGTTCTACTTGAATTCTTATAATCTTCAACTTTTTTTGCATTGCCACCAGTTAATCCTGAAACTGATCTAATTTCCTTGTCTAAGGCATCAGTGGCTGACTTTTCCATTACAGTGAATGTTTTTCTCATAATATCAAAAACATCTTCTAAGGAGCTATTATTAATTTTAATTTCTTTTTCTATGACAACATCTGATATCTTCATGTTCCCTTTGGTACATAAGTCTAGTAATTCTGATCCTTTATTAAACACTGTTCCAACTCCTTAAAAAATAAATTTTGCTCTGGTTATTTCTTTGATACTACTGATTTCCTTTATTACTTCTTGACCAATGGGTGTATCTATCTCACAGAACATAGTAGCATTATCACCATCTCTAGAAACTTTCATTGTAGCTATATTAATGTCATGAAAAGCAAGAATGGAACTAATTCGACTAATGATTCCCTTTTGATCCTTGTACTTCAAAATAATAGTTGGGTATTCACCAGTAAATTCAACCTCATCTCCATCAATATCCGTGATAATAATACTACCACCACCAATTGAGGAACCGATTATGTAAAAATCTTCTTTATCCTCATATTTAAATACAATTTTAGCTGTATTAGGATGAGCATACTCCATGTCAATCTCAATAAATTTAAATTGAATGCCAGCTTCTTTAGCAAGCTCAAAAGAGTTTCTCAGCTCTTCATCGGAGGGTTCATACCCTAGAATTCCAGCAACTAGAGCCTTATCAGTACCATGGCCCTTATAGGTTTTTGCAAATGATCCATGAAGATGAAATTCAACCATATAAAACCCACTGCCTGCAATTTCACTAGCAATTTTTCCTAACCTTGCTGCACCTGCTGTATGAGAACTCGATGGACCAACCATAACTGGTCCTAATATATCAAAAACTCCATATTCTTTCATATTAATTACCTCCTCATTGTTACATTCATTATATAATTATAATAGGTTGTTTTCAATGATGATTTGAATAAGAAGATTGCACGAATATAGGTTGTAAGGGTATAATAGTCATTAGTGGAGGTGTGTTGAATATGATATTATCCGTGGATCTTAATCCTATTTTAAGAAGAAGATTTTATGTCAAAGATTTGAATATAGACCAGAGTAACATAAAATCAAGTAGAAAATTGGTATTTCCTGATGGTTTAGGCATTGAATTAGCATTACTTGCACAACTATTAGGGATAGAATCAAAAATCTCAGGATTTGTTGGAGGCTTAAACGGAGAAAATATTAAGACACTTCTAGATGAGTCTGACTTTAATCATGAATTTGTAAGAATAAGAGAGGATTCTACAGAGATAATAGATATTGTATCAAATAAGAGAACCATTAGTATTGGAGAAATAGCACCCAAAGTATCTAAGGACGATGTAAATGAATTTTATAGAGTTTATAAGGAAAATTTGAATATATATCCAAATATCGCATTAATAGGTCAAGTTCCATCTAATTTAGAGGATGATGTAATATACCAACTGGCACTAATGGGTAAAAAATGGGGTAGAAGAGTATACTTAGGATACAATAGTTCATTCAATCAAAATACCCTTGAAGCATCACCCTTTATGTGTATTTTAAGCATCAAAGATTTGGAGGATATTACTAAATTAAAGTTAGATTATGAGAGCGAGATTATAAAGGCTACCCAATATTTATTAGACAAGGACATAATATTTGTTGTAGTGGATATGGGAACAAGAGGTGTTTTAGTAATAAATAAGGATAGAGGTTACTCTTTGAGTATTCCTCCATTGGAGAATAAGGATAAGAAGTTAAATTATGGGCAGATGATAGCTGGCTTTGTCTTAGGATTTGAAAAAGGTTACGAAATAGAGATAATAGTAAAATTGGCATTGGCAAGTGGTTTAATCCACTGTTATGATTTTGGAGATGACATTGAGATGTCTGACATCAAATCCTTAATGAATAGAATAGAGGTAAGAGGTTTTAATAATATATAAGCAGGGGATTATAATGGTAAAATTTATTCATTCCGGAGATATTCACTTAGGACTAAAGTTTAAAAATGTATCCTTTGGAGGAGAAAAAGGCAAAACTCGTAGACTGGAGCTTTGGCAATCTTTCAGAAGGTTTATTTCTTATGGAATTGAAGAAGAAGTAGACCTGATACTCCTAGCAGGGGACATATTCGAAAGTGACTTTATTACAATATCAGACATAAAAAGGTTCAGTGATATCCTTGCCATGGCAAAGAATCAGGAGATATGTATAATTGCAGGGAATCATGATAGCTTGGGTTCCCATTCAATATATGGCAGGTTAGATTTTAGCCAAAATGTCCATATTTTTAATTCTGATGGGCTTGATGAAAAATTTTTTAGCAACCTAAATACCAAGGTATATGGATTAAGCTGGGGTAATTTAACAAGTGCAAGTATGTCAATACTTGATGAAATAAACAAAGAAGAGGATTGCAAAAAGATATTAATGGTACATGGTGATATTAAGGGAGATGATAAGTACTTGCCCCTTGATATAAATAAGTTAAATTCCCTGAAATTGGATTACATAGCCTTGGGACATATCCATAAACCAGAGTTATTTTCTAACAACATGGCCTATTGTGGCTCACTAGAGCCCCTGGATTTTGGAGAGACAGGACCAAGAGGCTTTATTAAAGGGGTTATGGAGGAAGAAACAAAAATTGAATTTGTACCATTTTCCTTGCGAGAGTTCATTATTGTAAATATTGATGTAAAAGACGATGAAACCTATGAACAGATATATAATAGGGTTCTAGATGAAACACATAAAGGAAGGGACACAAACTTCTATAGGGTAAATATTAGTGGCTCTCTTCCTCTTGATATAGACAAAACTATACTTAAGGATGATTTAAGTTCAAAGTTTTATCATCTTGAGCTTAAATATAATACAAGGAGTATTGATCTGGAAAAAATAAAATTGGAAAATAAAGATAATATAGTAAATAGATTTATTGATAGCTTTTCCAAGGAAGAGCTTGAAGATCCAGTGTTTTATGACGCCTTAATAACAGGGATACATGCCCTTCTAGAAGGAGGGAAGTAGATGATTATAAAATCTATATTTTTAGAATCCTTTGGTAGATTTAATAACACTAAATTTGAATTCAAGGATGGAATCAACCTAATTTATGGTTATAACGAAGCGGGAAAGTCAACAATTCATAGCTTCATAGATGGGATTTTTTATGGATTCCTAAAACCAAATACAAAGACAACACTGTACTTATCAACCCATGAAAAGTACAGGCCTTGGAATGATGTTAACTACAAGGGATTGGCATTAATAAGCAAGGGAGAAACTGATATTCAAATTTGGAGGAATTTTCTCAAGGGAGTAGAAGAGACTAAGGTAACAGACTTATTAACTGGAGAAGATTTAACCAAAAGTTATGCCATGGGTAATTCAAACAGGGTTTTACAGCCAGGTTACGAACTTTTTGGTGTTAATGGTTCTGTCTTTAAAAATACATTATCCATTGGACAATTGGGACTTATGACAGATAGTAAGCTGGTAGATGAAATTAGAGATAGAATCACTCAATCATCCATAAGAGGAGATGACAATATCTCAGTCGAGAAGGCATTGGAAAAAATCGATTCACAATTAAAGGAAATTGGTTCTTTAAGAGCTCCCACTTCATACTATTATAGGTTGAATTCTCAAATTCAAGAGTTGAAGAATACCCACAATAGTCTAATGATAAGTAAGGAGGACTACATTAGAGAACTTGATAAATTAGATGGTTTAAAAGGAAAAAGAGAAGAAGTAAAGGAAGAAATAAAGAATCTGAAGGGGAAGAATACTACAATTCTTCTTTGGGATAGGAATGTTAATTTAAGAAGAAGAGAAGATCTAATAGACAAAATTAAAAACTTTGAGATTGAAATAGGTGACCTAAAAGAATTTGAGTCAATTGATATTGAGATGTTGGATAGGGCATTGGAACTTAGCACTTTAGAAAGAATACAAAGAGCTAAGCTTGAAAAATCCGTAGAAAGTATTAATTATCTAGAGGATAAATTAAGCAAAATTAATATTTTAAGCCAAGATGAGATTGATGAAATTGATGCAGGAATTGAAGAGTATAATCAATTTATGAAATTAGACTCGAATTTTGAGAACCATGAAGTGAATATAGAATTAGAACTTGTAAACAGTAAGAAGAAGTTAAAAAGCAGAAGAATACTACTAGGTGCTATTATAGCACTATACATTATTCTACAAATTGCAACCTTCAATATTGAAAATTTGCAACTTAGGTACCTGGTTCATTTTGCCCTTATTCCCATTATATATATTTTAATATCAAATAGGAGTTTGAAGAGCGATATTAGTAAATACCTTGAATTAAATGGATATTTGAAGAAGATGGAAGAAATTATTTCAAAGGCTAATTGCAGTTCTATGGATGAATATTTTCAAGTAATCGAGGATAGGAAGTCTAAAAAAATAGCTAATAATCGAATTAAGGATGAAAAAAACCAACTTCAGGAAGAACTAGATGAAATCTCTAGGGATTACTCCAATGAATTACAGGAAAATCAAATTATTCATGACCAGTTAACTGAGATTCTTCTTCACAACAAGGTTACAGATATTGAAGAATACAAAGAGTCAGTAAAGCTAAAGAGAAGGTTACTTGCCATCAAGGAGGATAACCAATTAACCATTGAAGAATTAGAGAACATAAATAAAATATTGACTAATTTTGAACTAAATGAAAAAGGGCATGAAGTAACGGAGAAACCAGATTTCTATGATGAAAGATATGAAATTGTAGATAGAATTGATAAACTAAATGATATACTTAAAGAACTTGAAGTGGATATTAGTTCATCCCAAATCAGGATAAGAAGTCTAGAAGATGATAAGAGTAAAGAGGATTTTGTATCCGATGAGTTAAAGAGAAAGGAAGAGGAACTTAATAGTCTAGAAAGTACTATAAGGACCTTAGGCATAGCAAAGGACAGGATATTAAAAATATCAATGGAGATGCATAGAGAATTTGCTCCTATAATCAACAAGGAAGTAGGTAAATTGTTTCAGGCCATAACTCAGAATAAGTACAAGGGAGTTAGAATTGATAACCAATTGAATCTTTCTGTAATAGATGCAAGTGATAGGTTGATTGACATTAGTAGCTTAAGTGGAGGAACCATCGATCAGCTTTACTTCAGCTTAAGAATAGCCCTTTCAAATCATATAATGGGCAAAGATATGCCCCTATTCTTAGATGAATCCTTTGCTCATTATGACAATAAAAGACTAGAAAATATCCTGTCATTTTTAGATGAAACATTTAAGGGGAGGCAAATTTTTATCTTCACTTGTCATGAGAGAGAGGGTATTTTAATGGATCAGTTAGGAATCAAATATAATTACGTAAGTTTATGCTAGGAAAATAGAGGTGTAAGTATGATTTATGCAATAGGAGATTTACATTTTGATCACTCAAATACAAAACCCATGGATGTATTTGGTGAAAAGTGGATAAATCACAAGGAAAAAATTATAGAAGATTGGTCTAAAAAAGTCACTGATGAGGATCTGGTAATAATTCCAGGAGATATTTCCTGGGGTTTAAAGCTTAAGGATGCTTATCCGGATTTAAAATTAATTGATGAGTTACCTGGACGAAAAGTAGTAATAAAGGGAAACCACGATTATTGGTGGGAAGGGATTTCAAAGATAAGATCATTGGATTTGAAGACCATCCATTTCATTCGAAATGATTGCTTTGTTTACAAGAACATTGGGATAGCTGGTACAAGAGGATGGATGTCTAAGGACTCTGATGGCTTTGATAATCAGGATGAAAAAATATACAATAGAGAACTACTAAGGCTTGAAGCATCCTTAAAGAGCATTCCTGAAACCGTTGATTATCGTATAGCCATGCTTCACTATCCTCCCTTTGACGGAAAGTTAAGGAAAAATGAGTTTGTGGATTTGTTAAAAGAGTATAGGGTAGATACCTTTGTTTACGGTCATTTACATGCTGAGGGTCATAAGTATTCCATTGAAGGAATTTTTGAAGGAATGATGTTTCACTTAGTTTCTAGTGACTATTTAGATTTTAAACTTAAATTGATATTGGAGGAATAGTATGAAAGTAATCGTAAAAGGAAGTTACGAAGAGGTAAGTAGAGAAGCAGCTGACATTTTTGAGGCAGAGATTAGAAGTAATCCAAGCACGGTTTTAGGATTAGCCACAGGATCAACACCCATTGGAATGTACAAGGAACTAATTAGAAGATTCCAGGAAGAAGGTCTGGATTTTTCCAAGGTTACCTCCTTCAATCTTGATGAGTATATTGGACTGGATAAAGATAATCCAAATAGCTACAGATACTTCATGAATAAGGAGCTATTTGATCACATCAATATATCAATGGAAAACACCCATGTGCCCAGTGGTGATATTGAAAAGGTTCAAGATACCATACTAAATTACGATAAGATGATTTTAGATGCCGGTGGAATTAAACTCCAAGTACTAGGGGTTGGTTCCAATGGTCATATTGCCTTTAATGAACCAGATGTAAAATTAAATGCAAACACTTCCCTTGTTGATTTAACTGAGGAGACAATAAAAGACAACTCTAGGTTTTTCAACTCAATGGATGAGGTCCCAAAGAAAGCAGTATCCATGGGCATGGGTAGCATATTAAAGTCAGATAAAATCGTATTAATAGCAACTGGAAAAAACAAAGCTGAGGTTATAGCTAAATTGATCAAGGAACCACTTATAAGTACACAACTACCAGTATCATTTTTACTAGCTCATAAAGATGTTACTATTATCTGCGATGAGGATGCATACTCATCAGTGAAATAGGGGGATTATATGACTAAGGAACTAGAGGTGAAGGTTTTAAATATCGATGTAGATAGAATGCAAGAAAAGATTATATCCCTTGGTGGGAAACTTGTTGCAATTGAAAAACAAATTAACACTCTACTGGATAATTTAGAGAAACCAATAAAATCATACTTGGATGCTTATTTAAGAATCAGAGAAATGGAAGAAGAAATATCTGGCAAAAAGGAAATAACTCTAACTCTAAAAGAGAAAATCTTAAATGAGAGCCTAAGAGAGAATATAGAATACAATGTAACCTTAGAAGAAAAGGATAATATCCTTAATATATTTGGCAAGCTTGGTTTTAAAGTGGTTGATGTTGGGTTTAAGGACAGAAGATCATATAGTTTCAAGAAAGCTAGAATAGATATAGATATCTGGGATGATAAAACATATCCTTTTCCCTATATGGAAATAGAAGTTGAACAAGAGGATGATTTGGAAGAAATAATTACTCTATTGGATATTCCAAGAGAGAATATTTCTAGACTATCAATAGTAGAATTACAGCAAAAGCTTAAGGAGGGAAAAGATGTTAAATAAGTCGACAGTAGAGAATGTTTTAAATGCAGCATTATCAAGAGGTGGAGATTTTGCTGAAATTTTTTTGGAAGATAAGCTTGTGGGAAATATTAAACTCATAGGAGGTAATATTGAGAATAATATGACTGGAAGAGAATATGGTGTTGGAATTAGAATTCTTGACAACTTTAACGCAATTTACGCCTATACCAATGATTCTAGTGAAGAAAACCTAATTAAGGTTGCAAAAAATGCTGCTGCAGCCCTTAATGGTAAGGATACAGAAAGGGTACTTAACTTCCTAAAGAGAAACTCAACAGATTACAATCCAATTAAGAAGAATCTATTTCAGGTAGAGAAAAAGGATAAAATAGAACTATTAAAAAGAGCATATAGGGCAGGTAAAGAGTATGATCCAATCATTTCTCAAGTAAGTGCTACTTACCTTGAAGAGGAACAGGATATTTTCATAGCAAATACTGATGGATTATGGGCCAATGATAAGAGAGTTAGAACAAGATTCACTGTAGCATCTGTAGCAAATAGAAATGGAGAAATGCAAGAAGGATACTACGCCCCAGGAGCATCAATGGGGTTTGAATTCTATGATGATGTAAATGTTGAGGAAGTTGCAAGGGAAGCATCAAGAATTGCAAAAGAAATGATTTATGCAGACTATGCTCCCAGTGGAACTATGCCAGTTATAATAGATAATGAATTTGGTGGAGTTTTATTCCATGAGGCATGTGGTCATGCTTTAGAGGCAGCTTTTGTATCCAAAGGAACTTCTGCATTCGCTGGTAAAATGGGTCAAATGGTTGCTTCGCCCTTGGTTACAGCCATAGATGATGGAACTATTCCAAATGCTTGGGGGACTACCAATATTGATGATGAAGGTACTCCAACAAAAAGAAACATATTAATAGAAAATGGAATATTAAAATCCTATCTAGTTGATAAATTAAATGGAAGAAGAATGAATACCCAATCTACAGCTTCATCCAGAAGACAATCATATAAGTTTGCACCAACATCCAGGATGAACAACACCTATATTGATGCTGGTAAGATGACCAGGGATGATATAATTTCTAATACTGAAAAAGCATTGTATGCCAAGAAACTAGGGGGAGGAAGTGTAAACCCTGCTACTGGGGATTTCAATTTTGCAGTTATGGAAGGCTACCTAGTTGAAAACGGCAAAATAGTAAAACCACTAAGAGGTGCAACTTTAATAGGAAATGGTATAGAAGTATTAAACCTTATAGATGCAGTGGGAAACAATCTTTCCCATGGGCAGGGTATGTGTGGATCATCTAGTGGTTCAATTCCAGCAAATGTAGGTCAACCAACATTAAGAGTCAGCAAGCTTACAGTTGGTGGAAGAAAGGGGGATGAATAATGGATTTTAATCATTTTAAGGAAATTGTATTCTTACTAGGTAGAGATAAATTCGATGATCTGGAACTTTATAGGAATGAAGAGAAGACTCTTTCTATACATGTTTTTAATGGAGAAATTGATAAGTATGCAATTGCAGAATCATCAGGAGTTTCCTTTAGAGGATTGAAGGATGGGAAGATGGGCTATGCTTTCTCTGAAACATTGGATGAAGCCTCAGCTAGATTATTAGTCGAACAAGCATATGATAATGCAAAATATATTGATACTACAGACTTAACCCCAATATTTGAACCATCTGACGAGTATATGATAAATAACCAGATTAAAAATAAGATAGATGAGGTTTCAATAGATGAAAAAATAGAGTTGATGAAAAAGTTGGAAAAGACAGCTCTATCCTTAGACAAGAGAATCACATCTCTCCAAAGCTGCATTTATGAAGAATATAATATTTCTAAGGAGATATACAATTCAAAGGGTTTAGATATGAAGGAAGCAGGTGGAGGAGCAGTAATATACATGGGTGTTGTTGCCAAGGATGATAATGACACAAAAACTGGCTCAGCTCTAAGGATGTTTAGAGATTTTAAGGATATTGATATTGAAGATATTGCTAAAGAATCTGTAAATGAGGCAGTATCCTTGCTAAATGCTAAACCAATAAAAAGTAATGACTACACCACAATAATAAAGGGGAATGTTTTTGCAGATATATTAGAGGCCTTCTTTCCCACATTCTCAGCGGAAAATGCTCAGAAAGGCTTGTCACAGTTAAAAGATAAGACTGGAGAAGTCATAGCCTCAGATGTTTTTACTATATTAGAGGATCCACTATGTGAAATGGGATTTGCCCTTAGTACATTTGATGATGAGGGAAATGCAACAATGTATAAGAAAATAGTGGAGAATGGTAAGTTAAACACCTTATTATATAACGGGAAAGCTGCTTTAAAGGCAGGTGTAGCTCCCACTGGAAATGGCTTTAGAGAATCATATAAAACACCTATATCAACTAAAGGAACTAACATCCTTGTGAAAATAGGAGAAAAGTCCTTAGATGAGTTAGTCTCAAATATTGATAATGGTGTGCTTGTTACACATGTAGCAGGATTACATTCAGGACTTAACCCAGTGTCAGGAGATTTTTCCATGCAAGCTCAAGGCTTTCTAATAGAAGAAGGTAAAATTACTAAAGGAATAAATGGAGTGACAGTTGCAGGAAACTTTTTCTCCATGTTGATGGATATAGAAGAAGTTGGAAGTGACATAAAATTCGGGTTCCCAAGTGGCAGCCACTTTGGTTCTCCCAGTATTAAACTTAAAAAGTTATCCATAGCAGGAAGTTAAGGAGATTCACCTAGAGATCATCTAGGTGAATTTTTTAGTATAGAAACTTGCAAAAATAATTATTTAATCCCTAGTAATTTTCTAGGAAATTGTATTTATAGAGGTTTTCAAATTTGGCAAAGAATTAACAAGCATGTTATCTTATTAACGGTTTATATGATTGTTTATTCAGAAAATATGGGTTATAATTATACTGTTGATTTATAACTAAAAGTAAAGGAGTTGATATTGTGGGCTGCTGCGGATCAAAAGATTTGAAGACTCATTTTTTAGATGAATCTGTTGATTTATCACTATTGGATGAAGTCTTAGATAAGTATAGGAATGTTAAGGGCAGTTTAATTACAATTCTTCAATACGCCCAGGAAACATATGGGTTTCTTCCCCTTTCAGTTCTTGAGCACATTTCCAATGAAACTGGGATTAATAGTTCTCAAACATATGGTGTAGCTACATTCTATACTCAGTTTAGACTTAAGCCAGTGGGCGAAAACTTAATCATGCTTTGTAAAGGAACAGCATGTCATGTAAATGGTGCAGATGGAATTGAAGAAGCCATAACTGAAGAACTCGGTATTAAGGATGGAGAAACAACAGATGATAACCTATTTACACTTAACAATGTTGCTTGCCTAGGATGTTGTAGTTTATCACCAGTTATGATGATAAATGGTGAAACATATGGAAGTTTAACTCCAAAGAAGACTAAGGACATTATCAGAGGTCTTAAAAAGGAATCCTTAGTAGTAAAGGAGGGAAATTAGATGAAAGTTGTAGTTGGACTAGGTAGTTGTGGTATTGCTGCTGGAGCGAGGAAAGTATATGAGACCTTAGATGATCATATAAAGTCCAATGACTTAAATGTGGGGCTGGAACTTACCGGATGTGTAGGAATGTGTCACTTAGAGCCAATAGTTGATATATATGATGATTTAGGCAACATGGAGAGATTTGTAAAGGTTTCCCATGATAAGGCAACTGAGCTATTAAGTAAAGCCATTGCTAAGGATGAAGATATTTCTAACAAGATATCAGACATAGACAAAGAAGCAATAGATAAACAGGTGAGGATAACCATAGAAAACTGTGGAATTATAAACCCTGAAAAGTTAGAAGAATACATAGAAAAAGGTGGCTATGAAGGACTTAGAAAGTGCTTAATGGAATTAACACCTGAAGAAGTTATTGAAGAAGTAAAGGTATCTGGATTAAGGGGTAGAGGTGGAGCAGGTTTCCCAACTTGGTTTAAGTGGAATGCTGCACTAAAGGAGAAAGCTACACCTAAGTTCATGGTTTGTAATGCAGATGAGGGAGACCCAGGAGCTTTCATGGATAGAGCAATTCTAGAGGGAGATCCACACAGATTATTGGAAGGTATGGCAATTGGAGCTTATGCCATCGGAGCAGAAGAAGGAATTATCTATGTTAGAGCTGAGTATCCTTTGGCTATAAAGAGATTGAATATTGCAATCAAACAAGCTAAAGAAGCAGGATATTTAGGTAAGAATATACTTGGAACTGGCTTTAATCTTGAAATTAGAATTAAAGCAGGTGCAGGAGCATTTGTTTGTGGAGAGGAAACAGCATTGATCGCTTCTCTTGAAGGTGAAAGAGGAATGCCAAGACTTAAACCACCATTTCCTGCACAAAAAGGTTTTTGGAACAAGCCAACTAATATTAATAACGTTGAAACCTTTGCAAATATCCCTTGGATAATAAGAAAAGGTGGAAGTGCATTTGCAGCCTATGGAACAGAAAGATCCAAAGGTACAAAAGTATTTGCACTAACTGGAAAAATCAAAAAAGGTGGACTGGTTGAAGTTCCCATGGGAATGCCAATTAAGGATATCATTTATGGAATAGGAGGAGGAATCCTAAACAATAAGAAGTTTAAAGCTGTTCAGATGGGTGGACCATCTGGAGGATGTATTCCTGCTCACTTGGAAGATACAACAGTTGACTATGAATCCTTAACAAAGGTAGGAGCTATTATGGGTTCTGGTGGTATGGTTGTTATGGATGAATCCACTTGCATGGTTGAAATGGCTAGATTTTTCCTAGACTTTACAAGGAAGGAATCCTGTGGTAAGTGTATCCATTGTAGGTTGGGAACCAAGAGACTCCTTGAAATATTAGAGAGAATTGTTGCTGGTGATGGAAGAGAAGGGGATATTGAACTACTTGAGAAGTTATCTGTTGAAGTAAAAGACGGATCCCTTTGTGGACTAGGTCAAACTGCTCCAAATCCAGTATTAAGTACTATTAGATTCTTCAGAGATGAGTATGAAGCTCATATTCACGATAAGAAATGTCCATCAAAGGCTTGTAAGGCACTGATAACATTCTTCATTGAGGATAATTGTATAGGCTGCGGTATGTGTAAGAGAAATTGCCCAGTTGAAGCCATAAGTGGCGAGCCAAAATTGCTTCACTTAATCGACCAAGATATATGTATAAAATGTGGAAAGTGCTACGAAGTTTGTAAGTTCGATGCTATAACAATAAGTTAAGAAGGTAGGGGTGAAATATGTCTGTAATTCATTTAAATATAAATGGTAAAGAAGTTAAGGGCAATCAAGGCCAAACTATCCTTGACATTGCTAAAGCGAATAATATAGAAATCCCTACTATGTGTTTTGATGAACGAGTAGAGATTTATGGGTCATGTGGCCTTTGTGTTGTAGAAGTTGAAGGTATACCCAAATTACTAAGATCTTGTGCTACAGTAGCTTCTGAAGGTATGGTTGTTAACACCAATACCAACAGAGTAAAAAGCTCAAGAAAAACTGCATTAGAATTGCTTTTATCAGACCATGTGGGGGACTGTCGAGCACCATGTGTACTGGCATGTCCAGGATATACTGATTGTCAGGGATATGTTGGATTAGCAGCAAATATGGAATATAGGGAAGGATTAAAACTTATAAAGGAACAGCTTCCATTACCTGCTTGTATAGGGAGAGTTTGTCCTCATCCTTGTGAGACTGCGTGTAGAAGACAACTTGTGGAAGAGCCTATATCCATAGCCTATTTAAAATCTTTCCTAGCGGATATTGATCTTGCAAGTGATGATATCTTTATACCTGAACTAGGGGAACCAACAGGTAAAAAGGTTGCAGTGATTGGTGGAGGCCCTGGTGGATTATCAGCTGCTTACTTCTTAAGAGTAGCCGGTCATGATGTTGTAGTTTATGACATGATGCCAGAGATGGGTGGTATGTTAAGATATGGAATTCCAGAATATAGACTTCCAGGTCATGTAATTGATCAAGAAGTAGCTATCATTCAACAAATGGGTGCAAAATTAGTAAATAACGTTAAGATTGGTAGAGACCTTGACCTTGATTATGTTAGAAACAATTTTGATGCTACATATGTTTCAATTGGGGCATGGAAAAGCTCTAGCTTAAGAGTAGAAGGAGAGAATTTACCTGGAGTAATAGGTGGTATTGATTTCTTAAGAAAAGCTACCATTAATGAGCATATGATAATTGGAGATAAGGTAGCAGTAATTGGTGGTGGTAACACTGCAATGGATGCTTGTCGTACTGCAGTTAGGCTTGGAGCTAAGGAAGTATATATTATATATAGAAGAACAGAAGCTGAAATGCCTGCTGAGCTAATAGAGATTAAAGAAGCAAAAGAAGAAGGGGTGGAATTTAAGTTCCTAGTTGCTCCATTAGAAATAATTGAAGAGAATGGAAAGGCTGCAAAGGTTAAATTGCAGAAAATGGAACTTGGAGAAGAGGATGCCTCAGGTAGAAGAAAGCCAATTCCAATTGAAGGTGAGATTGAATACCTTGATGTTGACCTTGTAATTGGAGCAATAGGACAGGAATCTAGTCTTGAAGGTTTTGAAATACTTGAAACAACTAGAAGAGGAACAATTGCTGCTGATGAAAGTAGCTACCAGACAAACATTGAAGGAATATTTGCCGGTGGTGATGTTATAAATGAGGGAGCAAACATTGCAATTAAGGCAATAGGAGATGCTAAGAGAGCAGTTGGAGTAATTAACTCATATCTTGAAGGTCATATTATCCCTTATAGAAGACCCTATGTAGTTGAAAGAACACACTTAACTAAGGAACATTATGCTGACAGGAAATTAGAGTACAGATCCCCAATGTCACATCTATCACCAGAGGAGAGAAAGAACAACTTCAAGGAAGTTAATCTTGGATTTACTCCTGAAGATGCAATCAAGGACGCTATGAGATGTCTTGAGTGTGGATGTCATGATGTATTTGAGTGTAAACTTTATAATTATTCAAATGAATACGATGTTGAACCTGAACAATTCCAGGGCGAGGTTCACTATAGGGAAGATGATGATAGTCACCCATTTATTGTTAGAAATACAGATAAATGTATCCTATGTGGCCTATGCGTAAGAGTTTGTGATCAGGTTATGGATAATGGTGCCTTGGGATTAGTGGATAGAGGGTTTGATACTATTGTTAAACCAGCGCTAGATCTTAAATTAGGTGAAACATCTTGTATCTCCTGTGGACAATGTGTAAGCGTGTGTCCAGTTGGAGCTATTCAGGAAAGACTCCAAATAGATAAATCAGTTCCTGTTGAAACAGTTGAAACTAAAACGATTTGTTCTTTCTGTTCAGTAGGTTGTAATATTAATATAAATACCAATGGAGATATGCTATATAGGGCATTGCCAGATAAAAATAGCAAGGTTGACGAAGGATTACTTTGTGTTAAAGGAAGATTCGGATACAATCAAGCAAAACAAAAGAGTAGATTAGCTAAGCCACTGGTTAAAGTAAATGGAGAATTTGTTGAAAGTAACTGGGATGATGGTATGCGTATGGTAGCTAAGAAGATGCAGGCTCTCAAATTACAATATGGATCAGATGCAGTAGCGGTTGCCATATCTGATAAGTTTACCAACGAGGAAATATATGTAGCTAAGAAATTTGCTAAGGAATTTTTAGGAACCGATAACATTACTTCATTCAATAGAAATTATGGTGGCATTGAAGAAGTACTAGGATATGACGCATCTACTAATACATTTGAAGAAATTAGACAGGCTGAGTTCATTTTAGTAGTTGGGGCAGCAATGATGAGGGATCATACAATAGCAGCTTTAAGAGTTAAGCAAGCTGTAGAAAATGGGGCTAGACTTGTTACCATTAATGAAGAGTATGATCAGATTAACGATTGGGCACAAGCGGATCTTTGCCCTGAAAATGACAATTCCTTACTAAAGGAAATTCTAAAAGTAATTATAGACAAGGGATTCCAGCCAAAGAATGCCAATGGATTTGATGAACTTAAGGCAAGTTTATCAGATGTAGTCCCTACGGGAGAAGCAGTGGATATAGCTGAAATGTACTTGGAAAGCAAGAAAGCTATGATTATATTTGATGAGAATATGATAACAAGCGATGCAGCAAAGCTTATTGCTAATATAGCTGTAGTTTCTGGTCAAATAGGAAAAGCTAGAAGAGGTATCATTCAACTTAAGCCAAAGAATAACTCCCAGGGTCTAGCTGACTTAGGTATTGATATGCCAAGTGATATGGTTGTTGAGAAGATCAAAAACAATACAATAAAGGGTATGTTTATCTTTGGAGAAGATATACCAAATGTTGATTTAAGTAATCTAGAGTTCTTAGCAGTTCAAGATCTTTACTTAACACCAACAGCACAAAAGGCAAATGTTGTAATCCCAGCAGTAAGCTACGCTGAATCAAAAGGAACTATGACAAATGCTGAAAGAAGAATTCAAAGAACATACACAGCTATACCTCCATTAACTGGTTATGCCAACTGGCAAGTAATCAATGAGATGATGTACATGCTGGGATGGACTAAGAATTACAAAAAGGTAGAGGAAATTACAGAAGAACTTTCCAAAGCTGTCCCAGAGTATTTGGGATTAGTTAAAGTAGAGGATAGCTCATTCTGGCCAGTGAATGGACCAGAGGTGCTTTACACCAATGGTTTCAACTTCCCAGACAAGATGGCAAGACTTGCTCTTGTATTAAGGGGACCATTATTCAACAAGAGAGAGTCAACAGACTTTGTTGAGAAGGAATTCTCTAAAGTAGTTCAGGAGATATAAGCATAAACCAGGATAAATTAATATTTATCCTGGTTTTTTTCTCAGATTTATTGATTAATTATTTAATGAGAGGTATGATATTGTTAAGAAAGCCACAAATATAGAGGTGAAAATATGCTAAAATTAGAAGGATTATCAAAGTCATACGGTAAATCAAAAGTAAAGGCAGTCAACAATGTTGATCTTGAGGTTAAATCAGGTGAAATATTTGGTTTTCTTGGACCAAATGGTGCTGGGAAAACTACAACTATCAAGATGGTAGTTGGATTATTAAAACCAGATGAAGGTAGAGTTTTTGTCAATGGTACTAATGTTTGGGAGGATCCTCTTACTGCAAAAGAGCAGATTAGTTATGTGCCTGATAACCCAGAGATCTATGACAGACTTAGGGGAATTGAATACCTAAACTTTATTGCTGACATGTATGGAATAGATAAGGGAAGCAGGAAGGAAAAGATAGATTATTATAGTAAGTTATTTAATATTGAGAATGCACTATCAGATATTATAAGTAGTTATTCCCACGGGATGAAACAAAAGCTAGTTCTTACATCGGCACTTCTAAGTGATCCTGATGTATTTATTCTTGATGAGCCTATGGTAGGCTTAGACCCAAAGTCATCCTTCAATCTAAAAGAGATAATGCGCAAGATGTGTGATGAAGGAAAGACTGTATTTTTCTCTACCCACGTCATGGAAGTAGCTGAGAAGCTCTGTGATAGAATTGCCATAATTAACAATGGAAAGATCATTGCCCATGGTACTATGGAAGAACTAAGGGCTTCAGCTCAGGAGAAGGAATCTCTAGAGAATATATTCTTGGAGTTGACTGAAGATGAATAAAACCCTATCTTTGATTAAAACAGAATTAAATATAACCTTTGGATTAACAGCCATTAAACATAGCTTTAAACAAAAGAAAAATAGATGGACTGTAGTATTAATAGCCATTGCACTTTTATCCTTAATCCCATCGTATTTTATGCTGGTAAAGGGATTAAACGGCTTATATGATGGATTTAGACAAATTGGTCAACAATCATACTTTTTAATGTTGGGTTTTATGGTATCACAGGTTGCAGTACTGGTATTTGGATTATTATATGTAATGAGTAAGTATTACTTCTCCAATGATATAGTTCATCTAGTCCCCTTACCTATAAAGCCGTCTCAAATAGTAGGAAGTAAGTTTGCCAGTTTGATGGTAAGTGAGTACATTACATCTCTTCCATTGATACTCCCCTTTATAATAATCTATGGGATGAAAAGCTATGTTGGAATAACATATTGGATATTTAGTATTATAGCTGTTTTGGCATTGCCTATTCTTCCTTTAGTAATTGCATCAATACTAATTATGGCATTTATGAAATATACAAATATCAGAGGAAAGAAGGACTTAATAAGAACTATATCTGCAGTTGTATTTATTATATTTGTCGTATATTTTCAACTGATGATAAATAGAATAACAGCTAGAGGAATTGCAGACGGAGAGAATTTCTTATTTAATTTAGCCAGGGATGCTAATCTATTGGTTAATACCTTCGGGAAAATGTGGCCACCAGGAATGTGGGGTACATTTGCCTTGGTTGATTATTCAAATTTTTCAGGGATAATAAATTTATTGCTATTTGTAGCTATTGGAATCCTTGGATTTATTCTCATGATCTACTTATCTGAGAAAATATTCTTTGATGGTCTAATTGGAAATACAGAACAATCATCAAATAAAGGAAAGGGAAGAGCAAAGGATGCAACTAAGAATTTAAACGTCAATAAACCTTATGTAGCTTTAGCAAAAAAAGAACTTATTATGCTCTTTAAGACACCTATTTATTTAATGAATTCAATAGGAGGAGTAATAATTGTTCCTGTAATTATGGCCATGAGCTTGTTTACTGGTGGAGAGGATATGGCTCCTATTAGAGCTTTGATTTCTGACAACTCTTCATATGTGGTACTAGGAGGAATTGGATTCATAGCAGTTATGGGTATACTTAATTCCATTGGTGTTACAACCTTTTCAAGAGAAGGTAATAACTTCTGGATACAGAGGATAATTCCAGTTCCACCAAGAGATCAGATTATTGGAAGGGTCCTAGCTTCATTGATAGTGCAACTATTGGCAGCAGCCTTTATTATTGGGAGCATATTCTTCATAGCAAGGATTTCTGTGATTGATGTTTTGGCAATTGTAATAATAGGACTATTAGCCAGCATCCCAATGACTATGATGGGGATGACCATAGATATACTAAGACCAATGAGAAATTGGACCAACCCACAACAGGCAATGAAACAGAACCTAAATGTTCTTATTGGGTTGGCAGTGGGATCATTGTATATTGGCGCCTTGGGATTTCTAGTATTCAAACTGATAAACCTTATTAGCTTAAGTTTAATTTTAGCTGCTATAGCAGGTGTATTATTATTAACCATGATTCTTCTATATATTGTATTAGAAAAGTTAATATTTACCCAGTTTCAAGAAATTGAGGATTAAACTATTCAAGTATAAGAGAAAACAGAGACTTTTAAGATTTATATCTAAAAAGTCTCTGTTTTATTTATGAACTCATTTATTAAAATTTCTGCTGTTTTAAGTGGGTTAAGATTTTCAACATGGAAGATATAGTTCTTTACATGATGTTCATACATGGGATCATAATACTTAACCATTAGGTCAGAAATTACTTCTTTATAATTCCCTAACTTCACATTCACAATAAAGGAATCTATAAGGTCATTACCCATTCTCTTTCTCAGATAATTTAAGGCTCCAATTAGCTCATCATCTGTTTCATGAACATAATCTTTTAGAATATTATCAACCCTTATATCCAGCGGGCAGGATATTTTAACATGCCTTCCACTTTTCATCTTTTCAAAGAAGGTATCTGGAATTACTGATTTTCCGATTCTCTTACTTTCTCCTTCGGTAAATATTGTATTTGATTTTCTTCTAACTAGTTCATCATAAAGGAGAGATTCAAACATTTTCTGAGAGTTTGGTTCACCAAGCCCTACACTACCTAAAGTTGATCCCCTATGATTTGCACACTTCTCTAGATCGATAACATCTGCACCTAGATTTTTTAGTTCTTCTAGGACATGTGTTTTCCCAGTACCAGTATTTCCATATAAGACTATAAGATTAATCTCCTGGATTTGTTCCTCTAGATGCTCATTGATATAGTTTCTATAGGCTTTGTAACCTCCTGTAAGCTTAATAGCGTCGATTTTCAAGCTCCTGAGTAGAGATACTATACTTGAACTTCTAAAACCTCCCCTTGAGCAAAAAAACACTAGATGAGGATATTGCTTGTTCAGTTCAAGTATTTCTTTAAACATGGAGGGAAGTCTTCTTGAAACTGCTTCAATTCCAAGAGTTTTTGCCACTTCCTTACTTTCTTTAGTATAAGCTGTTCCTATTTCAACTCTTTCCTCATCATTAAATATTGGCATATTTATTGACCCTGGTATTGTTTCATCCCGGAATTCCTTGTTTGTTCTTACATCAATAATGATATATTCATCTTTATTCAGTTTTTCTATTATTTCTTCATATTTCATTTCTGGATACATATTACACCTCTTTTAAAAATCCTACTCTATTATTATATACTTAATATCAATTTAGTAAAGAATTTAAGAGACTATTTCTTTTATATAAAATCTATTATAATATATAGAATAGAAAGTAGGGATAAGATGAATTCAATAATGCATGCAAAAGAGTACTTACACGATAACAATTTGAAGATGGTAGTGATTAGGGATTTGGAAGTCCTTGCAAAATCAACTGATAGGGGCATCAAACCAATTTATGATGTTTATACAAGGGATAATAATCTCTTAAAGGATTCATATGTAGCTGATAGAGTTATAGGAAAAGCAGCAGCCATATTCCTGATCAATGGGGGAATAAGGGGTCTATACACTGATCTGATAAGTGAAGTTGCCATTGAAGAATTTTCTGGCACTGATATTAAAGTAGAATATGAGACAAAAGTACCTTTTATCTTAAATAGAGAAGGAAATGACCTTTGTCCAATTGAAAATATTGCAAAAAACTCAAAAGATGTTGATGAGTTAATAGCTGGAATAAATGAATTCTTTATCAAGGTAGGTATGATTAATAAATGAAGAATGATAAGATAAGGGCCATTTTTTATATTTTAATGGCAGCAACGCTTTTAAGCACGGGAGGGTTAATACTAAAGTACATTAATGTTCCACCTTTAGCTATTGCTAGTACCAGGGGAATGTTTTCTGCTGCTGTAGTTTGGCTTTATGTTAGAAAACCCAAATTTACCTTTTCAAAGGCACAGGTTTCTGGTGCAATTTGCTATTCTGGAATGGTAATAGGCTTTATAATAGCTAATAAGTTAACCACTGCAGCCAATTCAATAATCCTTCAGTTTACTGCCCCTATATGGGTTGCAATATTGGGACTATGGATACTTAAGGAGAAGATTCATTGGTATGACATTATTGCAATACTATCTGTTGGAGTGGGCATGGTGTTGTTTTTCATTGATGATATGGAAGCGGGGAATATGTTAGGAAATCTTATTGCCGTATTAAGTGGTGTATTCCTTGCAGGAGTAACCATTTCTCTTAGATTTCAGAAGGATGAGTCTCCTGTAGAGACTACTTTGCTGGGACACTTATTAACTGTTGGAATAGGACTTCCCTTTATATTTGGAGTAAGCTTCTCTTTACAAGATGTTATTGGTATTTTTATATTAGGTGTATTTCAATTAGGCCTAGCTTATATTTTTTATTCCAAAGCTGTTAAATATCTTACTGCCCTAGAAACAATACTTATAATGTTTTTAGAACCAATTTTAAATCCTCTTTGGGTTTTTATAGTGGTGGGTGAGAGACCAAGTAGTTTTGCCTTAGTAGGGGGAATGGTTGTACTAATTACGGTTTTAATAAGAAGTATCGTTGCCAATAGAGTTTACATCAACAATAAAAACAGGTCATTACAAGGCTAAAGTGGAGCATATGCTCCACTTTTCTTAAAATCTTTTCTTAATAGAACCAAGTAATCCCCTGGCAATCTCTCTACCAATGGTACTTGTAACTGTACTCATAAAGGATTTAGTAACTCTTTCTGGATTGAAGGGGTTATTTTTCTTAGCCTTTTCTTTGGCTTTTTCTTCAGCAATCCTTTGTTTTTCAAGTTCTTTTAGTTCTTTTTCCCTTAGCTTAGCTTCCTCTTCTTGTCTTTGTTCATCTTCCTTAAGTTGATATTTACCTTGAATTATTTCATAGGCAGATTCTCTATCCAAAGCTTCTTGATACTTATAATACATAGGAGAATTATTAATTATAGCCTGTCTCTTTTCAGGTAATATTGTTCCAATTATACTCTTTGGTGGTGCTATGAGAGCTCTTTCAACTATGGAAGGTTTTCCTTCAGAATCAAGGAAAGATACAAGAGCTTCACCGGTTTTTAACTCAGTAATTACTTTCTTTATATCAAATTTGGGGTTTTGTCTAAATGTTTCTGCTGCTGAGTTCACTGCCTTTTGATCCCTTGGAGTGTAGGCTCTAAGAGCATGTTGAACCCTGTTTCCAAGTTGCCCTAAAACCGTATCAGGGATATCAATAGGATTCTGAGTTACAAAGAATACCCCAACTCCTTTTGAACGAATCAGTCTAACGACTAGTTCAATTCTTTCAAGTAGAACCCTTGGTGTATCTTTAAATAGTAGATGGGCTTCATCAAAAAAGAATACCATTTTTGGTTTGGCCAAATCTCCTACTTCTGGAAGCTCTTCAAATAGTTCTGATAATAACCATAATAGGAAGGTTGAGTATATTCTTGGAGAGTTGAATAAGTCCTCAGCTGCAAGAACATTGACGATGCCTTTTCCATTTACATCTGTTGACATCAGATCCTTTATATCCAAAGATGGTTCGCCAAAGAATACATCCCCACCTGCACTTTCAAGGGTTAGAAGTGATCTTTGAATAGCTCCTATGGATTGTGGAGTGATATTTCCATACTGGAGGGTGAACTCCTTGGCATTATCACCAACATACTGAAGCATAGCCCTAAGGTCTTTTGTATCAATTAATAGCCAGCCTCTCTCATCTGCTATTTTAAATACTATATTTAATATACCTGTTTGGGTATCATTTAGATCTAAAAGTCTTGATAGTAATATTGGACCCATTTCTGAAATGTCAGTTCTAACCGGATGGCCAAGTTTACCAAATACATCCCATAGTCTAATAGGATATGTTTTAAATTCGAAATCAGTTAAACCGATATAATCAATTCTTTCCTTTACCTTATCATTCATAGAACCCATTTCAGCTAAAGATGCAAGATCACCCTTCACATCTGCTAAAAATACAGGAACCCCAATATCGCTAAAATGTTCAGCCATTACTTTCAAGGTAATAGTTTTACCTGTTCCAGTTGCTCCAGCTATTAATCCATGTCTATTGCTCATCTTTGCTAAGAGCTCAACAGGTATATCTCCCATCCCCATCTTAAATCTGTAACCTTCAGACATAGTATCCCTCCTCTTTTCTATATTTTAGTATATTGGAATAAATAATACAAATATTTATATTAATATGATTCTACTCAAGAGAAAAGGATAATCAACCTTGTGATTATCCCAAAAAAAACAATTTTAGCAGGATGCTTATGTAGCGATCCTAGTGTTTTACTACCTTTGGCAAGTCCTTAGCTCTTAAAATCCAGTTTTCTACTTGCTTCTGAGCAGGTAGTCCTCTAACTAAATTCTTTTCTTCGTTAACTTCCTTCATTTTTGCGAGTAGATTAGCACCATTTCTGTTTGCTAATTCTGGAACAGAATCAACTCCTGCAGCTTCTAGTAACTCTGCATATTGTGGTCCAATACCTTTTACTCTGTATAAGTCAGCATGGTTTACCCAAGTTAGGATTAGTTTTTCACTTATACCCGTGTCATTGGCTAATTTAGTTCTACCTTTTTTCTCTGCTGCCGCTTCTAATAGCTGTTCAACTTTCTCAATTCCAAATTCCTTAAGCTTAGCCTCGTATGCCGGTCCAATTCCTTCAATAGTTTGAATTTTAGCCATAAAAACCCTCCTTTTAAATTTATTACAGTATATATACCACAAATTTGTAGATTATAACATTTATGCGGATTTTTTGTAAGATTTGATAAAATTATAGTATAATATTTTTCAGAGGAGGTGAAAAAATGTCTAAATTTAAGAAGGAATACCTAGTTCCTTATTTTAATACTGATAAGAATGGATATTTGAGATTCCCAAATATCTTAGCATATATGGCTGAAACATCTTCTTGGCATAGTGATTCAATTGGAGCAGGTATAGAGGAGTTGGTTAAAAGAAATATAGGGTGGATGCTCAATAGATGGGAAGTTAAGGTAAATAAGTATCCTAGAGCAAAAGACAGTATATTTATAACTACTTGGACCAGTGGTTTTAATAAGTTCTATGCCACAAGGGAATTCACTATGGAGGATAAGGAAGGAAATATCTTTGCTTTGGCAACAACCCAGTGGATACTAATTGATATGAATAGAAAGAGACCAATTAGGATTCCAGTAGACTTTATTGAAAAGTATAAGAGGATAGAGGAATTTAACTTTAGTGAGTTCACGGATTTTAACATTATAGTTGATGACATTGAAGAGTCATCTAATTTTACCGTTAGAAGAAGTGACATTGATAATAATAACCATGTTAATAATATCAAGTATGTAGACTGGATAATTGAGGATATGAAAATTCAAACCTATGAAAATGAAACAATAGAGGAGTTTTCAATTATATACAAAAAGGAGATTCTGGAAGGATCAGAAATTAATATAGGAAAAAAGGAAGTTAAGGGTGAATTTATTCATAAGATAACTACATATGGGGATGTAAATGCAATAGCTAGGACAAAATGGAAAAAGAAGGATTAGAAATCCTTCTTTAAAATTTTACCATTTTCGCCTAATTCCATCTCAGTTATTTTATCTAGAACTGGAACATCATCAACTTTTATACACTCTAATGTGTGGATTTTTTTGCCAATTCCTTTACCTGCTTTGAAGTTAGCCTTCATAACTTTCATTAATGATACTGGATGCTCAGGTTCTTTTAATGATACAAAAGCAGTATTTTCAAGAGCAATAGCATCACCTATAAGCTTTTCAAAGTCAAGGTTGTCTAATCCAGGGATTAAAAAGAATTCTGTCTCTTTTTCAAGATCTTCGAAACTCTTAACCTGTACATTTTTGAAATTTGATTTTGCAACTGCCATTAAGGATGCCATTAAAGGTCTAATTCCTGCAGATCTATGACCTGAAACTACAATGGATTCTTTTCTCATTATTGCATCTTCAATGTATTGTCCTTGTTCTTCAGTCATAAAACCCTGAGAAACAAATTTACTAATCATTGGGTTCACAATTATCACTCCTATTAAATTATTATAATTATATTGTATCATAAATTAAATTTTGTAAAAGGTCAATTAATAAATAATAAGGATTAAGTACCTATGTTATAATAGTAAAGAGGGGGGGATTTCTATGGATAGAAAGGATTTAATACTCAATAAGAGTAAAAACATAGCACTAATAGCTCATGATTCAATGAAGGATAATATTATAAGATGGGCATTGGATAACAAGGATAAATTGAGTAAACATAATTTAGTTGGTACTGGAACTACTGCAAGAGTTTTAACAGAGAAAACAGGATTACAGGTTAGGGGATATAAATCTGGGCCAATGGGTGGAGATCAGCAGATAGGAGCTAGAATAGCAGAAGGTGCAATAGATTTCATGATATTTTTCTGGGATCCATTGGAAGCTCAACCCCATGATCCGGATGTGAAAGCCCTCCTTAGGATTGCAGTTTTATATGATATCCCTGTTGCTAATAATAGAGCCAGTGCAGATTTCATTTTAAGTTCACCTTTAATGGAGCTGGAATATCAAAGACATATATTTGACTTCGAAAAAGAGCTTTCCAATAGGGTGAAAATGTTTACAAATGAGTAAATTTGGCAAATATTTTGAATAATTATTTAAAATACCCTTGAAATTTAATGGTATTAATGGTATTATAAAAACGAGCTTTAATTCAGTAAGTAATAAAGAGTAACAATATTTTAGTTTGCCAATTCAGTGCTTAACTAGAAATTTATTGTTGTATGGTTACATGAATTAAAGAAATAAATTTTGGAGGTTTTGCAATGAAAGGTACAGTAAAATGGTTTAACGCAGAAAAAGGATTTGGATTTATTACTACTGAAGAAGGAAACGATGTTTTCGCTCACTATTCACAAATCCGTAAAGATGGCTTTAAGACTCTTGAAGAAGGACAACAAGTAGAGTTCAACGTAGTTGAAGGACAAAAAGGACTTCAAGCTGAAGAAATTACAGTAATTTAATTAAAGCTTCTAAAACCTCTTAGTAACCTAAGAGGTTTTCTTTTGTTGGTAGGTTTGACATAAAATTTATCCTATGTTAGGGTATAGAAGATATTAAAATGAAATGGGGTTAATAAATGAGCGATCAAAAATTAGTTGCAGTTGTTAATGGCAAGGAGATTTCTAGAGAGGATGTTCTCAAATTTCTAAATGATATGGGACCACAAATGGCTATGCAATTTCAATCACCTGAAGGAATAAAAAGAGTTATTGATGAAATGGTACATCAGGAATTACTTTATTTAGATGCAGTTGAGAACAAATTAGAGGAAGAAAAAGAATTTGCAGAGGTTTTCGAAGCTACAAAAGTAAATCTTATAAAAGGATATGCTTTTAATAAACTTATTTCAGATATAAGTGTAGAAGAAGAAGAAATGAAGAAATTCTTTGAAGATAACAAAAATATGTTTAGTCAGCCAGAAATGGTTAAGGCCAGTCATATACTTGTGGATTCAGAAGAGAAAGCTACATCAGTAATTGAAGAAATAAAGAATGGGAAGACTTTTGAGGACGCAGCAATGGAGTATTCATCATGCCCATCTAAAGAAGCTGGTGGAGACTTGGGTCAATTTTCAAAAGGACAAATGGTTCCAGAGTTTGAAGAAGCTGCTTTTAATATGGAAGTAGGATCAATGTCTGAGCCAGTTAAAACTCAATTTGGTTATCATATTATCAAATTAAATGAGAAAAACGATCCTTCAGAGGCATCTTTTGATGATGTTAAGAATGAAGTTCAAAACCAATTATTGACTAAAAAACAAGAGAGTGTTTATATGGAAAAGATAAATGCACTTAAAGGAAAATATCCAGTAGAAATATTTTAGATATAGGCTGATAAAGCATGTGAGACCACTCATGTGCTTTTTTTTATATAATTTCTTATGTTATAATTAGTAAGATGGTATTATAATATTATAGTTATTTTAGGAGGGATGTTCACATGAAAGAATACAAGGTAATATTACATGTTGATGAACTTAAAAAGTGGAAACTTGTATTAGCTAATGTATCCAACTTAATAGATGCTGCAAAAGATAGTAAGTTAACTGTAAGTGTATTAGCCAATGCTGAGGCTGTTAGGTATTATGATAAGAAACAAGCTGAGGATGATATTATAAGAACCATGAAAGTCTTAGAGGAAAAAGGAGTAGAATTCATAGCTTGTAATAATGCCTTGGTGGCTAATGATTTAGATCAAAGTATAATTTTGGGCTTTGTTAAAATAGTTCCAGCTGGTGTATTAGAACTTGTAGAAAGACAAAGTGATGGATATGCATATATTAAGCCTTAAATGATTATAAAGAAAGGTCATGATGAACTTCCAGTTACATGACATTTCTCATGATATGTAAGAATTGAATATTACTTGTGTAAGATTAGTTAGTAAAGATTGATGAAAATCCATAAGTGTGCTAGAATCGGTTTATTATTTAAAATAGGAGGGCAAAATGAAAAAGTTCATAGTAGAGAATGATTTTTTTGAAGTATTTCCTGAGGCGAAACTAGGAGTTATTATTGCAAAAGGAATTGATAATACCATAAAGGATCCTGAAAAGTTTAAAATTAAACTGGAGGCTTCACAAAAACTTGCTTTAAGTCATCTACCAAATGATGATTTCAGCAGTAATTCTGTAGTAAAAGTTTGGAGAGAAGCCTTTCAGAAGTTCAAGACAAAAAAAGGAGCAAGATCTTCCATTGAAGCCTTGCTAAAGAGGGCAAACAATGGGAATTATCTTGGAACAATTAATCCATTAGTTGACTTATACAACTGTATTTCATTAAAATATGCACTCCCCTGTGGAGGGGAAGACATTGATACATTTGTTGGAGATATAAGATTGACTAAGGCAAACGGAGATGAAGGTTTCATAACCCTTGGAACTGATGAAAGCTCACCACCATATGAAGGAGAGATTATATATAAAGATGAAGAAGGTGCGATTTGTAGATGTTGGAACTGGAGAGAATCAGTTAGAACGATGTTAACAGAGTCCACAAAAAATGCATTTCTATGTATTGAATTAGTTGATGATACTAGATTTGATGCCTTTGAAGAAGCTTTAAAAGAACTAAGTGGCGACATTGAGAAAGAATTAGGTGGAGAAGTTGAATTTTCTATCCTGGATATTACAAATAGGGAAATTGAAATACAGTAGAATATAACTTAGTGATGGAGGTTGTCTATGTTTAGAGATATGAGAAGGAAAAATCAGTTATTAAATAAGGAGTTAACAATAGAAGTACTCAATAGGTGTACTAATGGTGTTCTAGCCTGCATGGGGGATTATGACTATCCTTATGCAGTACCTGTAAGTTATGTCTACCATAATGAGAAAATATACTTCCATTCTGCCAAGTCGGGTCATAAAATGGATGCAATATCTAAAAATGAAAAGGTGTCCTTTGCCATAATAGATGAAGATAAGATAGTAAGTGAGGAATATACTTCATACTTTAGAAGTGTAATTGCCTTTGGGAAGGCTAGAATAGTTGAAGGGGATGAATGGTTCGAAGGATTTAAAGCCTTGGTGGAAAAGTATTCTAAGGACCAGCCAGAGGAGATGAAGAATAAAGAGATTAATGGGTGTAAACAATCTAATATCATAGCAATTGATATTGATCATCTAACTGGAAAAGAAGCTATTGAGTTTGTAAGAGCAAAGAAAGAGTAAGTCAAAGTAGATATTACTAGAGAATTTGATTAAGAAGAAAAATTAAAGATTCTTTTTAACTGGAGGGAAATAGTATGATTAAAGAATGTTCTGTTTGTAAGAGCAAGGAATCATATCGGGATTTTTACAGACAAACCTTTAAGAATAATTACAAATTTACATGTAACAATTGTGAAACCAAATATAAATCAACAGGTTTTTCTAGATTCGTTAGTGGAATCATATATTTTGGATTGATATATTACTTAATATCATATAGCGATTTTTCTTTAGGTACGAATATATTAATTTCGATCTTGTATGTGTTATTCTTCCATTCTTTTATTTTGAAATATAGAGTAGTGGAGGAGTAAATTGGAGTATTCAGTTAGAAGAGCCATTATTGAAGATACATCCTCTCTAGCCCACATTATTGTTGAAAGCTGGAGGTCAGCTTATTCAAATTTATTACCTATGGATGAAATTCAGAGATACCTAAACGTGGAAATAAGAAAGAATCAGTTTGAGAAGTATATATCTCAAGAAGAGATAGTGCTTATTGGATATATTAATGATAGACCCTGTGGACTTGTTTTTGCAAGTCCAGAAAATGATGAAGGTGTAGATAGGTGTGGAAGTATATATTCCATGTATACAATTGAGGAAGCCTGGGGTAAGGGACTGGGTAAGTCTCTTATGGATGAAGTTATGATTATCCTTAAAGATGAAGGTTGCAAAAGAGTTTTGCTTTGGGTTTATGAAGAAAATCCAAGAGCTAGAAAATTTTATGAAAAGTGTGGATTTAAATTTGATGGAACTAGTAAAGAAAGTCACTTCTCTAACAATCCTATAGAGCTAAGGTACCAAAGAGAGATATAAGTAGGCTAAAAATAAAAGGATGGCACCACTTGTGGGAACCATCCTTTTTAATTTACCTATATGCTCTGAAGTACTGATCTGGATAGCTAAACTTTTCACCAGTCTTATACTGTTCATTTAAGACCCAGTTGGGATTTCTTAGCAATTCTCTACCCAAGGCCACTAAATCAGACCTATGGTTATTTAAAATATCTTCAACATGGTCAATATCTTTTATAAGACCAACTGATATAGTTGGGATATTACATCTTTCCCTTATTTTTTCTGAAAATACCACTTGATATCCAGGATAAACATTCATCTCAGTCAAGACAAGACCACCAGAACTAACGTGAATCATATCAAGATTTGATTTTACCAAATCAATGATTCTAATCATCTCATCAATATCTATTCCACCTTGTGCATAATCACTGGCTGATATTCTAAGAATAAGTGGCTTATCTTCTGGCCAAACAGATTTTACTTCCTTTGAAATTTCTCTTAATAATCTAACTCTGTTTTCAATAGATCCACCATACTCATCATTTCTTTGATTGGTTAGTGGTGATAGGAATTCATGGATCAAGTACCCATGGGCACCATGTATTTCTATAAGGTCATATCCAGCCTCAAGAGATCTTTTTGCAGCTAATTTAAAATTCTTAACTACTTTATCAATATCTTCTTTTGTCATTGACCTTGGGGTCAAGTAGTCATCACTAAATGCAAGGGCAGATGGTGCTATTACATCCTCAGTTTTTATGCCACATTTTCTTCCAGCATGGGCAAGTTGGATTCCAACCTTACTACCGTAACTCTTTAAGCTTTCAACTAGATTCTTAAGCCCAGGGAGATGTGAATCATCCCAAATACCCAAATCTCTATCAGATATTCTACCTCTAGATTCAACAGCTGTAGCTTCTTGAATAATCAAGCCAGTTCCACCCAATGCTCTAGCATTATAATGTATTGTGTGAAATTCCTTCACTTCACCTGAATTATCACTGGAGTACATGCACATGGGAGGCATAACTATCCTATTCTCTAACTTCATGTCTTTAATCATATATTTTTCAAATGCTTTCATTTAATCACCTCTCTGACATATATACCACAATAAATATATTTTACACTATATTATTTATAGGGACTAAATATCTATTGAATGAAATAGGTAAAATGTGGTATTAATAGAGTATGAACTTATTACAATTTTACTTTGGAGGTGATCTTTTGTTTTCTAAGTTTATTCAAAATTATTTCATCAAGCAGAAAATGATGAGAACTGTTATTATCTCCCTTATTCCGCTTGTAATGGCAGCTACATATTTTTTTGGTTTACGGGTTTTACTGCTATTATTAGTTGTTAATGTTTTCGGCTTTGCAACAGAGTACATATATGAAAAGAAAAGCAAGAAAAAGGTCTCTGAGGCAGTGCTGGTATCAGGAATGCTTTATACTTTAACACTACCGCCATCTACACCATTTTGGATTGCGGCAGTAGGTATTGTATTTGGTATTTTATTTGGGAAGATGGTATTCGGTGGTTTCGGGAAGAATATATTTAACCCAGCCTTAGTGGCAAGGGCATTTGTTTACATATCATTCCCAGAGCCTTTAACAATTTCATGGACTAAGGCTTCATTGGCATTCCCAGGAGGTTTATTCACCTATCTAAATGAAGGTGTTGAAATGGTTTCAACTGCTACACCTATGCTTATGTTTAGGGATTCTGGAGCCATGTTATCACCAATGGAACTATTACTAGGTAACATCTCAGGGTCAATAGGAGAAACCAGTGCAATATTGATTGTATTAGCTGGTGCTTACTTGATTTATAAGAAGGTTGCTTCATGGCAAACAATGGCTGGTTGTACTCTTGGATTTTTAGGTCTTAGCTCAATACTATACTTTGCTGGTGTTGGTCAGATTCCTAATCCACTTTATGGATTGATTGCTGGTGGATTCTTATTTGGTACTGTTTTTATGGCAACTGATCCCATTTCATCCCCTAAGACTAAGGAAGGGAAGTGGATTTATGGGGTTATCATAGGTATTGTAACTGTAATAATAAGAGGATATGCATTATTTGCAGGCGGTGTTATGTTTGCAATACTAATTGGAAATACATTTGCACCAATTATCGATGAAGGCGTAAATGCCTACAAGAGATATAAGAAGGAAAAGGCTCAGGAGAAGAAAGAGGTGACAGCATGAAGAAAACATTCTGGTACCCAATAGTATTTATGTCTCTACTAACTGCTATATTCACTTTTGTTTTAGCCTTTCTGGAAGTTTCAACAGCTGACAAAGTAGCTGAAAATCAAAGATATGATCTTCAGACAAAAATACTCTATGTGTTTGATATTCCAGTTGAAGATACTTCCGTTGATGCAGTGGATAGATTGTTCTCAGATAAAATTACTGAAGATGGAGACGAGTTTATTTACAAGGAAGGTGATTCCATTGAAGGGTATGCATTCCCTGTGGCAGGCTCAGGCCTATGGGGAGGAATAGTTGGATATGTGGGAATATCAGAAGATTATTCAACTCTACTTGGATTAACTTTCATTACCCAATCAGAAACACCTGGACTAGGTGGAAGAATCGAAGAAGAAGAATTTCTTAGCCAGTTTAGAAATCTTGATGTTGCAGATGCAACAGAAGGCAACTATGTGGTATATAACCCTTCACCAGGTGGTAATGTAGATGCAATTGCTGGAGCTACTTTAACATCAAAATCTGTAGCAAACTTTATGAACGTTGATATTCACAAGTTTATTACTGAAAGAAAGGGGGAATAGTCTATGGCAAAGCAAAGCTCAAAAGAGATTTTTTCATTGGGTGTTTGGTCTGATAACCCCGTGTTTAGACAACTAATAGGAATTTGTTCTGCTTTAGCTGTTACTAACTCCTTAACTAACTCATTGATCATGGGGCTTGGACTTACATTTGTAACCGCTTTATCGTCCTTTACTATTTCAGCTATTAGACAATTTACACCAAAGCATATAAGGATGATGGTACAAGTACTTATTATAGCAGCTTATGTAATTATTGTTGATATATTCTTAAAAGCATACTATCCTGAATTTTCTAAGACTCTTGGTGCCTATGTAGGGCTTATTATAACAAACTGCATTATTATGGGTAGGGCAGAAGCATTTGCTCAAAAGAACAAACCATGGCCATCCTTCTTAGATGGAATTGCCAATGGGATAGGGTATTCTGCAGTCTTATTGTTCATTGCCTTCTTTAGGGAACTAATGGGATTTGGAACCTTATTTGGATTCCAGATACTTGGGGACTGGTGGACATCATGGACAATAATGATAATGCCTCCTAGTGCATTTTTCCTACTAGCTATTGTAATTTGGATAACCCATAATATTCAGCATAGAAACGAGAAGAGTGAGGTGGCTAAATCATGATTGAACTTAATCCAATGGTAATATTTATTGCAGCTATATTTACCAACAATATGATTTTGTCCAACTTTTTGGGAATGTGTTCATTCGTTGCAGTGTCTAAGGAAATTAATACATCCCTTGGTTTAGGGCAGGCAGTAACCTTTGTATTAGCTGGAACATCAATTATTAATTACCTTGTATATCATTACATTTTAGTACCATTTAATCTTGAATTTTTGAGATTTATAATCTTTATAATAAGTATTGCAGCCTTTGTTCAATTAATAGAGATGATAATGGAAAAATACATTCCAAACCTCTATTATGCCTTGGGGATATTTTTACCATTGATTACTGTAAATTGCGCAATCCTAGGAGTTTCTCTATTTATGATAATCAGAGAATATTCCTTCCTTCAATCTTTTGCCTTTGCAGTGGGCTCAGGAATTGGCTGGACCATGGCTATAGTAGCATTGGCAGGAATAAGACAGCGTTTGAAAAGAGCTACAGTTCCAAAAGGACTTGAAGGCCCTGGAATCACTTTAATCGTAACAGGATTAATGGCAATGGCTTTCATCGGTTTTTCTGGAATAGTACAGATTCAATAGGGGGGATTAGATGAATACTATAATAATCTCAACTGCTTCCATAACAATTATAACTGCTCTATTCGCCGTTTTACTAACCATAGCTGACAGAACTATCGGTTATTATGGAGAGGTTAAACTTACAATAAATGAAGAAAAAGAATACACTGTGGAAGGTGGATCATCCCTACTATCAACATTGATAGGTGAAAAGATATTCATACCATCTGCTTGTGGTGGTAAGGGAACCTGTGGATACTGCAAGGTTCAAATCCATGATGGAGGAGGGCCAGTTTTAGCAACAGAACTCCCCTTCCTAACACAAGAGGAAATGGATGATCATGTAAGGTTATCATGTCAATGCAAGGTAAAACAAGATATTAAAATAGAAATTCCTGAGTACTTATTTAATGTTAAGGAATTTGAAGCTACAGTTGAATCAATAGAGGTTCTAACAGATACTATTAAAAAATTTAGATTTAAGCTACCTGAAGGGGAAGAGATAAGCTTCAAACCAGGACAATACGTTCAGTTAAAAGCACCTCTTTATGAAGGAAATGATGAAGAAGTTTACAGAGCCTACTCTATTGCCTCATCACCAACAGATAAGACTCATCTTGAGCTTGTAATAGGGTTCATACCTGAGGGTATAGCTACAACTTACGTTCACCATCACTTGGAAGAAGGAGATAAGGTAACAATAAATGGACCTTTTGGAGACTTCTACTATCAAGATACTGATGCTGAGATGATAATGGTAGCCACTGGTACAGGAGTAGCACCCATCCTATCATTATTAAACTACATGAAGGATAATGATATAAAGAGAAAGGCGAGATTCTACTTCGGTGCAAAAACCCCAGATGATCTATTTATGCTTGATTACTTCAAACATCTAGAAGAGACTCTCTATGACTTTAAATTCGTACCAACCCTATCAAGGATCAAGGATGATGATGAAAGTTGGACTGGTGAGAAGGGTAGAGTAAACAATGCTATTGATAAACTTCTAGAAGAGAACGAAAATCAGGAAGGATATCTTTGCGGTAACGAGGCAATGATTGACTCTGTTGTAAAGAGTTTGACCAAGAAGGGTGTAAAAGAAGAGAAAATATACTACGATAAGTTTTAAAACTAAAAATTTATGGCCAGGAGAATATTCTCCTGGCCTTTTCCTGCCAAGAAAGCCTTTTTATATGTGACTTTATTATGTAATATGGTATAATTGACTTAGGTCTGTGAGGGAGGTTTAAAATGAAATTAGAACTATTTGATTTTATTGATACAACACTTAAACTTATTGAAAACAAGTCTGGTGAACTTAACAGAGTAGCTGGAGAGCTGGAAAAGTTCTTTAACGACAGTCTCTTTATTAAGGACCACTTTCTCAATGTAAATTATAGAATAAAGTCTGCTGAAAGTCTTAAGGAAAAGATTTTAAGACATAATTTTTATTTGAAATACGAAAGTCCACAAGCTTTAGTAGATAGTTTGTCAGACTTAATTGGATTTAGGATAGAATGTAGGTTTATTGAAGATGAAACCAAGATATACGAAGATATATTAAAACTATTTAATATTCAGGAAGAGAATGGATACTACTCAAATCCACTTAATGGGAGCATTTCTTTAAATCTTGATGAAAAACAACCTCAAATTCAGAAGAATGGATTTGAGATATTCAAAATAGATGGCAAGTATTCTAAGGATGGTATTTCTGTAAATTTCGAGCTTCAGATTAAGTCCATGGTAAATGTTTTCTGGGGAGACATCGATCATAGGGTATTATATAAAAACTTTAATTACATGCTTACTGAAGACTTTTTCAGAGACATAATGTCATCTATCAAGGATAATTTAACTATGATAGATAGACAGTTAATGCTAATATACAACCATTTGAGCAGCATGGATGCCAGTTCAACCCCAACTAAGAAAGCTCAACTAAAGTCACTCCTTTCAAAGACCATTCATGATGTATATATTATAAAGGTAAGACAGGAAGTTGGATTTGTAGTTGACTTTAAGAAGTCAACAGATGTTATAGTTAATTTTATCTTCATGAGAGCGGAAGATGGTAACGGAAGTTACAGTGATAGTTTTTTAAGAATTCTAAACAGGTTAAATGATATTGGTAAGCATTCAATGAATTTCAACAATTACATTAATTTTGAAAGAGACATAACTTATCATGATGAATTCACTAAGGAATTTGGCAATACAATTTTGGAAGTAATAAATAAGGACTTTAGGTGGAACCTATTCTTCAAGATCATTTTCGAGATTGAAGATGGTACCAATGCTGAGGATTTTGAAGGCTTTATGTATTATTTAAGATACATGTATAAGGACATAGTTAAAAAAGCCATGGAAGGTATGAAATTGGACTCTAACCAAAGTTTCATAATCGAGAATGAATTATTAGATATTATAAACATTAGATTTAAAATGGATCCCAGCATAGACTATATTAGCAACTGTACTGTTAAGAAACTAGGAAATTCTTTATTACAGCTGATAGGTCCAATTAATGAGTTTGAAGAGTATCTAAAGGATAAGGATTTCATAAAAGAACAAATAAAGGCATTTGAGATACAGTAGCTTAATTAAGGGATGGTAAGCTTTGATTAAATCATGGAATATATTAAGTTTGGATGTAGTAAGATTGAAAAATACATTTAAAAGATTTCCACTTGGGGTTGTTTCATCGTTGATGACAGCCCTAGTTTTAGTTTTGTCCACATATAGTAAAAGTATATTTTACTCAAAAATAGCTATGGCCTTGGTGCTATCATTGGTAGTATTTGTGGTATTGGACTTGTTGTCTGAGTCATACAAAATAAGTTTAACAAAGAAAGTACTTTTATATTTTACTGGAGGAATAATAGTCTTAGCTAACTATTTATTCATTCTTAATGATTTAACTATGGTAAATGTAACAAAATATGTGGGGATATTACTTATTTTCTTTGTTTCCGCTTTTTTTATGGGAAAGCTAAAAAATGATGAGTTCTTGGAAAACTATATTATGAGGCTATTAGTAGGTATATTAAGCTCGATTTTCTATTCAACAGTATTATTCATTGGGCTAATTTTGATCTTACAAACCATATCCTTACTATTTGATGTTACATTTAATCCAAATGTATTTGAAAATATTTTTTCTTCAGTAATTTTTATATTTGGGATAAATTACTTTTTAGGAAGAATTCCTATGTCTAATGAAAAGGCTGAGGATTTTGAGTACCCTAAGTTTATAAAAGTATTGCTTGAATTTATAGTAATACCTTTAATATTTGTGTACTCAATTGTACTTTATATTTATTTTGCAGGGATATTATTTACCTGGCAATGGCCTAAAGGAGTGATTGGGAACCTTAGCATATGGTATTCCATATTAAGTTTGGTTGTTCTATTTTTTGTCAGAGCTATAGAGAAGGAAAGGAAAATCTTTGAATTATTTACTAGGTATATTTCAAGGACAATAATTCCCATTCTACTAATGATGTTTGTTTCTGTATTTCAAAGAATCTCTCAATACGGTATTACAGAAAACAGATATTTTGTTTTGGTTGTGGGTATTTGGTTGTTTTTTGTCTATGTAGCCTTAAGCATAAATAGAAGGCTAAGGACTATAGTTATTCCCATATCCTTAATAATAGTAATTACCCTAGGAGTATTTAGTCCATTTAATGCCTATATAGTTTCTAAATGGAGTCAAAACAACAGACTTGAAGAAATACTAAGAGCTAACAATATGATATTGGATCATAATATAATTTCAAATCCAGATTTGGACAAGGACATTCAAGATAATATTTATGCCATAGTAGATTACTTTGAAGATAATCATAGATTGTCAGATATAAAATTTTTTAATACAAATACTGATTTTGAAGATCTAGAAAATATTTTTGGTTTCTCTAAGGGGGAATATGAGTACAAAACTATAAATATAAGAAGAAATAACCTTGATGGATCAATATTTGCAGTTGAGGAGTATGAATTCTTTGCAAGTATCAATACTAGTGTAAGTAATAAGGTGGTAGATGAGGACCTTTTAATTACTTTAGATCAAGAAAATTTGAATTTAGAAATTTCAAAATCAAGTGAGATATTGTACAATATGAGTATAGAACCTGTATTGAAAGAAATAATTAATGGAAAGGAATCTAGTTTCTTCTACTACGGAGAAAATGATGCTATTAAACTAATGCTTGTAATTAACTCTACTGATGGAAGAAGTAGTAGTGATGGTAATATTTATATAGATTGGATGGATGTTTATATCTTTGTAAAAATAAAGTGATAATTTATTTTAAGTGGGTAAAAATAGTAGGATAGAATAATTGAAAGGGTGATTATATGTATAAGGATGAATTAAATGTAATCAAACAAGCAATTCTAAATGAAGTAGAAGGATATGAGTTTTATAAGATGGCCGCAAATCAGGCAGGAGATGGTGGTAGTAGAGAAGCGCTATTGGAACTAGCAAACGAAGAATTAAAGCATGTAGAATACTTAAAAGTTCTATTTGATAAGATTAAGGACGGCAAGGAAGATGACCAAGCCTTGGCTTTCCAAGATGGACCTCCATCACCAGATATTTATAATTGGGAAAGATTAGATAAATCTCTAACTTCATTGGCTATGTCAGTATTTGGAGTGGGCATCCAGATGGAGAAGGATTCAATAGAATTCTACACTAAGGCTAAAGAAGAATCAAAGTTAGAAGAAGCCAAGAAGCTTTATGATATACTGATCAAGTGGGAGAAAGTTCACCTTGACCAATTCACAACTCAGTACAACATGTACAAGGAAGATTGGTGGTCAGATCAAGGATTTGCTCCATTTTAAAGGTTGAAATAACAGGTTAAAACCTGTTATTTCTGCATTATATGAGAAATAAGGGATGATGAGATGACAACACTTTATCAATTTGGTCTTATTATGGTTGTTTTAATGATAAGTCAAATTATTCAAACTGAATTGAATTTACCCATACCTGGAACTGTTCTAGGTATGGTGATACTATTAGGACTTATGGTATTTAAGATAATACCTCTTAAGTTGGTGGAAAAAGCTGCGGATGTCTTAATAAGGCACTTATCCATTATGTTTGTACCCATTGGAGTAGGCTTAATGACTGTTGCCTATCTTATGGAAGGACATATTTTAGCCTTATTTATTGTTTTGGGAGTTAGTCTTGTGGTAGTAATGGTGACAACCGGGCTTAGCGTCCAGATTTTGATCAGGTATATGGAAGGAAGAAGGGGTGATAAGTGATGGAATACTTGAATACTCCCGTCTTTGGGGTAACCCTTACTATTATTGCTTTCATGATTGCCACTTGGACTTCCAAGAAATTAAGAATTCAGATCTTAAATCCACTTTTAGTATCAATTATCATTATTATTGGATTTTTATCATTAACTGGAATAGATATTGAAACTTACAACAAGGGAGGAAGTATCATATCCTTCTTTCTAGCTCCTGCTACTGTTGCTCTAGCAGTCCCCTTATTTAGGCAATGGGAACTGTTAAAGAAAAATTTAGTACCTATCCTAGTGGGTATTTCCTTTGGTACCATCATGGGCATACTTAGTATTTTAATTTTAGGGAAGGTATTTGGTTTAGGGGATTTACTAATAAGTTCATTACTTCCAAAGTCCACCACCACTCCAATTGCTATGGAAATTTCAAATATGTTAGGTGGAAATCCATCCTTGACTGTTATTTTTGTTTTTGCCACTGGCATTGGTGGGTATATAGTTGGTGATAAACTTCTAAGATTATTTAAAATCAATAATAGCATAGCAAAAGGAATAGCCATTGGGACAGCCTCCCATGCTGTTGGGACTGCAAAGGCAATAGAAATGGGAGAAGTAGAAGGGGCTATGAGCTCCTTGGCCATAGGGGTAGCTGGAGTTATTACAGTGCTCCTTGTACCATTGATAATTCTGTTCATTAATTAAAGAAATGAGGGATAAAATGAAGGAGATATATTTAGCTGGAGGATGTTTTTGGGGAGTTGAAGAGTACTTTTCAAGAATAGAAGGTGTACTTGATACAGATGTAGGATATGCAAATGGGACAAAGAAGGAACCAACATATAAGGAGGTATGTACTGGTTTAACTGGTCATGCTGAAACAACATATATTAAATATGATGAGAAAATGGTATCATTGGAGCATTTAATCCAAAGATTATTTAGAATTATAGATCCCACTCTATTAAATAGACAAGGCGGAGATATTGGAAGTCAATATAGGACAGGAATATATTTTACTGATGAAGCTGATGTTGGGATTATTAAGAAGGTTAGAGATGAGGAACAGAAAAAATATAGAGACCCTATTGTAACTGAAATTTTACCTCTGGACTATTATTACTCAGCAGAAGAATATCATCAGGACTACCTAAAGAAGAATCCTGGTGGATATTGTCATGTAGATATGAGTTTATAGGGGGATTTTATGTTTAAATTAGATCCAATTAAGAATATGAGTGAAGTTGAAAGACTAAGATACATGCAGATACTCCTCAAGGGACAAGTAAGTTCAGAAAAGGATGAATTGGCTAATTTATCCAATGCATCAGCCATAATAATGGCCTGTCTTGATAGATTAAACTGGTCAGGATTTTATCTGATGAAGGAAGGGGAACTTGTTTTAGGACCCTTCCAGGGATTACCAGCTTGTAATAGAATTCAAGTAGGAAAGGGAGTTTGTGGAACTGCAGTAGAGTCTAAGGAAACCCAACTGGTAGGGGATGTTCATTTATTCCCAGGGCATATTGCATGTGATGCTGCCTCAAATTCAGAAATTGTAATTCCAATTATAAAGAATGGCAAGGTTTATGGAGTATTGGACATTGATAGTCCCATCAAGGAAAGATTTGATGAAGTACACAAAGAGTATTTGGAAAAGTTTGTTGATACTCTAAATAAGTATATAGATTGGGATAAAATAACCTTCTAAATGGGAGAGATTATGACAATTCTTAATGAATTAGAAAAAGTTCTAAGAGTTTCTGATGAACAGATGGAATACTTTTTAGAAGATGAAAACATTGATTTAACAAAAGAATATACAAGAAAGGGTATTGAGAAAGACAATACCCTATATTGTTGTGACAATCTAAAGTCTTTGATCCATTTAATAAAGAATGGCTATAAGGATAAGATTGATTTAGTATACATCGATCCACCCTTTTATTCAAACTCTCAGTACTATAAAAAGGTGTCTGTAAATGTGGAGGGGTTAAAGAAGGATTTTGAAGTCTTGGCTTATGGGGATAAGTGGGAGAGTAAATACCAATACCTTGAAATGCTTACCCTGAGATTGAAGTTAATTAAGATTCTTCTATCCAATAAGGGAAGTATATATGTCCATGTTGATCAAAGAATGGCTCATTACTTAAGGATAATAATGGACCACATTTTTGGGGAAGAGAACTTTATTAATGAGATTATCTGGTCATATAAATCAGGAGGATCTACTAAGAAGAGATTTTCTAAAAAACACGATAATATATTAGTATATTCAAAGACAAAAGATTATATTTTTAATCCACAAAAGGAAAAATCCTATAACAGAGGCTACAAACCATATAGGTTTAAGAATGTTGAGGAATTTCAGGATGATCTAGGTTGGTATACCATGGTCAATATGAAGGATGTGTGGAGTATTGATATGGTAGGAAGAACATCTGGAGAAAGGGTGGGATATGACACACAAAAACCCTATGCCCTATTAAAGAGAATTATCCTAGCTTCATCCAATGAAGATTCTCTGGTGGCTGACTTTTTTTTAGGCAGTGGTACTACAATAAGGGTAGCAGATGATTTAAATAGAAGATGGATAGGTAGTGACATTGAAGCCATAAGCATATCCACAACAAAGAAAAGACTTGCCTTGTCTGAGTATGATTACTTAGTTTATGTTGATGAAGAATTAGGTTCCAGGGAGAATGTTAGTTTGGACTTAAGTTATAATATTGGAGTGGATGAAATTAGCTTAAGGTTGAAAAATTATCACCTAAATGATACAAGTATCTTTAAAAAAACAAATCATGTAGATGAGTTTCTATCTCTTGAGAAAGATAATTCCTTGGAGTTAATTGACTATATTTCAGTAATTGGGGTAAATAACAAAAGTGAGCTATTATTAGAAAAGCATAAACCAGATATTTCAGATGGTGAATTTACCATAAAACTTAATGAAAATTACACATATATCTACTTAAGAGGTTTTGATGTTTTTGGAAATATGATTAAGTACATTTTAAAAGGGGGAGAAGAAATTGGTAACTAAAGGACTAAAACCAGAAAGAGTATTTTATTACTTCGAGGAATTGACAAAAATTCCAAGATGTTCACATGATGAGAAAAGAGTAAGTGATTATCTAAAGGGTGTGGCAGAAGAGCTTGGCTTGGAAGTACATCAAGATGAAGCATTAAACATAATAATTAAGAAGCCTGGATCAAAGGGCTATGAGAATAATAAGAGGGTAATACTTCAAGGGCACATGGACATGGTATGTGAGAAGGCTGATGACTTCGAAATAGACTTCACAAAAGATCCCATACCTTTGGAAGTGAGGGAAGACTTGTTAATTGCACCTTATACAACACTGGGTGCAGATAATGGTATTGCAGTTGCCATGGCATTGGCAATACTAGAATCAAAGGATATAGCTCATCCTCCATTGGAGGTAATTGTTACAACCAATGAGGAATCTGGCATGACAGGGGCTGGGAGCATTAATAAGGATTTAGTTGATGGCAAGATATTAATAAACATTGACTCTGAAGAAGAAGGGGTAATTCTAGTTAGTTGCGCTGGTGGAAGAAGGGTAATCGTAAAAGCTCCCATTGAGCTTAAAGACTCCAGCAAACCAGGTTATACACTTAAGGTGAGTGGTTTACTAGGTGGGCATTCAGGTATGGAGATAGATAGAGAAAGAGGGAACTCCAATAGAATATTAGGTAGAGTCCTTGATAGCTTAAAGGAAATTGATTTTGATCTATACCATATAGATGGTGGATCTAAATCCAATGCAATTCCTCGTTTAGCTGTGGCAAAACTTGGAATAGAAGATGATAAACTTGACCAAGCTAAAGATATAGTTTCAAAGATAAATAAACTAATTAAAACTGAGCTTCAGACTTCAGATCCAGATCTAAGTATAACTTTGGAAAAGGGAGAGGACCTAAAGGAAGCCTTTACAGCTGACTTGAGGGATAAGATAATTGCTGCATTGATATTGATTCCAAGTGGAGTACAAAGAATGAGCCAGGACATTAAAGGTCTTGTTGAAAGTTCTAACAATCTTGGGGTTGTTAAGACAGTAGAAGGTTATGTAACTTTTGAAAGCGCTGTTAGAAGTTCTAACTCAAGTCTGAAGGAGTTTACTTCAAATCAAATTGAAACAATTGCAGGTATGCTGGGATTTGAATTTGAGTTTTACGGAGAATATCCTGCTTGGGAATACAAGAAGGATTCTTATATTAGAGAAGTGTTCAAGGATGCCTATAAGGAATTAACAGGTGAGGAACTTAAAGTGGAAGCAATTCATGCTGGATTGGAAACCGGTTTGTTCAATGCAGTTTTAGGTGATATTGACATGGTCTCCTTTGGACCTAATATGTGGGGAGTTCATGCCCCTGGGGAGAATATAAGTATATCTTCAGTTGAGAGATCATATAATCTTTTACTTGAAGTTTTGAAGAAAATAGATTAAGATAAAGCTTGTGTAGTAGACTAAAAATAGGGTACTATAAATATAGAAAATAAATAATAAAGGAGAATTATAATGAGCGATCACAAACACGTGCACGATGAAAACTGTAATCATGACCACGACCACGATCATGAGGAAATGGAGATAATAACACTTACTCTAGATGATGATACAGAATTAGAATGTGGAGTACTAGGAATTTTCGAAGTTGAGGATAAAGAGTATATCGCATTACTACCATTGGGAGAAGATGAAGAGGAAGATGAAGTTCTTCTTTATCAATACAAAGAAATCGATGATGAAGAGTTTGAGTTAGAATTAATCGAAGACCAAGAAGAGTTTGACCTTGTTTCAGAAGCATTCTATGCACTATACACTGACGACGACGATTTCGAGGATGACGAAGAGTAATTAGGTGAAAGTACTTTGCAAATGCAAAGTACTTTCTTTTACATAAGGGAGAGGATATTTTGTTTAAACTTATTGCTATTGACTTAGATGGAACTCTTTTAAATAAGGACAGGCAGATTAGTAAAGAGAACAAGGAGATTATTAATAGAATCATTAAGCTTGGTTATGAAGTAGTAATAGCAACGGGAAGAAGATATTACTCTGCCAAGGAAATGGTAAAGGAGTTGGATAATCACTTGATTATTTTAGCAAACAATGGAAACATAGTAAGACGGTCTGAGGACGATCACTTAATATTTGCTAAATTTCTAGATGTTGATGCCTACAAGGATATGATTCTAGAAGGCAAGAAGTATGGACTTACCAGTATTGTCCATGTGGATATGTACCATGAAGGAATTGATATGGTTGTGGAGTTGGATGAAGTTAATAATAGCCACATGAATTATTTAAGAGAACCTGATAAGAGGTATTTAGTTACAACACAAAAGGAAGTTCTGTCACAGAATAGGGTCCTAGCTGTGGTTTACCCTGGGAAAGCCGATGTCTTGAATCGTTTTTATAGTGAGATCAATGAAAAATATCCTAATAGGTATAGCTCTCATGTACTTGAAAAAATATATATAGCAGAAGCCATGTATGAGGCAATGAATCCTTTGGGAAGTAAGTGGAAGAGCCTTTTGGAATATGCCACTCTTAAGGGGATAAAGAGAGAAGAGATCATTGCCATTGGTGATGATAACAATGACCTTGAAATGATACTTAATTCCGGCTTGGGTATTGCAATGAAGAATTCAAGTGAACTAGTAAAAAATGCAGCAGACATTATAACTGAAAAGGACAATAATCATTCTGGAGTTGCTGATGTTCTAGAAAAGCTGCTGAAATTGTAGGTGAAAAATTATGGGTGAAAGATTATATAACATATATTCTGAATATCTTAAAGATAAGTATGGAGTCAAGGTCTACAAGCTTCCTATAAAGCTTCCTTTGACATGCCCCAATAGAGATGGGAACCTTAGTAAAGGGGGTTGTACCTTCTGTGGCGAAGAAGGAGGGTCTTTTGAGAATCTATCTTCATGTACCCCAGTAAAAAAGCAACTAGAGACAAACATGGACTATATAAGGAAGAAGTACAAGGCTGAAAAATTCATAGCATATTTTCAGAATTTTTCTAACACATATATGCCTTTAGAGAATTTTAAGGAGTATATCAATGAGGCAATTCAGGATGATATTGTTGAAATTTCAATATCTACAAGACCTGATTGCATTGATTTTAAATATTTGCAATTTTTAAGTGATATACAGTATAATAAGGGTATAAATGTAACAATCGAGTTAGGACTACAGACTGCGAACTATCATAGTTTGAAAAAGATTAACAGGGGACATTCATTGGCAGAGTTTATAGAAGCCTGTAATGGAATTAAGGCATATGGACTTAGGGTTTGTACCCATGTTATATTAAATCTTCCATGGGATACTATGGATGATGTCATTGAAACTGCAAAGATTTTATCTGCGCTGAAAGTAGATGAAATAAAAATGCATAGTCTGTACTTGATGGAAGGAACCACATTAGCAAACCAGTTTAAACAAGGCGAATTCAAACTTTTTTCCAAGGATGAGTATATAAGTCGGGTTATTACCTTTTTAGAATATCTAAATCCAGATATTATCATTCAAAGATTAATAGGAAGAGCTCCTGAAGAGGGGTCAATTTTTGTAAATTGGAATGAATCATGGTGGAAGATAAGGGATGAGATACTCAGCAATATGGAAGAAAGAAATTCATTCCAGGGAAAGAGATTCAACTACCTTGGAGGAAAAGCCTTAAGAAACTTTAATTTCTAATCTCAGAACAAAAAAAGACAAAGAAAGGTAAGGTGGTTATTATGGTTAAATTCATTTTAGGTGCAAAAGGGTCTGGAAAGACAAAGTGGTTAATCGATAACGCAAACAAAGATATGTTAGAGGGCAATGGAAATATTGCTTTTGTTGATGTGGATGATAATCATATCTTCAGTTTAAATTACAATGTTCGTCTAATTAATGCCATGGAATTCAATGTACTTAACGTGCAAAGTTTCTATGGCTTTTTGTGTGGAATTATGGCGATGGATTATGACCTTGAAAAGATTTATGTTGATGGAATATACAAGGTTATGCATCTTGAACTGAAAGATATAGTATACTTAATAGATTCCTTGAATAAGATAGCTACAAAATATGAAGTTGAGTTTTATATAAATATAGATTATACAATGGATACCATACCAGATAACCTTAAGCAGTACTGCTACGAAATTGAAATATAAATATCAAGGGGAGCTAATAGCTCCCCTAAGTTATGTAATAAGAGGGGTTAATAAGAGTGAAGAAGGAAAGAATTGATAAAATACTTGGACATATGGGAGTTGGCAGTAGAAAAGAAATAAAAGAATATGCAAAAAAAGGTCATATAAAGGTAAATGGTAATATAATTAAGTCGTCAGACATTAAGGTAGACCCTGAAGTTGACATCATTGAGTATTTAAATAGACCAGTGGAGTATAGAGAGTATATTTACCTAATGATGAATAAACCTCAAGGATTGATATCATCCACGGATGATCCAAGAGAGTCTCTAGTTATTGATCTTCTTGATGATTATTACAAGAATTTCAAACCCTTCCCTGTGGGAAGATTAGATAAGGATACAGAAGGATTACTTTTAATATCAAATGATGGCAAACTAGCCCATGAGCTTCTATCACCAAAGAAAAAGGTAGGTAAAACTTATTATGTTGAAGTTATAGGATTGGTGGATGAAAGTTACAATAATAAGTTTAAAGAGGGGATCACCCTTGATGATGGGTATAAAACCCTACCTGCAACTCTTGGAATAATCCATAGTGATGGGGTATCAAAGGTTAACTTAACCATACTTGAAGGAAAGTATCATCAGGTAAAAAGGATGTTTGGAGCACTGGGTATGAAGGTTACTTATCTTAAGAGAATATCCATGGGCGGATTGGATTTGGATGATAATTTACAACCAGGTGAATATAGAGAATTAAGTGAATTTGAAATTGATATACTAAAAAGACAATAATTTATGATATAATGGATTATAGAATACGACAATTAATTAGAATGGGTGTAAGATTTGATTTACCACGGGAAAAAAGGATTATTTGAAACCTTTTTTGAGAATAGATCATCATTGATACTACAGTATGAAAATGGAGATATTTCAAAAAAGGAGTTTTTACAGTACAATTATGATTTTGTTACAGGTATGAATGTTAAACCATTTTTAAGGGTTGATAGTTATGAAAAGGGAATGTACAACTATCAATACTATAATGTTTTGGCGAAATATTTTAGGATGCTGGCTAAGGATATAAAAAATTCCAGAAAACATCAAAAGTATTACATCACCTACCTTAATAAGGGTAATAACTATTACCACGAGAAAGATAAGTCTGCATTGGCAGTATTAAGACTTATTGAATTTAAAAACGTAGAGGCATACTTTATAAAAGTTGAATCCAAGGGTTTGAAGGACAAACTATATGAGGTGGTGCTTAAGGACTACAAGGAGGCAATATTCCATTCCAAAGCGGAATGGCTTCTGGATATTCTCAAACAAGAAGGTGTATTCTTCGATAAGAAGAGAGTTTCCATAATCAATGAGTATATTAATGAGACATATTAAAACTTCTAGGGCCAATGAAATGGACCCTAGAAGTTTTAGTTTTGTCTTGCTATTATTTTTACAACCTGATCAAGGGATAATCCCTTTTGAATCTCAAAGGTTCCAGATTTTAATTTCGTATCGAGGTGAAGTTCAACTGCCTTGGAAATGAAGTCTCTACTACTTGATACAACACCATTCTCTTGTAGTATCAAGCCGATTTTATTAGGCAAACTGCCCTCAGGAATGACAATCTTTACAATTTCACCAGAAGGTGTTGGACTGGTAGGTGTTGTTGGATCAGAAGGAGCATTGGGATCATCCACTGTATCACCATCTGGATCTTCATCTCCAGGTTCTTCAATGGGGTCATCTTCTTCAGTATCTCTACCAGAATTATCCACAAGCACTGGGTTTTGGGGAATATCCAAAGCATCGTTGGCAAATAATATATCTAATCTCCAGCCTATGACTCCAACTACCAATAATACAATTATAAACATGAACACATAATCTATTGAATCATACAAAAAATCTCTAATTCTATCTATAAATTTCATAAATTCACCTTTTCTTAAGTTATTGTTTCCCATGCTTTCCCTTTTAAGTTTATCTATAGTATAATTATAGCATAATCTAAAAGAAAAGGTGATATAAACTTTGAAAGAGCTTAGAATAGAGAAAAATGATAGTGAACAAAGACTTGATAGATTTCTTAAAAAGTATCTACAAGATGCATCAACGGGATTTATCTATAAAATGATAAGAAAAAAGAATATCAAGGTTAATGATAAAAAAGCTAACCCCGAAATGATAGTTGTGGAGGGGGATCTTGTGCAGTTGTTTTTATCCGATGAAACAATAGAAAAATTCAAGGGTAAGAAGCAAATTAGGAAATCTAAACTTAAACCAAGCATACTCTATGAGGATGACAATATAATGCTTATAAACAAGGCTGCAGGTCTCCTTTCCCATGGTACTGGACAAGAGTTTGAGGAGAATGTAGTAGATTCTATGATAATGTATTTAATAGAAAAAGGTGATTATGTACCAAGGATTGAAAAAACCTTTACACCTTCCATATGTAATAGATTGGATAGAAATACATCTGGAATAATTATCGGTGCAAAGAACTACGACGCCCTTAAGGCTATGAATCAAGCTATAAAAGAAGGAAAGGTAAATAAATACTATAAAACCATAGTGAAAGGGAACATTAAAGCAGATTTTCAGGATACCGCCTACCTTACTAAGGATGAGGATAGGAATAAGGTAACTATTTGGGATGAGGAAGATGAGGGTACAAAAGAGATAACAACTAAGTTTAAGGTACTGAAGAACAAAGATGGGTATACACTTCTTGAAGTTGAGTTAATAACAGGAAGAACTCATCAGATTAGGAGCCATTTAAGGGCTTTGGGCTACTATGTAATAGGGGATAGAAAGTATGGAGATAAAAGTATTAACGATAGATTTAATAATGAGTATGGACTGGACAATCAGTATCTACATGGATATAGATTGGAGTTCAATGGATTGGAAGCGCCCCTAGAGTATTTAAATGGAAAAGAATTTATAGCACCAGCAGGCAAGATGATGGAGAATATAGAAAAGAATCTATTTTAAGAGGTGATGTAAATGACCAGTGAGAAAAGGGTACATGTTGGTGATTATGGTGAATTATTAATAAATGATGAAGATAATCTATTGAGCGTAGCTAAAAAGGTCTTTCAGGAGAGTTACAAGGATATTTTAGGAGCTCGTATAAATAATGAAATTTTTCCACTTTATAAAGTCCCTGAAGACGGATGGACAATAAAATTCTTAAACAATAGAGATGTTGATGGGTACAGGATATTTACCAAGACCATATCTGCAGTGTTTATAATGGCATGTAAGGAGTTGTTCCCAGATAATGATGCTATCATCCACCATTTTTTAGGACCAGGATTATATGCTGAGCTGGATAATAAGAATGGTATATCTTTCAAGGAGACTGCCCAATTGGAAGAGAAAATGAATGAGATAATTAGAAGGGATATTCCCATTGAGAGAGAGGAGATCCCCAGAACTCAGGCAATTGAATTGTATAAGGAGCTTAAATACTTTGACAAGGTAAGACTACTATCCACCATAGATAAGGAAATGGTAAGCGTATATAAAATTGGAACGCATACTGACTCTTACCATGGGTATTTAGCACCTTCAACAGGCCATATAAAGGAATTCAAACTTAAATATTATTATCCTGGTATTATAATTCTATTCCCAAGCAGGAAGAATAATTATAATATGGATAACTTTAAAGATCAAAAGAAACTCTCAAAAATATTCAAAGAAGCTAACGACTGGCTAGAAATATTAGATCTATCCAATATTGGATCTTTAAATCAACAGATTATGAATGGTAGAGTAGGAGATTTAGTCAGAGTATCTGAGGCACTTCAGGAAAAGCGCATAGCTCAAATAGCTGATAAAATATGCGAGGATACAGATATTAAAATAATTTTAATAGCAGGACCATCTTCCTCTGGAAAGACTACATTCGCTAAGCGCTTATCCACCCAATTAAAGGTAAATGGAAAGAGACCAAAGTCCATATCTGTGGATGATTACTTTGTAAATAGAGAGGATACTCCTTTGGATAAGGATGGAAATCCTGATTTCGAGGCTATAGAAGCCATAGACTTGGAAAGATTCAACATGGATCTAATTGCACTTTTGGAAGGAGAATCAATAGAACTACCAAAGTTCAATTTCGTAACTGGTCAGAGAGAGAATTCTGGAAAGTTTATTAAGGTTGATAAGGATCACCCCATAGTGATAGAGGGAATTCACGGACTGAATCCTAGATTAACCAAGGATATTCCAGATAAAAATAAATTCAAGGTATATATTTCTGCCCTAACCCAATTAAACATTGATAATCACAATAGAATTTCCACAACAGACACAAGACTGATCAGGAGAATGGTTAGGGATGTAAAGTACAGAGGCAATCCTCCTCTAAGGACATTTGAAATGTGGACTGGAGTAAGAAATGGAGAGGAGCTTCATATATTTCCTTTCCAGGAACAGGCTGATGCAATGTTTAACTCATCCTTAGTCTATGAAATGTCCGTATTGAAAAAGTACATTCTGCCCCTATTGAAAGAGATCAAACGAGAAAGTATATACTACAGTGAGGCAAAGAAACTAATAAGGTTTTTGGAATATTTTAAATCGATTGATGCAGAAGAGTGTATACCACCTAATTCAATTATAAGAGAATTCATTGGGGGATAAGGCAAATTAATGCCTTTTCCTTTTATGTGGGAGTGAATCTAATGAGGTTTAAACTTTTTATAATATTAATAATCCTTGCTTTACTCTTTGGGTGTAGCCTAAATCAGGATGCAAAACTTCCCATTGAAGAAAAACCAAGCCCCAATGGGGAAATACCAGACCCAGATGGAGAGGATAAAGAGTCTAAGAAAGAACCCACTGAGGAAGAGTTATATCTCAAGAGATTAAGTGATTATATAGACTCCTTAAGCATAGAAGAAAAAATTGGACAACTTGTAATTGCTGGACTGGAAGGTACTGAAGTAACAAGTAGGGAGGTTCAGTTAATAAAGGAATATCACATCAGTGGCTTTATCTTCTTTCAGAGAAATATTTCTGATTATAGTGGGACAAAGGATTTGATTAATGAGCTAAGGGAAAACTCAAATCCACAACTCCCCTTATTTTTTGGTGTTGACGAGGAGGGGGGACTGGTTACTAGATTAAGTGGTATTTATAAAAATCTACCAGCACTAGATGTATTAGGAGAAAAAAATAATTACTTATTATCAAAGGAGTATGGATTAATTCAAGGCTTAAAAACCTTATCTCTTGGATTTAATCTCAATTTTGCTCCTGTTCTAGATGTTAATTCCAATCCCAATAATCCAGTTATCGGGAATAGAGCACTTTCTAATGATCCAAATACTGTTCTTCAAAATGGATTAGCCCTCATAGATGGCTATGAAGAATCTGGAGTAATACCTGTTGCAAAACATTTTCCAGGACATGGGGACACTAGTGTTGATTCCCATATTGATCTACCAAGGGTTAATAAGACTAAGGAGGAATTGTTGAAAGTTGAACTAATTCCTTTTATGGGTGCAATTGAAGAAGGAGTGGCTGCTATAATGGTTGGACATATCCTCATGCCAGAACTTGATGATAAACCATCTAGTCTATCCCATGAAATCATAACGGGTCTACTAAGAGAAGACTTATCCTATAATGGCTTGGTTATAAGTGATGATATGACCATGGGGGCAATTACAAACTATTATGGTCTTGAGGATGCTTCTCTGGAATTTTTAAAATCAGGGGGAGATTTACTCTTAATCTGCCATGGATTAGATACTCCATCCAATGTGATTAATAGGATAAAAGAGGGTATCATTAATGGAGAGATAGATGAAAAATCCATTGATGAAAAACTCATGAGGATTTTAAGGCTTAAAGATAAAATAAAGGAAATATCTGTGGAGTTAAGCAGAGATGACATGGAAGATATGATAAATAATTACCTAATAAAGTTAAAGTGAAGAGGTGGTAGTATGGGAAAGGTTATAGGTATTGACATAGGTGGTACCAAGATAAATGGTGGAGTCATTGATCAGGAAGGAAATATCCTAAGAAGAACATCTAAGGAAACCTCAAAAAGTGGTAATGCTATTGATGTACTAGAGACTTTATCTTGTGTAATTGATGAGCTGATAGACGATGAAATAATTGGAATCGGTATTGGTGCGCCTGGATTTATAGATTCCAACCAGGGTAAGGTCTTGTCTGTTGGAGGGAATATTCAAGGTTGGGCTGAGACAGATATAAAAAGTTATTTGAATAAAAAATATGATGTAAAAATCCAGGTTGAGAATGATGCAAATGTAGCAGCTATTTGTGAAGGATGGCTTGGTGCAGGTGCAGGAATGGATAGTTTTGTCATGATTACAATTGGGACTGGTTTAGGTGGAGGAATATTTATAAAGGAAAGTGGTATTTTAAGAGGAGCTCATTTTCAAGCGGGAGAACTGGGACATTCAATCCTACATCCAAGAGGGCACAAATGCAGTTGTGGTCAAAAGGGATGTGTTGAGATGTATGTTTCTGGAACTGCTATTGAAAGTCATTATTTCAAAATGAGGGGATTAAGTTTAACTGGAAAAGAAGTTCTGGACTCCTATAGGACCGATGAAATAGCAAAGGTTGTAGTAGATAATTTCACATTTGATTTAGCAACCTTTATCATATCACTTAAGAATATATTTGATCCTGAAGGTATAATCATAGGTGGAGGAGTAATTGATTCTAAGGAAATCTGGTGGGACAATATGATATTATCCTTCAGTGAAGGGGTAAATGACTCTGCAAACCTTAAGATATTACCTGCTAAGTTTAGAAATGATTCCGGAATGATTGGGGCAGCAAGGGCAATTTTTAATATCCTATAAAGGTGAGGTGTATTGAAATGAAGTACTTTATGCTAAGAGACGGGTATGATGTATACTTCAATGAAAATGAGGTTGAAAATCCAAAAGGTGTAATCGTAATAACCCATGGTTTTGCTGAGCACTATAGTCGTTATGACTATGTGGCAAATAGTTTCAATGATGCTGGTTATGCAGTAATTAGGTATGATTTGAGGGGACATGGTAGAAACAAGGAAGATATTGGGCATATAGAGTCATTCAATAGTTTTGTGGAAGATCTTCATGAAATAATAAACTGGACTAGGGAGAAGTATAAGGACATAGGTGTCTTCACCCTAGGCCATAGTATGGGTGGGCTTATAACAGGATTGTATGGAATAAAATACAAGGATAGTATCAAGGGGCAAGTCTTTTCAGGGGCTGCCTTAGGGACACTGCCTTCTGCTGAAAAGCAAAATAGAAGTTTACTTAAGATTTTGAAGTCGGTCGCAAAAAAGGTAACCATAAAAAATCCAGTTGATGAAGCCATTTGTACAAATAAACAGGTCTATATTGACTATATTAATGATGAGTTCGTACTTAAAAAGGCAACAATAAGCTTTTACTATGAGTTTTTATTTGCTGCAGTGGACACTTTAAATGCTGGTATTAAGTCATACTCACTTCCATGCTTAATCACTCATGGAGAAAAGGATAGGATAGTGCCTCCTGCTCTTAGCCAGAATTTCTATAATAAGATTAGCTCCAAGGACAAGGAACTAATATTCTATAAGGAGCTCTACCATGAAATCTTAAATGAAAATGAAAAAGACCAAATCATTTCTGATATGGTCCAGTGGTTAAACAAACATAACTAGGCTGGAGATCTACTTAGCCTAAAGAGTAGCAAGGATGCCAAAATAAGAGATACAAAACCTACTCCAGTTGTTAGTTTTAGTCCTCCTATGTCATATAAAAAGGGCCCTATTACTGAGAAGAGTATTATGGTTAAAGCATTTATAGTATAGAAAAGACTTAGGAAGGTACTTCTCTTTTTAGGGTATATTTCTGAGCAGAATGCTTGATATGAAGTCCATCCTCCATCTAAGCCAAAGGCAAAGATAAAAGCAAGCACAACCACTATTATCATACTTTTACCATAGGCTATAGGGAGCAGAGAAAATATCATAATTCCAAAGAATACCCTTGAAAAACTCAACTTACCATATTTATCAGCATAGACAGTAGCTACCAGTATTCCTAAAATAGATCCAGCAGATATTAGGGCATAGGTTAGACCAATTTGATTTTGATTCAGATTAAAAGTTGAGGAAAGATGCAAACCTAGAAAATTAAAGAACATAGTTGGTGCTGTTATTACTAAAAATAGTGATAACAGTACTTTTATTGTCCTTGGGTGTTTCAAAAGATCAACAAATTCCTTCACATCTAATTGACTACTTTCAACTTTTTCTGTTTCAGGTAGTTTTCTTAAGAGGAGTAAAGCCACAAGAGCTAAGACACTTAAGGGGAGGTATATTCCTTTTAAGCTGTCAAATCTACTTGTTAAGGCTGCTGTGTAAAGGGGACTGGTAAAAATTGCTATTCCAAAAGCAGTCCTAAGGATACCAGCTGCCTGACCTCTTTTACGGTAGTCAATAAATTCTGATATATAGGACATGGTGGTTCCACTTAAGGAGAAATAGCCTAAACCAATTAATATTCTAGCTAGGAAGAAGAGAATTGGATTTGGAGCAAAGGCTCCCAATATACTTCCAGCAAAGAATAAGAGCAGTGCATAGGTTATAATTCTCTTATTTCCATATCTATCAGCCCATACTCCAAGGAGGGGTACAAGTAGCCCAACTGAGGCATACCCAAGATTAAAGTATATAACTTGAGAATCCTTAATATTAAAGTAGGTAGATAAAAATGGTGCCAATGGTCCAATAAAGTTCATTTCCATGGCAATTATAAATTGTATAATAAAGGTTGTTGTAAACATTAACAGTTGACTCATTATTTCCTCCAAAGTAGCTTATTTTAATTGATTTAAAGATTTATATCCTGTATAATAATTCGTGTATCTAAATATATATTCATATATGATACCATAAAAAAATATAAAAAAGAAGAAGGAGATACATATGCTCAAAAGATTTATTTCATACTATAAACCACATAAGACCTTATTTTTTATAGATATGTTCTTTGCCTTTCTTATTTCCATATTTGATTTAGTATTCCCTATGTTTACTAGAAATATGATAAATGTAATTATCCCGGATGGCAATATGGGGCTTTTACTTAGATGGACCATTATTATGGTAGTTCTATTTGTATTAAGATATATCAGTCAATATATTGTAGCATATTATGGACATGTTTTGGGAGTAAGAATTGAACATGATATGAGAAGAGATATCTTCTCTCATCTACAAACCTTGCCATTTAGCTATTATGACAATACTAAGACTGGTCATATAATGTCAAGAATAGTAAATGATTTAAGAGATATAACTGAATTAGCCCATCATGGTCCAGAAGATCTGTTTATATCTACAGTAATGTTACTGGGATCTTTCTTTATACTCCTATCTATTGAGTGGAGACTAACTCTAATAATATTTGCCTTTATTCCCATAATGATCTGGTTTGCAATATTTAAGAGAAAGAAGATGGAAACTGCCTTTAGAGATGTAAGAAAGAAGATAGCTAATGTCAACTCACAACTGGAAAATAGTATTTCTGGAGTTAGAGTTGCAAAATCATTCACAGCTGAAGATTATGAAATCGAGAAATTCAATGAGGGCAATGCTGCCTTTGCTGATGCCAGGAAAAAGTCCTATAAGGTCATGGCTGAGTTTATATCTGGAATTGGCATAGTATCCAGCGGACTTAATCTAATGGTTATTTCCTTGGGAGGATATTTCACATACAAGGGGATAATAGAGTTGGGAGATTTATTTGCCTACACTCTTTATGTCAACTTCTTCATGCAGCCAATTAGAAGACTTACTGAGTTTACTCAGCAACTCCAAGATGGTATGACAGGATTTGAAAGGTTCCAGGAGGTCATGAACATTGCACCTGACATTGTAGATAAGGAAGGTGCAGTCGAATTAAATTCTATTAGAGGTGAGATTAGATTCAAGGATGTTACCTTTAGTTATAACAATGGTGAAGATCAGGTGCTAAGACATCTTAACCTGGACGTGGAGGCAGGAAAGACTGTAGCCTTGGTAGGCCCTTCCGGTGCTGGGAAAACTACTCTCTGTCATTTGATCCCTCGATTCTATGAAATTAGCTCTGGGGAGATCACCATTGACTCCATAAACATACGGGATATTACCCTAAAGTCATTAAGAAGAAATATTGGCCTTGTTCAACAGGATGTATTCCTCTTTACTGGGACCATTAGGGAAAACATACTTTATGGGAAACCTAACGCATCAGATCAAGAAGTTATAGAGGCTGCAAAGCAGGCAAGCATTCATGATTTTATACTAACCCTACCATTTGGATATGATACCTTTATAGGGGAGAAGGGAGTTAAGTTATCAGGTGGTCAAAAACAGAGGATTTCAATAGCAAGACTATTCCTTAAGAATCCCCCAGTTTTAATACTTGATGAGGCAACTTCAGCCTTAGATAATGAAACGGAAATATTAATTCAAAAATCCTTAGAGAATTTATCTAAGGGTAGAACAACATTAGTCATTGCCCATAGACTTTCAACCATCAAGAACGCTGATGAGATACTTGTACTTACAAACAAAGGTGTTGAAGAAAGAGGAAGTCACAAGGACCTGTTGGAAAGAAAGGGAATATATAGTAGGTTATATAATTCACAATTTAAAAATATGTAGTAAAAAATTATTAAAGATAGACATGCCTGTAAATTTGATTATATTAAGTTTTACAGGCATGTTTATTAGTATTACTCGGAAATGTGGGGCTAATTAAATCAGCATATACTCGGATTGGCGAATTTCTATATATTTTTATTGAACAATACAAACCAGTATGTTAAGATTTATTTGATATAAACTAGCACAAATAAGATAAAATACTTATTTGCAGTGAAGAGTATTAGATTTATAGATATCTTAGAGAATAAGAAAGGTCAGGAGGTTATGTTTGTTGAGTAAGGATAAACTAAGTAGAAAAGATTATAGATTTTTTATTATACCCTTCATAGGTTTGACTATCATGTTTGCAGTTCTTACATATTCAACAACAACAACTAGAATAGATGAAATACATAGAATAATTGAAGAAGCTTCATTAAATATTGCTGAAAGCTACTCTGATGCATTAATCAACTTTTCTGAGGCACAGGATATTACTATAGATTTACTTACCGAGAAAATTCTAGTTGCCAGTGAAGCTATGTTAGCAATAAATAATAATCCAGATTCACAAGATATATCAGAATTAGCAAGAAAATTAAGGGTTGATCAAATCTGTATTTATAATAGTAATGCTGAGGTTATTGCTACTAATATTGATATATTATATGGATGGCAAGCTCATCCTGGTCATCCAGTATATAACTATATAATGAGCGGAGAAAGATCACTAGTTGAAGATATTAGAGCAGATACAGTAGATGGACTGTATTATAAATTTGGATATTTAAGGAGAGAGGACAACACATTTGTACAAATTGGAGTACTGGCTGAAAAGGTATATGAGTTTACTAATAAGTTTGAAATACAAAGATTAATAGATAATATTGTGGCCAAAGAGGATATTATGGATGCATTGTTTATTGATCCTGATAATAATATAGTTGCTCATAGTTTTGATAGTTTGGAAAGTGCTAGTACAAATAATCATATTCCAACTGACCTTCTAACTAGAAGAGATGCTTTTACTGAAAAGCACTCCCATGATGGAATAGAGGTATTACACATAAGTACACCTATCTATAATGGAAGTGATTATCTGGGAATATTAACGATTATTTGGCCAAATAATTTAGTAGCCAAAGAAGTTAATGAGATTGTTATGAACAGCATTTTTGGATTCTTAATAACTATGTTAGTTATAAGTGCTATTTTAATGTTTGCTTATAGAAATAATAGAGCCAATTTAAAATCTGCATATTATGATAAATTAACTGCCTTGCCAAATAGTTTATACTTGGAAGAGTACTTAGAAGATAAGGTACTAAAGAATAGTAAAAGTAACAAAGCCATCCTAATGCTAAATTGTACTAATTTCAGAATATTGAATATGACTTATGGTTTCAAATATGGAGACAATCGATTAATTCAAATGGCTGATAATTTAAAGAAATCCCTAGAGCCAAATGAGATGCTATTTAGATTTAATTCAGACAGATTTATTGTGGTGGTGGATGAATATAAAAGTCAGAGAGAACTTTTTGAAAGATGTAAAATTCTCGTTGATAGGATTCGTGGACAATTAAATGATAGCAATAAGAATGAGTATCTTTCAGCGCAAGCATCCATATTTGAAATCAATAACTCTGATATCTCTGCAGATAAGATATTACAAGATTTATCTTTAGCATTATCAAGTATTGATAGGTCATTAAAGTATCAGATTGCGTTTTTTAATAATAACATGGAATTAGATGTTCGAAGAAAAGATCTGATTGAAAAAGTATTGAAGGATGTTATAGCTGGAAAAGATAAAACCTCATTCTACCTATATTATCAACCTATACTGGATCTTAAAAACAATAATATAGTTAGAGTTGAAGCATTATCTAGATTGGATATTGAGGGTATTGGATCAATATCTCCTTATGAATTTATAGAATTAGCAGAAAAAAGGATGCTGATTTATGAGCTAGGTATCCATATAATTTCTTTAGCATGTGATTTTGCAAATAGATTAAAAGCTTATAACTATGAAGGAGCTAGAGTAGCTATAAATATTTCATTAATACAGTTACTACGAGAAGAATTCATTGACGATATTATTAAGATATTAAATGATAAAAAAATTGAAGGTAGTCTGCTAGAGTTTGAGATAACAGAATCAGTAATAGTGGAAAATATTAACACTATTAATCAAAAATTAATTGAAATCAAAAACTTAGGAATTACATTCTCCTTAGATGATTTTGGAACGGGATACTCTTCATTTGCAAGATTACATGATGTACACATCGATACTGTAAAAATTGATAGGTATTTTATTGATAGATTAGATAAATTTGATGCCGATAGATTAATAACTGAAGATATAATCTCCATGTCTCATAAAATGGGATTATCCGTCGTAGCTGAAGGTGTTGAGAATGAGGAACAATTGAAGTATTTGATTACTCATGGTTGTGATTATGTTCAAGGATACCATATTAGCAAGCCACTTGAATTTACCAAAGCAATTAGTTTTATTGAAAATTATGAGAAAGGATAGGCCTTATGTATAATATTACGGGGTAAATTATTACAAATAATAGTAGAAACTTTGGGATTATATTGATTTTTATAATATGATTTTAGTAAGAGGAGACTTATATTTTTTGAGTCTCCTTTTCGTAACGTTATTGTAATCTTATATTAATCGGATTGTAACTATTGAAAATACAAGGTATAATAAGATAAAAGTAAGAAAAAATAAAGGAGAACTAAAATGAAGAAAAAGATGATAATTTTGTCTTTTTTGATCCTTATTTTAATTTTTACAGGGACAGCAATATTTGCTAACATCCACAAAGTACATGAGAGTAATTTATTAGAAAAGAAAGTTGATGTTAAAGCAATATATATGGATATGATTGGCACTAATCCTTATAAAGTTGAAATAGATAAGCTGATAAGACAAAATGAAAAAATGCAAGCAGATAAAAAACAAATGGAATATATTAAGGAATACAAAGAATACCTTGCAAGTTTAGTACTTGAAAAGGAAGATGAAGTTGACCCAATTGAAGAACCTGAGGAAGTTGTTCAGCCAGGGTTACCATTGGAGGGTAAGTATGCCTATCTTACTTTTGATGATGGTCCTAGTAAGCATGTAACAACCCAGATCCTAGATATACTGGATCAATACAATATCAAGGCTACCTTCTTTGTTCTTGGTTACATGATTGATAGAAATCCTGATGTCCTAGTTGACATTTACAATAGAGGTCATGTAATTGGAAATCACTCATATTCTCATAAATATGAATATATTTACTATAATACTAAAAACTTTATGGAAGATTTGCAAAGAGGGGAAGATACCATGAAGAATTATCTTGGTGAAGATTTTTCAACTGATATTATGAGATTTCCTGGAGGTTCTCATGCTGATTTTAAGGCACCCATGAAAAAAGCAGTACTAGAAGCAGGGTATAAGTACTATGATTGGAATTCCTTAAATGGCGATAGTGAGGAAGGAGTTCAAAGTACAACCAGAATGATCAATAGATTTATTCAAACAGCAGGTACAAAGGAAGTTTTGATTGTCCTCATGCATGATACCGATGTTAAACAACTTACAGTAGAATCATTGCCATTTATTATTGAGTTTTTAATAGACAAAGGGTATCAGTTTAATACATTGGATAAATATAACCATTAGAAAGGATGACCACTGTGAGCAATAGGATTTTAGTTGTAGAGGATGAAGAATCAATAAGAAAATTTGTTAAGATCAATCTTGAGAGATCTGGCTTTACTGTTTTTGAAGCGCCAACTGGAGAAGAAGGTGTGGAAATTGCAGCAAGAGAGGAAATTGACATAGTCCTTCTTGATGTTATGCTTCCGGGAATGGATGGGTTTGAGGTATGCAAGACATTAAGAGGTAAGTATCCCAGTCTGGGGATAATAATGTTAACTGCTAAAAGTCAAGATATTGATAAAATAACAGGTCTTGAATATGGAACTGATGATTACATGACTAAGCCATTTAATCCAACGGAACTGGTATTGAGAGTTAAATCCCTTGCTAGAAGACTTGAAGTTGACGAGCATGATAAATCCATGCTAGAGTTCAAACCTTTTAAAATAGATGTGTACTCCAGATTGTTCTATAAAAATGACAAGGAGATAGAACTAACTCCAACAGAGTTTTCCATTGCCAAATTATTCATTGAAAATCCAGGCAAGGCATTTAAAAGAGATGAGATACTCAATCATGTTTGGGGTGTTGACTTTGTAGGGGATTCTAAGATAGTAGATGTTAACATAAGAAGATTAAGATCTAAGATAGAGGAGGACTCCTCCCAACCAAGCTATATTGAAACTGTTTGGGGATTAGGATATAGGTGGAAGTCCAGAGATTAGGAGATATCAATGAGAAAAAGCATTAAATCAAGGTTAATAAAAAACTTTGTGCTTATTATTCTTGTAACTGTAGTATTTCTTGAAGTTATGCTTATCACGGGAATAAGAGACCATTACTATAATAATGTAGAAGACTTATTGTCTAATCAGATAGAGTTTTCTACTACTTTTTATGCCCGCTATTTCTCATCTAGTAACCTATATGATGTGATCATAGATGACATAGATGTTTTTTGGCAGCATACATCTGCCCAGGTTCAAATCTGGAGTCTAGATGGAGAGCTGCTTATGGACTCATTAGGTGTTTTACTGGATAGTGAAGATATAACCCCTGATATAACTCAAGCTATAAATGGTGGAAAGGGAGTTTGGACAGGTTATGTAAGCTATGACACTGAGCAAGTAATGTCTGTAGCTAAGCCAATAATTCATCAAGGCAATAGTATAGGTGTAATTAGGTTTATATCCAGTATGGAAGAGACCATTAATATTATAAATCAAATCTCCAGATTCTTGATAATCATGGGAGTAGTTGTAGTTATTATATCTGGTTTCCTAAGCTTATTCTTAGCTAACACAATTGCTAGACCCCTGCAAGAGGTAACTGCAGTAGCGGAAAAAATGGCAGATGGTCAATTTAAGGTTAGAAGTGAGATAAAGTTAAACGATGAAATAGGTAGACTTTCTGATACTCTAAACTATATGGCAGAGGAAATACAGAGAAAGGAAACACTAAAGAACGACTTCATATCATCCATATCCCATGAATTAAGAACCCCCTTAACTTCAATTAAGGGATGGGCAGTAACCCTTATGGGAGATGATGAAATTGATAAGGAGCTATTACAGGATGGCTTGAATATAATTGAAACTGAAAGTGATAGACTTTCAAAGATGGTTGAAGAGCTACTGGATTTCTCCAGATTCACTTCAGGAAGAATAACCTTAGTTAAGGAGAAGATTGATATTAAGGAAACACTTAAAATGGTTGTTTACCAATTGATGCCAAGGGCAATTAACAATGATATTAACTTTGAAATTGATATTGACGATGATATAAATCCCATAATTGCAGATGAGAATAGAATTAAACAAGTCCTAATCAATATACTGGACAACGCCTTTAAATTTGTTGAAAAAGGGAATGTCAGCTTGAGAGCCTATGAGGATGATAAGTATTTAAAAATTGAAATAGTAGATGATGGACCTGGAATACATGAAACTGATATGCCTTATGTAAAAGAGAAGTTTTATAAAGGGAAAAACAGTAAATCCCACAGTGGAATAGGATTGTCAATTTGTGATGAAATCATGACCCTACATGATGGTATTTTTGAAATCCAATCTAAATACGGCGAAGGCACAAAAGTAACCATTGGATTTTTAAAGGGGGGTGAACTTCTGTGAAGATATTTAAATTAGTTAGTTTGCTTCTTCTTAGCATATTGTTAGCTTCATGTACTGTGGTTGAAGGAGAAACAAAAGAGAGGATAATTGCACCTTCTAATAATACTCCACCTATTCAGGGCAGGTGGGAAGTAGTTGAAAGAGTATATGGATCAAGTACAGAAGAAGATACCTTTATAGGGACCCTAGGCTTATTCCATGAAAAAGGGGTTGTGATTGGTGAGGAATTCACCAACGAACCTTCATTTAAGATTAAGAAAGTAAAAGCAAAGGATTATTTAATCTACAAGCATAAGATTAGCCCAAGTTCATTGAAATTAGAAGGGGAATACGTTTATGTAATAAGCATATATAACCAGGGATTATTTTTTAATGAATTTGTACAATTAAATGAAGATACTATCCTTTATGGTAAGGATGATAACTTTTATAAGCTTGTAAGACTACAATCAAATGTCAGTATAGAAGAAGTAGAAAGATATATTATTGCAGAAAAAAGTGTTCAGAACAATTTGGTAGGAGTTCAGAACGAGGCTTTTAGTTCAGGACTTTTACTTGGTATGAAAGTACAGACATTTGATGAAATCAACCAAGTTTCAAATTGGGAGTATAAAACCATATGGATAAATATGCAAGATAGCAGACTGGCAGGAGCATATGAACTGGATAGACTACTGGTTCCAAGGAAAAATGGATTCTGGTTTGTTGATCAGGTAAGAAGTGAAGTAAATGGAGTTTTACAAGATGACATAATTGCTACGCCCTTATTTGCTCTACCAGAGGAGATTAAACCCATGGATGGTCTAGAAATACCATTGGATGAGGAGGAAGTAGTAGTAGAGGAGAGGCCTATACCTTCTATCTTGAAGAATATACTTTTTGTGGGGAATGATTATATTTCTGTAGAGAATATTGATTTGGACAGAAATGATAGAAGGACCTTACAAGTATATGCAATAGACAATTTAAAGAACAAGCAACCAATTAAACTAACAGATATAATAGGCGAGACAGGAAGAGACTTATTTATAGAAGGGGTTCGAACAGTAACTGCCATAGAGGAAGGCATTGTTCCAAACGAAGAAAATTTTGGATTAACCAGAAGAAATGGATATTGGACCATAAAGGGCAGGATAAATATAAAGCAAAATAATGAAGAATTATTTAAGGACTTTAATATCAAGGCAATACCACCTAAAGATATGGTAAGCTATGATGAACAAATCATTCCTTGGGATGCTGTAAGGCTTACTGTGGCAGATGTAAATGATGTATTTACTTCTCCAAATAATGAATTTATTGTTGTAATTACAACCTCTCATATTGTAATATATACATTGGAAGGTTATGATATTAATATATCTCCACTAAAGACTATTCGTCTACCCAATGATGCAAGCATAGTAATGGCAGAATGGGGAGTGGGAAGATATCCCCAAATATGGGAGAATGAAATGATAAAGCATGGAGCAGAACCAATAGAATAACCAAAATTGCTACATGTGAAGGGACGGATAAAATGGATAAGATTGTGAGTTTTGTGACTAAAATATGGGATATTCTAGAGGAACTTCTGGAGTACTTTGGAAATGCTAAGATGATAATTTACGTGTCATTGGCACTTATGGCTATAACCTTAATCACTCATTTGCTTTTCAAGAAGATAAGGATCATCAAATACCTACCAGGTCTTATAGTAGTGGGTATAGGTGCTTATAACTTCTATGAAGTTAAGGATTTACTAACAGCAGAAACCAGTTTGTCTAATCTATTACTATTTGTAATAGGAGTGACAGCTGGCCTTGTATCTATGTTATTCGCTTTAATACTTGGAGTGCTATCTAAGCCAGTTAAAGTTAAAAGAAAGAAAAGAGTACAGAATAAGGAACAAGCTCCTGATAAGGAAACAAGTAATGGGAAGAGTGAAGGGAAAAAGAATAACTAAAAATAAAGGAAAACATCTGTAATAAAGATAAGAAAAAGTATATGAGATAAGAAATGAGAAAAAGAACTATCCCTGGACTTAAGTCTAGGGATAGAATATTTTTTGATCATTGAAATTACTGGTAGCTACTCCTATTGCACCTTGGTTCATGGCATTTATAACATCTTCCTTGGATCTGATAAAACCGCTGGCAATTAAGGGTAAGTGAGTTCTAGTGGAAACTTCCTTAATGATCTTTGGAATAATTCCCGGTGATACTATTCCAATGTGAGGTCTAACTTCAGTAATTGATTCAATTGACCTTTCTAGCTCCATGCTATCGAATATTGGATATAAGCCTAGGGTGAAGATACCCATTTCCTTACTTAATTTAAGAATACTGATCTTAGAGGATATTATTCCTCCCAAGGGAATATTTTTTGCTATGAAATCCAAACCCCAAGTATCTCTTGAGAATCCTTCTATATTATCAATAAAGAGAAATATATTCTTATTTTTCTCGTATGCTTGATTGGATATTTCTCGAAGGTTGAATATATTTCCAGTAAGTAAAAAGATATTATCTGATTTAGAGTTTACAGCTTTATTAAAATCAGGTAAATTTCTTACTGATGCTACTATTGGGTATGTAATAAGAGTTGATTCAAGATTGTTCATTTCTTACCTTCCTTTAGTAACCTAATCTTTTCATTTCTTGTCATCTTTTTTATCTCATACTCTCTTTTGAGTGCATTGACCTTATCTTCAAACTCCTCAGAATAAACTAACTCCACAGGCAGTCTGGCTCTGGTATATTTTGCGCCTTTTCCACTATTATGGGTTTCCAGTCTCTTTTGAAGGCATGTGGTATAACCTGTATAAAGTGTATCATCTGAGCACCTTAAAATGTAAATGTAATACACTTTAATCAACCCCGTTTCTAAAGGCATCTAATACTTTCTTAATAACATCGTAGGAATGACCCTTTCTTGATAAAAAGCCTCCTATGGTATTATATTGCTTATTGTAGTCAGCCTCCTTTAACCTGGAGTATTTTTTATTGACCAGTTCAATTATCTCATCTAGGTCTTCATCATAATCCTGTAGGCAAGTAGCAATTATATCCTTTGATATACCCTTATTCATTAAATCATACTTAATTTTTCTAGGACCATAACCGTTGTTCCTTGATTTTCCCTCTATGAAGTTTACGGCAAATCTATGATCATCAAGGAATTCTTTATCTATAAGATAGGATATAGTAAGTTCAATAATATCAGGACCATATTCTTTTTTTAGTAGATAATCCTTCATTTCCTTAATACTTCTATCTCTATAGGATAAATATCTAAAGGCCATATTCTTTGCCTTTGAAAAGGTATCATGGTCCCTTAATTTAAGCAACAAGTCTTCATTAAGGGTAGTTCCAACCTTCAATGAATATTCGTGAGCTATGAATATAGATACACCTAATGAGAACTCATCATCGATAAATATATTCACTCTATCTGAATTTTTTTGAGGGGTTATTTCTGTTATTTTCAATTAACTTCTCCTTCTTACTTTTTGTTAACTAGTATATATACTCCCAAGACTATAAGTAGTAGGGGCCAAAACCTTGTTATTTGTGAAATGGTAAATGACAACCATGGGAACATAATTCTTGCTAGTAAATAGGCACCAATTAATATCAAGCCTATACCAATTATTAATTTGCTATTATCTCCTTTACTTTCTTGTGACTCATCATATTCAATGTAGCCACGATCTTCTGGAATTACGAATCCACAAACTAGATAGGCAATACCGAAAAATCCAAAACTACTAAGGGCAAGGATAAACCAAACTAATCTTATTATTGTTGGATCTATGTTTAGATACTGACCTAGACCTCCGCATACTCCAAAGATGTATTTGTTAGTACTGGATCTTGTCAATTTTTTCATTTACAACACCTCCATATTCATCAATCTTATCATATCAAAAATACCCATATAATTAAATACAAATATTAGTAATTCACTATTTGTAAGGTCTATGGTAATATTGAAGGTGAGGTGAATAATATATGTTTGATATCTTATCTGTAATTTTTAAATATGTTTTTGTTATTATTATCTATGTTTTTATATTTACCATAATTAGAATGATTTACTTGGATATTAAAACTATTAAGACCATATCAGGGGACTTAAAAGCCTATTTGAAGGTATTGAATCCATTGGATACCATACCATATAAAATGGAGGATACATATGTCATAGAGGATAACCTGACCATAGGTAGGGGTAGTGATAATTTGGTGGTCATTAGGGATCCATATGTTTCAAAACATCATCTGAAGATTCTATTGGATGAAGGCAACTATTTCATTGAGGATCTTAAAAGTTCCAATGGAACAATATTAAATAACAGTAAACTAGAAGATGTATCCATCTTAAAGTCTGGAGATATTATAAAAGTTGGGGACATAGATCTTATGTTCATCCATAAGGGGTAGGTGAGGTTATGGGGACTAATATTGGAAAGATACCTATTCGACTTTTGTTTTTGTTTGAAATTCTATCCTTATCCTTAATATTTATTTATAGGTGGGATAATTTAGATTTTAATACATTTGCAACAGGAATTGGCTTAGTTTTATTAGTATACTTTTCCAACTCCTTCTTAAGAAAAATATCCAGTGGTGATCATTACATATTTCTGATTGTTTCTATGATGTTTTCCATAGGTTTGATAATGATATTTAGAATTAGCTCTGATTTGGGTATTAAACAGCTCTTATGGTTATTAATAGGGATTGGGGTGTTCTTCGCCAGTTATTTCCTAGTTAAGAATATAGAATTTTGGGACAAGATGATTTTAGTATACTTAGGAACAGCCTATGGATTATTTGCTATGACTTTTATCCTTGGTGCTAGATTAAGAGGTGCAATAAACTGGATTAGTATTGGAGGAGTAAGCTTTCAACCAGCTGAAGTGACTAAAATTGCCTTAATATTCTTTTTAGCCTCCTATTACTACAATATTGAAAAGTACAGTAAGAACAAGTACTCAGAATGGATAGTTATGGGGATTGTATATAGTTACATTGGCCTCTTGTTCCTACAAAGAGACTTGGGAACTGCTTTGATATTCTTTGGAATCTATACAGGGCTACAGTATATTTACTGTAATGGGAGAAGATACGAAATAGCCAATTTATCCCTAGCCCTTCTAGGAGGATCCCTAGGATATATATTATTTGACCACGTGAAGATAAGGGTTTTAACATGGTTAAACCCATGGCCTTATATAAATGACAAGGGATACCAGATAACACAATCCCTGTTCGCCATTGCTGAGGGTTCTTATTTTGGAACTGGCCTTGGACGTGGAAATCCCTCATTTATTCCCCTATCCTATAATGACTTTATTTTTTCATCAATTAGTGAAGAGATGGGAGTATTTACTGGTATTGGTGTAATAATGCTATTTGTACTACTGGTATATCGTGGATTCAAGATTGCTCTTTTGCAGAACCATAAGTTCTACAGAATAGTTGCAATTGGAATAAGCTTAATGTTTGGATTGCAAGCCTTCATTATAATTGGAGGAGCAATCAAGGTAATACCCCTGACAGGTCTTACACTGCCCTTTATTTCTTACGGGGGTTCTTCCATAGTAAGTAGCTTTTTAGCCCTAGGAATCCTCCAGGGAGCTTCTGAGAAGGTAGTAAAGGAGGATGAGACATATGAATAGGGAATCCAAGAGAATCATCACTCTTTTTATTAGCCTATGCGCTGGTTTTATTCTCTTAATTGGCTATTTAAGTTATTTTCAAATATTTAAGGCAGAGACCATAAGGGAGAACCAGTACAATAAGCGATTATGGATTGACGAGGAAGAGGTTTTAAGGGGAAGTATCATAGATAGAGATGAAGAGGTATTGGTATATTCCCAGGAAAAGAATGGCAGTATTGAAAGGGTATATAAGTATGATTATCTTTACTCCCATATTATTGGATATAGCACAAGAGAATACGGCAAAAGTGGTTTGGAGAAGAACTTTAACAGCTATTTGATAAATGCAAACAGAAATACTGCTATAAATGAAGTGATAAACTTAATTAATCCTGTTGGTGTGGGGAATAATCTTAAACTTACCATTGATACAGACCTTCAAAGAAAATCTAGGGAACTATTGAGAGGTAAAAAGGGTGCAATAATTGCTATGGATCCAAAAACTGGAGAAATTTTATCCATGGTAAGTCTACCTGATTACAATGTAAATTCACTTATAGACAATTGGGCTCAGATATCAGAAGACACCAACAGTCCACTGATTAATAGGGGAGTACAGGGACTTTATACACCTGGATCTACCTTTAAAATTGTTACTGCACTTAGTTCGCTAGAGTTAAAGGATGAGGAAAGTGTATTTAACTGCCAGGGTAGTATAGAGATAGATGGGTATATATTTAAAGATTTTAATAGTTCAGGGCACGGTAGTATTGGTTTATTGGAAGCCTTCAGTAAATCCTGCAACACTTACTTTGCATCTCTTGCTACCCATATAGGCTATGATGAGCTAAAGGCTATGGCTGAATCCCTATACTTCAACCAGAGGATTCCCTTTGATTTAGATACAAGTATATCTAGATTTCCAGAGACCCAAGTAGGTTTGACAGACCTTGCTGCATCTGGTATTGGACAGGGTAGGATAGGTGCTTCACCACTTAATATGTTATTAATAACCTCAGCAATAGCCAATGATGGGGATATGATGAAACCATATATAGTTGAAAAGGTGATTTCTCCCCAGAGTAATGATGTGGAAATTTTCACTGGTGAGATCTTAACCAGTATAGATGACAGTATAGACCTAGTTAGAATGCAGGAGATGATGAGAGAAGTTGTAATTAATGGTACAGGCACTAATGCAAGAATTAGAAATGTTCAAGTTGCTGGGAAAACCGGAACAGCTGAAAATGCATCTGGCAAGAACCATGCATGGTTTGTAGGATACGCTCCATATGATGATCCAAAAGTTGCAGTGGTGGTACTTTTGGAGGAAGATGGTTCATCAGGGGGAGGGGCTGCAGCACCAATTGCCAGAGATATGATGATTTATGCACTTAATAATATAAAATTTAGGAGGTAGACTATGGCTGATAAGATTTTTGAAAGAGATGAAATAAAGCTGGAGGATAAGTGGGATATTGAATCCCTGTACCCAAGTATTAAGGCTTGGGAAGATGATGTTGATAGGATAAAGGAATTACTTGGAAAAATGGAATCCCATAAGGGTAAGATGGCTGATAGCAGTGGTAATTTACTAGAGACCTTAAGGCTTAGGGATGAAATAGCAAGACTAATGGGAAATATATACGTTTATGCTCACATGAGTATTGATGTAGATACTAGAGTGAGTCAATCACAGGGTTTGTTTGACAAGGCTAATGTTTTATTGGTTCAGGTGGAAGAGAGTTTGTCCTTTTTAGTACCGGAAATACTGGAATCTGAAGAATCTCTATGGATGGGATATCTGGAAGAAGATGATAATCTGAAAGTATATGCTCATAACCTAGAGGATATACTAAGACAGAAAAAACATATTCTTTCAAAAAGGGAAGAATCCCTAATCGCTCAAATGGGAGATGTTGCAAGAGCTCCTGAGAATATATACTCCATGCTTAACAATGCGGATATAAGATTTCCAAACATAATAAATGAAAATGGAGAGGAAGTTGAACTATCTCAAGGAAACTTCATTCCATTTATGGAAAATTCAAATAGAGATGTTAGAAAGGGAGCCTTTTCAGAGTTTTATAAAACGTACAATAGCTATAAGAACACTTTTGCTGCTACCCTAAGTGGTGAGTTAAAGAAGAATTTATTTATGGCTAATATTAGAAACTATGATTCAACTCTTGAAGCTAGTTTATCAACTAACAATGTACCAAAAAGCGTGTATGAGAATCTACTAAAAAGCATTCATGAAAACCTGGATGGTATGTATAAGTATATGGAAACAAGAAAAAGAGTTCTTCAACTGGATGAACTTCACATGTATGATATCTACACTCCAATAGTTAAGGATGTAGATTTCAAGATTCCTTATGAGGAAGGGGCAGAGCTAATTAAGAAAGCTCTTGAGCCATTGGGTGAGGACTATCTTAAGGCTATGAATGAGGGATTTGACGAGAGATGGATTGATAAGTTTGAAAACAGAGGTAAGAGATCAGGAGCCTATTCAACAGGATCCTATGACTCTAAACCCTTTATTCTATTAAATTATCATGATACTTTAGATAATATGTTTACAGTAGCCCATGAGATGGGTCACTCGTTGCACACTTACTTTACTAAAAAGAATCAGCCTATGGTATATGCAGACTACTCAATATTCGTAGCTGAGGTTGCCTCAACTGTAAATGAGTTGTTACTTCTTTCCTACATGATAGAAAACACAGAAGATGAGACTAAGAGGGCATATCTAATCAATCATTACCTTGAAAGCTTCAGAACAACTGTATTTAGACAGGCAATGTTTGCTGAGTTTGAGTTGATTATCAATAGGCATCTGCAAGATGGGGGAGCTTTAACAGCTGATTATCTATGTCAAGAGTATAGAAAGTTAAATGAATTATACTATGGTGAAGGAGTAGTCATAGATCAAGAGATTGATATCGAGTGGGCTAGAATACCACACTTCTATTACAACTATTATGTATTCCAATATGCCACTGGATTCTCTGCAGCTGTTAGTTTAGTTAAGAGAATCAAAGAAGAAGGCAAGGATGCAGTTGATAAATACCTTAAGTTCCTTGGTAGTGGAAGTTCAGATTATCCAATCAATGTTCTAAAAGAAGCAGGCCTGGATATGACTAGCACAAGACCAGTTGATGATGCCATGAAGGTATTTAGGGATCTAGTGGAGGAATTTGATAAGACAGTATAAGTTAAAATAGAACATGTAAACTAAAAAATAAAATAATGCTGAGTTTATACTTCAGCATTATTTTATTTGTCTTATAAGAATTTAGTTTTAAGGTTGTTCCAGTAGGATTCCTTGTTAAAATTAAGCTTGTATACTTTCTTTTCTGACATGGTTAAATCAATCTGAATAATATCATCATATTTAAATTCCATACCATCATTTAATACCAGTATGGAGTTTTCATAGCGATATTCTGGCTTAATACTTATGATTGATTCTCCTGGTACAATTATACTATTTAATAAACTCCTGTAAGCACTGGAGCTTATTGGGGCAAGGGGAGTAATTTGAAGCATTGGTATACTTGGATATACTATACTTCCACCAGCAGAAAAATTATAGGCTGTACTACCAGCTGGTGTAGAAATTATCAAACCATCTCCACTATATTTCTCCAAGTGATTATTATCTATTAGGACATCTAAATGTACTACTTTGGATTTTATACCTTTTATGGCAATTTCATTTATTCCAGTAAGATAGAAACACTTATTTTTAGTACATACTTTTGCATCCACTAGAAATATTACATCAGTAGTATAGTCCTTGGCCATATATCGCCTTAGGAAGGTTTCGATTTCCCTAGGTTTAAGTTCCTGGAAGAAACCAAGATGGCCAGTGTTTATTCCAACAAAGGGTATTTCAGGAAATGCATTCCTATGAATGGCTCTTAAAAAGGCTCCATCTCCTCCAATACAAATGTTTAGTTCAGCACTTTGATCGTATTTCAAGGTTGGTTTATAGCCATTTGTTACCAATTTATGGGAAAGTATTTCCGCTGTTTTTCTGGATTCATAGTTTCTATTGGATATTATGTTGATAATCTTTGAGTCATCCATCATTTCACGCCCTTTTATATTTTTGTAGCTACTGATATAATAATTTTAACACAAGTAATAATGGTTGAAAAGGGAGGGAGGATAATAGTGATAAAAGAATCCCCAAATCTAGTAAATTTTGAAAATGAATCTATGATTGAAGATGTTGAAGAATTATTAAAATCATATAATATATCTGGAAGACTCTTTATGAGACTCTTGAAATCAGGAAATATTTTGGTTAATAATAAGGTTTATAGAAAGAGGCTTGTTTTAAAACCAAATGATAGAGTTTCCATCTTTTTAGAGGATGAAGAAATAGATCAGACCCCAGAAGAAATGGCTATAGATGTAATCTATGAGGATGAAGATATTCTTGCTGTAGACAAAGCTCCATTTATAGTTGTCCATCCAACCAGCAATATTAAAGAGGGGACACTTTCAAATGGAATTGCCAATTATTTTAAGTCTAAGGGAATAAAAAGGAAGGTAAGGCTAGTAAACCGATTGGATAGGGACACATCCGGGATAATAATTTTTGCTAAGAACTCATTTTCCCACCAGCAATTAGCACATCAGATGGAAAGTGGAGAGTTTAGTAAATACTATTTAGCTATTGTAGAAGGGAAGGTCAAATTCAAACAACTTACAATAGATTCTCCCATAGAAAAGGGAGCAGATGGGATACATCAAGAGGTTTCAAGTACTGGTAGTAAAGCTATAACTCACATTGAGTTAATAAGGACCTTTGAAGAATATTCTTTAGTCAAATTAAAGATAGATACGGGAAAAACTCACCAAATACGGGTACATTTAAAGTCTATTGGCCACCCAATAATTGGAGATATCCTTTATGGCAGGGAAAGTAGTCTTATTAATAGACAGGCTCTACATGCATATAAACTAGTTATAAACCAGCCTAGGAACAAGAGAGCGCTATCAATAATTTCGAAACTACCTGATGATATGAAGGAACTAGTGGGAGATATTGATTTAATGTAGCAAAGAAAATCTTATATTTAGTTGAAAAAATGGCCTAAATGTATTATAATAAACTTAAGGAAAATTTCTGCGATGTGCGTCATTCTCATATAATTCAACCGACATATTTTATACGGGAGTCTTTTGTTCGGTATTTGATAACATGCCCTTTAAGGGACGTTAGAGACTATTGGCAGGACACCCACCTGCATTTACGCGGGTGTGAATTAGTTGAGACAACGGCATTGCGGGAACATATCTAAAAAAATAAAAACCCTTTTAGGGTTTTTATTTATGTGAAATTATAATATTTGAATTGGAAACTTTCGTCTTTCTCTAAATAGATATAAATACTTAAATCCAATTTCTCTAAGAAGTTTTTCAGTTGCCTTATACTCATATCCAACATGATCAGCTATGTGGGCGTCTGATCCAATGGTGATAATTTCTCCTCCAAGATCCTTATATAACTTAAGTATCTGTGGTTTAGGATGAACATTATCCAAACCATATCTTAAGGCTCCTGTATTAATTTCTATTCCCTTTCCCTTATCTATTATCAATTTAAGGATTTCTTCTATTTTTTCCATAAATTGATTGTACTTACGGTTAAGGTCAAAATCACTTATGTATCTATCGATGAAATCAATATGACCTAACACATCGAATTCATCAAAGACTCGTAAATTATTTAATATCTCATCATAATAAATATTCAAGGTTTCTTCTGGGCTTAGATTTGATGAAGCGAAATCATAGAATATGTCCATGCCTTCAATTGAATGTATGGACATAATAACAAAATCAAAACCATAGGCATTTATGAAATCATAATACCTATCTTTTAAATGAGGCTGCATACCTATCTCAACACCAGAAAGTATCTCAATCTTATCCTTGTACTTATATTTTACCTTATTAATATCCCTAAAATAATCCAAAGGTCTAAACATAAGATCCAACTTTTCTTTAGTGGCTTCAAAATCCACATGATCAGTAAAGCAGATAGTCTTTAAGTTTTTATCAATTGCTGATTTTACAATTGATTCCATAGGGGCTTTAGAGTCAATGGAAAAGTCACTATGGATATGAAAGTCGTACATTTTTTCAACTCCTTTTTCTAATTAGAAAAGCTATCTTTATATTGTAGCATGAATAGATTATAATACAAACCATGTTGATTTAGCAACTCTTGATGAGTCCCCATTTCTTTTATTTCTCCACTCTTTAAAACGATTATCTTATCAGAATGTTGTATAGTTGATAATCTATGGGCAATGGCAATTGATGTTCTGCCACTTGTAATTTTTCCTAGGGCATCTTGAATTAGTAATTCAGTTTCAGTATCAATATTAGATGTTGCTTCATCCAGAATGAGTATCTTAGGGTCATAGACTAGGGTTCTGGCAAAAGCCAATAATTGCCTCTCCCCAGAGGATAGGGTAGAGCCCCTTTCCATAACTGGTTCATCATATTGATTTGGAAGCCTTGATATAAAGTGGTGGGCATTAACATACTTGGCTATCTCTATTATCTTTTCATCTGAAATCTCATTGTTTAGTTTTATATTGTCCTTAATAGTACCAGTAAAGATAAATACATCCTGAAGCACTACACCAACAAGTCTTCTTAATTTTTCCTTTGGGATTAATTTAATATCAACCCCATCTAAGAGGATCTGTCCCTTTTGTATATCATAGAATCTGGTAATAAGATTTATTATGGATGTCTTACCTGCTCCTGTGGCTCCTACAAAGGCAATGGACTCTCCTGGTTCGATGGTAAAGCTTATGTCCTTTAAAACCCATTCATCTTCCACATAGGCAAACCAAACATTCTTAAATTCAATCTTTCCTAGAACTTCATCAGGTACTACTTCTTCCTTGGGATTTTCTATTATTGATTTATCATCCAGAATTTTGAATATCCTTTCACTTGAAGCCATGGCAGACTGCATTATGTTGTATTTCTCTGTTAAATCTAAGATTGGATCAAAGAACTTTTGAAGATAATTTATAAATACATAAAGAACTCCAAATTCTATTATACCACCTAAGACATTTCTACCACCAAAGTATACTAGGATTGCTATCCCTAATGATCTAATAATTTCGATTGATGGCCTAAACATTGCAAATAGTTTTACTTCTCTTTTTATTATCCTTAAATACTCACTATTTATTTCATCAAATTGTCCAAATATTTTATTTTCCTTCTTAAATATCTGAATGGTTCTCATGCCAGATATGTTCTCATTAAGACTGGAATTTATCTTTGCCAGTTGTGTTCTTCCTAACCTGTAGACTTCCCTTATATGTGTTCTAAATATTACGGAAATCAAAAGTATAAAGGGTATCAGGGCAAAGGATAGGAGGGCTAATCTTACATTAAGTCTTAGCATTACAACCATTATTCCTGCAATCATGAAAAAGTCTTTAAAGAGGTTGACCAGTACGTTAGTATACATCTCATTTAGCGTTTCAGTATCATTGGTAACCCTTGTGACAAGTCTACCAATGGGATTTTTATCAAAATAACCTATTGATAAGCCTTGAAGATGGTTAAAGAGCTCCTCTCTTATGTTGAATATTATCTTTTGAGATGTGTAGTTAAGGATGTAGATCTGCCCATAACTAAAGATAAAGGTCAATACAATTACAAAAGCAAATATTAGGGCAACTCTATCCAAACCCTGAATATCCTTGAATCTATACTGAAGGTACTCTTCCTGGGTTAGTAGGATACCACTTTCAAGATCCTTAGTTTGAGAATCAACCAGATAATAGTCACTATCAACCTTTGATAGAACCACTCTATCAAAGGGGAGATTCTCATCTTCTATTGATATATACTTGCTATCACCAATAATTATGCCTTCTGTGGGATTTGAAATTGGCACCTGATATACTTCCTTCTGATATCCATTTATATGGTCATCAATGGCAACCTTTATTAAAAATGGATTGAGAAGTTCAAGTCCTGTTATAATAACTAACAAAAGAATTGAGAGGGTTAATAGTTTCCAATATGGTCTGGCATATTTCAGTAATCTTTTCATCAAAGCCCAGTCATAGGCTTTACCTAGAATTTCTTCTTCATGCAGCTTATCCATATTACTCTCCCTCCCTTGAAATTTCTTCTTCTAGTAGTTGTCTTTCGTATAGTTCAAAATATTCACCTTTAAGTTGAAGTAGCTCCTTATGAGTACCTCTTTCTATTATCTTTCCTTCATCCAGGAATAGAATTTCATCGGCATGCTTAATGGTTGAAACCCTATGACTGATTATTATTGTTGTTATATTCTTTGTTACTTTTTCAATATTACTTAGGATTTGTTCTTCTGTTTCAGTATCAACAGCTGAAAGACTATCATCCATGATTAGGATGCTTGGTTTTTTAATCAAGGCTCTGGCTATGGATAGTCTCTGTTTCTGTCCACCTGATAAGGTTACACCTCTCTCACCGATAATGGTGTCAAACTTATGGGGGAAGTCCATTATATTATCATATAGTTGGGCATACTTACTTGATTGAATGATTTCTTCTTCCCTTACTTTTCCTTCATAGGAGAAGGCTATGTTATCTCTTATGGATTGAGAGAAGAGGAAATTATCCTGGGGTACGAAGCCAATGGATTCTCTGATAGTCTCCAGGGATAAATCCTTGATATTATGGTTATCTATTAGTATATTTCCACTTTCGATATCGTAAAGTCTTAGAACTAGATTTGCCAAAGTTGTCTTACCACTTCCTGTTCTACCAGTTACTGCCAGGGTTTGGCCCTTTCTTAAGTGAAATGATATATTTTCTAAGGCCTTATAATTTGAATTTGGATACTGAAAGTCCACATTCTCAAATCGAATATCCCCTGATAAGTGATCCACTTTAATGGGATTGGAAATTTCTTTTATCTCAGAGGTTTCATCAAAGATGGCATTCAACCTATCCATGGAAGCAGCCCCTCTTTGAAGGACGTTTATAACCATGCCAAGAGCTCTTGTTGGCCAAATTAAAAGACCTAAGTAGGAGTTAAAGGCAACGAAATCTCCAAGGGATATCCTATTATATATAACTTCTCTACCACCATAGAATATAATGATCAGGTAACTAATGGATGATACCAGCTGTAAAAGGGGATGAAAACCTCCGTGTACCTTAACTAGGTCTAAGTTTTTGTCTAAATTATCCTGGTTTACTCTCCTGAAATTTTCACTGACTAATTTCTCTTGAACAAAGGATTTTATAACTCTTATTCCAGAAAAACTCTCTTGAGTTACATCTGTTAGGGAAGAGAAGGCTTCCTGAACTGATTTAAACTTCTTGTATATGATCTTTCCAAATTTCGTTACCAGGACCATGATAATGGGCATTGTGAATATTGATATTGCCGTCATCCTAAGATTTGTAGTTCTAACCATCATAATAAGGGAGAAGAGCAAAAGGAAAAATGAATCAACAATCATTATGGTTCCTGGTCCTAAGGCCATTCTTATGGCATTGATGTCATTTGTAGCATGAGCCATCAAATCTCCAGTTTTATGTGTTGTGTAGTATCTGGAGGATAAGGTAAGTAAGTGATTAAATAATTTGTTCCTAATTCCATACTCAATTTCTCTGGAACTCCCTATAAGGTAGATTCTCCAAAAATATCGTCCTAATCCAATAAATAAGCCTGTTCCAAGGATCATTGCTGAATAAATGATAACCTTATCATAGTCTAAGGTTTGATTCGTCAAGTCATCAGTAAGCCTTCTTAATATCTGGGGAACTATTAATTGAACAGCATCTATTAATACCAGCCAAATAACACCGATAATATAATATTTTTTGTGTTTTAGCAAAAGATCTTTTATTCTATAAAAGGATTTCATTTGATACCTCCATGATGTTATTTCGACACTCAAAATATATTATAATCTAGTTTTATCAATTATTCAACAAACTTAGTTACTACTTGTACTATTGAAACTAAGATATTAAGTAGTTACCCAGATTGGATTGGTTATATATTAGACAATTATCATAAAATATGATTATATACACTTTTATTTGGGTAAATGATTCTCATAGAATTAGTAAAGGAGAGAGTGTATATGAAATTGAATAAAATTATTGAAGAAAAAAGAAAACAAATGGAAAAAGCTAAGAAAAAAGAAACTGCTAAAAACGTAGCTGTAGGGACAGCAATAGGTACAGCTCTAGGAGCAGCTGCAGGGTTATTATTTGCTCCAAAATCAGGTAAGGAAACCAGAGAAGAAATTGCAAACAAGACCAAAGAGGTTGCTGAAACTGTTAAGGAAAAAGTGGAAGATCAACTTGACAATACTAAAGAAACTTTAGAAAAAGCTAAAGTTGAAGTAAAAAAAGGCATCGAAGAACTTAAGGAAAAAACAAAGAAACTTAAGGAAGATGGCGAAGAGGTAATGGAAGAAGTGGAAGAAGGGGTAGAAGAAGTTAAGGAAGTAATTGAAGATACGAAGGAAGATGTAGAAGATAAGATGTAAGATTAGCAAATCCAAGGGGGGAGTAATATGGATGTAACTTTGACATTGGCAGATTTGCTAAAACTTTTGTTGTTCCTACTGGGGATAGGTGTTCTTGCTTATCTTATGTTAATCTTAAGAAATGTAAACAAGGTATTGGGACAAGCTTCATCTGTAGTGGAAGCAAATATGAAGGAAATTGACACTACAATAAAGCAATTGCCAGAAATTACGGAAAATGTTAACAAGATTACCAAAGAAGCTAATAAGATGATCGCTGAAATGTCTCCTGATCTACAAGGAGTAATTCACAATGTAAATGGAATTACCTCAAAAATTGATGATGTTGCTGGCATTGTTGATAATGCAGGGCATAAGGTGACAGATACCATGGATATACTTACGGATACATTGGCAGAAACTGCTCTATCTTTCCAATTTAATGCCAACAATGTAAAATCTTATTTTGAAATTGTCAAGGAAATAATTGAGATAGTTAGGGACAGTATTAAGAAGTACAGCTAGAACCCCAGGGGGGTTCTTTTTTTTACCAAATTTCCATTGATAAACTCTAGCAAACTGTTATACTATAAGAGAATAACCAAAAATTTTGAAGTATCTGAATTAGGAGAAACCAACATGAAAAGAATTAAATTTATTATAAATCCATCTTCGGGAAGACAAGCAACTGAGAAAAAAATAGATGCCTTGTGCAAGCTTCTACTAGATGAAGGCTATGTTATCGGGAAGTATTTCACCAAGAAAAAATACGATGCAATGTTTGAAGCCATGAAGACCACAAAGGATGAATTCGACTTAGTTATAGCCTGTGGTGGAGATGGCACAGTAAATGAGGTTGTTAAGGGGATTATGAATAGCAGGGACAAACTTCCCATGACTATTCTTGCCAGTGGTACTGTGAATGACTTTGCCAACTATCTAGAGATACCAAAGACAGCAAAAAACTTCTTCCAAATGATTAAAAAGGGAAATATAGTTGAAGTGGATATTGGAAAAGCTAATGATGATTATTTTGTAAACGTTGCCGCAGGAGGATTGTTGACTCAGGTGGCTTATAAGGCTCAACCTGAAGTTAAGGCTGTCATTGGTCGGATGGCATATTATTTAGAAGGTGTAAGAGAACTAGTAAACAATGGATTAGAACCAGTAAAGATGAAGATTGAAAGTGAAGAGTTTACATCTGAAGAAGAGATAATGTTGTTTGTAATATCCAATAGTTCATCAATTGGCGGCTTTACACATCTTGCCCCAAATGCTGATGTTTTGGATGGGTTATTAGATGTGGTACTGATTAAAAAGGCGGATGTGGCTGAGTTGGCTAATATATTCTTAAATGTACTTACTGGACAGCACATTAATCATCCAAAGGTTAAGTACTTTAAAACCAAGAATGTAAAAATTACCAGCGGTGAAGATATAGTAGTTGATGTTGATGGAGAATATGGTGGTAAGCTACCAGTTGATTTTATGGTAATACCAAAAGGACTTAAAATACTTGTTTAGGAGGACGTTATGGGAGCAGAGAATAGAGAACATGTAATTTCCATTGAAAAGCATTTAAGGAAGGTAGATTATATAATCAGAAAAAAGGGAAGGTCTATCCTTAATGATTTTAATATTACGGTGCCTCAATTTACTGCCCTTCAAATTCTTATAAACAATGGAGATCTTACAATTGGCGAGTTAAGTCAGAGAATGGATTTAGCCTGTAGTACCATTACAGACCTTATAGATCGAATGGAAAAAGCGGAGCTTGTAAAGAGAACCAAGGACGAAAAGGATAAGAGAGTAGTAAGGGTTCTTGTCTTAAAAAAGGGACATAATATTCTTGATAAGGTTTTGGAAAAGAGGATTGAGTTTCTAGAGACAAAACTGGATGACCTGACATTGGATGAAAAGGAACATCTTAAAATAGCATTAGAGAAGCTACACCAAAATATGAGTGATGATTAGTATTTAAGGAGGTGGATTCATGCAGCTTATCAATAACAAGTATAGAGTAGTTAAAACCTTGAATAAAGGCAAGGAAGAGGAGTCATATGTTGTTGAAAACATTAAGAACCCTTCTTCCAAGCTGTTTTTGAAGATCTTAAATAGGCATGATCACAGTGAAGTAATTGATGATTTGATAGAAAATATTCAAAGCTACAAGAATTTCACTCAAGAAAATCTACTCTCATCCTACGGTATTGAACTTATTAATAATATTAATCTTAAGGAGGTAAATAAGCTCCTTTATTGTGTTACCAGTGAATACATTGAATGGAAGACCTTGGATAAAAAACTTGAAAGTAGCAAAGATAGTATACCAGTTGAAAGTTTATATCAAATAATTGATACCTTGGCATACCTTCAGTTCAGAGGTATTGTATACAAGGTTTTGAATCCATCCAATGTCTACTATAAGGATGGTCAAATCAAACTGACAAATCTAACCAGCTCATCAGAAGAATTCTACGACATAAATATCAACTTCGATCATAATCAGTACCTAGCGCCTGAAATATTATCTAATGATGATAATGTTGATTATAAAGCGGACATATATTCTCTGGGCATCTTGTTGAAGGTATGGCCCTTTGATTTTAGTGTCTTAAATGAATCAGGTAAAAATAAAATTGATGATTTAGTTGCTATTTGTACCAGTAAGGATCCACTTAAAAGGATTCTGGATTTTAGTGCTATTATTAATAAACTAGAAGAGATAACTGGAGTTAAGCATTCAGTTGATTACTTAAATGATAGAAACAAACTATTCTTTAGAACCAAGCTAGTGGGAGGCGAAGATTTCCTTAAAAAAGTTCAAAGGATTGAAACCCTTATAGATCAAGGGCACTCATTTGAGAATAAGGTTCTTGTTTCTGGGGGAAATGGAACGGGTAAAACCAGAGTTTTAAAGGAGATTTTATTCAGGAGTGAAATGAGAGGTAGCAGAACCTGTACTATGGAAATAGATGAAAGCGATACATATACTCTCCTTTCCATTACTAACTTCATATCAAATGTATTGGCAATGAGCGATATGGAAAGTAGTAGCAAGATTGATAATCCAAGTATTTTCACCATATATAATAAGGGTGAAAGTTTAACCTTTGATTTAAGTAAGATAGATGATAGGTATAAGGTTTTTAATCTTCTTATTGCTGAGATTCAGAAACTATCACACAATAGATTTATATATGTTGGAGTCAGTGGTTTGGAATATGGAGATCATGAATTTTTCAGTATGCTGGAGTATATATCTTCCAAGCTAAGGTTCAGGAAGGTATTGTTTGTATTTACCTTAAATGAAGGGAATATTGTAGATCCCCTAAGTGCGGATATCATCAATGAGTGGAAACCAAGAAACCAGGAATCATATATACTACTTGATAACCTAAGTTATGAGAATACATCTCTTATGGTAAAAGAGGTGTTGGGCATAGGATATGCTCCTAAGAACTTTGCAAAGGTTCTCTATCAAGAAACAAAAGGTAATCCAAGATACCTGGAGATGATAATAAAGCATATATTTGACAAGGGAGAACTATATATAAATGAAAATGGATCCTGGGCTGTAGTGGATAGAGATTATAGTGCCCTGGATTATCCAAAAAGTTATAATGACACTATATCTAATCAATTAGTGGGTTTTTCTGAAGGCGACATAAAAATATTAAAGATTATCTCAGCATTTGATGCACCAGCACCAATCAAGTATCTACTAAAACATCTAGAGGTTAATCTTGGTGAACTTAATTCATGTATTGATAAGTTTATTGAAAGACGTGTTCTTAACTTTAGAACTACAGATGTGGATGCAGTCTTTTATGTGGAGCAGGACCTAAAGGAATATGTTTATGATAATCTAATTGAAGACAAGCCTATAGTTCATAATATGATATCTGAATATATAATTTATGACAAAGAAAACAACATATCATATAATTTTGATGAACTGATCTTTCAATTGGCAAGATCAGATAAGCATAACAAATGCCTTGAAATTATTGATGAGAGAATTTCGAATCAAAATAATATGTATAGTGATTTAGTAATCGGTTTACTGGAGACTTCTTTGGAAATTATTAACGGTCACAATCCTGAAAAGGAACTGGAGATATTATTCCAACTAGCAGATAAGACTTTAATCAAGGGGGATTTAACCTCTCTTTCCAAGTATTTGGAAAGACTTGACCAATTATCCCTTGAACTGGGAAGACTAGATGTATATTTGTATTCTCAGATTTATAAGGCTGATATCCAAGTTAAGAAAAATGAAATTTCTGAAGCCATGAGGGCTTTATCTGAAATGGAAGATGAAATTGGAAATATACATGATATTAAACTTAGAGTCTTTGCCCTTTTAACAAAAGCAAAAGCTCTTATTTCTGCTGGAGATTTGGAGAGGTTGCAAGTTGTTGTTAAAGAAGCAATAGATCTGTCCTTAAGGAACAGAGTTGATTCATACCTGGGGGATCTATACAATATCAGAGGAATTTCTGAAGCCATGTTTGGGAATTACAAGGTTGCCTTGGACTTCTATAATCTAGCCATAGATTCATATAGAAAGAGCAAGAAAGAGTTTGAAATGGTTAAACCAACCAATAATATTGGGAATTTATACAATGAGATATATGGTAGACCAAAAACAGCCTTGGATTATTATTTTAGAAGCTATGAAATATCAGAGAAATACGGATTAGTATCCATGCAAGCTACTTTCTTAAATAATATTGGAGAAGTTTACTTGACCCTGCAAGATTTTGAGTCAGCCAAGGAGTACCTTTTAAAGGCTATGGAATTAAGTAAGGTTACTGGGGATACCAGGCTTAGTTTTTTAAGTTCAGTTAACCTTGGAATGATCTACTTAAAGACTGAAAGATTGAAAGAGGCAGTTGAAATATTTCTCCTTATTAGGGAGATAAATAAGAGGGAGCCCATCCTTGACAAGGAAATTAATATTCATTATACAAACTTCCTTGGTGAATACTATCTGAGCATGGGGGATACAGAATCAGCAAAGATGTTTTCTAATATTTCCATGGAGAGATCTAAGGAAATTAGTATTAAGAATTACCTGACTAACAAATCCAGATTGTTTTTTATCTCTACAATGGAGAAGAAGCATTTTGATTTTAATGAATATGAAGAACTTCTAAAGGAATTTGAAAGCAAGGGTGGAGATTACCAGAGAACCCATTTTGTACTCCTGTCCACAACCCTAGCAATGCAGATTAAAGACTTTGAAAATGCCTATAAGGTGATTGAAGAGTTTACAAATATCAACAATAAAGAATCTTTAAAGTTATTTATGGATGATTACGAGATAATTAAAAGGTTGATTGGTAGGAATAAGAGTCAGGCAAGTCAGGCCTTAAATATTTTATTGGAGAATAAATATAGGTTAAAGAGACTAAAACCTGATTACTTAAGATTTATAGCTGAATCCTACTGTAAGTCCAACAGTGAAAAGTCAGCCATTGGAATATATCTTATGATACTTGACTATGGCTATACCATGGTTAAAGGTATAAGTGAAATATCTGAGAAAGAAAAAGCATTAATCAGAATAAAAATTCCAGAGGCCAGAGCTAAGCTAGATGGTATTCTTAAAAAACTTGGGTTTGTATTAACAGATAATTTGAAACAAGCTGAATTATTTGATAGTTCTATTGTTTCTAAATATCTTTGTTTAATCAAGGATGATCCAACTATAAAGATAGTTAATAACTTAAAGAGACTACCAAACATAAATATAACAGCAGAACTAGTAAGTGAACTTACTGACAACTACGAGGAAAACATAAGACTTACTCAAGAGCACCTTATGGACCTAACCATGGCAAAGAGAAGCATGGTTAGAATATTTTCAATAAGTGAAGATGTAAAGAGTATGGATATTAAGATTGGCGATTTTCCAGTTGATTTTGAGATTAAAAAGGTTGTGGAAGCTGAAATACTTAAAGGTAGGACCTTCTACTTTGTAAGAGGTGACCATGATTCCTTTAATAGAAAGGATATCAATGGTTTCACTGAGGAGAATACTGTGGGGATGATAGTAGTTCCTCTTATATATAAGGAGCCAGCTAAAACCTTTGTTAAGAAGAACAGAAGGAAAAGATCCACTCAGAAAAATCGTATTAGAGGATATCTTTACCTTGATACAACAAGTTATATAAATAGATTTAACTCAGAGACAGTGGATAGGATAAATAAACTTATAAATATAATATTAATAAATATCGATGGAATGAAACTTCATAAATCATCCAGTATTGATACTACAACTGGACTATTGACTAGAGATGTTATAGAAGAGAGATTTATTGAACTTCTCAATGAATACAGCGATAGTAATAGTGAGTTTTCAGTTCTAATGATGGACATAGATAGGTTTAAAACAATTAATGATACCTATGGTCATATTGTTGGAGATAGCGTACTTGCTGTCATTGGAGAAACCCTTAGGGAAACATTAAGAGATACTGATGATGTGGGCAGGTACGGTGGTGAGGAGTTTATTGCAATCCTTGATGATATCTCAGCAGATGATGCATATGAGGTGGCCCAAAAGATAAGAAAGAGAGTAAGTGAAATATCAATACCGGTTGTTAAGGATAGTATAACCATATCAATTGGAATATCCTGTTTCCCCAGTCATGGTAGTGAGAGAGATGAATTGATTGCAAAGGCGGATCAGGCTTTATACTATGCCAAGGAAGTTCTGGGGAGAAACAAGGCTATAATCTGGAATGATGGCATGGGTAGGATTCAGGATTTTGATGATCAAGCCTTGGAAATTAATCTTGATAATATCGCAAGGGATTCAAAGAAATTATCATCCTTTGTTGAGGTTGCAACCCTTGGCAGAAGGGAAATGTCCTTTGAATCTAGAGTTGATTTCTTTCTAAGTAAGGTAATAGAGTGTGTGAGTGGATATAATACAATCCTCTCTGTATTTGACACTGAAGAAAATCACAGTGATTATGTGAAATTTATTGTCCAATCAGATGAGGGCAAGATCTTATCAATTAACAAGGATGATATAGCTTATATAAATGAATCTAGAAGAGGAAGAATTTACATCGACTGGACTAATGATGATTCAGGGGGAGCAAGTTTCAGACACAAGGACTTTGACTCAGTAGTAATAGTACCTCTGATTAGAAATGGTCATATCATTGGGATTCTAAAGGTTAGTGTTCCTTTACGTGTAAAGGAATTTACAAATAGGGATTTGAATTATTTGGAAGTTTTAAGTAGTGTATTTTCAGGGAATCTAGTATAATAGAAAAATAGCTAACTTTTACAGCTAGCAAAGGAGGGGTATTATGGCAGTAACAATAAAAGATGTAGCAAAGCTTGCTGAAGTATCAATTTCGACGGTGTCTAGGGTCATTAACGATTCAAAGCCAGTTAGCCCTGAGGCTAGAAGAAGAGTTTTAGCTGCTATTGAAGAACTTGATTATCAACCAAATGAAGTTGCCAGGAGTTTGGTAACTAAAAAATCTAATATCGTTGGTATTATCGTTGATGATATAGGAAGTTCATATGTTGCTCAAATCATTAGAGGTGTTGAAGAAGTGGGCAGGATGTATAACTACGATATACTATTATTAAGCAGTTACTCAGATAAGGAAGCGGAGATTAGATTTGTTCAATTACTTATGCAAAAACAGGTAGCTGGAATATTAATTGTATCTGAAATTCTTAATCCAGAGGTACTTGCTCACCTTAATATGAGTAAGACACCATTTGTATATCTTAATAAATACTATAATGTTCTGGAAAGTCCTACAGTTAAGATTAACAATTTGGATGCTTCTGAAAAAGTTATGAGGCACCTTATTGAAACTGGACACAGGAAAATAGCCTACATCACTCAAGAAAAGGATATGGAACTAACTATAGAAAAGCAAAAGATTCAAGGCTATTCAACTCATATGAATGAGTTGGGTGAAAAGAAGATTATTTTTGAAGTGGATGGTCATGGAATTAATGCTGGATATGATTTGGGAGAGAGTATCTTAAAAAGGATTATTGATGAAAAAATAACTGCAGTATTCTGTTGTGAAGATGAAATAGCCCTTGGCTTGATAAATTTCTTCTATGATAACAATATCAAGGTACCTGATGACGTTTCTGTAGTTGGCTATGGAGACATCTCCCTAGCTTCAGTATATAGACCAAAATTGACCACCATCAAGGAACCTTACTACGACATTGGTGCTGTAGCCATAAGGAGAATACTTAAGGTGTTAAAGGGAGAAAAGAGTGATGATCAAGCAATTGAACTCCCAGTTCAACTCACAGTTAGGGATAGCTCATCTAGACCTAAAAAATAAGATGATAAATTAAGACTACTATGATATAATTAAAGAATAAAATTAGAAGTGGGGATACTATGTTATTAAGTAATGCTCTACAGAAAATAGAACTCAATATAAATATAAATATTTTAAAAACAAAAACCACAGCCCTGCTGTGGTTTTTCATTTGGGCGCTTTATCTAAATAACATGTCAGTGTAAATGGAGGGATTGCAATGGAGAGAATAATTATCGATGGTGAAAGCTTAAGACTGGAAGATTTTATTAAGGTTGCCAGATATGGGGCTAAGGTTAATTTATCAAAAGATGCAGAGATAAAGATAAACAAGGCTAGAAAACTGGTTGAAAAAATGGTTGAGGAAAGCAGGGTTGTATATGGTATTACCACTGGCTTTGGAAAATTCAGCGATGTGGTTATCAACTGCAAGGAAACCATGGACCTTCAAAGAAACTTAATAATTAGCCACTCCTGTGGGGTGGGAAACCCCTTAGATGAGGAAATTGTAAGGGGAATTATGCTCCTTAGAGCAAATGCACTAGCCAAGGGTTATTCTGGTATAAGGTTATCAACAGTGAAGACCCTACTAGACATGTTAAATAAGGGTGTTCACCCAATAATTCCTGAGAAAGGTTCTCTTGGTGCCAGTGGTGATTTAGCTCCCCTAGCACATATGGTTCTGGTTATGCTTGGTGAAGGTGAAGCTATATACCAAGGAGTTAGATTATCCGGAAGAGAGGCAATGGAAAAAGCGAATATTGAAACCATATCCCTTACTTCCAAGGAAGGCTTAGCCCTTATTAATGGCACTCAAGTAATGACATCCATAGGAGCCTTGACTGTTTATGATGCCATAAGACTATCAAAGACTTCTGATATTGCAGCAGCTTTGACCATGGAAGCCTTAAATGGAATAACTGATGCTTTTGATCATAGGGTTCACAGGGTAAGAGGACATATAGGTCAGATAAATTCTGCTGATAACTTACTTAAACTACTAAATAATAGCAAGATGACAACAAGACAGGGACAATTGAGAGTTCAGGATCCTTATTCTCTAAGATGCACTCCACAAATCCATGGAGCTACTAAAGATGCTCTGGAGTTTATAAAGGATAAGGTTGAAATAGAAATGAATGCTGCAACTGATAACCCTCTTATATTTGTAGAGGAGGAAGATGTAATATCTGGTGGCAACTTCCATGGGCAACCAATGGCCCTACCATTTGATTACCTGGGAATAGCCATTGCTGAGATTGCCAACATATCTGAGAGAAGACTTGAGAGACTTGTAAATCCAGCACTAAGTAATGAACTTCCTGCCTTTTTAACATCAAAGGGCGGAGTTAATTCTGGCTTTATGATAGTACAATATTCTGCTGCTTCTCTGGTTTCTGAGAACAAAGTGCTGGCTCATCCAGCAAGTGTTGATTCCATACCTTCATCTGCCAATCAGGAAGATCATGTGTCCATGGGAACAATAGCTGCAAGAAAGGCAAGAGAGATCCTAGGAAATGCCAGAAAGGTGGTTGCAATGGAAATCCTTGGCGCTTGTCAGGGAATCGATTTAAGAGGAAACAGTGGACTGGGAGTAGGAACAAGTATTGCTTACTCATTGGTTAGAGAAAATGTAAGCAAACTTTGCGAAGATAGAATAATGAATGTTGATATTAACAAGGTTGAGGACCTAATTATGGATAAGAATTTTCTAGATACAGTTGAGGAAAAAGTAGAAGGACTTTTCTAACCAGGAAAAAAATACTTTCCAATTATTGTTAGATAAAGGAGAGTAGGGTATAATATTATTAATTAAATTTTGACTTTTAGCAAATCGCTAAGAGTCTTTTTTGTAAAAACAAAGGAGCACCTATGATTTCTGAACTTATAAAAGCCCTTTCTCTAATATTTATGGCTGAGATGGGGGATAAAACACAAATTATTGCCATGACATTTGCCACTCAGTTTACTGTAACTCAGGTTCTAAGTGGTGTAGCCCTAGGAGTATCCTTTAATCATGGCATTGCAATAGTATTGGGAAGTATTTTGGGAAGTTACTTAAACCCTACCTACTTAGACCTAATTTCTGGAGCCTTGTTCATATTTTTTGGCTATAATGCCTTAAAACTTCAGGAGTCAGAAGAGGTTGGTTCAAGAAAATCCATGAGCCCAATTAAGGTGGTTGCATTGGCATTCTTTGTTGGGGAGTTAGGGGATAAGACTCAATTAAGTGCTCTGGCTCTATCAGCAGATGCATCCTATCCTTTTATAATACTAATTGGTACAACCATAGGAATGGTATTAGTAAGTAGCTTGGGGATTTTAATCGGGTCTAAACTAGGGGGTAAAATACCTGAAATAGGGCTTAAAATTGCATCTTCCCTAGTCTTTATTGGATTTGGTAGTTTAAGGTTCTTAAAGGGAGCCTCTATTATTCTTGGGGATTTGACTGGGATACTTTCTCTAATAGTTTTAATTGGCATTGAAATTGTACTGATTGCTAAACTCTTAAGGGACAGGAAGAAATTCCCAGAAAAACTCATTCTTACAAAAGCTGCTACTGATCTTTATAATCATGTTTGGATTATTCAGAGAAATGTTGATTCTCTTTGTCTTGGTGAAGGGACCTGTGGGACTTGTCTTGGTAATGGATGCCTTATGGGATATACTAGAAGTATCTTGAGAAGTGCTTTGGAGGAAGAGGATTACTTTAATCCAATTGATGTGGAAATTAATAGCCTTGTTAAAAGAGATTACGATAAAAACAGACTAAAGGATGCTTACACAATAACCCTCTTAGAGCTGGATAAAATTGGTTGGAGAGATGATCCTTCCTTTGTAATTTCAAAGGTAAGACAGGCTTTTGAAATATTATTGTATAAAACAACCTTTGTAGGGACACAAAGCAGGGAAGTATACTTAAAAGAGCTTAGCAAATACGATAAGGTATTAGCAAGGTCCATAGAGAATAAGCTGGCAAGGGAGGACTTATATGAGGCAAAAAATATATAAAGTAATGCTAGTTGATGATCAATTACTATGTCTTCACGGGCTAAAACATATTATAGAGGGCCAGAGTAATTTAAGGGTAGTATTAAGTACTAGGATCCCCAATGAGTTTATGGAGAAGGGACTAGAATTAAATCCTGATATTTTAATTATTGATCCTGATCTTTCTGATGTGGATGGATTTGAGTATATAAGGATGTTGAAGGAAAGAGGATTTAAAGGTAAAATTTTACTTCTTCTTAATAATATTTGTAGTGAAGTATATACCCAAGCCACTAAAATAAAGATGGATGGGTATCTCCTAAAATCTGCAACTCCTGATAAATTAATAAGTGCTACCAACGATGTTTTAAAGGGAAAGATATATATTGATGGAGAAATTGACAAGGTTCTACAAAAGAGCATGGACTGCATCAAACAAGATAAAACTGAAAGTTTAAAAGTAGATGAACTTTCTCATCGAGAATATGACATACTAAAACTGGTTGCATCTGGATACAGTAATAAGGCTATAGCTGGGCAGTTATTTATTAGTGAGAAGACTGTTAAAAACCATCTGACCCAAATCTTTAGAAAGCTTGATGTAAATGATAGGGTCCAGGCAACACTATTTGCTATTAAGCATGGGATTAAGCAATAAGAATTATATATAAAACAAATTTGAAAAACAATTAACTAGAATAAAATTGCAAGAAAATATATGACAAGAAAATATATGACAAGAAAATAGACTGCAAAATTATAAGAGTAAAAAAAGCTCCTATGATTGGTAAAGAACCACTCATGGGAGCTTTTTTTTAAAAATAATGATAATTGTATCTTACTGGAGAAATGGAACCTAGAAATCTTATCCCTTATAAACTTGAGTAATGAATTCTTTAAACTTTTCACCTAAAGGAGAGAGTTGTCTTGCCTTGTGACTTACTAAATAGAAGTCTCTCTTTAGCCTAAGTTCCTTAACAGTAAAGACACTGTATTTATCATCATTTAGACTATCCACTTCAAGGCAGGATATAAAGCTACACCCTGAACCCAGGGAGACCATTTTCTTTATGGCTTCTGTATCCTCTACATAGGCAAATGTCTTTAATTCGTTAATATTAACTCCAATTTCTTCTAAGGCTTTTCTAATGGCTTCCCTGGTTCCTGAACCTTCTTCTCTAAAGATAAAGGTCTGGTCCTTAATATCTGATAGGGATATTTCTCTTAAGAGATCAATATCACATAGGATATTAGTATTAGGTTTTCTTCCTTCTTGACTCATTATACTATCAATTCTTCTATTAGTATTTTTGCTGCTTATATTCTTTTTATACAATTGTTCTCTGAAAGAATTTGGTGTAATAAGTACCAAGCTATCTTCCAGTAGTTTCTCGTATTCCAGATTTGGTTTGTCAATTTTCGAGCCTACAATTCCAAAGTCTGATTCTCCACTTAGTATCCTTTGAACAACTGCATCTGAATCAAGATCAAGGATTGTAAAACTTACATGAGGGTAGTCTTTGGAAAAATCATGTAGCACTCCAGGAAGAAGCTGTTTTCTTGGAACGGAACTACTTAGGATTTCCAAGTGCCCATCTATAACACCTTGATAGTTAGATATTTCAAATTTGATACTTTCATAGGTGTTGATTATATCCAGTGCTTTTGCGTATAGTATAAGACCTGCTTCTGTTAAAGATACTTCCTTGCCTAATCTATTGAAGAGAATAGCATCGTATTCTTTTTCCATGGCCTGGACATGATTTGAAACTGAGGGCTGGGTCATAAATAACTTTTCTGCTGCCTTTGAAAAACTCTTTAGCTTTGCCACTTCCACAAAAGTTCTAAGTTGTCTAATATCCATAAGATCAATCCCTTCTAATTCATAAGTTAATTTTAACAGATATATACAATTTTTCAAGGATAGTAATCTTGACATAATATTTCTTTATGGTATTATATGTAAGTAAGCACTTACATAAGGAGGTAAGTTATGAGTGATCAAAGGGTTAGAATGAGCAGGGAAGATAGGAGTAGACAGATTCTTGATTCTGCTAGATCCACATTTATTGAGAAAGGATATAAAGGCGCTACAACAGCTGAAATTGCCAAAGCTGCCAATATTGCAGAAGTTACTTTATTTAGATATTTTGATTCTAAGAAGGACCTCTTCTTAAAATGTATTATTCCAGTTTTAACTGAAACATTGGAAGAAAGTCTATATACCAATGAGGGAGATAGTCTTAATAGACTTAAGAGTTTTTTAACTGAGAGGATTTCTCTTGTGGTTGAAAACAGGGATGTGGTCAAGCTTGTCTTAATGGAGAATCAAGTTAATGAGGATTTTAAAGAAATTGATTTCATAGAAACCATTGGACAGATTATAATTAGTGGAATCAAGGATCTTGGTTTTAATTCAAATGAAGAGTTTTTAAAGAGAATGATAATGGGAAGTATCCTAAGCTTCTTATACTTACCAAGTGAAAAGGAAGAGATAAGTATATTTGTAGATGGTTTTATTAACTTAATGAAATTAGACTAGAGGGGAATGGTAAATTTGAATTATATTTTTGACAAAATAGGCAGACTTATTGAAAAAATACCTGTTAAGACTTTTATTGGTTCCATAATTATATTCATAATCATGATATCAGGAGCAATTTATGTAAGTATGTCAACTGGTAGTGAAACCTTGGTGGATTCTGAAAGCCCAGTATTTCTTTCCAATGAGGAAATGGAAGAAAACTTTGGCTCAGATGCCATAATTCTTCTCTTCAGGGGAGATGAAGATAAATTAAAGGATGTTAATAATCTTACAAAGATGTATAAGATTGAGGATAGATTAAAATATGAGGATGGCATATTCTCATTTATGTCTCCCGCCAGCATAATTAATCTTATGACCCAGACTCAAAGTGAGGAGTTAATAAAAAGGACCACTGATATTAGTGATGGATTAATGGAGCTTTCATCTAAACTCAAGGAAATAGGCATTGAATTAGCCAGTAAGGATATTCCTGATATGGAACTGGTTCAGGAAAAGATTGCTGGACTTAGTGAGATATCTGGTGTATTTAGAGAACTTTCCAATGGACAAATAAATCTCTCCAATGGTGTTAAGACCCTAGGTACAAACTTAAGTGAAATATCAGGTGGGATCTTAAAGGTATCAGATCAGTTACTGCACCTAAGTAATACTACTGGTGAGAATCAACAGTTAAAAATGCAGTTGGAAACTATTTCTAATAGTTTAGTTACAACTTCAGAGGGCTTAAGTAAAATGGCTACTAGCACAAAAGATTTGAGCCAGGGGAACATTAACACTTCCAATGCATTAAATAATATATCAAGTAATTTACAAGGCCAAACTGAAGAGATGAATTCTCTTATGACAGGTGGAATATCCAAGGAAGAACTAGAGACCATGGCAGATGGATTCATTACCATGTCACAGAACCTTAGTGAAATTAGTGAAGGACTTGTCCTACTGAATGAAAAAAGCAATATGATGATTCCATTTTTCCCAAGATCTCAAAGTGATATTGACTTCATGCTTCACGGTGATGAGGGGGAACTAAGGACCATATTTAATGATGTCTACGTAGATGAAAATAATATGACCATGATCATAAAACTTGATGGTAACATTAGTGATGATACTAAGGATGGTATTGTTCTTTCAGTGAGAGAAGCTGTTGAGAGGGAAAATTTTGAAGATATAGAAGTAATAATATCAGGAAAACCTGTACTTGATTCAGCCCTTAGGTCAGAAATGAAGCTTAATATGAGATACATGGTAGTTTTTGCAGTTGTAACTATGTTCATAATACTTATGGCAGTATTTAAGATTCGCTGGAGAGTTATCAGTCTTCTAATAATATTTATCTCCGTAATAGCTACCCTGGGGCTGATGGGTATACTTTCAGTGCCAATGACCATGGTATCCATGGCTGTATTTCCCATACTAATTGGTCTTGGAATTGACTATTCAATCCAATTTCAAAATAGATATGAGGAGGAGAAATCTGCCAGAGCTACTCTAATTCATGTGGGTAAGGCAGTGTTCATTGCAGTTCTAGCAACAGTTCTTGGTTTCATAAGCCTATATGCATCCCCTGTTCCTATGATTAGAGACTTTGGCAAGATGCTTACCATAGGTGTATTAGTAAGCTTTGTAGGGAGTATAATGCTACTCCTACCCATATTAACCAGTAGAGATATTTTTGACACTAAAACCCAAAGGATTTTTAAGACTCCTGATGATAAGGAAACTATAGTTGATAGGATTCTTGATGCCACAGCTAGATTTGTTACAAGACATAAGATTATTGTAATAGTCCTGGCAATTATAATAGCTGCTCTGGGAGTTTATGCTGATAGAAATGTTGGAGTACAAACAGATATTGAAACATTTATGCCTCAGGATATGGATGCCTTGAAGGACATTCATACCATTAGGGATACTATTGGATCTACAAATCAAATAGCCCTATTTATGAAGTCAGATGATATTTTAAAGGATGAAAATATCCAGTGGATACAGGAGACTAAAGAGTATTTAATGGAGGAATATCCTGATAGAGTTGTGGATGTAAAGACAATCGATAGTGTTATTTCCAATCTTTCCGATAATTTAACTGAAGGTGACATGACCTATTCACAACAGGTATGGGATCTGCCTGAGTCACAGAGAAAGATGTTTATAACTGATGATGGACAAAAGGGACTTGTTATAATCAGTCTGGCTCATATGCCAATTGAAATGATGGAGGACTTGGTAATATCCTTAAATGAGTATGTACTGGATGCACCTATGGATGTTTCTGTAACTGGAATGAGTGTTCTTGATGTGGAAATGGTTGAGGGTCTTACTGGTGGTAGAGTAAAGATGACTCTTTTAGGAATGGGTTTAGTATTTTTAGCCCTCTTAGTTGTGTACAGAAATATATTCAAAGCCTTTATTCCCGTATTCCCAATTGCCTTAATCGTGGGTATGTCTGGAGGGATTATGTATCTTCTTGGCATAAAGTATACTCCAATAACTGCTACCCTTGGTGCTTTAGTTTTGGGAATGGGTACTGAAATGACCATAATGCTCCTAGAAAGATATCTTGAGGAAAGACATAAGGGGCTTGATAAACTCGATGCCATTAGTATAAGTGTCAAGAGGATAGGTAAAGCAACGGTTGCTTCTGGCCTTACTACCATAGGAGGTTTTAGTGTCTTAATGCTATCAAAGTTTGTAATACTAAAGGATTTTGGTCTGATGACAGTTATAAATATATCCCTTGCTCTTGTTAGCACATTTGTCATCCTACCAGCTGTATTGCTCCTTATGGATAAGTTAATAGTAAAAGAAAAGAAGGAGAAACAAAATATCTAATAAATCATATTTTCCTGTTGACTTTTCTTATTGGAGCTTGTATAGTATTAAATTGTCAGGCAAAACTGGAAGACAAATTTTTAATAAAAAAATGTCGAAAAAAGGCTAAAAATGAATTGACAAAAATAATTAGTTTTGCTATGATTAATAAGTCACCTCAACTGAGGGGACGATGAACCTAGATAACTAAACAGTATGAGAACTTTGAATAAAACCAAGATTCAATTTTTTAAGAACAAATAATATGAGCTATATCAAACACTTTTAAATGAGAGTTTGATCCTGGCTCAGGACGAACG
>Ga0265293_10000338_pt1 | contig 113468 bp, 110 predicted proteins | sample Munlanlewell138R_FD_192505 | JGI IMG/M metagenome (GOLD analysis project Ga0265293, IMG submission 192505) | Leachate microbial communities from a municipal landfill in Southern Ontario, Canada - Leachate well 138R | ecosystem: Engineered > Solid waste > Landfill > Unclassified | place... | reverse complement strand
CCATACAATATGGTAATTCACATTATATACGCAAGTTCTTGCATGAATAAGATTATTTTTGTTCATACGTATAGTATAGCAAAGTTTATGTAGTTTTGCAATATTTTTTTGTCTGATTATAGCCTCTGATTATAGCCTCTGATCATAATTATGGCTTCTCGACTATGGGTAGTTTAAAAGCTTACATATGGTAAAGTTTCGTACCGAAACCCGGCTTTCATCTCCCCATTGAAATGCGGAGGATTCCCACCGGATTTCCTAAATTTTCAAAACCCTCATTCAAAAGGTTCTTTATGTAACTCGCATCATAATTCTCATTCTGATATTATTTTTTAACTTAAAAAATTTCGTTATATTTAATCTGTTGTACTGTTAACCTTATGTTTGAAGCGCAATTATTTTTTATTACAATAAACGTAGCGTAATGCAAACAAATCAATATAACGATAGAAAAGCGAAGTATATAACGTTATATTAAGCGAAATGATATCGCTTGTTGTTTGATTTAGAATGCATACAAAGATATAATACACATATAATGATGTTCGGGGGAGTGCGTATGAGTAACAATAAATGCGAAGGAAAAATAACCATTGCATCCATTGCCGAGATATTAAATGTGTCGCCAATAACTGTTAGCAGAGCATTGTCTGGTCAGCCAGGAGTTGGTGATGAACTCAGAAAAAAGATAAAAAACATGGCTAAAGAACTAGGTTATAAAAAGACCAAAACTATCGATAATGTATCAATTTTGCTGCTTATAAGAAATAAATATATAGATGATAACAGCAATTTCAGTCATATGGTTCACGGCTTGGAGAATTATCTTAAAAAGTATGGTGCAAAGTTCAATATGGAATTTATTGATAAGGAAAAGCAGGAAAATATGGAGCTTCCATATAATTTGGAGAGAAGAAATAAATTTGACGGAGTAATAATGATTGGATGGTTTGAGGATAAATATGTTAACCTAGTAAAAAGGAAGATCAACAATCTTGTATCGTTCAATCACTACTCATATCAAGTGGATTGCAATTATGTCTACTTCAACTATAACAGAACAGGTTTTAAAGCAGCAGATTATCTGATTGGAAAAGGTCACAGAAGAATAGGCTTTTTGGGAACTGAAGGTCTGTTTAGCAACCCTCAGAGATTTTTGGGTTTTAGGATTGCACTTGAAGTTCACGGAATTGAACTTATTGAGCGCTATGTAATAAACAAAAGGGATGAGATTGAAGCAAAAGTTAAAGCATTTATCAATAATAATGATCTTCCCACGGCACTTATTTGTGATTCAGACAATACTGCGATGAAACTCATTAAGATTTTGCACGATAACAAAATAACTGCACCTGACCAAGTATCGGTTATTGGAATAGGAAACACAGCCATTTCCACAATGTGCATCCCCGAGCTTACTACGTTTGATTTGAATATAGAATTTGCGTGTGAAAGCGCAGTAAGAGTGCTGCTTGGGCAACTGTCCGACAACCCCGGACCCAATAGGGCAACATATATAGACACGACGCTGATAGAGAGACAATCGGTAAAGGATATCAATAAGGAAAAGGGTGAAGCTGTTGAATAGTTTTTTCAGACTGCTAAGTTATTGCAAGAAATATATTTTAATTATTATAATAACACTAGTATTTAGTACTGGGGCAATTTTTGCCGGTATGACGGTACCCTATCTTACAAAAGAGATAATTGATAATGTGCTTATGGTAAAAGAGTTTGAAAGGTTAAACTTTTTTGTAGGTATGCTTATTATTGCAGCGGTAATTAAAGGTGTGACCATGTATATAAGATCATATCTTTTTCAATATGCGTCTCAGAGGATAGTATATGATTTTCGAAGTCAGATTTATGACCGACTGCAAGCCCAGTCTTTTGAGTTTTATGACAAAATGCGCACTGGTCTTTTAATGAACCGCGTAGTGGGTGATTTAAATGCTATCCGGCAGTTTATCAGTATGGGTTATCTGCATATATTTGAGAGTATAGTTTCCTTTGTATCTACATTTGTAATTATGTTGAGTTTAAGCGTAGAACTTACGCTTGTAGTGGTAATAATACTGCCATTTGTATACTTTAACACGAGCAGGATGTCAAAATTACTTTACCCAGTATTTTCCGGGATAAGAACAGCTTTTGAAGATCTTACATCCAGAGTTCAGGAAAATGTTAGTGGGATACGCGTTATAAAGGGAATGGGGAGAGAAGATTTTGAAAAAGAGAAGTTTGAAAAAGTTGCAAGGGACTTTACTTTAAGAAATATTGGAGTATCTGAAATAAGGGCAAAACACCAGCCATTATCTCAGCTTCTAAATGGTATGGGGCTTGTAATCATACTCCTTTTTGGTGGATATCTTGCAATAAAAGGCAAAATGAGCGTAGGAACCCTCGTTGCATTTAATAGTTATATGTTTATGCTGAATAATCCAATTAATAACCTGAGTAATATTGTTAATGAGTGGCAAAATGCGGCAGCATCAATGGATAAAGTCTTTGCACTTCTTGACGCTAAGCCTGCCATAAAGAATAAAGAGAATGCTAAAACTTTAAGTGTAATCAAAGGAAACATCGTATTTAAGAATGTATATTTTAAGTACAATGATACATACGTGTTGAAAAACATAAACCTTAATATGAGAGCGGGAAGTACAACAGCAATTATGGGAGCTACAGGTTCGGGAAAATCTACAATAATCAACCTAATTGCACGGTTTTATGATGCAGACAAAGGTAGGGTAAAGATAGACGGATTCGATGTAAGAGATCTGGAAATGAACAATCTTAGACGGCATATAGGTATTATACTACAGGAGACTTTTCTTTTTTCAGATACAATAGCAAACAATATATCTTTTGGAAGACCTGATGCGAGTTTTGAGGAGATAGAAAGAGCAGCCAAAATTGCTGACGCATATGATTTTATTATGGAGATGCCCCAAAAGTATAATACAGTTATTGGAGAAAGAGGCGTTGGGCTTTCAGGAGGGCAAAAGCAGCGTATAGCCATTGCTCGTGCCGTTTTATGTAATCCTGAAATTTTAATACTTGATGATGCAACATCAAGTGTCGATATGGAGACCGAACAGGAAATTCAAAATACTTTAAAACAGGTTATGAAGGGAAGGACAACACTCATTATTGCACATAGAATTTCATCTGTTAGGGATGCTGACCATATTATATATTTGCATGAAGGCGAAATAATAGAAGAAGGCTCTCATGATGAGCTTATTGAGCAAAAAGGACAATACTATAATACCTTTATTGAACAATGTTACACCCATGGAAGCACGAATAACCAATTACCCTAAAGTTCAGTTGTTTTTGGCTAAGTTTTATAAATAAAAAATGAGAGTATATTAAGGAGTGAAGAGTATAATGGCAGGGGAATATAATGATGATGAGAAGCAAATTGCAGCTATAAACAAAAGTTATGTAAAAAGGCTTGCCAGATATCTTGTTCCATACAAAAAACAAGTTGTAGCAACAATTGTTTTTATGTTTATTGCTACAATGACAAATCTTATAGGTCCATTTCTCTTAGAAAAAGCTATTGATGTACATATACCTGAGAAAAATGTAGCAGGATTGACCGTGATAGCTGCATTATATGTTATAGCACTTGTGGTAAGTTATGTATGTAACCGTAAGAAAATACGAATAGCAAACAAAACAGGACAGATGGCGATTTATGATATGCGAGTAGAATTATTTAATAAAGTACAGGACCTTTCCTTTAGCTTCTTTGACAGCAGGTCTGCAGGTGGGATTATGGTTCGAATAGTGAATGATGTGGATACCTTAAATAATATGTTTACCAATGGAATAGTAAATGTTATAACTGAGCTTTCAATGGTTGTTGTTGCAGCTGTAGTGATGTTTACAATACATCCTAAGCTGGCTTTGATGACATTTACAATTATCCCTTTTTTTATGCTGGTTCTATTTATGACCAGAAATATAATACGTCGGCAATGGCATCTGGTACGCGCCAAAATTTCCAATCTGAATTCATATATTCATGAATGCATTAGCGGTATGAAGGTTATACAAGCTTATGTCAGGCAGAGGGAAAACCGAAGAGAGTATCATGTAGTAATAAAAGACGTTTTTGATTCATGGATGGAAGCCATGAAACTCCATGTTGCTTTTGGTCCTGCTGTAGAAATAGCGACAGTATTGGGTACTATTCTTATTTTTTGGTATGGAGCACGGCTTTTATCGGTGGATGGAGTTACTGTTGGAATTCTGGTTGCGTTTACTGGCTACCTTAAAAGATTCTGGCACCCTGTAACCGTTCTCAGCCAATTTTATAACCAACTCCTTGTTGCTATGGCATCATCCGAAAGAATATTTGAACTTATGGATCAAGAACCTCAAATAGTGAACGTACAAGGAGCGAAAGATTTTATGGACATAGAAGGCCATGTAGAATTTTCCAAGGTGAGCTTTTCCTATGACAAGGAAAAGGAAGTACTTAAAAATATAAATTTTAAGGTTGAACCTGGAGAAACAATTGCGCTAGTCGGTGCGACGGGCTCGGGAAAGACCACAATTGTAAACCTTCTGGCACGGTTTTATGAACCTGTCGAAGGAAAAGTTTTGATTGATGGGGAGGATATTAGGGATGTCACATTAGAATCACTAAGAAGAGGTATTGGCGTAATGTTTCAGGAACCTTTTATTTTTTCAGGAACCGTAAAGGATAACATAAAATATGGCAAGATGGATGCCACAGATGGTGAAGTTATCCGAGTAGCTAAAATTGTAAATGCTCACAGCTTTATAGTCAAGATGGAAGATGGATATGACACAATTGTAAATGAGCGGGGAAGCAGATTATCCATAGGTCAAAGGCAGCTTATAGCTTTCGCCAGAGTGCTTCTTGCAAACCCAAGAATTCTTATTCTTGATGAAGCAACAGCCAGTATAGATACTCATACTGAAATACTTTTACAAAAGGCTATTGATAAGGTCTTAAAGGGTAGGACTTCCTTTGTCATTGCACATAGATTATCTACTATAAGAAATGCTTCACGAATATTTATGGTTAAGAGCGGAGAAATAATTGAGTCAGGAACCCACGACGAGCTTATAGATATTAAAGGGGAATACAATAAGCTGTACGATGTGCAGCACCGGTATCTTAAGGCTATAGTATAAAAGGTTACTGTTTACAGGTAGCTAAAGAGATATAACTTTCGCAATGTTAGGAAACATTAGCGAAATGCAGCTTAGAGATGTATAGTCAGAGTGAGGAAAAGCAAGCCGACTGTTCTACGCAAACATGCAACAAAGTAATATTTCAAAATGTATTTTTGCGAGTTTCGGCTTGCCCGAACGGAAACTTTTACAGCTCTTGCAAATGAAGCGAAGTTTCTGTTATTGTGAAAGTTATATCTCAAGTTATAGAGGGTCTGAACAGAAACTGAACATTAAATATAAAAGTGAAAAAAAGTATCTTGATTGAACTTCCGATACTGTAAATGATATAATACGATTATAACTGCAGAAAGTCACAAAATGGCTTTCTGCTGCTAGTTATGCACTTCTTTGCTTGCATCTAGCCAAGGAGAGCATGGGCGAGCAGCAAGTATAAGCATAGGCGACCAACTTTGACGAGCAGCAGATAAAGCTTGGCGGTCAACTTTGGCGAGCAGCAAGCAAAAGCATAGTCGACCAACTTTAACGTGGAAGGCTAGATAATCATAAATATACGCGGAGCTTTTTTAGAGGGGAGTGATAGTTTGGAAACTCAAATAAGAGAAAATGAGGGTTTTAAGGTAGACTCCAATGCTTTTAAAAGAAGTATCCCTGAGATTTTATCGGAAATAACCAAAATTATTAGGGGCGCTTTTGTAAGAATGCGGATTACTGAGTGTGGAAAGTGGTTTCGCGCGGAACGTGGTGTACGAATTATTAAGAAAAACGGATCAGTCATTTTAGGGGATAAGGTGCAGCTTCACCGGAATGTTAAACTGAGTGCATGGGGTACTGAAGGATTTGCACAAATAATTATTGGTAATAATACATATATCGGAGACAGAACTGAAATCCATGCAGGTAGCAGTGTGAAGATTGGTAAAGGATGCAACATCTCATGGGATGTTTGTATTATGGACAGAGATTATCATAAGCTTAACAGTGAAACAGAAGAGATAAAACCTATAGTTATAGAAGATAATGTATGGATTGGCTGCAACTCAATTATACTAAAAGGGGTAACCATAAGTAATGGTGCTGTCATTGCGGCAGGAAGCGTGGTTACAAAGGATATTGCACCAGGCGTGCTTGTTGGAGGAAATCCTGCTAGGGTGTTAAAAGAAGAGGTTTATTGGTTACCCTAGAACTGATGTTGTGATAAGAATTTGGCATAAATGCTTGAGCCGGAAACGACTGCCTACACTAGGAGGAATTGGTTTACAAATGAAAAGTACTGCAAAAGCTATAGGATTTGTAATGATACTTATGTTTGTGTCAAGGCTAATGTCACTCATCAGCAGCCTAGTATACACGACCTATTTTGGCAATACGCTTGAGATAAACATATATTCCTATGCGATTCAGTTTCCTATGATAATATTTAACACCTTTGGTACAGCTCTTGCTACAGTTGTTATCCCGATATTTGCAGGATATTTAGGAAAAGGTGAAAAAAATAAAGCATTTTCATTCGCCAATAACATTTTAAGCCTTTCGCTGTTTTTTTCGTTGTTATTATCCATAGCGGGAATATTATTGGCTCCTGTATTTCCGCAGTTTACTGAATTCAAATATAATGGTTACCAGTTTGCAGTGGGAGCACTTCGAATAATGTTTCCCATAATAATTTTCTACACGCTAAATTATGTTCTGCAAGGAATACTGCAATCCTTTGAAAAATTCAACATGCCTGCTTTTGTGAGTGTTCCTAGCAGTCTTGTTGTGATAGGCTATGTACTTTTATTTGGTAACAGCTATGGAGTTCGGGGACTTTTAATAGCAACGTTTTTAGGGCTTTCACTTCAAGGATTGGTGCTCATTCCACCAGTACTAAAAACAGAGTATAGATTCCGCCCGTCTTTTAATTTAAGAGACAATGATGTAAAAAAGGCAACAAGATTGATGATACCAGTTATTATAGGTAGCTCTGCATACCAGTTTAATATGTTTTTTAACATAACAATGGTTGCCAATTATGAAAATGCTGTCACTATAACATCAATTGTACAAAACCTCGTTCTTTATTCGGTGTTGGCATTTGTATATTCAATTACATCAGTAGTTTTTCCGCGTATGACAGTTATGGTTGCCAAAAAAAATATGGAGCAATTTAAGAATAACCTTAACAAGACGATAAGAGGCATAGCTTTTTTGCTTATTCCGGTTACTTTTGGATTTATTGCTATTAGCCAAAGGCTTATTGATCTTCTTGTAGGCTGGGGGAAGATAACTCCCGATGAAGTAGAATTTGCAGCAAATATGTTTACACTGTATTCTGTCGGAATCTTGGGGATTGGCATTAAAGAGGTTGTAGACCGGGCTTTCTACGCTATGAATGATACAAGAAGACCTGCATACAATGGTATTGTTATTATGGCAGCAAATATTGCAGTGATTCTGATATGTCGACCGTTTCTGGGTGTGTATGCTATTCCTATTGGATATTCTTTTTCAATCCTTGTGGGGGCTTTTTCTATTCTATACATGATAAGAAAGAAAATTGGGGCTTTTGGCGGAGAAAGAATATTGCATACAATGTTTAAAACTACTGTTTCGAGTGTTATAATGCTTATAATAGTTATGCTAATTAATAAGCAGATTGATATCTTTTACTTTGGTTATGCTATACTTGATAAGGTAATAAAGCTTGCTGTGCCTGTAGCAATAGGTGTTGCTATATTTTTTGCAGCTTCCCTAATTTTGAAAACTGAAGAAGCAAATGAAATTATGGAAAAGGTTATGAAAAGTATCAAGGTGAAGTTTAGATGGTAGGAGAAAGTTGGAAGGTTGGGGATCAGGACTGTTGGCTAGCTGGATAGTTGGTTGGATGATAGACCAATTGCTTGGCTGGCTGGGCTGGTTAGTTGGCTGGACTGGTTAATTGGAAAGTCGGAGGAGTTATGGAGAAGTTGAGTTATTATATATGCCTATTTTTATATTACTTTATTGCCAGGCATCTTCCTGGGTCAGATCTTATTTACAGCTTTGGCTCTAAAAAGTTACGAAGATTTTTGTGCAAAAGGATTTTCAAAAGAACGGGTAGCAATGTAAATATTGAGCATGGAGTGTTTTTTGCTTCGGGAAGAGACATTGAAATAGGTAATAACTCAGGTCTTGGACTGAATGCTCGGGTAACGGGTCCTTTAAGCATAGGAAATGATGTGATGATGGGTCCTGACGTTTGTATTTTTACTCAAAACCATAAGAATGACAGACTTGATATTCCTATGAGGCTACAGACCGCTCCTAAAAAGGCTGTAGTCATTGAAGATGATGTGTGGATTGGTGCAAGGGCGATAATATTACCTGGCGTAACCATTAAAAGTGGCTCAATAGTAGGAGCAGGCGCTGTGGTAACAAAGGATGTTCCGCCATTGGCTGTTGTTGGCGGGAATCCTGCTAAGGTAATCAAATACAGGAATGAGAATTCTTAAAAGCAGTATAGAAAAGTCAGATTAGCAGCGAAACTGATAATAAGGCGTAGAACTTCTTATTAGGTAGGCACATAGGCGAGCAGCAAGCGAAGCTTGCCCCCCAGCCTAGTCTGCAGAAATAAGTTGCTTCAGCGACTTATTGGGGGAAAATCATAGTATTAAGGTTAATAAAAAATAGAAATTGGAGTGGTTATTTTGACAAAGGTGCTGTATCTTCTGAATCATGCAGGAAAAGCAGGTACAGAAAGATATCTACAGTCGCTGGTAGAAAAGCTTAACACTAGGAAAATAAAAGCGCATTTTGCTTACAATGAAGAAGGGCTGCTAGTTCAAAACCTTGAAAACCTTGGTGTAGAGACATTTAAAATAAAGATGAACAATCCTTTTGACATTGCAGCAGTTATAAAGCTTGCGATCCTTTGCAAAAAGCTTGACATAGATATAATCCACACACAGTATCTTCGTGAAAATTACATTGCACTTTTATCAAGGATAATTAATCCCCGAGTCAGAGTGATATGGACAAATCATTTCATACTTCCTAATAATGCAGCACTTAAAATTACCAACAGGATTTTGACCAGACTACAAGCGGGAATAATAGCTGTGTGCAACAGAGGTAAGGAAATGATGATACAAAATGGTAACGATGGCAGGAAAATAAGGGTTATTTTTAATGGTGTAGATCCGGGATTCTGGGGGAAGCCTGAAAAATCAACCATAAGAGAAGAGTTTAATATAAGTTCGGATACCTTTATCCTTTTGTGTGGCTCAAGATTTGCTTATGATAAAGGTCATGAATTTCTTGTTAATTCAATACGCGAGCTTAAGAAAATTACGAACAAAAAATTCGTTCTCATACTAGCCAACGATGGTCCTTTGCTTGAAGCTAGAAAACAACAGGTGAAGTATATGGAGCTTGAGAATGAGATAATATTTGCAGGGTTTAGGAAGGATATAAAAAACTTATATACAGGTGCGGATCTTTATGTTAACTCATCGTGGCATGAAGCTCTAAGCATGGCGATTATTGAAGTACTAGCAGCTGGAGTGCCCGTTATTGCCACAAATATGGGAGGCAATTCTGATATCATTAACGATAGAACAAACTGTGGCATGCTGGTAGAATATAATGATGCAAAAGGAATGGCAAAGGCAATAAAAAAAGTCATGGAGGATGATAACTTAAAGAAAGAGCTTGCATTAAATGCTCTTAAGGCTGTGAATAATGTCTTTAATCTTGAAAAAAATGTAAAAGAAACATATAATGTATACAAAGAATGCTTAGAATAAATTACAGTAATTATGCTTGTAGTCTTGCGTGGGGTATTTAATATTTTAGTTTATGCACGCCTTAAAATTGACTCATGCGTATTTTAAAAAGCTTTTCATGTCATTTGTTATTTATAAAATGATCAATTGTTATGATAGAGGAGGTTTGGGTTTTGCGAGGTAAAGTAAATAAACTTACTATAGTTTCAGAAAAAATTAAGAGTTATTTATTTGATAATGATATTTGGCGATTTGTTAAAAGGCCGGGAGTGCTTACTACATATTGGGAGAGCAGTGGTACGCTTATGGTTATTGATAGTGTTTCAAATTTCCCGGGAAAACTACTGGGTACTTTGATAAACAGGTATTCTGATATATTTGAAAACAGTCTGTTTTTTAAAGGCGTTAAAATGGCAGCTGATAATTTACATATTTTAATTGCAGTGTTTCTTGCTATTGGTGCAGCGGTGCCACATATTCACTGGAATAACGGTTATGCGATAATTGCTTCAATACTTTTTTTGATGCTGAATTTTTTAAAGTCAGCCATAAGTGGTGATAAAGGATTTAAGACCCGGGCAACCGATGTAATGCTTATTTTATTCTTTCTTGCAATAACACTGTCCGCAATCTTCTCCACATTTATGGTTCAAAGTGTTCTGGAATTTATAAAATATCATTTGCCATGGATTATACTGGTCATACTAATGGTCAGTAATATTACATCAGGCAAAAAGCTTTTTATATTCACTACTATTGTGCTTATTGGTATCTTTGCAAGCGGGGTATACGGCATTATTCAGTATATGCAAGGAATTCCTGTAGACCCAAGTCAAGTTGACTTATCTGTGTTTGAGAATCCGGTTGGCAGGGTTTATTCCACTATGCACAATGCCAATAGCTATGCAGAGGTTATTATACTTACACTACCATTATTTGTGGGGATGATGTTGAGTAGCAAAAGCTCAAAAATGAAGGTGATTTGGATTCTTTTGGCGCTACCCCCATTTATAGCATTGGTTCTTACACAGTCTCGCTCGGGCTATGTAGCATTGGCTGCAAGTGCTATGGTATATGTGTTCTTTAAAAACAAAAAGATGATAATTGTATTAATACTAGCAGGATTGATCTGTGTACCATTTTTACCTTCATTTTTGTATGAGCGTGTGATGAGCATTTTTATTCTTACAGGAGATTCTACTGTGTCGCTTAGGAAATCAGTATTTGGAACAGCTCTTGAAATTATTCGAGACTTTTGGTTTTCAGGAATTGGTCTTGGTGCAACGCCATTTATCTATTTTTCCAACGAATACCATATAGCATTACCGCTTCCTCATAGTCACAATATTTACTTAGAGATATGGATTGAAACAGGAATTTTGGGAATAGTTACATTTTTATGGCTATATATCAGACTTTTTAAAAAGTGTATGTTGGAAATTTATAAAAAAACTGATATATATATTGATAATCTGCTGATTTCAGCGATTTCAGGACTAGCGGGAATACTTGTTTTCAGTCTTGCAGAGTATGTATGGTTTTATCCAAGGGTTTTACTTTTTTACTGGGTAGTGACAGGTATTGCCTTAAGCGGATTGAGCATATTGTCTAAAAAGAAGGCTCAAGTTATGGAAGAAAATTAAGGCAGAAATAGAAATGACTTGAGCTTGGTATTCGTGTATGGCCTTTCGGTAGACAATGCTGCTAAAATAAAAGGGGAACACGGTTTAATGGTAGGAGAAATTGTGGAGAAAATTCCCCAAGATATAAAGTGTGTTGTAAGCAGGATTACTTTTCACACACATAGGGTATAATATGATTATAAACTAGAAGGTCGCACAGTGGCTTTTTGCAACAAGTTATGCACTGCATAGCGTTGTAGCAGCCTTTTTAGTTACAGTTCACAGCTAGCTAAAGAGATATAACTTTTGCAATGTTAGGAAACATTAGCGAAATTTAGGCTTAGAGATGAGATAAAATTTTGGGGGCATTATGGAGTATAAATTAAACAGGGCTTGGGCAGAAATAAACCTAGATAATATAGCTCACAATGTGAGGGAACTTAAAAATTTAATAAACAAAAAAACAGAAATAATGGCTGCAGTCAAAGCTGATGCTTATGGACATGGAGTTTTTGAGGTGGTAAGGACTCTTCTCGAAAACGGCGTAACCCGGCTGGCAGTTTCAATGCTGGATGAAGCCATTCAGCTAAGACTTAATGGTATTAAGGTACCCATACTGATTCTGAGCTATACAGACCCGGTGAGGGCTGAAGAGATACTGGAATATGATGTCACCCAAACTGTTTTCAGTTTTGACCTAGCTAAAGCGCTTTCAAAAGCAGCTGTCAAAATGAGCAGGGAAGTGAAGATTCATATTAAGGTTGATACAGGAATGGCAAGGGTTGGGTTTATGCCTGGATACAGTGCGGTGGAAAACATTATAACCATAAGCAAGCTGCCAGGGATAGTCATTGAAGGTCTGTTTACTCATTTTGCATCCGCTGACGAGGAGGATGAAAGTTATACCAATTTACAGTTTGAGAAGTTCATGAGTATAGTAAATGAACTGAGCAGGGTCGGTGTACATATTCCAGTAAAGCACGTGGCAAACAGTGCTGCCACCGTAAAGTATACCCATATGCATCTTGATATGGTAAGACCGGGTATTATACTTTATGGATTGTATCCGTCACCTAAGGAACTGGACAAACTGGATCTTATGCCGGCCATGGCCTTCAAAGCAAACATCATTCTGATTAAGGATGTGGAGAAAGAGACTTCAATAAGTTATGGAAGAACATTCAAAGCAACACAAAAAAGTAGAATTGCGACAATACCTGTCGGTTATGCTGATGGTTTTGCAAGAATTCTAAGCAACAGGGCTAAAGTACTGGTAAATGGTGAATTTGCTCCTGTAGTTGGAAGTATTTGCATGGATCAGTGTATGATCGATATAAGTGCTCTTTCATCCGATGTTAAGGTAGGAGACGAGGTGGTGATTTTTGGAAAACAGGGAGACAACGAGATAACAGTCGAAGATGTGGCGTCTTTGATGGGAACAATTAATTATGAGGTCATTTGCATTATAGGCAAAAGAATACCAAGGGTATATGTTAAGGATGGCAGAGTTAATAATATTTTGAACTACCTCTTGGAATGATACAGGAGAGGGTTTTGGAAATTTTTTGCGTACATAAATTGTAAAAAATTACATACCCAGATTACTGTTTTTAATTAAAGTTTAATTTGACCCATGCATATAATACGGATATAATAATATATATAAATTATACGGTAATTATTCATTTGTATGGAACGTGGAAATTCTATCCAGATAGGCTCGCGAAATTTACCACAAGCTTGTGTTTAATGGGAGTCTATATGCAAGAAATTAAAACATTCCATATAGTTGAACCATCTTGGATTTGATATCGTTTTTTAAGCTTTCCGGTCTATCGCGGATCGAGAAGTGGGGGGGTTAAATTGGCTCAGTTTAAAAAGATTTTGATATGCCTGCCAGACAATTTACTCAAGGAAGTTGATTATATTGTTTCTGTGGAAAAAACCAGCAGAAGCAAATTTGTCCGGGACGCTATGAAATCTTACATCAACGAAAGAAAAAAGATTGAAGTGCGAAATAAGATGGTGAAGGGATATACGGAAATGGCAAATGTTAACGTAGAGTTTGCAGAAGTCTGTTATTATGCAGACTGCGACCAACTGTTAAAATATGAATCGCGACTTGGGGAGTTGGAACAAAGTTGATAATTAAAAGAGGAGATATATATTATGCCGACCTGAGCCCAGTAGTGGGATCAGAGCAGGGCGGTGTAAGGCCTGTACTTATTGTCCAGAATGATGTAGGCAATAAGTACAGTCCGACGGTAATAGCTGCAGCTATTACTTCACAAATTAATAAGGCTAAATTACCTACACATATTGAAATTGGTGCACAGGAATATGGTTTGGTGAAAGACTCGGTGATACTCTTAGAGCAAATAAGGACAATTGACAAAAAACGCTTAAGGGAGAAAATCGGTCGTTTAGACGACGAATTAATGGATAAGGTAAATGATGCATTAGGAGTAAGTTTTGGTCTGGTTGAGGTATAATGAAGTAATATAAAGGGAGCACAAAAGATGAAGAGTTCAAAGTACATAAAATTTAAATACATAATTATTACTGTGCTGCTTATTACCAGCATATTCATAATTCAGATGGTTCAGGCGGTGGGTGAACCCGGTTCCTTTGACAACCCGCTTGTTTCAAAGGACTATGTAGATGAAAAGATAACTGAACTTCTCTCTAAAATAAATGAATTATCCCAAAAACTAAATTTACATATTTCAGGAAGTCATGATGTTAGGGAGGAAGAGCCGATCCCTACGCTGACACCTACGCCGACACCTGAAAGTGAGTCGCCTAGCGATGAGAGCATAAAGGTTAATAATGAAATGCTTGGTGAACTCACTGCACGGATTCTTGAACTTAACCAAAAAATAAACGATATTTCTGTAGAACTTAGCAAGATCAACGCAAGAGTAATTTCTTTGGAACACGGCGATAGTGCCTTTATCGGAACAGCTCTTTTACAGAATCAAAAGATTGCTGATATTGAGGCTGCTGTGAACAATTTACGGACAAGCCTTGACACTCTTTCAGATAAACTAGGTTCAACGCAAACACAAAATGTCAAATTTGAAATTATTGAACTAAAAGCGGGACAGCATCTTGTGATAGGTGACAGTACAGAAATGCTGTTAAGAGGAGGTAAGGCAGTTGCTGTAGCAAGCAGCACCGGTGCTGGTGGTCTGGTTGACCTTACCTCAGGATCGGGTGCAGACATAATGGGAGGGCAGGATGTTCCCCTCAATCATTTGCTCATGTCTCCTAGAGATGATGGCAGAGGTCTTATAGTCGCATCTGATACTGCATGGATAATGGTCAAGGGAACATATACGGTGAAGTAACCAAAACTGCATTTTTTGCGTCAACAAATAAATCTTGCATGCGCATAAAAACTGCGGAGGCGTATAATATCATCTGCAACGAGGATATTATAGGATGCTGCTCAAAAAAGTCTTGCACACAACTACTTTGTGAAAAACCTCCTAGCCTTTATTACGGTGAGCATAAACCGAGGCAGATCAAGCATTCTTCGAAATCTTTTAGGCTGCTTGTAAAGCCGGAACAACCATTCTAAGTTGTTGTTTCTAAAAAAATCTGGTGCTAGTTGGGCCGTTCCTGCCAATATATCAATAGTTCCTCCGCAACCGATGCAAGCTCTTACATTTAACTTATCTTTGTTTTGGTGTATAAAGCTTTCTTGCTTTTTCTGGCCTAGAGCAACAAGCAGTATATCGCTGTCCGAAGCATTTATTTCATTAATAACTGACAGAATATCATTATCGGAAAAATAGCCGTCATGACAGCCAGTAACTTCCACATTGGGGTATTGAGCGAGGACATTGTCCCTTGCGATTTGGGCTACCCCGGGTTTTCCTCCTAAAAAGAAAAATTTTAGCTTTCTGTCAAAATCCATTGCAAATATATTTTTTACAAGATCAACACCGGTGACCCTCTCGGGAAGATCACAACCAAGTATATGTGATGCCATAACCACACCGGCGCCATCTGCAATCAAAAGATCAGATTGACATAAAATTTCCTTAAGATAAGGGTCTCTTTGAGCTTCCATCATTATTTCAGAATTTGGTGTATATATTGCTTTTGATTTATCCTCGTATAGAAATTCTCGGACACGTAAAAGTGCTTCGGGCATAGTTACACAATCTACAGGAATACCTAAAATATTTGAAGTTTTTCTCATTGACTACCACCTGCATTTAGTTTTTCTAAATAAACTCTCATGTTGTCTTCGACCATTCTATCAATGGAGTAATATTTGTCAATAATGGCCTTCCCAAATTTTCCTAAGTGCTTTTTGTGATCATCATCCATTTCCAGCAGCACCTCAAGAATATCTTCCTTGAGCAAATCCTTATCGGACATTCCCATTCCGCGCCCTGTAAAATTGGTGCTCATTGAAATTTTAAGCTTATCTTCATCAAAAATACCAATATAGCCTTCATTTCCCGCAAGGATAACAGGTTTTTCTGCCGACATGGCTTCAAGAGCTGACCTGCTGATACCTACGAAAAGATCTGCAAGAGCAATAAACTTGTTTATGTCGGTTCTGCCCCCGGTTAAGATAACTACTCTTTTGCCTAATTTCTCATTTATGCCATCTGCAAGATTTTTAAGACGCGAAAACGCATTACCTTCACCTACTATAATAATATCAAGGTTTTCAACTTCATTTACAAGCTGCTCAGCTATACTTACAAGCTGAAATGCAGCATCGCTCTTGTCTTTGGAAAGACGAGTGGTGGTCACAATATGTATGTTGTTAGTGTCTATATCAAACTCATTTATAATATCATCAGCGTTTACACCCGGCGAGAAAGTCTCGGTGTTAATTCCATTTATTGTGACAGCAATCAGCGATTCCGGAACGCCATAGTTGACCATAAGGTAATCTTTTATATCTTCACTTACAGCTATTGTTCTCTGTCCCCAGTTTGTGATGTATTTAAGACCCCAGCGGGTGCTAAACACCCAATGGGCTGTTGTAACATATGGGAATCCCAACTGTTTTTGCAGAATATTACAGATAAAAGCGGGGATACGAGCATGTGCATGAACCAGCTCAATTTTTTCGTGTATTATTATCTTTTTAAGAAGTGAGTATGATTTAATCACATTGTAAGGTATTTTATTGTGCAGCGGAACCTTGTAATGTTTAATTCCATTGTTGACTAGCTCGTTTACATAGATACCACCATTAGATGCAACGATAATGTCAAATCCACGTTGTTTTAAGCCTTTAGCAAGCTCAACAACGTGTGTTTCTGCTCCCCCGATTTCAAGGCCCATCAAAGCTAATAAAATTTTGTAATTATACTGCATCATATTTTTTGCTTACCCTTCATTGAAGTTTTTCAATATCTACATATTCAACCATAACACCAAAAAGCAGCTGTCGAGTCTTAAGATACATATTGTTCCCCACGATCAGTTTGTTTTTAATATTTGCCGCCAAAACTGGTTCGGTACCTGTTTCTATCTCTATAGTCATCTTAACATCAAACCTGCCGGGAACAACAGCCTCGACTACTTCACCATTTGTTTTTGCAATATTATTCTTGTTAGGTACTACTATTTTGTCAATTAAGGTTCCCATAAACTGATTGGATGGTTCTAAAAACAGCTTGTCACCAACATTAAGAGTGTCAGCTGAAACCTGTCTTACTCCTGTTAGTGTCACTTTATAGGTGGCCATTTCAGAGACAGTTGTTTGCATAATTTTGTTTGCATAAAAGAACCTGTAGCATGCACCTAAAACTGCAAGTACTATAAACAACAACACTACTGCATCTACCAGGTTTATCTTTCCGAACAGTTTACCCTTATTATCAATAAACAATTTAAATCCCCCTTCAAGTCCATAATTTGGAAATACTTATTCAGGTAATCTAATACCAATAAAATATCCGGAACCGATAAAACCGCATTTTATGGATATTGGTCTACCTATATTTATCTCCAAACCGGATATGCTTATTCTGTCTGCTTCTACCAAAGCATTTGAATTAAGGCTAATTACGACATTGTAGCGTCCGGGAACGACACTTTGTACAAATTCTCCTTTAATTTGATTGCTGAATATTTCAATCTGCTCAGAAACCTTCTTATCATAAATTATTCCCACGACTGCCCCATTCTTGGTATTAGTGACTGTTTGTCCTACTTCAATAGCTTCTTCCTGTTCCTTAGTAAGAACTAACTCAATATCTATTTCTATCGGCGTCGTAGGCTGATTGTCGACTGCTTTTCTGCTTGTGTAAATGTACAATCCTCCGACTAGGACAACAACTGCTAACAAAATAATCAAAAAATCAAGAATGTTTATTTTCCCGAACAGCTTGCCTTTTTTATCAATCAATTGCATAACGACCTCCTCCAGTACTTTAATGTTTTATTAATGTAAATGCCAACTCATTATACAGAGATTCAATTTTATTTGACATTGTTTTAGCCGAAAATTTGCTGTCGGCAATTCTTTTGCCCTCATTACCCATTTTATCCCCTAATTCTTTATTGTTCAACAGTTTTATTATTGCCTCTGAAAGTTTTTTTGAATCCATAGGTGGTACCAAAATGCCGCATTCTTCATTAATCACTTCTGTAATGCCACCTGTTTCAAAAGCTACTGAGGGCAAACCGGCACTCATTCCTTCGATCAGTGAAAGACAAAGGGCTTCAGATACTGATGTCATAACATTTATATCAAAGATTCTATAAAGCTTGTCAACATCCTCAAAATAACCGGTAAATATGACACTGTCTTCAAGGTCATACTGCTTTACTATTGGTTTAAGGTTATGAGTTTGAGAGCCTGTTCCTGCAATCACAAATTTGATATTATTTATCTCTTTTTTCACATAAGAGGCGGCTTCCAAAAAATATTTATGACCTTTTAGTTCTTCTAGTCTAGCTACTATCCCGACCACAGAATCGAGGGGGCTGATACCGAAACTTTCACGTATTTCTTTTTTCTCGGTATCAGTTACATCTTTTACAGATGGTATACCATTGTATATTACAGTTACCTTTTCCCTAGGTGTTCCATGTTCAATAAGGTTGTCTTTGACTGCTTCGGATATTGCTATAATTTTGTCACACAGCAATGTATTAAAAATCCTGTTAACAGGTCTTTTGAGCATTGATTTTTCGTCGTCTAGGCAATGCCGTGTAGCAACAATGCCACCTATTTTTGCAAGTCTTGCAGCTATTCTTGCTGTTAGACAGGCATGGGTATGTACTATATCTGGTTCTTTCTGCTTTAAAAATTGATAAAGCGGTTTTATTGCTGATGCATCAAATGATTGCTCCTTAAGATACGGAAGCTCATAAATGCAAGTTCCAGTTTTCTTGACAAATCCAGTTAAAAGACTATCCTTTGGCAAAGCAACCTCTACGCTTAATTTTGTTTTGTCATATGCCTTTAGAAAGTTTAGTAGCCACCTTCCTGCACCGCCGATATTGCAGTCAGTTAGTATGTGTATAACTTTTATCAACTTTTTGGTTCACCTCCTGTATAGTGAGCGGTCATCCTGTGCAAAGCTGCACAAAGCCCCAACATAGTCCAGAAGATCAACTTTAGACTATGATCATACAACGTATTATCAAAAAGGCATATTAAAACATAACCGCTCATTGAGGATAAAAGCGCTGTTGAGAGGGTCTTTATAAAATGGTTGGTTGATGTTTTGTATGCTGATAGACATATACGGACATAGAAAATTATTAATGATACAAATAATAAAAAGCCCATTATTCCTGTTTCGCAAGTTACCTGAAGGAAAGTATTGTGTGAGTGTATGGCAACTATATCTGATCCGGCATAGTTTGAAAGCATACGGTTAAAGTTTTCGTAGCCCATTCCAATTCCACAAGGCCAATAGTCCTTTATTATCTCCAAAGAACTCATCCAGACAGCAACCCTATAACGTGTCGATGAGTCAGCTAATGAGCCAAGCCCTTTGAGGCGAGCAAGTACTGAAGGAACATAGCTTAAAACTACGGGTGTCACTATAACTCCCCCTGCAGCAAAAGGAAGAAGCTGCCTAGGCATAAGTAAGGTGAAAACGATAAGAGACAACAAAACTCCCATCCATGAACTTCTAGAGTATGTAAAAATTAGACTGATGACCATAAATACAGTAGCTGATGCAAAATAAATTCGTGCGAGTCGGTCTTTGTTGACTATAAATAAAAATACGCTAAACGGAATAAGAACTTGTAGATAGTTCCCAAAAACATTGGGGTTGTCCAATGTTCCGTAGACTCTGGTTTCAATTCCGCTAAAAAGATTCTGGTCTATCCACAAAGCGGTGGTATCCAGTCCTGTAATGTACTGGAAAATACCAAGGACGGATACAGCAAAGCCTGCTGTGACCATCAGAGTCATGGCAATATAAACAAGATTTTCTGAATCAAGGCTTTTTTGTAGTGTAAAGTAAAATGCAATATAAGCAAGATAGATCATGGCAACATAAAAGCTTTCCCCACGGTTAAAGGAAATCAATACCCCATAAACCACATTTGCTGCAAAGAGCATGGAAAAAAGGTTAAGAGTTGAAAATTGGAACAAAGGTTCATTGAAAAAATATGATCTTGCAGCCAAAGATATAAATGAAATAGCTGAAAGAATCATTAAATATTGTGTTGGCAGAACAGGTATAAGACCTGCTACCATAAAAACACCTAGTTGGGGTTGCCAAAATATCAAGACTGCTATAATTCCGGCGAGAATAAGCTTTATAAACATTAGTAAGGATATAAAGTGGTTTATAAGACCCAATGTGATACCAGCAATTAAGGCAAGCAATATATATTGATTTCGTTTTAAAATATCAAGCATCTTATGAACCTCCCCCGGTTTTAATTAAACTTCATTATGCGGTTTACTGTTTTATTAAAAAAACTGCTTTTATATATTGCCAAAAGTGACATATTTATAAGAAACAGAAACAATGAAGCAAAAAACAATATCGCACAGATAATTTTAAACTTAATGCCACCAAACCCCCATCTTGCTGAGAAAGCAAGGACAGTTATAAAAAACCCCGTTATGATACTACCTATAAATCTTGAATCAAGAATAACAAGCTTTGAATAAATACCTTCAGTAAGAGCCCATATTACGCTGGTCTTAGATGTAGAATCTTTTATATTACTGCATTTGGTGCGTAAGCTTCTAAATGGTGTAGAAATAAAAAATATACCTGAATTAATCATGCTATTGTCCCATTGTCTGTTAAAACTTTGGTTTTTTGCAATAGCACTCATAAAAAAACATTCTTTCACTATTAACGATATAGTGTATGAAGACCTTAAAAAAGTGAAATATAGCAAACTATTCTTATAGCTCCTTTTTAGGGCGTATGTTGAGTTTTCAATAAAGTTAATTATTATGCTGTTGCTCATATAAAAATATCCTTTCCCAAGATTCCCCAAAGAAATGTATAAATTACTACATTTATCAAGGGTCTTTCTTAAAAATCTTAAAAGGAAGCCTTGCCATATCCAATCCCATTAAAAGTGTCAGTGGTATGTATACAGCTATGCCTGTCAAACCGGGTATAGCTACTGCCAATAATTTCACTAATATTGTACTGGTTATAATGTTTTTTGTAAAGTATGAGTGCAAAAAATACACTATAATTCCCATGACAAGAGAAGCTGTTAATGTTTTTGAATAATTCCAAAGGTTTTTTTTATCAAATATTCCTCCATACCTTCGTTGCATGAAAAATACTAATAAAACTGCAATCAAAATTGATGCAATAGAGGAAGCCAGAGCAATTCCTGCAAGCCCCATGGTTTTTGATAATATTATGCTTAGTGCAATATTTACAAGGATACCCAAAACAGATACTTTCATAGGAGTTCTGGCATCTTGGGTAGCAAAATACGCTTTATTCATAATTTCTTTAACTGCAAATCCGACCATCCCTATGGACAAGTATAAAAGAGCTTTGGATGTAAGTTCGGTTGAAAAACTATCAAAAGCACCTCTTTCATAAATCAGCTTGATAATTGGTCTTCGCAATATGATGAACCCTGTCATTAACGGTGTTACAAAATATAATACAGTATTGAGTGAGTTTCGGATAAGTGCGGTAAACTGCTCTTTATTTGTTGAAGTGTTTGTTCTTGAAAGTGATGGAAAAATCAAATTTGATAGTGTGTACGTAAAAACGCCTACTATGATCAAATAGACTCTGTGGGCATAATCTAGCGCTACAACTGCTCTGCCCTCATTCAGCCATGAGGCAAGGTGTATGTTGACCAAAGCATTTATAGGCTGCACCCATGTACTTATAAGAAAAGGAAGTACAAGAATACCGGCTTTTTTAATACCAGTATTTTTTAAGTTTATAATCGGACGGTACCTGTATCCCTTTTTTATAAGTGAGGGAACCTGAACAAAAGCTTGTGCTACCCATCCTACAACAGTGGCAACTGCAAGTCCATATATGCCAAAGTGCTTGTTCCAAAAAATGAGGTAAATAATAATTATCAAATTTGATGCTAGGCTTATAATGGATGGAATAGTAAACTCATCATAAGATTGAAGTATGGCAACAAAGGTAAATGCAGTACCCGCAAATATTAGCATTGGAAAAAGAATTCTAACCAGTTGTACTGCGAGAATATATGTATCATGAATAAGACCACCTGCAATAAGTGAGACGATAGGCCTTGCAGCAAGCATACCGAAAAATGTAATAATCACCGACGTAATCAGAACAATGTTAAGAAAAGTATTAGAAAACTCATGTGCTTTTTGTTTTTCGCCTTTTTCAAGATACTCATTGAAAACAGGTATAAAAACTGATGAGACTGCCGCAGTAATTCCAATATCAAAAAAATAGACCAGTATTAAGCTGGCGGAAGAATAAGCTGCAGCTTCGGCGCTTGTCCCATATATGCTGGCGATAATGATATCGCGCAGCATACCAGATATTTTTGCTGTAAACACTGCAGCCATCATAAAGCCTGCAGTACGAACCGATTTACTGGTGTTTAACATTAGTACTCCGTTAGTGGCGAAAAAATTACATGATCAATGCTCTAAATCGTTATAAATTTCCAGTTGCGTTTCAACCATTTTATCAAGTGAAAATTTTAAACTTGCTTTCTCATATAGCTTTAACCCCATAGTTTTTCTAAGCTCTTTATTTTCAATAAGTTTAAGTATATATTCTGCAAGCATTTTATAATCTTTTGGCTCAAATAAAAATCCATTTTCGCCATGATCTATAAGATCGGATATACCGCCGACATTACTGCTCACAGCTGTTTTTTTAAGCATTGCACTTTCTAGTATGGTGTAAGAAAAACTTTCACTTATTGAAGTTAACACAGGTATATCAACAGCACTCATAAATTCATAGGGGTCTGTTACCCACCCTAGGAAAAATACACTTTCTGCAATACCAAGCTCTTTTGAAAGTTTTTTTAATGAGCTTTTGAGGTCCCCTTCACCAGCAATAAGAAATTTTGTAGAAGGGTACTTTTTAAGTATTAGCTGTGCGCCTTTTAAAAATATATCCAGACCTTTTACTGGGTCTAGGCGCGCTAAAATGCCAATTATAATATCATTATCATCAAACGAAAGGGAATATTTCCTTAAAAATTCTGTTTTGTCATACACCTTCAAAGGTTGTGAAAAGTCAGTTCCGTTGTACAGAATAAAAATTTTGTCGGGGTTAAAATTCCTGGAGATCAACATTTCTTTAAAGTTGCTGGAAACAGCAATGTAATAGTCTATAAATCTAAGCGCGACCCTATTTATAAGCCCGAGTGTATAGGTGCGGAAAAAGCTGCCCATATAGTCTAGACGATAATCACTGTGTACAGTAGTTACCACTGGAATTTTATAAAAAATTTTTACTATTGTGGCTACCATATTAGCTTTTGAGCCATGAGAGTGAAGAATTTGGAAATTTCCGTCTTTAATAATCCTTGTAACCTTAATTACATCGCTAATAATGCTACCAGTTTTTACAACCTCAATATCAATTCCCTTCTGCTTAGCTTCATCAGCAAAAACACCAGGGCGAAAGGCAACTATCTTAACCTTTATATTTTTTTGTAGTTCCTTAACAAGCGAGAGTACATGGACCTTTGCGCCTCCAATGTCTCCTCCTCCAATTAAATGCAGAACCTTCATTAATTCTTCTCCCATATTTTAAAGTGCTTTAACTGCAATGACTTAAAATAACCATGCTAATTATATATTTTGGCATGTGTATATATACCTACAAAAAAATCAAATAGCATTGATATAAGTTTATTTTATACGACTGTATTTGTCAATATTCCGGTATAAGTAGTAACTGTCTTTTAATTTCTATTGCTACTGTCCACACCCTCCATATCTCTTCAGTGCTTGTGAATAGTAACTTTCCATTAGCTATTGTTATAATATTCCCATTTATATATAATATTAATGAATATTGACATAATAATTATTGGCTTGATACTATGATAAGTCTGATATAGACTTTACAGGCTTGACATTATTAATTATAATACGAATATAACTTAGAAAGTCATGGTGTGATTTTCTGATGAGTATTTTTGAATGAAAAAGCACAGCAGAGGTAACCGGGAGTTTTGAATGTATAAAATTTTAATTTCAGGTTTTTATGGTTTTGATAATGCTGGAGATGAAGCAATTCTCCAGTCTATAGTTTCGCAAATTTGTGACATTTCAAAGGATATTGATATTGTTGTTCTTTCTGCATGTCCTGAAAAAACCTCCCATGAATTCAAAATAAAATCGGTTAATCGGTTTAATCTTTTTCGCATCTTAGCTGCAATTAAAAACTGTGATATTTTAATAAGCGGGGGAGGAAGCCTGTTTCAGGACAGAACAAGCACCTCAAGTTTTTGGTATTATAGTGGCATCATCTTACTGGCTTTCTTGCTTAACAAGCCTGTATTTGCCTATGCACATGGAATTGGACCTATTCGTAACAATTTTAATAAAAAACTTTTAAAGTATGTAATGAACAGAGTAGCTAAAGTATCGGTCAGAGACAATCGTTCCAAAGTTGAACTTGAAAATATAGGTGTTAACAGGGAAATAACAACCACCATTGATCCTGCTTTTTTAATAAAGCCTGTTTCAAAAGAAGAGAGCAAAATACTTCTTGAAAAGGAAATGGGAAATACGATTGACGGGCGTAAAAGAATAGGACTTTCGTTACGTTTTTGGGAAGAGGAAGGTCATGTTGATGTCGTGGGTATATTTGCTAATGTATGTGACAGGTTAAAAAGGGAATTGGATGTGGATATAGTATTGATTCCTTTACACAATAAAGAAGATGTTGTGCTCGTTGAGAACATCGCGTCAAAAATGCGGGAAGCATCATATATTATTAAAGGTAAGTACACACCAGCCCAATTAATCGGGATATATGGGTTACTAGATGTAAGTGTCTGTATCAGGTTCCATGGCTTGGTCTTTTCGGTTATGAATGGTACTCCTGTAGTTGCTATATCATATGACCCAAAGATAGATAGCCTTATGGATTCTTTAGGATTGGATGAGATTATACGCTATGGGCAAGTTGATGAAAACACAGTTTATAATGCAATTTTGGAAAGATTAAACGAAAGAGAAGAAATTTCTTCAGTAATCAAAAATAAATATATTGATTTTAAAGCTCTTGCTCAAAAAGGTATGGATGAGGTTATAAGTTACATGAAAGAATCATGAGCGGAGCGTTTTATTTCTGCTTTTAAGCCATGTTTTATAGTACACATAGTACAATGTTTTCATTTATCGCTGACTTATACAGACTACATCATTTAAAGATAAAAAATGCTTAGCTTAGTGAAGTGTTTTATGGAGGTTGAATATCATAACGGGTTTTAAAAGGCTTTTAGCCAATAAAAAACTGGTTTTATTAAAGGAATACTTCTTGATGACCCTAGGTTCATTTATAACAGCTGCTGCTATAAATGTATTTCTTATACCTCACAAAATTGTTCCAGGTGGGTTGAGCGGTGTGGCAACGGTTATTCATTATTTGAGTAAAGGGGTTTTACCTGTAGGGGTTACTATGATAATTCTTAATATTCCTCTGTTTATCGGTGGCATTGCCCTTATTGGAAGAAGGTTTATTATCCGAACTATTTTCAGTTCTGCTATCTTTTCAATTTTTATTGACTATACTCAAGCAATTTCAAGCTATTTTATTGAAAATTTTCTTCTGAAAATTGAATCAATGCCGACACAACCAGACTTATTATTATACTCTATATTTGGAGGACTTATGATGGGTGTCGGGCTTGGACTTGTTTTTAAATATGATGCAACTACAGGAGGCAGTGACCTTATTGCAAGAATGGTAAACCATTTTGTTCCCTTCCTTACTATGGGGCAGATACTGCTCTTTGTTGATGTTGCTGTGGTTGTAATGGCAGCGATTGTATTTCAGAGTTTTTTACTTGCTCTATACGCAGTAGTTTCCTTGTTTATTACTTCAAAGGTAATTGATGTGATGTTGGAGGGTGTCAGCTTTGCTAGAGCAGTTTTTATAATTTCTGACAACTCGGAGAAAATAGCAGAAGAGGTGCTCAAAAAGCTGGATCGGGGGGTAACTTCCCTTAAGGGGACGGGAATGTACACTAAAAGTGATAAGGAAGTCCTTTTATGTGTGCTTCATAGGCGTCAGATTCCGGTTCTTAAACAGCTGGTTAAAAAGATCGACGTAAAGGCTTTCGTTATACTGGCAGATGTAAGGGAAGTGTTAGGGGAAGGATTTAACTCCTATGAATGAGGAAGTATAGTCTTTTTTATGGACTAATTTTGGTGTGTATAGTATACTATTGAAAGAATTTGTTTGATGAAGGAGCTGTAAAATATGGAGAAATCCAAAATTATGGAATTAAAAAAAATAGCTTATACAATCCGTAAGCATATAATTGATGAAACATATCATGCTGGTTCGGGTCATCCAGGAGGGTCGCTTTCATGCACGGATATTCTTACTGTGCTTTACTTTCATTCAATGAATATTGATGTAAATAACCCTCGTATGGAAGACAGGGACAGGTTCGTGCTTTCAAAAGGTCACTGTGCACCAGCTTTGTATGGAACACTGGCTGAAAAAGGTTTCTTTCCAAAAGAAGAGCTTATAAAGCTAAGGAGTGCTGATAGTTACTTAGAAGGGCATCCTAATATGAGAACTGTTCCAGGCGTTGATATGTCCACCGGATCTTTGGCACAGGGAATTTCTGCTGCCGTAGGAATGGCAATGGCTGGCAAACTGGATAAAAAGGATTATACAGTTTATGCAATTTTAGGTGATGGTGAGTTAGAAGAAGGTCAGGTTTGGGAAGCATCTATGGCAGCCGCCCATTACAAGCTCAATAATTTGGTTGCATTTGTTGATCATAATGGAATGCAAATAGATGGGCTGATAACCGAGGTAATGTCACCCGAACCTGTAACAGATAAGTTTAAAGCATTTGGTTGGAATGTTATTAACATAAATGGTCATGATTATGAACAAATAAGTGAAGCAATAGAGCAAGCTAGAAAACAAAAGGATAAGCCTACAATGATTATTGCCGAAACAATAAAAGGAAAAGGTGTGTCATATATGGAAGGTCAGGTTGGTTGGCATGGAAAAGCACCTGACAAGGAACTAAGAGATAAAGCTTTTGCTGAACTGGATGAAATTATTGCCAGATTGGAGGTTGTATAATATGACAAAGAAAATAGCTACCAGACAGGCGTATGGCGATGCATTGGTTGAGTTTGGAGCGGATGAGCGAATAGTAGTGCTCGATGCCGATCTTTCAAAGTCTACTAAAACTGATGCATTCCAAGCGAAATATCCTGAGAGGCATTTTAATATGGGAATCGCAGAAGGAAATATGATGGCAGTTGCGGCAGGTATTGCCACATGTGATAAGATTGTATTTGCATCTAGTTTTGCAATATTTGCATCAGAAAGAGCCTGCGAGCAGGTTAGAAACTCTATCTGCTATCCAAAGCTCAATGTAAAAATAGGGGCAACCCATGCTGGTATATCAGTAGGTGAAGATGGGGCGTCACATCAGTGTTGCGAGGATATTGCAATAATGAGATCCTTTCCCAACATAACAATATTTAGCCCGGCGGATGCGATTGAAGCAAGGGCTGCTGTAAAAGCTGCAATTGAAATAGATGGTCCTGTATACTTAAGATTGGGAAGACTTAATGTTCCAGTAATAAATGATGAAAATAACTTCAAATTTGAGCTGGGGAAAGGTGTTACGCTTAAAGAAGGTACCGATGTTACTATAATCTCTACCGGACTTATGACAGAAATGGCACTTGAAGCATGTGAAAAGCTGAAGGAAGAAGGAATTTCTGCTAGAGTGGTCAATATTCATACCATCAAGCCTTTGGATAACGATATAATTATAAAAGCAGCTAAAGAAACTGGAGCGCTTGTGGTTGCTGAAGAGCATGTAGCCTTTGGTGGTCTTGGAAGCGCTGTTGCTGAAGTGGTTGTACAAAATTACCCTGTACCTGTAAAAATGGTCAATATGGGTGATAGGTTTGGCAAGTCCGGAAAACCAGACGACTTGTTTAAGATGTATGATCTTACACCCGAAAATATCGTAGAAAAAGCAAAGGAAGCTGTAGCAGCAAAGAAGTAAATTGATAGATTAGGAAGATATATAGGGATGGTTCATGTGCGTCATGTTATGATGCGCATAAACCATCCCTTTTTGGTGTCTAATCAGAGGTAGCTTTTCTTCAGTTAATATGTTTGAGCTACCTCTGAATAGACACCTTTTTTGTGTTAAGATCCAAGCATTATATTTGGGAATCTATTGACAATTAGTGATAAATAACATATTGTTAATAAGAACCAAGCAAAAAATGTTATATTACATATGAAATAACCAATAAGTTTTTGATTATTTAAATTGAAAAATACTGATGAATGTCTAGGTTGTTTTAAACGCAAAGCAAATCATTAAACTATGAACACATGCAACATTTAAATTTATTAATTCATTCTATAGGTATAGAGAATGGATTTTATGAAATAATTGATAGATTATTTTAAGTTAGCGGTGAAGGCGGGTGTTGTAGTATGCTACTTTTCTTAGCGGCAATAGCAGATGAAAACTCAAGGAGTAAATTAGAAGCTCTGTATGTTAAGTACAGGAAGGATATGTTCAAAGTAGCATATAGAGTTTTAAATGATTATCAACTTGCACAGGATGCAGTACACATAGCTTTTATTAAGCTAATGGATAATTTAGAAAAAGTTGATGAAATAGACTGTAACAAAACGAGGGCTTTCGTTGTTATTATTATTAGGAATGTATCAATAAATTTATACAGAAAGAGAAAAAAACAAAACAACATACTACTTGAGGATATCGAAGAAATTATACCTGATAACAAGGAAATGGTTGAAGAAATGATAATAAATGCAGAGATGTTCAGCCTGGTAAAATCAAAAGTTAAAGAACTGCAGCCTCAGTATGCTGATATTATATCTCTCAAGTATTTTTATCACTACTCTGATAGAGATATAGCAAAACTGCTTGATATTACACATGGAAACGTAAGAGTCAGGCTTCATCGTGCAAAACAGAGCTTGGTAAAGTTACTAGCTCAAGATAGGGAGTTGAGTAAGTAGTGAACAACTTAAATGAAGATAGAGAAAAGGCAAAGGAAAAGGTGCTTGAAGCATTACTTGAATATGTGGGAGCCTGCCATGTTGACGATATAACAAATAAAATTCAAGCGGATGACGGACTTGAAGTTTCTGAGTCTTTCATGCAGGAACTAGATTTGAGGATCAGAAAGCTTATTTTTCAGTATAACATAAAATCATCCATACGACGAATCCGTAAAATGACTGTTAATGTGTTTCCAAAGCTAGCAATGTTCTTTTTTGTAGTTATTATAAGTCTATCAATTATGTTAACCAGTGTTGATGCCTTCAGAGTAAAAGTATTAAACTTTATTATTAATGTGCAAAAAGAGTATACAAGTATAAGTTTAAAAGAAAAAGACCCGGATGTTTCCCAAAAAGATACTTTAAAAGAGTGGAGTGGTGCGTATTTGCCATCTTACGTTCCAGAAGGCTTTCAGATTTCAAAAATGAACTCGCTCTTGTTAGCAAAGATTGTCCATTATTCAAATGAAGATGGGCAGGTAATAGTATTCCAACAATATAAAGGGGAAAGCTCTGATATGCGAATCGACACTGAAAATGCAGAAGTGGAAAAAATATCGATTAATGGTATTGAAGGTCTTTACGTAAAAAAAGGCAAGAACTCAACAATTGTTTGGTATAACGATCACTTTACGTTTTCCCTTATGTCTGATTTAGATGAAAATGAACTAGTGAAAATGGCACAAAGTACAGTAATTGTAGAATAGATGTTTGTAAAATAGAGAATATTTAAAATAACTGTAACAAATCTCCTCTCTAATTTGTTTATTTGTATGAGGGACTAAAGAATGGAGGTTTTGTTTATGTTTAAAATTAGACATGTTATATTGCATATTAGGTCACCTTGTAGAACATAAAAAGCTCTTTGCTAAACATTAATAACTACTTGGTTGTTGTCAATCTTAATATTTGAATAAGAAGGTGAAACTATAATCTTCGAATATCGTAAATATTCTAAAAGGAGTGCGTAACATATGTCGAAGGAAAGACAAAGAATTCTTATCATAATTTACTATTTGGTACTTGTAGTAATTGGCGGACGATTGATTTTCTTCATTCCAAACGGCAAGTATTTAGGAATATTAAATACTGATAATTTTTTTACGATAAGTTGCACTATTGTTTTATTGAGTATGTTACTAATTTATTTCCTTTTAAAATCTAGTCCTATTAAAAAAATGCTTATTAATATGGTTGTAACAATTGTTATTTTCATCGTTGTGGGAGTATACTATTATAGCAATCTTCCTAAATATACCTATGAGGAAGCTGCGCAAAAAGTAGAAGAAGTAGAAAAAGAATCAGGTAAGAACTCCAAAGTTTATATTCCGGAACATCGTGAAGACAAAATTGCTTATAGCTCAGGTTCATTTTTTAAAACAACAAATGATAAATATTTTATTTACCTGAAAAACGGTAATGAAATTTTTATCTACAGATTTGACCCTTTGAATGGTGAATATGAAATTTACCAAGGAACTAGGAAACTATTAGAGTAACTATGATAACTAATTTATGTGGGGGGTACTGCAGATATCAATTGTATGAGTATTTTATTAATGTTAGGAGCCACAATGAGAAAAACAGTATTTAAGATAACCAGTATATTTATATTAATTTCTATTTTAAATGGATGCAGTTCATTATTGAAGTATGAAACGAGTAAAGAAAACATTAGTGAAACGAGCATAGAGATACAAAAGTGGATACGAGAAACAAGTTTGAAACCGGAAAATGGTAATATACATATATGTAGGGTAAAAGCAAGTGAAGGTGACATGTATTACCTTTATTTTAATGGAAGCAAATTAGTTAACAATAGTTATACTTCATATGGTTCAGTTGGAATTAGTCCAATTAAAAAAAAGGATTACGGATAATTATTAAAGAAAAAGAAAGTAAGACGAAACATAAAGATTTGTTTAGAATAATAGTCAAGGATAATACAATAGAATATTTTGAAATTAATAAAAAGAGATACTCTATTGATGAAATATATTGCATTGATTAGTGGTTAACCAATATTTAATAACGAAGTTTAAATTACAGCAAATTTTCAGTTTAATATGCAGGAGTAATTCCCGATGTTCTGTCATTGATTATTAATGCATTAAAGTTATCAGATGCAATAAAAAAATTTGATTTTCTAATTCATGAGTGTTTATTGTATAATAAACATACCGAAAGTTGAAAAAAAACAGTATGAGGCACTAAAGAATGGAGGTTTTGCTTATGTTTGAAATTTAACATGTTATATTGTATATTAGGTCACCTTGTAGAACATAAAAAGCTCTTTGCCAAACGTTAATAACTACTTGATTATTTTCAATCTTAATATTTGAATAAGAAGTTAAAACTATAATCTTCTAATATCCTTATATTCTAGGGGGAGGTAGTCCGTATGAAGTTAAACAAAAACACTATAAAAATAGTGATAATGGCGTTGTCAATCGTTTTCATAACCGCTTTTGTGTATGCCTACCAAAACAATTTTAAATTAATTGGTCAGCAGCAAAAAAGTATCATGAGCAGTAATAATAACATTGTTGTCGCTAGAATAAACGGATATGAAATAACAAAAAACACTTTTGATGAATACAAATTATTATCAGGTAACAGTAGGTCAGATCAGGAATTGCTTAATCAGATAATTGAACGCCACTTATTATACCAGGAAGCAACTAAAAAAAACATTAGCATATCTAACGAACAAATTGAGAAAGCATTACAAGAATCCAAATATACTCTTAATAGAGCTCCTGAACTATACAAGAAAATGTTACAATACTGGGAGGGACTAGGCATGACAGAAGACCAATATTGGGAATATACTAAACCTGTCTATGAAAAATCATTAATGTGTGGCGAATATAAAGATCAGCTAAAAAGCAACTATAAAGCAACTAGCAAAATAAAAGATACAAAACAATTAAACGACGCTTTTGATCAATATTTTAAGGATTTTATTGCTGACCTTAAAAAACAATCAGCAATTGAAATATTTATAAACTGACAATCATAACCGCTATCAAACAGGTGGTTATGGTTACTCGTATCCCTATATGACATGTTACTGGTCAGCGCCTTTAGGCGCTGGATTTCAACTTACCTTCTAATAGTACATAAAAATACTTCATTTTTGCTATAGTTGCTCATAATGGTATTCCTCCTTCATGAGTTGTTGTTTTAAAACTTTTCAGCTTTATTAATTTTATCAAGGTTATTAATTATTCGAATAACTGAGAAGTTGCTATAAGAAAACACACAGTTCTCGTCAATGAGCATATCTGCTTCAGGAAAGGAAATATTTACCTTTGAATGCCTATGAAAAACATTTTGAACTAGTTTTTTCAGAAAAAGTCATGTTTCTAGACAACCGCTGGTAACGGAGCAACTATAAACAAACTGTTCTTGAAGCTTAATGATTTTTTAATATTTTATTGTCTCGTTATCTTGGAACATTATGGTAAGTGCTTGTTTTACGCACTCGAATAGTATTAAAACCGCTTGACAGACATATAATATAACGGTACAATAAATTGTACAGAATATTGTCAATCATATGTTGTTGCGCATATCCGAAGGGAGGGATATTATATGTTGGCAGTTAACTATTCGACAATACGAAAAAAACTAAAAGAATATTGTGATCGTGTTACCGATGACCGGGAAACAGTAATAGTTACTCGGAAAGATGAAAAGAATGTTGTTATTATAAGCCTTGAGGAATACAACACAATGATGAAAGCCGCAAGAAATGTAGAATACCTTGCAATGATTGATAGATCAATAGAACAGCTTGCATCAGGGAAAGGAACTGTTCATGAGCTGATTGAGGTGGACGATGAATAAAATATGGTCAGACAAATCCTGGGATGATTATTTATCGTGGCAGATTAAGGATAAAAAGGTACTCAAACGTATCAATGAGCTTATAAAAGATATTGAAAGAAATGGATTATCAAAAGGTATCGGAAAACCTGAGCTTCTAAGGTACCGTAAGGCGTGGAGCAGACGAATCGATCATGAGCACAGGTTAGTTTATAATTTTGATGATAACAATAACTTGTGGATTATTTCATGCAAAGGGCATTATGAAGATTGATATGTACTGAAATAAAGATCATCTGGAATTATGATGGTCTTTTTTCAGCAAAACTTGGAAATCGCAAATATTGGAGAGAAACTCAATATATCCTTAATATATGTATACTATTAGGTTATTTGTATATCTGTTTAATTGTAAAATAAATTGTTTGTGCACCCTTGTAAACAAGAGCGTCGTTGTAATTATGAAAACAATCGCCGCCGCACACAAATCTCGCCCGACATTCGGTACATAAGCTCCTGTCCGCACAATAAGTGTTACATATTTCTTCACGGGATGTATAAGTCGATCATAAGATTTTATACCTCTTAAAAAATATCATATAGATTTTATACCTCTTAAAAAATATCATTGCATTTTTATACATTTGGATGTATAATTATAAATATTATTTTTCGGGAGGTTTTTTGTATGCCTTTAAAAGACATTGTCGGGATGGATAAAAAATATTATATGAATACATTTGGAGACAGGACCCCCGTATGTTTCGAGTACGGTAAGGGTATAAATCTTTGGGATACTGAAGGAAAAAAGTATTATGACTTTTTTTCCGGAATTGCGGTAAGCTCGCTTGGTCATGCACATCCGAATCTAGTTAATGCAATTAAAGCGCAAGCAGAAAAGCTTATACATTGTTCGAGCCTCTATTATGTAGAATCCCAGGCTTTGCTGGCTAAAAAATTGGTTGAGAACTCGTGTGCTGAAAGGGTTTTCTTTTCTAACAGCGGTGCTGAGGCAAACGATGGCGCAATAAAGCTTGTACGAATGCACTTTAGAAAAAAAGGGGAGCCACAAAAGCATGAGATTATATCTCTTAAGCAGTCATTTCATGGTAGGTCAATTACTACAATGTCTGCTACAGGGCAGGAAAAATACAGAGAACAATGTAAACCGCTCACTCCTGGCTTTAAGTTTGCACCTCGGGATGACTTTGATGCCCTTTTGGCTGAGGTATCTTTGAATACAGCAGCTATAATTGTTGAAGTTATACAAGGTGAAGGCGGCGTAAATCCGCTAGGTAAGGAATATATGAAGAATATGAGAAAGCTTTGTGATGAGAAAAATATTTTTCTTATCATAGATGAAGTTCAATGTGGAATTGGTAGAACCGGAAAAATGTTTGGATTTGAGCATTTTGATATAGAACCGGATATATTTACTCTAGCAAAGGGATTAGGCGGCGGTGTACCCATCGGTGCAATTCTTGCAAAAGGATCGGCAGCTAAGACTTTTACCCCGGGCGACCATGGTTCAACCTTTGGTGGCAATCCGCTTGCATGCTCTGCTGCCCTTGCAGTCGTGAATACTATTCTGGAGGATGGGTTGGTAGAGAATTCAGCCGTTATGGGTGAATATTTTAACCATAAGTTGAATGAATTATCAAAAAAACATAATATTATTTCCGAGGTACGCGGCAAGGGGCTGATGATTGGGGTTCAGCTTGAGGAAGATAAGGCAACCGAAATAAAGAATGAATGCTTTAAGGAAGGTTTTCTTATAGGTACTGCCGGAGAGAATATTTTGAGGATACTTCCTCCATTGATAATAAGTGAGGGAGACATTGACCTGTTTATAGGAATGCTGGATAAGGTGCTTGCAGTTACGTGATGGAAATTCATTCCATGCGAACTTTTTGTTATGTGATAAGAATTAATTATATGTAGACTTTCAGTGGTTAAATGAATTTTATCACTTTAGCACTAAAGTAAGTTTATAAATACCGGAATGTTTACCGGATTTTTATCAAGATAAGCTGCTAAGGCATATAGAATGATCAGGTAAATGAAATTTATATGAGGAAGTGTGTTAATGAAATCAGTTTTGGTTTTGGAAGATGGCACATATTTTGCCGGTGAAGCCTTCGGCAAAGAAGGAGAAGTTTTTGGTGAAGTGGTTTTTAATACTAGCATGACAGGTTATCAAGAGGTTTTGACAGATCCTTCATATAACGGACAAATAGTTGCTATGACTTATCCTTTGATAGGTAATTATGGATTTAATGGGGAAGACAGCAATGCAAAGAAGCCCTATTTGCAGGGATTCATTGTCAAAGAGTTATGTGATGCTGCAAGTAATTGGAGAAAAGTAGGGGAGCCTGAAGATTTTTTTATAAAGCATAATATTACAGGAATAAAAGGTATTGATACACGAGCGCTTACACAACACTTAAGACAGTTTGGAAGCATGTACGGTATGATATCAACAGTTACTGGAAACATTGATGTGCTGCTTGAAAACCTAGTTAAAAGCAAGCAGAGAAAAAGAGACTTAGTCATGGAAGTTACTACAGAATCGTGCGTACATGAGCCTGGTTCAGGTAAAAGGGTTGTGGTGTTAGATTTTGGTGTAAGAAACGATATTACGGCTTCTTTAAAAAAGAGAAACCTTGATATATATGTGATGCCGGCTGATTCAACTGTCAGTGAGATTATGAGCTATAATCCTGACGGAATATTATTGACAAATGGTCCTGGGGACCCGAGAGATATTCCTTATGCCATAAATACTGTGAAACAGCTTGTAGGTAAAAAGCCGATTCTTGGAATATGCATGGGACATCAGCTTTTAGGTCTTGCACTCGGGCAAAACATATATAAATTAAAGTTTGGTCATCATGGAAGCAATCATCCGGTAAGAGATTTTAACACCAGCAAGTGTTATATAACTTCGCAGAATCATAACTATGCTCTTTCAAAAGGTACTGACCATGATATTGTTATAACGCACTTGAATATAAATGATAACACTATAGAAGGGTTCAGACACAGGCATCTTCCTATAGTTGGTATTCAGTACCATCCTGAGGAAGAGCAGGAAACCGGTGATTGTGCATATATATTTGATGATTTTGTGAGAATGATGGATAAAACATCAGTGTAAACATTTGGAATAAATACTATGTAATAGACGCAATATTGGCATTGCGGCGTAAACGCATGAATTTTAGGATACAGATTATAAAGATTGTTAAAAATGGATTGCTGCAGTAATTAGATTTTGGAGGAAACTATGCCAAAGAGAACTGACATAAAAAAGGTACTTGTTATTGGCTCAGGACCAATTATAATAGGTCAGGCAGCTGAATTTGACTACTCGGGGACACAAGCATGTCGAGCTTTAAAAGAGGAGGGTGTAGAAGTTGTTCTTGTAAACAGTAACCCTGCTACTATAATGACTGATTTAGACAGTGCAGATAAGGTTTATATTGAGCCTATTACTGTTGAATTTGTTAAGAAAGTTATAAAAAGAGAGAAACCTGATGGAATCCTAGCGTCCCTTGGCGGTCAGACTGGCCTTAACATGGCAGTGGAACTGGCTGAAGATGGTATCCTTGATGAGATGGGCATAGAACTTTTGGGTACATCATTAGAATCAATAAAGAAAGCTGAGGACAGAGAACTTTTTAAGCAAACTATGCAGGATATTGGAGAAAAGGTTCCCCACAGCACAATAGCAACCAACCTGAAGGATGCAGAAAAATTTGCCCGTGAGGTGGGGCTTCCCATAATTGTACGTCCTGCTTACACTCTTGGAGGCTCGGGGGGCGGGATTGCAAACACTTTCGAGGAATTTAAATATATATGTGGCAAGGGTTTAAAATATAGTAGAATACACCAGGTATTGCTGGAGCAGAGCGTTGCAGGATGGAAAGAAATTGAATATGAGGTTGTAAGAGATAGCAATGACAACTGTATTGTAGTTTGCAACATGGAAAATTTTGATCCGGTTGGAGTTCACACCGGGGATAGTATTGTAGTTGCACCGAGTCAAACTTTGTCTGGTAAGGAATATCAGATGCTTAGAAAGGCTTCTATAAAGATTATCAGGGCATTGGATATTAAAGGAGGCTGTAATATTCAGTTTGCACTTAACCCTGACAGTTATGAATATGTATTAATAGAAGTCAATCCTAGAGTTAGCCGATCCAGTGCGCTTGCATCAAAGGCAACTGGGTATCCTATTGCCCGCATAACAGCAAAAATAGGTTTGGGGCTTAATCTGGACGAGATAATGAATCCGATTACACAAAATACTTATGCAATTTTTGAACCATCTTTAGATTATATTGTTACAAAGGTTCCAAGGTGGCCTTTTGACAAGTTTACGACTGCCGATAGAAATATTGGTACACAAATGAAAGCCACGGGAGAGGTTATGGCAATAGGACGAACTTTTGAGGAATCTCTTCTTAAAGCAATAGACTCTCTAGATATTAAGTTTAACTATCAGCTAGGGCTTAGCTTATTTGAAAACAAATCTGCGGAGGAACTGGTTGAAATAATCAAACATCCTGATGAGCAAAGAATATTTGCAATATGTAAAGCATTGCAAAAGGGTGTAGCAGCAAAGATAATTCATGATGTAACAAAAATAGATATGTTTTTTCTAAGCAAGCTTAAAAAAATAGTTGATGTAGCCAATGAAGTTAAAAATGCAGGTATTGCATGGCTGGATTATGAGCTTTATTCAAAAGCAAAACAGGTTGGTTTTGGAGATTCATATATAGCAAACCTTGTCAATGTGCCGTTGGATAGCGTGCTAAAGCTTCGAAAGAATTTTCCGATAAAGCCTGTTTATAAAATGGTTGATACATGTGCAGGTGAATATGAAGCTGTGACTCCTTATTATTACTCAACCTACGAGGAAAAAGATGAGGTAATGCCGGGAAGACAAAAGAAGGTTATTGTTATAGGTTCAGGTCCCATAAGAATAGGGCAGGGAATTGAGTTTGATTATTGCAGTGTTCATTCAGTAAAGACACTTAAAAGTATGGGTATTGAGTCAATTATAATAAACAACAACCCCGAAACAGTAAGCACTGATTTTGATATATCGGATAAGCTTTATTTTGAACCACTTACAAAAGAGTGCGTACTAGATATAGTTGAGAAGGAAAACCCACTGGGAGTTATTGTGCAGTTTGGAGGTCAGACATCAATCAATCTTGCAGGACCACTTACAAAAGAGGGGGTAAATATCCTGGGAACATCAGTCGCTGACACTGACCTTGCAGAAGATAGGGATAAATTTTTAAAATTGCTTGAAAAGCTGCATATACCAATTCCACAGGGGGATACAGCATTTTCTTTAGAAGAAGCTGAAATTATAGCCAACAGAATAGGTTATCCGGTGCTGGTAAGACCATCTTATGTGTTAGGTGGCAGGGCGATGGAAATTGTATATAACAATGACATGCTCAAGGAATATATGAACATGGCGGTTGACATTTCAAAGGAGCACTGTATTTTGATAGATAAATATATTGAGGGAAAGGAGCTTGAGGTTGATGGGCTTTGCGATGGAAACGATGTGTTGATTCCGGGAATAATTGAGCATATTGAAAGAGCAGGTGTACACTCAGGAGACAGTATGGCTGTTTATCCAACGCGCACTGTAAGCCAAAAGGTAAAGGACACCATAGTTGATTACACAGTTAAGCTTGCCAGAGCGTTAAATATAATAGGTGTTTTTAACATTCAGTTTGTAGTGGACAAAAACGAAAATGTTTATGTAATAGAAGTGAACCCACGAGCCAGCCGGACAGTACCTATAATGAGCAAAATTACCGGGATGCCAATAATCAATATAGCTACCCAAATAATAATGGGAAAAACCTTAAGAGAGCTGGGATATAAGCCGGGTCTTGTACCCGAAGGAGAATTTACCTGTGTTAAGGCTCCGGTATTTTCTTTTTCAAAGCTTACTACAGTTGATACATTCTTAGGTCCTGAGATGAAATCAACGGGAGAGGTTATGGGGGTAGACAAAGATTATCATCATGCTATGTATAAGGCAATTACCGCAACAGGCTTAAATCTGCCTGAGGGAGGAATGGTACTTTTATCGGTAGCTCAAAGAGATAAGGATTTCTGTATTAAAGTTGCAAGGAAACTTTTGAGTTTGGGTTATGAACTTATTGCGACTAGGGATTCTTTTGATTACCTCGTTGAGGAAAATATAGAAGTAAGCTTTGTGCCCGATGAAGAGATATTGGAAAAAATTAAAGGCGACAGTGTTGCAATGGTTGTAAACACTCCGGTAAGAGGCGAGGTTCCCGCAAAGCTGGGTTACGACATCCGCAGAACATCAATTGAGTATAATATCACATGCATTACATCTTTAGATACTGCAAATGCTATGTTGGAAATAATGGAATGTCGTATGAATACTAAGGATTTTAGCATTTATTCGCTGGATGAGTACTCTGTTTATGATAATAGGAAGCAAGGGGACGGTTCTCTTACTTCCAAAATGCAGTGAAGATCTCTGGAACAATACTTACGGGAAAACAATGAAATCACCCCTATGACACTGCAAATACATGAGAGGTAACTTCTGACCTGAGATGGGAACATAGAAGATGTAACACGATTAATACCTAAAAAGCATATTAGTTGAACTTTGCATACAACATATAGTATCAGAGTGATTTTTTCTGCAGTATATAGTGTATGTGAAGTTAGTTCAACTTACTTCTTGGGAAATAATCATAACGCAACAAAACAATTAATAATTGGAATTGGAAGTGAAATTAATGAAACATTTAATCAGCATTCATGATTTATCGTTATCAGAAATTAATAAAATCTTTGAGCTTTCAGCAAAGCTTAAGCTTGAGAAAAAACAGGGAATACCTCACCCCATTTTGAAGGGTAAAACCCTTGGTATGATTTTTACCAAATCTTCAACAAGAACACGTGTCTCTTTTGAGACAGGTATGTATCAGCTAGGGGGGAATGCAATATTTCTCAGCTCTGATGATATCCAAATAGGTAGAGGTGAAAGCATAAATGATACGGCAAAAGTGCTTTCAAGATATATTGATGGCATAATGATAAGGACATTTGCGCACAGTGATGTTGAGGAACTTGCTAAGTATGGAAGTATTCCTATAATAAATGGTCTTACTGATTTGCTGCATCCGTGTCAGATTCTTGCAGATCTTTTTACAGTGCTTGAACACAAAGGAACGCTTAAAGGACTTAAGCTTGCATATGTAGGTGATGGAAACAATATTGCAAACTCACTTTTGTATGGTTGTGCAAAGGTAGGTATGGACATTTTCATAGCAACTCCAAAGGGGTATGAGTGTAATGTACAGGTTATAAAAGAGGCTTTGAACGATTCAAAAGAATCAGGTTGCCGGATTAACCTGGCACAAGACCCATGGGAAGCCGTGGAAAATGCCGATGTTGTGTATACCGATACATGGATAAGCATGGGACAGGAAAGTGAAAAGGATAAAAAGGTTAAATTATTTCAGGATTATCAAGTAAACAGTAAATTGTTTTCAGCTGCAAAAAAAGATGCAATATTTTTGCATTGCCTTCCTGCATACAGAGGATTTGAGGTTACAGCTGAAATTATTGATGGTCCCAATACAGTTGTTTTTGATGAAGCGGAAAACAGGCTCCATGTGCAAAAAGCAATTATGGCACTCCTTATGGGGTAGTTGGGAAGTTGGAATGGTTGGTTTGGTTGGGAAGCTGTTTTAAGTTGTGGAAGGTTAGAGGCTTGGAAGGTTGACCTGTGGCTATACTTGACTAGCTAGATACACAGGCAAGTGGAAGTTTAGTTGATGAGGTTTTGGAAGATCTGGGAAGCAGGAAATATGGGAAGATGATTAGTTAGTTGGTTGGAGCTATGCAATTTGTTCAGGAATTGTTCATTTAAGAGGTGATTAAAATCCAGTACTACTCATTTGTTATAAAAAAAGCGGCAGTGGAAGATGCAGAGGCAATAATCGAAATCATCCGCGAAGCGTTTGAAAAATATAAGATTGATGCAGGTATAAACACTGAGATTGATGCACTTAATGAGTCAGTAGAAGATGTTAAATTAGACATACTTAAAAAGCATGTGTTTATCGCTTATGTAGACGAAAAACCGGTAGGCACTATAAGGGTGGAAATATTGCCTGACAATACTGCGCGTATAACCCGTTTCGGAGTGAAAATAAAGTATAGCAATAACGGAGTGGGTAAGTCATTAATTGGAGTAGTTGACCAGCTGCTAAGCAGCAAAGGAGTAAAGAAAGTAGGACTGTATACTGCATCAAAGCATGCAAGCCTTGTGTCCTTCTATTATGCAAGGGGATTCTATGTGGATTATACTGATAAGAGTAAGGGTTATACCAGAGCATTTATGATAAAGGAGTACAGTTAACACTAATTGACCAACACGATATACTCATAGTGCTCTACAGTATTTGTGAAGTATATAATTCTTATAATCCCATTTCCCAAATAAATGCATACTTTTGGGATTGCCATGTTCAATAACCATTTTACATATAGGTACGGTTAATTTTACATTTTGAGCAATAGATTTATTGTTCACATAATTTGTTACATACCCTTCTGGCACTTCAATCCAATCAAATGTCGGAGTAATATGAGGGTCGGTTTTTTCATACACTGCTTTTTGAATCAACAAGGCATCAACAGTAGGAGGTAGCCCTAATATTGCCTTCTTTCTACCTTTAACTCTTATGCATCGTTATTTATATTATTGCATCAATTCTTTATATAATGCAATAGTGAAGACGTGGAATTATAAGGGTTAGTAAAAATCATATCTCCAACCTTTAACTTTTCATTTTTTATTCACATTACTCACTTGGATACTTTTCCTGAATTTTTTCTTTAATCTCCTTAAGCTTTTTAAAATATTTTTTAAACTTAACTCCAAGGTCATAATCATAATGTCCTGCAAGATATCCGAGCAATGAAATAACAGGGATTGCGAGGTTAGCTATTATGTAGCCTAAAGCACCATTGTCTGCAATGGATATGAAAAAATATATAGGACCTAAAAGCCCTTTAATAAGAGCAGGCTTTAATACTTCAAGTACTTCACCAAAGGTAAAAGAAAATAGAACGATTTCAATGATTATAAAAGGAACAAATCCAATTAAGCCAAGGACTATACCCTTCCAGGGATATGGCATCATCGTTTCAGAATATTGAGGTCTTTTTTCCTTAAATGCCAGAGCCTTCATATCAGAATATGTAATTAGGGCCATCAATAGAAATATAAACAGTGAAAAAAGTGGTAGCCACTTAAGAAAGTTTTCTTTCGTGAAACTTAAAAATGGATAAAGAAAAATAATAAATAAAATCAATGATATACAGTAATCATAAAAAACCTTCAAACCGCCTTTTATATGGTTAAGCAATAGTATCCTCTCCTTCAGACTGTGATAATGTATAAAATAAGTTACTTTGTGATTATTTCCCAATAGTTAGTTGAACTAAATTCATATACTATATTATGCTTTGGGCATTAATCACTTTGTGACAAAATCATTTATTCCCCCAAATGTAATCTGAGCTAATCTCTCATACAATATATAACCGTAGGTAGAAACATTGTAAAGATTATATCTTATTATACGAAGTACAACTAATGTACTTTTTGGGTATTAGTCATTACATAAAGTATACAACAATAAAACAACTTTGAAAAGTAAAAAAACTTGCAGGGAGCAATTTACGCCACTAGTTATTTCAGTTCACAGGTAGCTGATGAGGTATAACCATACCTTCAGCAGAAAACCTTGCAATGTCATAGGCTAAGCGTAGGAAGGTAGGTGGTAAGGTTACCTTAAAAATAGGGCATTGACTATAGCTGCTCAGAGCTGTGATAAGGAATCTTTTCTTTAACGATCATTGTACCTATTCCCTTGTTGGTGAATATCTCCAGAAGTATGCAATGTGGAATCCTTCCGTCTATAATGTGGGTTCTGTTCACGCCCTTTTTTAAAGCTTCAATGCAGCCATTTACCTTAGGAATCATACCTCCGTCAATTACCTTGCTGCTGATAAGTTCGTATGCTTCTGTAATTGTAAGGGCAGAATAAACGGTGTTATCATCTTTTGATTTTCTTACTCCTTCTACATCAGTAAGCAGCATAAGTTTTTCTGCTTTTAGAGCTGCAGCTATTTCACCTGCTACTGTGTCAGCATTAATGTTATAGCTTTTTCCGTCTTTACCCACTCCAATAGGTGCAATAACAGGTATATATTCATCTTGTGCTATTAGCTCAATTACTTTTGAATTAATACCTGTAATTTTTCCGACATAACCAAGATTGCTTTCTTTTCCGTCAACGCAAGTTGTATATTGCTCGCATTCTATAAGATTTCCATCAACTCCGCTAAGACCTATAGCTTTACCACCTTTTAAATTGAGCATCGAAACAATTTCTTTGTTTGTTTTTCCTATAAGAACCATTTGGACTATCTCCATAGTTTCGGCATCGGTTACACGCAGACCATTTATAAATTTACTTTGAACGTTTTGCTTAGAAAGTGTTTTGTTTATGTCCGGACCACCACCATGCACAACAACAGGATTCATTCCGATATATTTTAAAAGTGTGATGTCCTCCATAACGGAGTTTTTCAAATCATCATCGATCATTGCATTACCGCCGTATTTTATGACTACTGTTTTACCATAAAGTCTTTGAATATAGGGCAAAGCTTCAATTAATGTTGCTGCCTTCTTTATTATAGCCTGCATTTGTTCAGACACGAGAACGCCCTCCCTTTTTATTTTCCTTAAGTATCTTAATTTCACTAATGACTACTCACTTATATTTTTATGAACTCCACTGTTTTCCAACCTTCTAAATTTCCACCTACCTACCTACCTACCTACCTACCTACCAACTAACTAACTAACTAACTAACTAACTAACTAACAAACTAACCATCTATCTATCTATCTATCTATCTATCTATCTATCTATCTATCTATCTATCTATCTAACGAACTACTTATTTTTCAACTATCTCTGACAAACCAACTGCCCAACTATTATATATACAATCCCGGAGATGTCAGACCTGTATTCTCAGGTAAGCCTGCTAGTATGTTCAAGTCTTGAACGGCTTGCCCTGAGGCGCCTTTTCCAAGATTGTCAATGGCTGATAATATAACAACTCTGTTCAATCTTTTGTCTACAACTATACCAATATCAAGAAAATTCGAACCTGCAACAAATTTTGTTTCAGGCAGTTTTCCCTCATCCATTATTCTGATAAAAAATTCATTTTTGTAATACTCCTTGTACAGGTCTATTATATCAGCAGTTGACTTATGTTCTGCCAGGTTTGCGTAAATTGTGCATAACATTCCTCTTTTCATTGGAGCAAGATGTGGAGTGAAAGAAATAAGGACATCTTCCTTTGCAAGAAAACTTATTTCCTGCTCTATTTCAGATGTATGCCTATGTGTGGAAACACCATATGCTTTAAAGTTTTCAGTACACTCGCTGAACTGATAGGGAAGATCAGTCTTTCTTCCAGCTCCCGAAACTCCTGATATTGCGTCTATTATAATATTCTTTGTATCTATCAGTTTATGGGAAATAAGTGGAGCTAAGCCAAGGATTGAGCATGTTGGGTAGCAGCCTGGATTTGCCACAAGCTTTGCACCTTTTATCTTGCTTCTATAAATCTCAGGTAGCCCATAGACTGCATTTTCAAGCAGCTGAGGCATTACATGTGTTGTCTTATACCATTTTTCATAAACTGCTGCTTTTTTGTATCTGAAAAGTCCGCTGTGGTCAAGGACTGTTTTACCTTTTTGCACAAGCACCGGGATTATTTCCCGAGACACATCATCAGACAATGCAGTTATATAAAAATCAGCATCGGGGCTGTTGTTTGTGTCAAATTTACAACATTCCATATCAAATACACCTCTTAAGTTTGGGTAAACATCCGATATTTTCTGTCCGACAAAACTATGGCTTCCTATAAAAACAATTTCAAATTCAGGATGATTTTGAAGCAATCGCACTATTTCTATTCCAACATATCCTGTTGCACCTAATATAGCAACTTTAAACATAACTATATTCATTCCTTTTCATAAATTAATGTTGTGTAAAAGTCTTACACTCAGCTTTTTTAAAAGTTGGTACCAAGCCTTTTCTATTTTACAGCATATGATTATTCCCCAAAAAGTAAGTTGAACCAACTTCTCGATATTAATCAACGCAAGATTTTATAATTATACATGCAAATGTATAAAAATTCAACTGCTTTTATCGAAATATTTGTGCTTGCTCTTGTATTTGTGTCTATTCAGAGGTAGCTCAAACATATTAAATGAAGAATCATCTCTAATACGGCTAGTTACAGCGAGGCTTAGGAAAACACAATTTAAAATGCCTTAGAGTTTAGTAATGTCCGTGCTGTCTGAACGCAAGTGAGTTCACGGAATTACTTAACGAGAAGGCATTTTAAATTGATTGTTTTCATTGCTGAAGCTGTATTGCAGTATTGGAGATGATTCTTCATGAAAGAAAAGCTAACTCTGAATAGACACGAAATATGTTTGGGATGTGAAATTAAAAGTTTCCCAAATCGTTTTAATTGTTAAAATAGTGTGCTATAATTAAAGTCTAAGCCTTACATAACATAATTCTTTTTGAAACTTAAATGTAATGTTTGGTACAATGGGAATTATCAGTGAACTTTCTAAATGCGTTTATGCAAAGTTACTAAATAGATTTTTTTAATTTTGTATAAAAGTATACTAGTCCGTTCACGATCTCAAATGATATAGTTTATATAGAGGTTATGCGTATAGAATATTTTAGGAGGGGAAAAAATGGCAAGTGTTAAATTAAAGAATATTTACAAAAAGTATGCCGGTGGGGTTACAGCTGTAAGTGATTTTAATCTTGATATTGAAGATAAGGAGTTTATTGTTCTTGTTGGTCCTTCTGGTTGCGGTAAGACTACTACACTAAGAATGATTGCAGGTCTTGAAGAGATTACTGAAGGTGAAATTTATATTGGTGATAAGTTTGTAAATGATGTCGCACCGAAGGATAGAGATATTGCGATGGTTTTCCAGAGTTATGCGTTGTATCCTCATATGACAGTATTTGACAACATGGCTTTTGGATTAAAACTTAGAAAGACCCCGAAAGATCAGATTAAGAAAAGAGTACATGAAGCGGCAAGGGTTTTGGAAATAGAACATTTACTTGACAGAAAGCCAAAGGCATTGTCTGGTGGACAAAGACAGAGGGTTGCCTTAGGACGTGCTATAGTTCGTGAACCAAAGGTTTTCTTAATGGACGAACCGCTTTCAAACCTTGATGCTAAGCTAAGGGTTCAGATGAGAACGGAGATCAGCAAGTTGCATCAGAAACTGCAGACAACAATAATATATGTTACTCATGACCAGACAGAGGCTCTGACCATGGCTAGCAGAATAGTTGTTATGAAAGATGGTTTCATTCAACAGGTTGATTCACCACAATCACTTTATGAAAGACCTGACAACCTATTTGTTGCAGGATTTATCGGAAGTCCACAGATGAACTTTATTAATGTAGCAGCAGAAAAACGTGGGAACGATGTTTATTTGAATTTTGGAGCAAATTCTATTAAGTTGACTGAAGGAAAAGCAAAAAAACTTGACAGTTCCGAATATATAGGCAAAGAAATGATTATGGGTGTTAGACCCGAAGCAATTCATGACGAAGCAGCTTATATTGAGTCAATGCCTGAGTGTGTTGTTGATTCTGAAGTAGAGGTTATCGAAATGCTTGGTTCCGAAACATTGTTGTATATGAGTATTGACGGAGCAACTACCAATATAATTGCTAAAGTTAATCCAAGAACAAAAGCAAGGTCTGGAGACAAGATCAAGGTTACTATTGACTCAAACAAAATTCATTTATTTGATAAGGATACAGAAAGAACAATAATGAATTAATAGTTTTAGCAAAAAAAGAAAGGTTCAGGCACGTGTCTATAGGGATATTTTATGAACCGTGGGTAATTTGGCGGGGCAGACAGCAGATTAAGCTGTCTGCCTTTGCTGTTGTTTGGTTAATTTTCCGGCTGGTATCCTTGGCATAGAAATCATTAAACAGGTTCACAAACGGAGTAAAGTCATTGTCACCGTAGAGGCTACCTACTACGATTACCTTGTAGAAGGCTTTAAAAAGCCGTTTAATGCCCATAGGGGCACAAAACCGATTGTCATTATTGATGAACCACATAGGTTCTCAAGAGAACAGAAAGCTTATAAAGCTATTGTGGAAGAATTGCAGCCTCAGATGATAATTCGATTTGGTGCAACTTTCCCAGAAGTCTCAGTGGGGCGTGGTCGCAATAAGGTCACCTACAAAGACTTGAACAATCTGGTATACGAATTGAATGCCTGTGACTCTTTTAATCAGAATCTAATAAAGGGTGTGGCAAAAGAACATTTCGAGACACTGTCACAAAAAGAATTTATTAAACGAATAAATAATCAAACAAGTATTCCGATTAAGGTCATACATGATGCTATGTGCAAGTTGGCTGAAGAAAAAACAGTCCTTCCAGAACATATTAATGAGTATTCATCTACCAATATTATTAGAGGTTTTACAGATTGGCGAATTCAAGAAACACAGACAAGATTTCGTTATGCTCACTCGACACAGCCTGTTACTGAAACTACACTAACTTATGAAGATGGCTCTCCACGAGAAATGATAAGGCAGGGAACTGTCGGCACGATGTTTGTTGAAGGCACTCCTTCAGAGAAATACCTATATGATAAGATTGCTTTTGATTCTCCATTGGAGAAAGATAACATCATGAACCATGGGCATGCCTGTAATATGATTGAATTTGTGCAGGCAGTATCTGCACAAATAATTTGAAAGACAACCTCTTTTTCTGCCGCTTATATTTTACACACAACCAATTGATCATTTGTCACTTTGTGGGGTATAATAGTTGTAGGGTGATAAAAATGAATCTTCTTATTCGTACTGTTCAGAAGGAAAAGGAACGAATAGACTATATGCTCAGCAAATATCTGCAGCAGCTAAAGGAACTGCCTAAAGGTTCAATAACGGTAAAGAGTGTCGGAACAAACACTTATTATTACTTAAAATACCGTGATGGCAAAAAGGTATTTACTGATTACCTTGGAAAAGACAGTGAACGGGTACAGAATGTTTGTGCTGAACTTAAAAAACGATGTCATATTGAAGCGATGATTAAGCATTTGCGAACGGAGCGGATGTTGGCAATCAAGATATTGGAGGGGTAATTTTGATTTTATATCACGGAAGCAATATGGCTGTGAAACAACCAAAACTGATAGTACAAAACCGTTTTCTTGATTTTGGAACGGGATTTTACACCACCGAAAACAAGGAGCAGGCAATCAGTTTTGCAAACAAGGTTTACCGTCGCAGGGAAGAAGGCAGCCCCATAGTAAGCATCTATGAGGTGAATGAATCCGCCGCCTTTTCATCTTGCAAGCTGCTCCGGTTTGCAGCGCCGGATGAAACATGGCTAGACTTTGTCTACACGCATAGAACAGGAACATATTCCGGTAAGCCTTATGAACTGATATACGGTCCTGTTGCGGATGATGACGTGTACGAAACCTTCATGCTGTATTCAACTGGCACGTTGACAAAGGAAGAAACTCTGAAAAGGCTGAAAATAAAGAGACTGTTTAATCAGATGGTTTTCAGCAGTGAACGGGCGATTTCCTTTTTAAAATTCACACAAATTTTGCAGGAGGATTGAATGATGGAAAAGCAAAGATTTTCGTCCATGCTGTTCTTGATTGTACCGCAGATTATCCAGCTTATAATAGAAAAGAGCAAATTAGGTGAAGAAAAAGCAACCGAAATGTTGTACGCATCGGAACTATACGCCAAGCTTGAGGACGAGAAAACAAAGTTGTGGCATTTGAGCGCAAACGCTTTATATGAGATGTTTAAAGAAGAACAAAAAACAGGGTCTATTACCTATCCGGAGGAGGCTTAATATGAGCACAGAGGGAAAATTTTTAGTTTTTTGTATTGAGATGTACAAGGCGGCCAAAAACTTGACCGGAAGAGAGGCGATAAGTCTTTTCAAGCGATACGGCGTTTCCGATTATGTGCTTTCCTGCTATGAGGCATTGCACACTACCGGGACAAATTACATCGTTGAGGATATTGATTTATTTTTGGAAGCCCGTCAGCATGGTTGAGAAGTTATTATTATTGATACCCCCAGATCCTACGCTTTTAAAAGCCTGTGTTGGGGCATAGGAGATCTTGTTTATAAAACAACTGTGGCTGGCACAAAATAAAGCTTGAAGATAATGAGTTTTTTCTATACAATAAAAAAGTGAGAGCATTGTGGTTATGGTATACTAATATTATGATTATCCAGCTTTTTTATGAAGGAAAATAATTTTGCGGAGGGGTTTACTTGGCTTTAAACAAATTTCAACAATTAGTTGATCAAGTAAAAGACATTACAGGTCTTGATAATGGCATTATGGAGATTACAGGCAGCATAATTGCCAGTACTATACTTGCCGAAGTTGATAATATCAGCCCCTTTATGCAACAGATTATTGAATCTAGAAATAGGGTTCGAGTTTTTAATGGGAGGGTTTACCAGAAGGTTTATGTTAAAAACAAATTTCAATTCGTAGCATTTATTGAGGATAAAGGGGATGAGAGCCTTAAGTATCTTTCGTTATTATCTCTTAACATATCAAATCTTAAAGAATTTTATGAAGACAAATATAATAAGAGCAGTTTTATGAAAGATATTGTTTTAGGAAATATCTCACCGGGTGAGATCCTGCAAAAATCTAAGGCTTTGCATATGGAACAATATGTCAACAGAGTTGTATACCTTATTAAAACTAATAAATCAAAAGAAATTTTTACTTATGAAATATTACAGAGCTTGTTTCCTAATAAATCCAAGGACTTTGTGATGGTGTTGGATGAAGAGACTACTGTATTAATAAGGGAAGTTAAATCAGAGAAAGACCGCAAAAGTATAGTTAAGCTCGGGCAGGTAATGATTGATACTTTAAATACTGAATTGATGGTACAGGCCTATGTAGGAGTTGGTTCGGTAGTAGAAAGTATTATGGATCTTGAATATTCATATCAGAGTGCCAATATAGCTCTTACAATTGGCAGAATATTTGAGAGTGATAAACACTATTATGATTACAACAACCTTGGTATAGGAAGGTTAATTTATGAGGTTCCAAAACATTTGTGTAAGGTTTTCTTAGATGAAGTTTTTAAAGAAAATGACTTTGAGGGATTTGATTCTGAAACCAACCTTACTATTCAAAAATTTTTTGAAAATAGTTTAAATATAAGTGAGACATCAAGGCAGTTGTATATACACAGGAATACACTCGTTTACAGATTGGACAAGATACAGAAAATGACTGGACTTGATCTTAGAAGGTTTGATGATGCGATAATTTTAAAAATAAGTATGCTTGTAAGAATGTTTCTTGAAAGAAGCGAAAATAATCATGGGAACTAGAATTATCCTCAGCAAGGAAGTGTGCAATTGGTAGAGTTTAAAGGTGTGACTAAAAAATATGCCAATGGTACCATAGCATTAAGAGATATTAATCTTACTGTTAATGAAGGTGGATTCGTTTTTGTTGTTGGACCTAGCGGATCAGGTAAGTCTACACTAATCAAACTGATGCTTAGAGAAGAGGTAGCAAGTGAAGGTACTACTTTTGTTGATGGTAATGATCTTTTAGCAATGGAAAAAGATGAGATACCATATTTTAGACGCAAACTTGGTGTAGTATTTCAGGATTTTCGTCTTCTTCCCAAGAAAACTGTTTATGAAAATGTTGCCTTTGCCTTAGAAATCACTGAATCACTACCTAAAGAGGTTCGTCGAAAGGTTCCGATGGCTTTGGGACTGGTTGGATTAAGCAGAAAAGCAAATTCTTATCCTAATCAATTGTCAGGAGGGGAACAGCAGAGGGTGTCCCTTGCAAGGGCAATTGTAAATGACCCTGTTTTACTTTTAGCTGATGAACCTACCGGAAACCTTGATCCTGAAACATCATGGGAAATTATTAAGCTGCTTGAGTCAATCAACTTAAAAGGTACTACAGTCATAGTCGCAACTCATGATAATTCGGTAGTAGATCGAATGCAAAAAAGAGTAATAGAAATTGGCAGCGGCAGAATTATCAGAGATCAGCAGAAAGGATTTTACAATAATGACTCTTCGAACAGCTAAGTATATGATAAAAGAGGGAGTTATTAATTTACATAAAAACAAACTGATGAGCATTGCTTCAATCAGTATTGTTACGGCTTCACTTTTGGTGTTCGGTATATTCTTAATGATCTCCCTCAATATTTCCAGCAATATGAGAATGTTTGGAGAGCAGCCTGAGATTGTGGTATTTTGTCAAGCGGAGTTGAATGAGGAGCAGGCTGAGGCAATTGAAACTGAAATAAAAAGTAATGATGTGATATCTTCGGTAATAATGGTGACAAAGGCTGAATATTTTGAAAGTGTAAAAGAGATGTTTGCTGAAAATGAGGGACTCATTAGTGACCTTGACGAATCCTTTTTACCGGTTAAGTTTAATTTGATGCTTAAGGATTTTGACCAATGTGAAGATGTGACTAATGCGCTTGAAGAAATTGATGGCGTGTGGGATGTGCAGTATCCAAGAAAAGTTGTGGATTTTGTTCAAAGTATTACATATTGGCTACGCTTTATTAGTATATTATTAATAATAGTGTTAATGGTTATAGCCATATTTATTATGGAAAACACAATTAAACTTACTATGAATGCAAGAAAAGAAGAAATAGATATAATGAAGTATATTGGTGCGACTGACTGGTTTATCCGATGGCCCTTTATTGTTGAAGGAATAATAATAGGCTTTATCAGTGCGGTTATTGCATTTTTGCTGGTTGCTTATGGATATAGTACAATTGAACACAGATTTAATGAAGACATAATACATATAGGTGTGGAGTTTGTAAGGTTGACAAAAATTGATGATATAAGCTTTCTACTTGTGCTATTGTTTTTGATGATGGGGACTTTGGTAGGGTCTTTAGGAAGCTATTTGTCAATACGAAAGTACCTTGAAGCTTAATTTTTTATTGCATAGGAAGTATACTTTCCTATGCGGCGGGGGATATCCCTTTGCTGGTTTAAGGAGTGTTGCTTAAGATGCACAGCGTCGGTCGAAGGGAACCATAAGGTTCACTAGCAAAAAAAAGTTCCTATTTAAATACTATTGTGATATAGTATATTTTAACAATATGATTTGGCAATTACGAATAGATATCTTTATGGTAATAAGATTTAAAAACACTGAGAAAGGTTTTTTACATGGTGATAATATTATGAGATGTCTTGGAAAAAAAAGAATTATACTTATAATTATTGCTATTATAATGTCAATCTCATTTTCTCCTTCCTTTGCTAACGAGCTTACAGATGTCATCGGCAGCAAAAAGTCCACTGAGGATAAAATTGAAGATGTAATAAAGCAGAAGAATTCACAAAAGAGCCAGTTGGATAAGGCTAAGGAAGAAAAAAAATATGTTCAGAGTATTGAAGAAGATACTGAAACAGCTTACAATGACAAAATTTTAGAATTGACAAAGTTTGATGAAGAAATCAGAAAGTATGAAGATTCAATTGCTGATACGAAAAAGAGGTATGATGAGAAGCTTGAACATCTAAAAGAAAGACTCAGAATCATGTGCAAGAACACCAGAACGTCTTATTTGCAGCTTTTGATTGAGTCTGAAAGCATAGTAGATTTCCTTGAGAGGATGCAGGTAATCAAAATGGTGGTAAAAAAGGACAATGAGCTTTTGGATGAGATGATTACCATTCAGAAAGACTATGAATACAAGCAGAATATCATAAAGGATGATCGGCTTATTGTACAAAATGAAGCTAGTGATATTTTACGGTCGCTTGAACAGGTGAAAGTATCAAGAGCGGAAATTGACAGAAGAATAGAAGAAATCAATAGCAAGCTTAACCAATTGGAATGGCAGTTAGATGAGCTTAATGAAAAAGCAAAGGAATTCGAAGGTATAATAAATCGCCTTATAAAAACAAAAGGATTATATGTAGGAGGAAATATGACATGGCCGCTTCCCTCATGCCGCAGTGTTTCATCATATTATGGAAACCGTCTACATCCAATATATAAGGTGTATAAAATGCATACAGGTATTGATATAGGTGGCGACTGGGGAAAAAGTATAGTAGCGGCAAATTCAGGTACTGTTATATTATCCGGTTGGCAATCCGGTTATGGTAATACCGTCATAATCAACCATGGCGGCGGGATTACTACTCTATACGCTCATAGTGACAAGCTTTTGGTTAAAACAGGTGAGTATGTGGAGAAAGGTCAAACAATTGCGAAGGTAGGGAGTACTGGCTTGTCCACCGGACCACACCTTCATTTTGAAGTAAGGAAAAATGGACAGACGGTAAATCCTTTAAATTACGTAAGCCCTTAAAATTGGGTTCAGTTTTGTTTGTTTTAGCTAAAAAGTTGAAAAGGACTATGTTTAAATAGTGATAAATAAAAATAAATAAACCCGGGGATTCTCCGGGTTTATTTATTAAGGCGTAAGCATATGATATTATATACCTCCGGTGGATTAAATGCGCTTGCGATTTTTTTGCTAAAGCGTAAAACTTTTATGTGCAGCTATATCATGTAATTTCTCCTAAGTTCATGATATTACATGCCAGCGACAGAATTTATGGGTGAGTTCAATATTATGTCATGCGATTTTTCTGAAATTCATGATATAATTACAAAGAAGGGGTGTTAAACTTGAAGAAAAATCGTAGACTTATTTTAGGAATCATAATTCTAGTAACTGTTACTTCAGTCATTTCATTTGCTGTTTCCGCATTTGTGCTTTGGAATTTTGGGGACTTTTCACCTAACAATGCTATTTATTTTGATCCGGATGAGGTTAATCCGAAGAATATAGAGAAGTTTAAAAAGGTTAAAGGTATACTTAAAAACTCGTTTTATGAATCGGTGGAAGAAGATGTTCTTCTAGAAGGTGCTATAGCTGGAATGGCAAGTTCGCTCCAAGATCCATACACAGTGTATTTGACAAAGGAACAGATGGACTATTACTTGGAAAAGTCAAGAGGTAGTTTTTATGGCATAGGTGTTCTGGTTACCATGGATAAGGATGGGCTTTTAACGGTAATTGAAACCTATGAAGATACACCTGCTAAGCGAGCTGGAATAATGCATGGTGATAAGGTTACTAAGGTAGATGGTGAAGATGTTACGCAGATCAGAGATATAAATGTCATAGTCAGCATGATAAAAGGTGAAATCGGTACTACTGTAAAGTTGACTATCTACCGTATGTCTGAAAACCGGTTTGTTGATTTTGAAATAAAAAGGGATAAAATAAAAGTTGTTAATATAGAAAGCAAAATTCTTGAGGAAGACATTGGCTATATAAGAATTATAGAATTTGACGGTGAAATAGCAGCTTATTTTAACGAGCATTTGGATAAACTCATCGAAAAAGGCATAAGAGGTCTGATTATTGATGTAAGGAACAATCCCGGAGGATCTTATGACCAAGTTCTTGAGGTTGCAGATAGATTGCTTCCTGAAGGTGTGATAGTATCGGTCAAGGACAGATATGGGGAAGAGATATTTGAAAAGTCTGATAAAAAGGAGTTGGATATGCCAATAGTTGCCATCATTAACAATAACAGTGCGAGCGCTTCTGAAATTCTTGCAGGTTCTTTAAAGGATTATAATAAGGGAACTTTAGTAGGAACCAGAACCTTTGGAAAAGGATTGGTTCAAAGCCTGATGGAGTTGGACGATGGCTCGGGCATAAAGGTGACGATAGCAAGATATTTTACTCCTTCAGGGGTGTGCATACATGGCTTGGGGATAGATCCACATGTTGAAGTAACACTTGATGAAAAATACGTAAATGTTCCGATTACACAAATTCCTAAAGAAGATGATGCACAGCTTGCAGAAGCATTAAGAATAATTAAGGAAAAGAACAAATAGCGTTATTGTTCACTTATCTGATATACAGCTGTGTGAACAGCAGTACAGCGAAAAATTCATTACTATAATGCATTTAATGCACCTAATAGGAATTCAGACAATGCTTCAGGTCTGAATTCCTATCAGGATAAAGAGTTTTTTGCTGTAGTGATATTATGAAAATAACTTAAGAAGGTCTAAAATGCATGGTAAAATAAATTTTATATTATAATACCTCCTGGAATTGGATAAGCTTATATTATGATTATGACCCAGAAAGTCACAGAGCGACTTTCTGCCGCAAGCTATGCAGGCATAGCTTGCAGAAAAAAAATGCAGGTGATTTTTGGGGGTATAATCAGATTATTACAACAAGAGGAGGGTTATTTTTGTCGGATGCTAATGAAAAGCTAAAATACGAAATTGCCGCTGAACTTGGGCTTGCTGAGAAAGTAAAAAAACATGGGTGGAAAAGCCTTAATGCAAAGGAAACAGGTAGAATCGGCGGATTGATGACAAAAAGAAAAAAACTTATGAATGATGCAAAAAGCCAGCAACCATGAGTTGTTGGCTTTTTCATTGTGGTGCTCCAAAAAAGCGGCATAGCCACCTTTTTATAATACACATCTTATTGCTCTGTCTTATTTGAAGAGGTATAATAGAACTTGTTGCAATATTTATCTGCAATTTAGCTACAAGAAGATTTTACAAGAATTATTTTTTTATACTTGTTTAAACTTAAAAAAGTATTCTAATCGAGGTTTGAAAAGAGATTGAATTATGTATGAAAATTTCGCTTATATTTACGACAAATTAATCAATGATGTAAACTATATGGCTTGGTCAGATTATATCGAGAGGATTTTTCTATGGCTAGACACTAAACCCAAACTAATTCTAGACTTAGGTTGTGGTACTGGTAGCTTTTGTATTGAAATGTCAAAAAGGGGATACCAGATGATAGGAGTTGATTTGTCTGCGGACATGCTCGCTTGTGCCAGAAATAAGTCATTATTGAGCAATGTCGATGTGCTTTTTTTGAACCAGGATATTGTTGATTTTGAATTGTATGGTACCGTTGATGCAATTGTTTGCTTGTTGGACAGTATTAATTACATAACCAATAAGCATGACTTAAAGAAACTATTTAAGCTGGTCCAAAATTACCTAAATCCTGGTGGGATTTTTATTTTTGACATAAATTCGCAATACAAATTTGAAAGGATATTAGGTGATAATGTCTTCTATGAGATTGACGATGAAGTATCATATATATGGAGGAATAGTTACAATAAAAGGAATAAGATTTGCGAATTTGATCTGACATTCTTTGTAAAGGAAGAGGAGCTCTATAGAAAATTTGATGAGATTCACTATGAACGATGTTATTCAAGTGATGAATTGGAGAAAATAATAGTTAATGTAGGGCTTGATGTGGTTGGCATATTTGATGATTTAAAGATGGAAAAGCCTAAAAAAAGCAGTAAACGAATTTTTTTTGTGTGTAAAAAACCCTGCTCACAACATTATTAGCATTAAAACATGTACTAAGGAGACTATATTAAATGGGTTATTTTGACGATGTATATGAGGTGGTCAAGAAGATTCCAGAAGGGAAAGTGGCAACATATGGTCAAATTGCTAGGATTACAGGGCGACCGCGAAGTGCTAGAGTTGTAGGATGGGCACTCCATGTTAACCCTTATCCAGGAACAATTCCCTGTCACAGAGTGGTTAACCGGAAAGGCGAATTAAGTGGTAGTTTCGCATTTGGTGGCATGGAATCTCAAAGATATTTACTAGAGAAGGAAAGAATAAAATTTAGTAAAGAAGGTAAAATAGATTTGAAAAAATATTTATGGTGTCCCAAAGCTGAGGAATAATTTTCTTTTGGATACGGAAAATAAGGCTTTTTAAAATTTAGCACTGCTTAAATTACTTATAAGTGCGTTGACATAAAATTTTGTATGTGATAAACTAACGGTAATTGGCTGTGGCAAATAAAAGGCTGGTCAAGTATTTTTTTAAGTTTTAGGAGGATTTTGTAATGGAAAAAGGAAGAGTAAAATGGTTTAATTCTGAAAAGGGATTCGGATTTATCGAAAGAGATGGCGGAAGTGATGTATTCGTTCATTTTTCAGCAATAAACATGGAAGGCTACAAATCGTTGGATGAAGGACTTGAGGTAGAATTTGAAGTTGTTGAAGGAGAAAAAGGACCTCAAGCTGTTAATGTTTCAAAAGCTTAATTTTTTGAATTCGAAATAAACTTCGTCTATTACCCCGGTAATTAATATCTATTACCGGGGTTTATTAATAAAACGTGGTCTAGTATAACGAAGCATATTTGAGATTTAGTCAGAAGTTAGCGTTATAAAATTATCAAAATGAAATTTTTGTTGTTGACTTTGCGGTGTTATTTCTGTATACTAATAAATGTTCTTGAAAAGTGTAATTATTCGGGCGCTTAGCTCAGCTGGGAGAGCACCTGCCTTACAAGCAGGGGGTCATAGGTTCGATCCCTATAGCGCCCACCAAGGAAGTCTTTTAGACTATCTTGGATGGAACTTAATAATTCATACAAATAGATTGGTGAAATTCACAAAAGACTTTGTTGATTTCAAAAGTCATATTTTAAGAATTAAGATGTTCCAAATAGAACAAACATAAAATGGCCCGGTAGTTCAGTTGGTTTAGAATGCCAGCCTGTCACGCTGGAGGTCGAGGGTTCGAGCCCCTTCCGGGTCGCCATTTATACCTTATTCAGATGTCGGAGTTCAGAAAAATCCGGTATTCTCAAGCCCAGATAGCTCAGTAGGTAGAGCAGTGGACTGAAAATCCACGTGTGGCTGGTTCGATTCCGGCTCTGGGCACCAAGACGCGGGTTTAACTCAGCGGTAGAGTGTCACCTTGCCAAGGTGAAAGTCGCGAGTTCAAATCTCGTAACCCGCTCCAAACCAAAGACTGTTGACTGTTGTTAACAGTCATTTTGGCGCTATAGCCAAGTGGTAAGGCAGAGGTCTGCAAAACCTCTATTCCCCAGTTCAAATCTGGGTGGCGCCTCCAAAAAGACAGGGGACAGGGGACGGAGATGTGTCGCAAGACATATCTCCGTCCCCTGTCTTATTTCGCTAAGACAGGGGACGGAGGTGTGTCTTGACTGTAATAGCAGGATATGGTAATATGTCTTAGGAGGTGTAAACGATGGCAAGACAGGCTAGGCAGCTTAGTTCAACAGGAGTATATCACATAATGCTAAGGGGCATAAATCAACAAAGCATACTGGAAGAAGAGAAGGACAATATAAAATTTATTGAAATATTAAAGGATTGCATGATAATAAGCGGATATAAGCTGTATGCATATTGTCTTATGGGAAACCATGTGCATCTTCTAATGAAGGTAGAAGAAGAACCATTAGCGCAGATTTTTAAAAGGATCTGCGGACGGTATGTCTATTGGTATAATGCAAAATACCAGAGGGTAGGGCATTTGTTGCAAGGTAGGTTTAAAAGCGAACCGGTTGAGGATGAAGGCTCTCTTTTGAGAGTACTACGATATATCCACCAAAATCCGGTGAAAGCCGGGTTGGTAAAAAACGCAAAAGACTATCCATTTAGTAGCTATCATTGTTATATGAAGCCAAGAGACAATCAACTTGTTGATACTGATTTTGTGCTCAATATGATGAATTCTAAGCATTTTGAGGAATACCACAACGAATATACAGAAGACAATTTATTACATACTATTGAGCGGAGATTTACACTAACAGATGAACAAGCAAAAGGGATTATAAGAATAGTTTCAAAATGTAGTACTGCACCAGAGTTTCAGCAGTTAGAAGCCAAAGTGAGAAACAGTTATATTAGAAGATTTCGGCAAGAGGGTCTTTCAATAAGGCAAATAAACAGATTGACAGGGGTAAGTAAGGGGATTATAGAGAGGTGTTAGCTATAAGACACATCTCCGTCCCCTGTCTTAGGAAAGGGAGTTTTATATGCAGGAACCGCTGCTACGATTGAAGAACATAAATAAATACTATGGTAACTCGCATATTTTAAAGGGTATATCACTTGATATAAAAGATGGCGAATTTTTAACTCTTTTGGGTCCTTCGGGTTGTGGGAAAACAACTATTTTAAGATGCATTGCTGGACTTGAAGGTATTGATTCGGGGGATATTTTACTAAAAGGTACTTCCATTAAGGATTTGGCAGCTAACAAGAGAAATGTTAATACAGTTTTTCAAAACTATGCTTTATTTCCTCATTTAAATGTCTATGACAATGTTGCATATGGACCTAGAGTTAAAAAATCTTTGAATGAGAAGGAATTAAAAGCAAGAGTTGCCGATGCTTTGGAATTAGTACAGATGATAGGTTATGAAGATAGAATGGCTCATCAATTATCTGGCGGTCAAAGACAGAGGATTGCTATAGCCAGGGCTTTAATTAATGAACCGGATATTTTGCTTTTAGATGAGCCTTTAGGAGCTTTAGACTTAAAGCTTCGAAAATATATGCAAACGGAGCTTGCTCATTTACAGAAACAGGCTAAAACTACTTTTGTTTATGTTACTCATGACCAAGAGGAAGCGCTTAATATGTCTGATCGAATAGTAATTATAAATAAAGGTGAAATTCAGCAGCTGGGGAATCCTAGTGAGATATATAATAATCCTAAAAACCTCTTTGTAGCAGATTTTATAGGGGATAGGAATATAAAAAAGGTTCAGATTTTAGAAAGAAATAATGAATATTACAAGATAAAATTAGGAAGTAATATAATGGATGTTAAGTGCCCTAATTGTGTTGCAGGCGTTAACGACACCACAGAAACTGCAATCTTAGCTATTCATATGGATAAGATGAGAATATCTTGTTTAAAGATACCTAATACCCTAATGGGTGAGGTTGTGTCTGTCCATTACGCAGGTTCACAAATTAAAACTGAGATAAATATAGATGGCGAGATTATTACTGTTATACAGTATCAGAATAACAACTGTGACTACGATGTAGAAGATAAGGTTTATGTATCTTGGGAAGAGTCAGGAGCGATCTTACTTCCTATGGAAGATTATGCGGAGGACAGTAATGTTCAAAAAAATTAAACAAGATTTGCCTGCGATACCTATTCTAGCTTGGATAGGATTATTAGTTGGCATACCGCTTATATATGTTGTGGTATTAAGCTTTTTGTCAAGAGATAGTTTAGGCAATATAGTATTTGAATTTAATTTGGAAAATTATAAAAGGATATTTGACCCTGTATACTTAAAAGTTTTTTATAATTCGTTTTTATTAGCAACACTAACAGGGTTAATCACACTATTTGTTGGTTATCCCGTTGCATACTTTACGGCTAGCTTAGAATCCAAAAAACGCGCTTTATCAATCGTATTGATTATACTTCCGTTTTGGATATCAAGCTTGCTTAGAACTTACGGCTGGATCATACTTTTAGGGAATACTGGGCTGATAAACAATGTGCTTATTAAGCTTAATATAACTAACAGACCATTGCCTATGATGTATAAGTTTGGTACTGTCCTTGTTGGTACCTCATATATGTTAATTCCCTTTATGATAATTGCTATATTTAATTCTGTTGATAAGCTTGAACGATCCTTGCTTGAAGCTTCGTATGATTTAGGTGCGGGTAAATGGAAAACATTTTTTAATATAACGCTCCCTCTTACTATGCCAGGGATTGCTGGTGGGTTTACTTTAGTTTTTATTCCCTCACTAGGTCTGTTTTTTATATCTGATCTTTTGGGTGGAGGGCAGAACATATTTTTAGGAAACTTAATAAATTCACAGGTGACAAGAGGTAGAAATAAACCTCTTGCCGCAGCATTCTCTGTAGGAATGATTGTATTGGTTTTGATTGTTTTATTTATTTATAGCCGTATTACCAAGAATAAGAAGGAGGGGTTGTTCCTGTGAGTGCAAAGCCAAAAAGGTTTCGTACCTTCTATCTATCCTTATTTTTTGTAATACTTTATGTCCCGGTTCTTAGTGTTATTTTATATTCCTTTAATCAAAGTTCCTCTACAGCTCAATGGACAGGTTTTACATTGGATTGGTATAAAGAGCTGCTTAACGATAGAGTTATTGTGGAAGCATTTAAAATTAGTATACTTGTAGCTATCTTAACCTCCATTTTGTCTGCTATCCTAGGGACAGCTGCAGCTATTGCTACATTGTATGTTACTAAGAGGATGGAAAAGAATATAAATGGAGTCATGATTTTACCATTACTTATCCCAGAGGTAGCGCTAGGAGTTTCTTTGCTTTTGTTTTTCTCTGCATTAAAGCTGCCTTTTGGGTATTTAACACTGGTACTTTCACACTCGCTTTTTTGTGTACCGTATGTATATATTATGGTTCAGCTTAGACTTAAAGAAATCAATAAATCCATTATAGAGGCTGCAAAAGATTTAGGTGCTACTAAAGGGCAAATTATTAAAACAATCATATTACCATTAGTTTTGCCATCAATTTTGACAGCATCTTTATTAGCAATGGCGATCTCTTTAGATGATGTTGTAATTTCAACTTATATGTCTGGGGCAACATCTACAACATTGCCGGTTCATGTTTTCTCTATGATGCGTGTAGGGGTTACACCCAAAATTAACGCCCTGTGTACTTTAATTTTAGTAGGTACGTTTTTCATAGTTGGCGTAAGTCAACTTATTAATAAAAAGAGTAATCAAAAGGAGGCAATTTAGTTGTTGAACACAAGAATTAAAAGAGTTTTAGTATTAACGATAGCCACAATTTTCACACTTGCTTTAGTTGGCTGTAATGTGGGTAGTGGCAGTAAGCAAATTAATCTTATGACATGGGGAGGAGACTTTATTCCTCGTGAAGTAATCAATCAGTTTGAAAAGGAAACCGGTATAAAAGTTAATTACAAAGAAGTAACATCTAATGAAGATATGCAGTCTTTATTAGAAGCCAGTCCGAACCAATATGATTTAGCAGTAACAACAGATTACATGGTAGATATATTGAGACAAAATGGGTACCTTGAAATATTAAATAAAGAAAAGCTATCAAATTTCTCAAACATAAACCCTGTATATCAAGGCAACTATTATGATGAGAATGATGAGTATTCAATACCTTATGCAGTATCAATTTCATTTTTGCTTGTCAATCCTGAAGCTGTTAAGAAATTAGGAGCAGATCCGATTACAGGCTATAAGGGCTTATGGCAAGAAGAATTAAAGAACAAAGTAGTTTTAATAGATTGGTCTGTTGAAATTATGGGACTAGTCCTAAAGTCTTTAGGTCACGAGTATAATGAGACAGATCCGGTAAAAGTAGCGCAAGCTAAAGAAAAATTGTTTGAGCTAAGAGATAAAATAGTAAGATTTGAAACTAATACTCCTGAAGACTCTTTGATAAATGGTGAAGCAGTTGCAGGATTTATGTATTCAAATCAAGCAGTTAAAGGTAAGGTGGCTGATGAGAAGCTTGAGCCGGTATTTCCAGAAGAAGGCATGCCTATCTATCTGGATTGCTTTGTAATGTCTAAACAAGCACCTAACAAAGACAATGCCTATAAATTCTTGAACTTTTTGTTAGAGCCCGAAGTTAGTGCAAAAATCTCTGATATTACAAACTTCGCCAGCGCAAATAAAGCAGCTGAAGAGTATTTACCAGAGGATTTTAAGAACAATCCAATGTTAAATATACCAGATGAGGTAATTGAAAATACTAGCTTTTATATTGATGTAGCAGAAGTATTAGAAGAATATGAGCACATTTATTCAGAGTTTAAAATGAAATAATGAAGCTATAACCGACGGTCACCATATAATTCAAGAATTAACGCTGTGGTACTTTTTAAGAGGCAGCAAAGATCCGTGACTTTATCGCGACTAAGATATAAGAATCAGCCTCTTGATAGCAATGTTAACACAAGAAAATATGACTTTCGAAAGTTGACATTATTCAATATTTTTGTTATATTATGATTATCCTTCAGAAAGTCACTATTGTGGCTTTCTGTTGCAATTTCGCATATATAGCTTGGAGAGTTAATTCACTTTGCATCTTGCTAGGGAGCAATCATATTTTAATTTATTTTAAAATAAGTTATATTAAAATGTGGGGTTACCTGTTTGCATTTTTGACACTACACATTAAAGTGAGGAGGACGCTTTTCTTGAGTATGCAGCGCGACAAGGAGAAGAAATCTAAGGACAGTCAAGCTTTTCGTGCTTTAGTTAACTTCTCACAGATTGGGTTTACTATGTTGGCATCAGTATTGGTTGGTGTCCTATTAGGCAAGTTTTTAGATGATTTGTTGGGTACTGCACCTTGGCTGCTCTTGGTTTTTTCTTTACTGGGTGCGGGAGCTGCAATCAAAACCATATTTAATATAAGTGGTACAAAAAATAATGACTGATAACATGAGAGATTTTTTAAAGTAGAGAGGTATAATGCGACTATCTGATTTAGCAAAGAGAATGATAATTATAATACTTATAATAACATTGATATGCATTTTAGGTTCAATTATTTATTACCGCTCTTTTGGCTTTATTCCTTTTTTGTTTGGAGTCATGCTAGGTTCAGTCATCAGTATTGCTAGGGTGTTTCTCCTTGATCGTGCTGTGGACAGGGCCCTTACAATGGAAAAAAAACGAGCAGCACAATACCTCAGTCTTCAGAATATATTGAGGATTTTGCTATCAGGTTTTGCATTGGTCATAGGTGCTATAATACCACAGATTAACCTGTGGGGTGTGGTAGCAGGTATTTTAGCTTACTCACTTGCTGCATATAGTACAAAATTTAAATCGAAGAGCTAAATAAAAAACTGATTGTAAGTATAGGTGGTGATAAGTCGTGTTAAATGTAGATAATTATTGGATTATAGAAATTGCAGGTGTTGAAGTTTGGATAACAGAAACGATTTTTAATACATGGGTTATCATGTCAATCCTGATTTTGATTGCAGTTATGATACGCATTGGCCTTAATAGTTTTAAAACTATTCCTACAGGTTTCCAAAACATAATAGAAGCAGCTGTCGAAATGTTCGATAACTTCGTCAACAATACGTTAGGGGAAAAACTTTCCTATATTGCACCTTGGTTTTTTATGGTTTTTGTGTTTGTTTTTTCATCCAGTTTATTCAGTGTTTTCGGACTAAGAGCGCCAACGGCCGACTTTGTTACTACTTTTGCACTTGCATTGGGCGGTTTTTTAGGTATGGTGTTTATGGGTCTTAGACATCGAAAAGGAAAGTTTTTAAAGAGTTTATTTGAGCCTAATTTTGTGTTTTTTCCAATAAATTTGATTGGTGAGTTAGCCAAGCCGGTATCTTTGAGTTTCCGACTTTTTGGTAATGTGCTTTCAGGTACAATTATTTTGACGCTTTATTATGCGCTAACGCCAATATTTTTTCAAATTGGCATTCCAGCCTTGTTACACGCATTCTTTGACGTGATAATAGGTTTTTTGCAAACTTACATATTTGTTATCTTAAGCCTTATGTATATCAAAGAGGCTGCAGAGTAACACCTTGATGAATGAACTGACGAATTTTGAATTAAAGACTTTAAAAATATATATTAATTTAAGAAAGAGTTGAATGGAGGAAATTATTTTGGAAGCATCATTAGCAACAATCATTAGTGTAGCTCATATAGCAGCTGCAGTTGCGCTCCTAAACGGAGCGTTCACAACATTTGGGCAGGCAAAAATCGTAGCCCAGGCTATAGAATCCATGGCCAGGCAGCCAGAAGCCTCTGATGATATTCGAAGTGCGATGTTCATTGGTGTAGCACTGAGTGAGACATCGGGCATATATGGTCTTGTAATTGCCATTATCATGCTTTTCGCTAATCCATTAGTAAATATATTTATTAAGTTTGTAAGTTAATGAGTGAATTGATGATTTTGACATAGAGACAGAAGAAAGGAGACCATCAGAAATTGCATAGTACAATAGTTTTTCTAACTCAAGCTGTACCTGAAGGACGTGTTTTTGCTTTAGATACGCAAACCTTGATTGGCACCGGTATCCAATTGCTCAATGGGATTATTTTAGCGGTTGCACTGAATTTTATTCTTTATAAACCGGTCAAACGGTTTATGCAAAATCGTACAGAAAAGATTCAGAACAAGATTGATGATTCAGATGCAACTATGACCAAAGCCAATAGACTTATAGAAGAATATGAATCAAAAAAAGAGAATATAGACAAAGAGCGTTTACAGGTTCTTGAAGCGGCTCGTCTTGAAGCTGTGGACGAAAAGCAAGTTATTTTGGAGGAAGCCAGAAAAGAAGCTGCTAGGCTCAAGAAACGTTCGTTAGATAGTATTGAAGCAGATAAGAAAAGGTTCAAGATAGATACACGTCTTTACATTATTGAGCTTTCTACTCTCATGGCCGAAAAATATATTACTCACAATATAGGCAATGAGGATCAAGATAAACTCTTTGATGATGCTCTGGCTCAGCTGGAGGATAAAAAATGGCGCAAATAAAGGAACGCTACGCTAATGCACTTTTTAATATTTCAGAAGAGACTGATGCCTTAGAAGAGGATCTGGAGCAAGCAACTATGGTTAGAGATGCCCTTGATAACAAGGATATACAAGCATTTCTTATACATCCTCATATCTCGGATTCTGCTAAACGCCAATTTTTCCATAACGCTTTTTCAGATAAGCTTAGCAAGAGCATGATGGGTTTTTTATCTCTTATGGTTCGAAAGAGTCGAGAATCATTGATTGTGCCTGCATTAACAGCATATATAGAACGAGTGAACAGACAATTAGGTAGAATGGAAGCGAAAATTGTTAGTGCTAAAGCACTAACAAACGAACAAATTGAATCCATAAGAACCTTATTATCAAAACAAATAGATATGCAGGTTGAGGTTAGCGCCACAGTCGATCCTGATGTGTTAGGCGGTTTTTATATTTTAGTAGATGGGCGTATCTTTGATGGCACTGTAAGAGCTCAATTGAACAATATGAAAAAACGTTTTTATAGAGGAGATATTGAGGCGAAAGTTGTCTCAGCTAAAGCTCTAACAGAAGGACAAATTGAATCTATCAGCGCAATACTATCAAAAAAGGTAGATATGCATGTCAAGGTCAAAAACATAGTTGATCCTGATGTGATAGGTGGATTTTATATTTTGGTAGACGGACATGCGTTTGATGGAACCCTGAGATCTGAATTGGATATTATGAAAAAACGCATAAAGAAAGGAAATTATGAATGCTGATTAATCCTGATGAAACAAGTAATGTGATAAAAAGACAGATTGAGTCATATTCAACTGAATTGGATTTTTCTGAGGCCGGTACTGTTATACAGGTTGGAGATGGCATCGCACGGGTGTATGGCTTGTACAGTGCGATGAGTGGCGAGCTCCTAGAATTCCCCAATGGGACTTTTGGCATGGCGCTGAATCTGGATGAAGATAGCATAGGCGTTGTCATTATGGGTTCTGATGCAGGCATCAAAGAAGGCGATCCTGTTAAATTGACAGGTAGAATGGCTGCAGTCCCAGTAGGTGATAACATGTTAGGACGCGTGGTAAATGCACTTGGAGAACCAATTGATGATAAGGGTCCTATTGAGTCGGATATTTATCGCAACATAGAAAGTAGTGCTCCTAGTGTAATTATGCGCCGTGAAGTGAACCAACCACTGCAGACGGGTATTAAAGCAATCGATTCACTGGTTCCAATTGGGAAGGGTCAAAGAGAATTGATTATTGGTGACCGTGGAACAGGAAAGACTGCTATTGCAATTGATACAATTATTAATCAGAAAGACAAGGATGTCTACTGTGTATATGTTGCCATAGGACAAAAGGCATCAACTGTGGCACGCATAATTAAAGTGCTGAACCAAACTGGTGCTATGGCATACACAACAGTAGTTTTAGCTACTGCCAGTGAGTCAGCACCATTACAATATATAGCTCCTTATGCAGGTTGCGCAATCGCGGAAGAATGGATGTATAAGGGGAAGGATGTTTTAGTAGTCTATGATGATTTATCCAAGCATGCGGTGGCTTATCGAGCAATTAGTTTGCTTTTAGGTCGTCCACCTGGTCGTGAGGCCTATCCGGGCGATGTTTTTTATCTACACTCAAGATTATTAGAACGTGCGGCGTGTATGAGCGAAGAGCACGGTGGAGGTACTTCGACAGCTCTGCCTATTGTTGAGACACAAGAAGGTGATATCTCAGCTTATATTCCAACGAATGTTATATCTATAACAGATGGTCAGATTTATTTGGAGGCAGAGCTATTCAACAATGGAGTTCGACCAGCAATCAATCCTGGTTTATCTGTTTCCAGAGTTGGTGGTTCAGCTCAGATCTCCGCTATGAAAAAGTTGGCTGGTCCACTGAGAATCGAGTATGCGCAGTACAAAGAATTGGCAGCTTTTTCTCAATTTGGATCTGATTTAAATCAGGATACTTTAGACAGGCTAAATTATGGCGATCGCATTATGGAAGTTCTCAAACAGCCACAGTACAAACCTATGGATGTTGAAGTTCAGGTTTTGATTTTATATGCCTTAAGTAAAAAACTTATGCAAGACATTGATCTTAGGCGTATAAGTAAGTTTCAGAGGGAACTCATTAATTATGTGGATACACATGCTGCTCATATTAAAAAAGAAGTAAAAGAAAGCGGCAATATTTCGGAAGAACTTGCAAAAAACATAGATGCAGTGATTGCAAAAGTCAAAGAGCAATATAATTACAGCTAAGGAGGAATAATTTGAGTTCGACTAAAGATATCAAACAAAGAATATCAAATGTTGGTTCTGTAGAACAGATTATTAAAGCTATGTACATGGTTGCCTCCACAAGATTGAGCAAGGTAAGAAAACAGTTGGAAGGTGTACGTCCCATTTATGGTGAACTAAAACGTATAGTAGAAGAGCTTGGCAGCCATGAAGATGCTAAATCGCACATATTTTACGAAGAACGAGAAGTAAAAAACTCTTTGTATGTCATATTGACCAGTGATAGAGGACTCTCTGGTAGTTATAATGCAAATGTTATTGCAAAAGCTTTGAACCATATGGAACAGGGAAAAAGTGAGAAGATTCTTGTAGTGGGTTCAAGAGGATACGAACTTTTTAGGAAGAAGGATAAGAATATCGTCCGTACAGTCATTGATGTATCGGATTCAAAGGTGTATTATGGCAGTGAAAGTATTGCAAATTGGATAACTAACTTCTATCTGTCTGGTGAAGTGGAAGAGGTGTTTATCGCATATACCCGTTTTGAGAATGTTCTAACCAATGAGCCTATTATAGAGAAAATGCTTCCTGTTGTTACAGGAGCGGTAGATACTCCATACAGTTTTGATAAAAAATATGAGCCAAACATCAATACATTTATAGACAATGTGATTCCATTGTATTTGCATATGAGTTTATTTAGAATATTTTCCGAATCTCATACCAGTGAGCAGGCAGTACGCATGGTTAATATGGATGCAGCCGCAAAGAATGCTTCAGAGCTAATAGAGGAATTAACTCGTATGTATAACCGTAAACGCCAGGCGGCTATAACGCAAGAGCTTAGTGAAATCGTTGGGAGTGCAAAATTTTAAATAAAGGTGATCTAGATGAAAGATAAAAACATAGGCAAAATAATTCAGATAATAGGAACGGTGATTGATATCCGCTTTGAGGAGGAATTACCTTCTTTATATAATGCTATTGAAGTACAGTTTGGTGAGGAGACAATAGTGCTGGAAGTTATGCAGCATATTGGGGATCGCACGGTGCGCTGTATTTCGATGCACCCCACCGACGGTCTAACAAGGGGGATGGAGGCTGTAGACACATGTGCTCCAATTACAGTGCCTGTTGGCGAAGAAGTTCTCGGTCGTATGGTTAATGTTCTGGGTAAACCTATTGATAATAAACTGACTGTAGAAACTAAAGAGCATTGGCCTATCCATAGAGATCCACCTACCCTTACTGAGCAGATTGCTCAGCCAGAGATTCTTGAAACCGGTATAAAGGCTATTGATTTACTTTGTCCTTTCCCCAAGGGTGGTAAGATAGGACTATTTGGCGGTGCTGGAGTAGGAAAGACAGTCCTTATTATGGAGCTTATTAACAGTATTGCAAAAGAACACGGCGGTTATTCTGTGTTTGTCGGTGTAGGAGAACGTACTCGTGAAGGTAATGATCTTTATTATGATATGCTAGATTCAGGAGTTATTGACAATACTGCACTGGTTTTTGGACAAATGAATGAGCCACCGGGTGTTAGAATGAGGGTAGGACTCACTGGGCTGACCATGTCCGAGTATTTCCGTGATATAGAGAAACAAGATGTCTTGCTATTTATTGACAATATTTTTCGTTTCGTACAAGCAGGTTCAGAAGTTTCAGCTTTACTAGGGCGTACACCAAGCGCTGTTGGATACCAGCCTACCCTTGCCACTGAGATAGGTTCTTTGCAGGAGAGAATTACATCCACTAAGTCTGGTTCCATCACCTCTGTTCAGGCAATATATGTGCCTGCCGATGACTTTACCGATCCTGCTACTGCAACCACCTTTGCTCATTTGGATGCAGTGACCATTTTATCCAGAGCAATTGTTGAACAGGGCATATATCCAGCAGTTGATCCACTGGAATCTTCATCACGTATTTTGGAAGCTAGCATTGTGGGAGCAGAGCATTATCGTGCTTCTATTGCTGTTCAGTCTATTTTGCAGCGATATAAAGATCTACAGGATATTGTTGCTATTTTGGGAATTGATGAACTTTCAGAGGAAGATAAGCAGATCGTTAACAGAGCGAGAAAGGTTCAACGATTTTTGTCTCAACCTTTCTATGTGGCTGAGAAATTTACATCTATTCCGGGTCGACATGTTTCTATCGAAGAAACGGTTCGAGGGTTTAGAGAAATTATTGAAGGAGACCATGATGATATTCCTGAAGGCTATTTCTTAAACGTTGGAACTATCGACGAAGTGGTGGAAAAGTACAAAAAAGCGCAAGGTGATTGATATGGCCGAACAACAGACTGATAATAATGGTAAAAAACTTAATCTTAAAATAACCACACCTCGTGGACTTAAATTCATTGAGAAAGCCGACATGATTATAATGCGTTGTATCGACGGCGACCTTGGTGTATTAAAAGGTCATGCACCAGTTTCGGCTATGCTGGGAGATGGTATTCTTCGTGTCTTTAATGATGGTGTTGAGAAGAAGCTTGCCGTATTTGGCGGTGTAGCTGAATTAGACGATACAACGGTAAATATCTTCAGTACCATAGCACAGCTTCCAGAAGAGATAGACTTAGAACGTGCAGAAAGAGATCGCCAGGAAGCAGAAGCTACCATTTTAGAAGAATCAGAAGAAATGCATTTCCAAAGTGCACATGTCATGATTCGTCGTTCCTTGGTTCGTATTGAGGTTAGCCAACATCTGGATGAGGTGAAAGATTCCGAAGATGATGATTAAAGGAGTTTAACCGTGAAGCTGAATAATTAGAAGTGAATATTTTGACATAGGTGCTAGAGATAGCCATAATTAAAAGCGGCTTGAGGGCAATACCATAAGCTTCTATAGTGAAAAAAAGGTTACAGTTCAAAGTTATATATCAAGTTATAGAGGGTCTGAACAGAAACAAAAAAAGTGGCTTAGCCACCTTTTTTCTATTATAGAGATTTTTTTAAAGTTATCATCCACATCTGCTACTTGTCAACCACATCAACTAATATCTCACATTTGTCTTCCTCTGAGCCAGACTCCACATCCTTTACCATGATAATCAAACGATATTGCCCTGTGCTCTTAGGATAGAAAGGAATAACATTGGAAAAAGAATAATTTCCCAGGGAATACATGTAACCTTTATTTACCGCATACACTTTGTACATTAGCCTGTTTTTGTTGTGCTTAGGTTCGTTTCCCTGTTTTTTTTCTGCTCTAACTTCAATAATATTTAGTTTATGGGAGGTAAGTGCTGTATTTGAAGTATCTGCAACGGCACCGCCATCAGTTACCGTCCACTCATTTTCTTCTATCTTAACTCCAGTTAGATACACGTCTAAATTTGTCTGCTCTATATGAATAGGGAAAGCTATTTCCTTTTCATAGGAATTGGGCAATGGATTTATATTTCGCTCTCCGTCAAAAGTTTCACGAATGCGGGCATATACCGTATATTGCCCGGGCTCTGCCGGAGTCCACTTAAATTCAATATTGTCTGAGATATTGTTATTTGTGGCGTATTTTTTTACCATTCGTTTTCCTCGAGCATCATTTAAAAAGAATGCATATTCATATTTTCCGGTATTATCAGGAGCTACAACCGTGAAAGTAAAACTTAGTGTTTTTCCGCTTGGTTGCAGTGGGTACTTTCCATCTTTATCTGGTGTTACGATTTGCCCGTTCTCTGACTTGCAGACTTTTGTTACTTCAAATTCCAGACCTTCCACGCCGCTTTTTTGATAAACTTTTCTAATTACATCATCATACTCAATTGAATGGGGAGTCTTAATATAGGAAGTTATGTTGTAAATACCTGAACTTAGTTCGAATCCATCGTATTTTTCACTGATCTCATATGCGCCGGCCATTTCACTTACATAGTCACCATAATCTTTTATTGTTCTTGACCACACTGATGACTCCGAAATGGTGAACTTCAAGCTCTTGTTAATATCTTCGCTGTATCCTGTAGGTCGGGTTTCTTTCACGGTTAGTCTTACATATACCCCTTTTTCTGCATTACTGCCAATATCAAGGTTGCCTAGCTGCAAATACTCATTGTTTTCAGAATTTACATATACTTTGCGCTTGAGTAGCATCTGGTTTTGATCATCGTACACTGCAATGTAAAATGTACCGCTTTCCTCTGGTGTCCAATTTAAATTCTTTCCATCATTGTTATATAAATCTTTTGTGTAGTTATCGCCAATAATTTTTACGAAATATTTTTTTGAATTATCTCCAACATTAAGCTGTAATTCTACTTCAACGTTCTGCTCAACAACAATTGGAAAATCTTGGTGAACAGTTCCGAAATCGGTCTCTTCATAACCCTCTGCTATTAATTGGATGTCCTGCTTTGAACTCCCCAAATAAAAGGTCTTATATAGTTCTTTTACATTATCTTTGTTGGTGCTATTTCTTACATAGATTTTAAACATGTCGGTATCAACAAATTTGTAGTTATTACCATTTAGGAAATAGCTTTCGTTTTCTTTATGCAAAGTAGTCAGGTTCCAACTAAATGATTTATTGCCTTCATTATAGTCTTTTATCAAAAACCAACCTCTTCCGTAATCCCCCCATATTTGTGTGTCCATTATTGGATTGCCGCTACCAGTCGCTTCCACTATAATAAAATTACCCTGCAAACTTGCACTTAAGGTTACATCATCCTTTGCTGCAACGCACAAATTTACAGTGGTAGAGCTGCAAATAATACAAGTTGCAATCAATGCAATTGCTAGTATGATTTTGTATCCACGATTTTTTAGATAAGCCATTATCCCCCTCCTCTCATTGTTTGGTTAAATTTAATTCTCATTTACCATTTTATTCGTTCTTATTAAATCATGTTCCATAATTCTATAGTTTCATTACTAAAGCATTGTACCTATACATTTTTGCAAATAATATGTTTATAGCAAACCATTAAACAAACTGGTTCTCAAAAAGTAACGTATAAACAGCACTCTACTGCAAGTAAGCGCAAAACTAAGTGACAGCTTAGCTTCGAATTATTTCAATTCGACTCTCCCACAAATGCTCTTCATATTTTGTTCCTAAACGTTCTGCCAAAATGGGACTTATCTTAAAACTGATGACAGTTCCATGGGGAATTTTTTTAAAGTCATACATAATCCTACGACCTTGATCATTTTCATCCTCCCTTACTGTATAAGGAATAGTAGTATAAACAATGCAATGCTCTTTAAGGAGATCATTAGGGTCATTACCTGTTATTCGACCATTTCTTAAGATGTTTTCCGGCAAGATCTCATTATCATTTAAAATTTCTGCTAAAATAACATGAGCTGAATCTTCCTCGATGTATATTGTATGCTTATCTTGGACTTCTCCATTTAGTGTAAATAAATACTTCCACTGCTTTTGTGCTATAAATACTAAGTCCTGCTCACTTAAAAGCTTTTGTAACTGTGCGGTATAATAAGTTGTACATTTTTGTTTAATATCGTTTTCTTGAGTGTTTCTAAGCTCATCTATTAAATTTGCCTTTTCTTCTATTTCTATTTGGTATTCCTTTGAAAACTGAGCTTGATTATAGAGGTTTCCTGCAAATATTAGGTTAGTGAGTATTAAGGCAAAAATAAATACAGTCAATATATTGCCTTGTGTTTTATCAAAGCGTAATTTTTTAAGTAACATAATACTCCTCCGAATAAAACTTATCTTGTGGTAGAACACAAAGTACTGATAATCCTAAACAATCCTTTACATCCTGCTCTGAATCAATTACCGGCTTAAAATATTCCAAAAGAAATATAACCATTATGGAGATCATAATACCTAACATTCCAAAAATGGTGATATTTAGAAGCCGGTTAGGAGAAGCAGGTTCTTTTGGGCGTTCTGCCTTATCAAGTATGCTTAGCTCACCTGCAGGTAATACTTCGTCAGCTACTTCTATAAATTGCTCAGCGAAAACATTTGCATATTCAGCTACATTTTGAGCCGAAGGGTGAGAAACAGTTAATGTAATGATCTGGGTACCGGGCTTAGATGATGCATTCATAACTTTAATTTCTTGGAAACCATCATCTGGAAGAAGCTCAAAAACCCGATGTCTTACAGTTCTTGACATCGCAATCGCTTCATAGGTTTTTATCACCTGCAGATATAGCGATATGTCACTGTTTGTATATCGATCCTCTAAGAAATATCTTGCAGCTTCCTTACAAATAATAATATTCACATTTGCTTCATAAAGCGGTTTTACGATAAAGTAACTATAAATTACCGCTATTATCATTGAAACTAAAGTTATGTACAAAATAAGCCATTTCCTCTTCATTAATTTACTAACTAATTGCAATAAATCAATTTCGTTATCCACTATTTCGCCCCCTTATCTGTTGTATTTATTAATTCTTAAGCTTGGTGTGACATGAAATTCCCGCGTTATATCTTCTTAGAAGTTAACCTCAAAGTATTACGTGTTTTCATGCCCCTAAGATAACGCCCAGTACATTTGCATTTACAGTATCTAGGACATCCTTTGTCCTTTTTGCTAAATTCTTCTGTGTCTTATTGGATAGAACGGTTATAATAGTTCCATCTGCAATGGAAGATAACCTAACTCCTTCTGCCGTGATTCCTGCTGGTGGTGTATCGATTAGAACAAAATCATATTCAGCTCTTGAATTTTCTATCAATCCTATTATTTTATCAAAGTCAAGATTACCTTCCATATCATGTAATCCTAAGCCTTGGGGAATAAAATGAAGCATTGGTATTTCTGCTACTTCAAAAATATTTTCTCCTTCATTGTGAGTCATCTTAGATAGTGATTCTTCAAACTCCATTCCAAAATATTTCTTTGTTCGTAAACTATCTATATTACAGTCGATGACCAGCACTTTCCCGCCTTCAAGTGCCATAAGTTTAGCAACATTGCAGATGTACGCCCATTTTTCTTTGCAATGCTCCACGCTTGTAAATGCAATCACTTTCATCCAACATTCATGCATTGCAGAATCAATATGCATCTTAAGCATTCTATAAGCCATCTGTTCAGACGGTATACTTCTAATACCTCGCATTTTGCACCCTCTTTAGGACAGGGGACGGTTCTGTGTCTTGCGGGGCAAAGCCCCAAGACACAGAACCGTCCCCTGTCCTACTATTCATCTGATTCTATATACTATGAGTATATTATGTTTTTAATGATTTTATCACTATAATTTTTTTACTTTGCTAAGACACAGAACCGTCCCCTGTCTAGCTATTGACAAGGACGTGCAGTGCAACATATACTATACTAATAGAGCAGGGGGCTGGACCAATTTGGCAACAGGATATAAATACCTGTGGGACTACGTTTTTTTACAAAAATAGTTTCACAGGTTTTTAAATTATTATTTGTAAAGATAAGATGGGTTATTTGGATCATATGAATAGAAAGAGATACTGAACTTCTATTTTTATTGAAAGGAAGAATCTTATGGAGGATAATTATGTAAGAGTTAAGCGTGTGTTATGGATAATTTTGTTTGCGAATTTGGCGGTGGCAGCAGCTAAGATTGAGGTAGGTTCTTTAATAAGGAGTAATAGTTTAACCGCTGATGGTTTTCATTCACTTACAGATGGCTCATCAAACATTGTTGGATTAGTTGGTATGTGGCTTGCCTCCAAACCAGTGGATGAAGATCATCCTTATGGTCACAAAAAATTTGAAATTCTTGCAGGGTTATTTATTGGTGGAATGCTATTTGTATTAGGTGGAAAAATTGTCATTACAGCAATTGAAAGGTTGATAAACCCCGCTGTTCCAAATATTACTCCAATGAGTTTGGTGACATTAATTCTGACGCTGTGTATTAACATATTTGTAAGCACATATGAGTATAAAAAAGGCAAAAAGCTAAATAGCCAGATCTTGGTGTCCGATTCTATGCACACAAGAAGTGACATATATGTGTCAATCGGAGTGTTGGTCACTCTTGTTTGTATAAAGATTGGATTACCGCCGATTATTGATCCAATAGTATCTTTTATAGTAGCGGGTTTTATTTGTCATGCAGCTATTTTGATATTTAAGGATAACAGTAGTATACTTGTAGATAAGGCAGCCGTGGATATCAATGTAGTAAAAAACATTGCTATGAGCTTTGAAAAGGTCAAGGACGCTCATAGTATCCGCAGCCGAGGTAGTGAGAATGATGTTCATATAGATATGCACATAATGACTGAACCGGATCTTAGTGTTGAAAAGTCTCATGAATTGATTCATGAAATTGAGGAAAGAATTAAGTACCAAATCAACAAAAGTGTACAGGTTATAGCTCATATAGAACCATTCAACAAAAGTATTGACTAGCATAATGTATTCTTGGCAAAACAATAAGCCTTCAAACTGCCTAATTGAAGTAGGTTTGAAGGCTATTTTTTCATCAACCACTATTGAAGAGAAATCTCCAATCCCTATGAGTTTACATTCAGTGTTTTCGCATAAAATCGGGAAAGGAAAACTTACTGGCGGGAGATAATCATAATATATTAGGTAATAATAATTCAGAGGGAGTGGACACAATGGATAATAGGAAATTTTCAGAAATCAAACTTTTTCACACTTTAACAGTTGATGAAACATATGAAGCTTTGAGTGTTTCATCAGACGGATTAGAAGAAAAAGAGGCTTTAAAAAGAGTTGCTATTTATGGTAGAAACGAACTGAAGGAAGAAAAAAGCCGCTCACTAGCTGCAAAGTTTTTGGACCAATTTAAAGATTTAATGATAATAATCCTTCTGGTAGCTGCTGCTATTTCAGGTTTCATGGGTGAAATTACTGACACGGTTATAATACTTGCAGTAGTGATTATCAATGCGGTTCTTGGAGTAATGCAGGAAAGCAAAGCCGAAAAAGCTCTTGAGGCTCTGAAAAAAATGTCCGCACCTTTTACCAAAGTTAAAAGAGGTGGTGATGTAAAACAGATCAAGGCATCTGAAGTTGTACCAGGCGATATAGTAATCCTTGAAGCCGGTAACTATATACCGGCTGATTTAAGGCTTATTGAGTCCTCCAATCTGAAAATTGAAGAGGCTGCGCTAACCGGAGAATCAGTACCTGTAGAAAAATCAATAGACAAAATCGACAAGGAAGATATTGTCATCGGTGATAGGCGTAATATGGCCTACACCAGCAGTGTGGTAACCTATGGACGTGGAAGCGGTATTGCAGTTAGTACAGGAATGAATACTGAAGTTGGTAAAATAGCAGTTTACCTTTCTGCAAGAGAAACTGAGCAGACACCCCTGCAAAAAAAACTTGCAGAACTGGGGAAATACCTTACCTTTGCCATCCTTGCGGTGGCTGTTGTAATATTTATTGTAGGAGTAGTTGGTGGCAGAACTTACCTTGACATGTTCCTCACAGCTGTAAGCCTTGCAGTTGCAGCTATACCAGAAGGGTTACCTGCTGTTGTGACAATTGTACTGGCATTGGGTGTTCAGAGGATGGCAAAGAAAAATACTATTGTCAGGAAACTTCCTGCTGTAGAAACTTTGGGGAGTACTCAGATTATTTGTTCAGATAAAACCGGAACGCTTACACAAAACAAAATGACAGTCAAGCAAATCTTTGTTGATGAAAATGTTATAGACGACAATGAATTTGATATAGATAGCAAAAGCTCCAAAATATTATTGCAGGCATTAACTCTTTGCAACGACTCAAAACTTGAACATGGATCATCCAAAGTCCTTGGAGATCCTACTGAAACAGCACTAGTATCTTTTGCGCTTACCAAAGGTTTCAATAAAAATGAGATGGATAATAAATATCCTCGCAAAAATGAGATACCTTTTGATTCTGAACGGAAACTAATGACTACATTGAATCTGGTTGAAGAGGGAAATCGTATTCTTACTAAGGGAGCTCCTGATGTGTTGATTGGCCGGTGCAGCCATGTACTTATCAAGGATGAAATCAAACCGTTAACTAAAGAGTACGCTTCAAACTTTCAAGAAGCTAATTCTAAAATGGCAAGTGCTGCCCTTCGTGTACTTGCCATTGCATACAAGGACAATTTTGAGCATCCGGAAGTACTTACAACTGAAAGCACAGAAAATGACCTTACACTTGTAGCACTGGTCGGCATGATTGACCCGCCAAGAGAAGAGGTTAAGGACGCAGTCAAAGTATGCAAAAAAGCTGGGATCCGACCTGTAATGATTACCGGAGACCACAAGGATACTGCACTTGCAATAGCTAAAGAGCTTGATATTCTAAGTGATGAAAACGCAGTAATAACCGGTAGGGAATTAAGCGCAATCAGTGATGCTGATTTTGAAAGCAGTGTGGAAAAATACTCTGTTTATGCCCGGGTATCTCCCGAACACAAAGTGAGGATAGTAAAAGCATGGAAGAAAAAAGGCAAGACTGTTGCTATGACTGGAGACGGAGTAAATGATGCTCCTGCACTTAAAGTAGCAGATATAGGTATTGGTATGGGAATAACCGGTACCGATGTTGCAAAAGGAGTGTCTGACATGGTACTTACCGACGATAATTTTGCAACTATAGTTGATGCAGTTAGGGAAGGCAGAACAATTTACAGCAACATAAGAAAGGTAGTACAGTACCTGTTATCAGCAAATACAGGAGAAATAATCACATTATTTGTTGCAACAATGCTCCATTGGAAAATACTTTTTCCAATTCATATACTCTGGATAAACCTTGTTACAGATACTTTTCCTGCACTTGCACTTGGTATGGAGAAGCCTGATCGGGATGTTATGTCTGAAAAACCTCGCATGGCAAACCAAAGTGTTTTTTCTGAAGGATATGGTATAAATATTATATATCAAGGTATACTCGAAGGGGCTATTACCCTTTTAACTTACTATATCGCTCGTGTTAACTTTGGCTCGGATATAGCTGTAACAATGGCTTTTGCTACACTTGGGCTGATCCAGTTGACGCATGTATTCAACGTTCGCACAGGAAACAGATCGGTTGTCACAAAAAGCCTTTTCTCAAACATGTATCTGATTGGCGCTTTGTTGTTTGCAGGACTTTTGCAGGTAATAGTTATTATTGTACCACAGCTTAATGAGATCTTCAGAGTACAACACCTTAATTTTGAACAATGGTTCATCGTCATTATAGCTTCTTTTTCTATTATTCCTATTGTGGAAGTTATAAAGTTGGTGAGTCGGAGGGACTGAGATAGAGAAGCTACGCCTTCGCTAATTGATATTGTGTTTTCCTAAGCCTCGCTGTAACTAGCTGTATTAGAGATGATTCTTCAGTTAATATGTTTGAGCTACCTCTGAATAGACACTATTCCCGCTGGATACCCCGCTGGATTTCCTAAAAATTATTTGACAAGAATAATACATGTGGGATAAAATTATAGTTTACGGTACCAAATTTTTGCAGGAGGACAATATAGTGATTGAACTTCAAGCTATTTGCAAAACCTTTAAGGTTTCAAAAAGAAACGCAGGTTTTAAAGAAGCTCTTACAGCAATGCTTACCAAGGAATATGACTATATAAAAGCACTTGATAATGTCTCTTTTAAAATAAATGACGGTGAAATGGTAGGCTACATTGGACCAAATGGAGCTGGCAAAAGTAGTACCATTAAAATCATGTGTGGTATATTATCTCCTGAAAGCGGATCATGTGTAATAAATGGCAGAGTACCCTGGAAAGATAGAATCAAACATGTTAATGAGATTGGTGTTGTCTTCGGTCAGCGCTCACAGCTTTGGTGGGATGTGCCTGTGGTTGACAGCTTCGAATTACTGCGGGACATCTACAAAATTGATGAAAAAGTATATAAAGGGAATTTTGAAAAGCTTGTTACGCTACTTCATATAGAAGAAATTATAAGAACCCCTGCAAGGCAGTTGTCTTTAGGACAGCGTATGCGCTGTGAAATTGCTGCGTCACTTTTACATAGCCCACGGATTTTGTTTTTGGATGAGCCTACTATCGGTCTGGACGCTGTTTCTAAAATTGCAGTTCGGAGTTTTATAGAAAAGCTAAATAAAGAAGAAAAAACCACAGTAATACTTACGACTCATGATATGCAGGACATAGAGGCTTTGACTAAAAGGATAATTCTGATTGGAAAAGGCAAGATCTTGCTTGATGGTGATCTTGAAGCGCTAAAGAGGCGATATAAAGGGCAGAAGAAGATTACAGTAGAGTATGCTAGTGGATCGCTTTACTTGAGCGACGGTTTATCTTTGGTTAATAGCCTCCAAGGCAGAGCGGTCATTGCTGTAGACACAAATGTGATATCAGTATCCGATGCCATTGCTGCAATTTCAAAAAATCTTGAAGTAACCGACATCTCAGTTGCAGGTGCAACAGCTGAAGAAATGGTAGTATCTCTTTACGAGGAGTATCATATATGAAAAAATATGCATCTTTTTTTAGAATACGATTTATTAACGGGCTACAATATCGTGCTGCCGCATATGCCGGAATCTTTACACAATTTGCTTGGGGTTTTATGACACTATTAATGTTTTGGGCATTTTACAAGAGCGAAAGTAGTTCCTTTCCGATGAGCTTTTCACAGCTTAGCTCATACATTTGGCTGCAGCAAGCCCTTTTAGCGCTGTTTATGGCATGGTTCTTTGAAAATGAAATATTCGAAACCATAACTAGCGGGAATATAGCTTATGAGCTTTGTAGACCAACAGATACATATTACATGTGGTTTGTCAGAAACGTGGCGGTTAGACTCTCAAAAGTGGTGCTGCGTTCTATGCCCATTCTTTTAGTATGTGTGTTCTTGCCCTCACCCTTTGGAATTACACTCCCCATAAGTAGCAAAGCTGCATTTTTGTTTATACTATCAGTATTATTTGGATTTTTAATTATGGTTGCCTTTAACATGCTAATTTACATATCTGCATTTTACACTATTTCGCCCATGGGAATACGTATATTGGCGGTTTCATTGACAGAGCTGCTTTCAGGAGCCATTATTCCATTGCCGTTTTTACCGGATGGATTGCGAAAAGTTATCGAGCTTTTGCCCTTTGCTTCTATGCAGAACACACCGTTCTTAATATATACAGGATTCCTTACTGGCACAGAAGTGATTAATAAAATTATTCTGCAAATAATTTGGGTTATTGGGTTGTTTGTATTAGGTAAATGTTTAATGAAAAATGCTTTGAAAAAAGTGGTGGTGCAAGGGGGATAGCTATGAGGTTATATACTAGATACTTGTCAATAATACTGCGGTCGCAAATGCAATACAAAGCGTCGTTCTTTATGACTATGCTCGGACAATTTCTGGTGTCATTTTCAGTGTTCTTAAGTATATATTTCATGTTCCAACGGTTTAACAGTGTCCAAGGCTTCACCTATAATGAGGTTTTGCTTTGCTTTGCAATTATACTTGCATCTTTTTCACTGGCAGAATGTTTTGTACGAGGGTTTGATGCCTTTAACCGTACTATATCAAACGGAGTGTTCGACAGAATCATGGTTCGACCAAGGAATGAGATTTTTCAGGTGCTAGCCTCCAAAACCGAATTCACACGAATTGGTCGGTTAATGCAGGCTGTTGTAGTATTTGCATATGCGATCCCATCAAGCGGAGTTGATTGGACAATTGACAAAATCATTACATTAATCTTGATGATAGCAGGTGGTTTTTGCTTGTTTTCTGGCTTATTTGTTATTTATGCAAGCCTTTGCTTTTTTACTACTGAGGGATTGGAATTTATTAATATATTCACAGATGGAGGGCGTGAATTTGGTACATACCCACTGTCAATTTATGGCGAGGGGATACTAAAATTTTTTACTTATGTTGTTCCTTTGGCTCTTGTCCAATACTACCCATTCATATACCTGATAGGAAGAACGAGTAACCATATTTATATGTTACTACCACTTGGCGGAGTTTTGTTTCTTGCTCCTTGTTATTTTTTCTGGAGATTTGGTTTAAGACACTATAAGTCAACGGGATCCTAAGACAGGGGACGGTTCTGTGTCTTATTATTTGTGTTGAGCGTGTGACAGTTTGAGCGTTTAAAATGATAGTTGTAGTTGTAAATAGTTTAAGGATGATAATAAATAAGTAATTAATTAATGTGCATACGCAGGGGTATTGTGGAGAGGTGGGAATAATAAGACACAGAACCGTCCCCTGTCTTACACATCATAAAATAACCACAGTGTTTCCGTAAATAAACCTCATTGTTAACAAACATATGATGCTTTATAATCTATGTAGTAAAATGTGGATTCAATAGTATGGATATTACTTTTGAGAACTATAACTCTTTAAAAACTTAAGTTATCTGGCACTATTGGGAAAGGATGGGTTAAATGCCTCGATCAATAAATGTGGTAAAAATCAAAAATGTACTGGATTTATCTGTAGAATACCCTGAACAGACAAATGAAATATTGCTTGAGATAAGAAGCAGCCGCAATAGAAATATTAGCTGTTTTTCTGATGTCTCGCAAAATCAGCCGAAGGAACAACTGATGAATGATGTTAAACACGAGTATAAGGGAGAAATCTATTTTCCTGTGGTAGATCTTAAAATCAAACCACTTCTATCAGCAAAGGTCTTGTTTAACTCAGATAAAAATTATTCTGAGTCAGAGTTTTCATTTAACGCCAGCCTTTGGCCGGACTTTAACAGAACAAACCCAACAATAGAAATACCATCCCATAAACTTCTTGAATGGGAAAACAATCTGTTTGTTAAAGACAAAAATTTTAAATTAAAAGATTTTTATCTTTGTCTGCGTATTCCGGTTCCACTATATACAACACGTAGGATCACCACTGAGATTTTATTGCTTTCCACAGTATGGGAGGGTGAAATTACTGCTTATTACAGTACAGGGAAAGATTATAAGCTTATTGGGACTGCATCGGTAAGGGAAGAACATGAAAAGCATAATGTAAGAGCATATGGGTCATCGGATATTTCGTGTGAACGCCTTCAATTAGCTCTCAAACAAAGTATCAGGTATATTCTTAACAGTAAAATTGAGTCTTCGAACAGCCCATTTAATGGAGGTTTTTACCTCTTCTACGATTTGGATGCTAAAACCTACCGCTTGCCTGGATGGATATGGGGTTGGGCACCCGCAATACGTGCATTACTTGAATGTTCCGATTTGCCACTGATTAGTGAATCCTTTCCGAAAGATATTTTGCTTGAAACTGCATACAAAGCAGGCATAGCTTCATTACTCGGCATAGTGCGCAGTCCAGGAAACGAAACTGATGGGCTATCTACAGCACGTTGGGATCCAAATCCTTATATGCCAACCGGCAGCCGCCTGCGAGTTAATGCTGCTGCTGATTCTGGATTCTTATGCGGATGGGCATGGTGCGAGCTTTATAGAAGAACAGGTGATAAACGCTTCTATGATGCATCGCTTTTATACGCAAAAACGACCGAACGTTTAATGGAAAAGGATCCAATACCCCCTCAAGATTTCTGGCCTGAGGAAGGGGAATGGTCCAAACATACATTAGATGAATCGGGTTTTGGGGTAAAAGCATTTGATGAGCTTTTTTATCTTACCGGAGATGAAAAATATAGAGAATTAGGAATACATTATATGGATAACCACTTACGAAAGTTTCAACGTGAGGATGGATTATGGGAGCGTGCTTATTATCGGGAAAAAGATGATACTGATGAATGCATTTTTATGACGCGAGGACTTGGTTGGGCAATGGAGGGGTTACTATCTACGTACAACTTCAGCAAAAATTCTCACTATCTAAATCTTGCTTGTGATATGGCGAACTACTTGATGAATACTCAGAATCCCGATGGTTCTTGGAACTATCAATTGAATAAAACTACTGAACAATCAGGGTTGGATGATAAAGGAACACCGTTGTGGTCTATGCTCTTTTACCGTCTGTATGGTTACACACAAGGTAAACAGCATCTAAATACAGCACGAAAAGCGCTGTGCTGGTGTATGGAAAATCAGATTAAAAAAGGAGAGCCTGAGATTATTGGAGGGATTGCAGGCGCTAATCCACAATCAGCAGTTGTATACAGACCGTGGTTCACTCTTTCATGCTTTTATGCCTCTGGTTTTTTTGCGCTTGCGTTGCTTGAGGAACTTAAGCTGTCTGAATAAAAAAAGGTGAGGGAGGATTTGTTAATATGGGTTCTGATGATAAGCATGAAACCAAACTCCGAAATCCAAATGTTATTATTGTATTAACTGATGATCAGGGATACGGGGATTTGAGTTGCCATGGAAACCCGATACTTAGCACTCCTCGAATGGATCAACTTTATGATAATAGTATTCGCTTGACAGATTTTCATGTTGCACCCATGTGCACTCCCACAAGAGGAGAACTAATGACCGGTAGAGATGCCCTTGCTAATGGAGCTTATCATGTATGCAGTGGTCGCACATTCATGCGAAAAGATATCCCCACAATGGCAGAGTATTTTGCTTCAAATGGATATAGAACGGGACACTTTGGAAAATGGCACCTAGGTGATAATTACCCACACCGCTCGATGGATCGGGGTTTTCAAGAAACGTTATACCATAATGGAGGAATGATCGGAGCAGCTTCAGATTATTGGAACAATGACTACTTCGATGACTGGTATGTACACAATGGAACGGTAAAACAATATAAAGGATATTGTACTGACATCTGGTTTAACGAAGCAATAAAATGGATTAGAAAAAGTAGCAAGGATGGCACCCCCATTTTCGCATATATTTGCCCAAATGCACCACACGTACCTCTGTTTGTTCCTGAGTGCTATAGCAAACCATACCTAGAGCAAGGTCTTAGCGAAGAGTTAGCCAGATACTTTGGTATGATTGCAAATATTGATAAGAATATCGGGAAATTAGAGGACATGTTAATAGAAACGGGTCTTGACAATGATACGATATTTATCTTTATGTCAGACAATGGCGGGAAGATAGCAGTTGACACATACAATGCCGGAATGCGAGGTAAAAAATGTAGTCTGTACGAAGGTGGACACAGAGTACCATGCTTTATTCGCTGGTCTAATGGTAACCTAAGAAATTCGTGTGATATTGATGAGTTAATACATGTGCAGGATTTACTTCCAACACTTATAGATTTATGCTCTCTGCAAGATACAGAAGAGGCTAAGTTTGATGGAGTAAGCCTTGCTGGATTGCTTAGAGGTGAGATAGATAAATTACAGGAGCGATCATTAATTGTGCAATACTGCTATCTACCTCATGATAGGGATCCTATAAAGTGGGATTCATGTGTTATGCGAGGCAAATGGAGACTCATCGGTGGAAAGGAGCTTTACAATGTAGGGGTAGACATAGGGCAGAAAAATGACATTGCAGACCAAACTCCTGAAATTTTTAACCTTCTACGAGAAGATTATGAGACGTGGTGGAATATTACTGAACCTCTAATCCGGGAATTTAGTTATATAAGCATAGGAAACTACGCAAGTAAAAAAATATGCCTATCTTCACTTGACTGGCTTTATGCTCATGCTTCTGTGCAAACAGCACATATTCGTAAAGGCATAAAAGACAATGGTCCTTGGAATATATTTGTTGAGCAGAATGGAACATACGAGATTGAGCTAAGACGCTGGCCAAGGGAAGCCGGAGAAAAAATGTCAGAGAGAGTTCCTGCTTATCAAGGTGTTGATGGTGTTTATCCTGAAGGTAAAGCCCTTCCTATCAGGAAGGCACGGTTATTAATACAGGAGTTTGATGGTGTCCTGTTAGTATCAAAAGGCGATGTAGCTGTTACCTTTCATGTTCCTTTAAAGTCTGGAAAAACTCAAATGACTACTTGGCTTTTTGATATTAAAGGTGAGCTTTTATGTGGAGCATATTATGTGTATGTTACACTAACAGACAATCAAAATTCAGGTTCTGAAAAGCACAAAATACAGGATAGCGGATAGACAGGTGTAATAGTAAATATGAACATCGAAGAACCACTAGTAATTCCATTGATGTTTTGCAGTTATTTACCATTGAAATATAATCCAAAGTTCAATATAATGATTATATCCTGAAAAGCATATTAGTTGAACTTCACATCAATGTATAGTGTCAGAGTGCTTTTGTCTGAAGAATATATTGTATGTGAAGTTAGTTTAACTCACTCTTTGGAGTATAATTATGTAGTAAATAATAAGCAGTTTAATTTTGCTCTAGCTAGGCTGAAAACGTGATGTGATTAACAAAAACAGGATGATGTATAAATCTTAAATTTATTAAGGAGTAAAAAAATTTTTGAATAAAAATAAACTTGATTTAGACTCTTAAATGAGTTTTATGTATTATATGCAGAGGAGAAATACTTTATGTTTAAAAAAATCAAAGTCAGGTTTATGAATTTGAATGTTAAACGTAAGCTGATTCTACTTTGTGTGAGTCTTATTACCTTATCTTCTCTTCTTTCTTCAAGCGCAGTATATCTTTATACATCAAGAATGATAAAGAACAGTTCTGGTCGTTATGTCTATGAAGTGATGCAGCAGTCTGCAGGTTATCTTAATGAGGAATTATCTAATATTTTATCAAAAATTATCTCTTTACAGCTTGATACCGACTTTATAAATACAATGAAACAATTACTTTATGAGGACAAACAATCCTATGCGGTTGAATCTTCAAGAATTCCTAGCAAACTCAGCCAGATAAAATCAAGTGATGAATTAATCAGTTCAATATATATTCACACGGATAAATATTATTTTTATAATTTCAACTCTATGTTAGACGAGTATTCCGATTTTTCAGCAACACAAATTTACAGTGAAATTGAGAGAAAAAAGATGATATATTGGGGTACTGTAATGCAGGACGAGATGTTCCGCAGTAACAAAAAAGTAGTCCCTATAGCAATGCCTATCTGTGTTGCCAATGAGGAATTTAACGGGCACATAATTATCAATTTGGATGCAGAAATACTTCGTCAAAGACTGGTCAGTATCTCTAATAACCTAAATGCAATACTATATATCGTAAACCATAATGGTGAGGTTGTAATTTCTGATTCTAATGATCCACAACGCCAACACAAAATTATGGAGGTGCTTGCCGGTGATAATGTACAAAAGTGGCAGATCAACAGTAAACCTATTAATATTAATGATTGGGCAATTGTTTGTATGCAAGAGAATAGTGTATTGCTTAGGGATGTTCGTACTGTACAAAGCCTTATGTTGATAATTACAATGTTTTGTACGCTTCTTTTTTCATTGTTAGCGGTTATGCTTTCAAATTCTATTACCAGTCCGCTGAAAAAACTTAAACAAATGATGACACATTCGATTGATAATAATTTTAGTGTGCATTTCAAAACAAAATACAATGATGAAATCGGGCAGCTTGCTAATGTATTCAATAATATGTGTGATAGAATTCGTCTTTTAGTTTCAGAGGTAAAATCTGAGCAAGAAATGAAGCGTATAGCGGAGTTGAGAGCTCTTAATGCGCAAATCAATCCCCATTTTTTATATAACACTTTTGACTGTGTGTACTGGCTATCGATGAAAAATGGTAACAAGCTTGTGGCGGATATTGCACTAGCGATCTCAAACTTATTCCGATTTGGTCTTAATAAGGGGAAGGAAATAACTACATTGGGGAACGAACTACAGCACGCAGAGAGTTATTTGCAAATTCAAAAAATAATTTATAAAGAAAAGTTTGATTATGAGATACACTATGAAAAAGATATATTATCATACCCCATAATTAAGATTCTGCTTCAGCCCTTAGTTGAAAACAGCATTCTTCACGGCTTTGAAAAAATGCATTCGGGAGGATTAATAAGAATTGATATTTTTTCTAAAAATTCTTTAATTATTTTACGGGTTTCAGATAATGGTTGCGGAATGGGACAGGATGAGATTGATAAAGTTTTGAATGTTGAATACAAAAAGGGCTATGGCCTTGTTAATATAGTTCAGCGCTTATACTTAACTTATAAGGATAATGCTTCTTTAGAAATATATCAGAATAACTATACTGACAAAAGGTTTGTTGTAGAAGTTAAAATAAAAATGGAGGGAGATATGGCTTTTTGTACAAGGTAATTATTGTAGATGACAGAATTGACGTAATCAAAGGAATAATTAAACTAACTGACTGGAGTAGTCTTCACTTAGATATGAAAGGCTATGCACAAACAGGTCAAACTGCCTATGCGTTAATTGAAAAGGTTAAACCAGATATCGTGATAACTGACATAAAAATGCCAATTATGGACGGGCTGGCATTAATCGAGTTAACAAAATATAAATTTCCAGGGATTAAATTCATAATTTTGAGTGGTTATGATGACTTTACTTATATGCAAAAAGCATTGCGCCTAAATGTGGATGAATATATTTTGAAGCCTGCAAGTGTTGATGACATCCACAATGTACTCAAGAAGATGATTATAAAGATAGATGAAGAAAGAGAAGAGCGACAACAAGTTGATATTACAAAAGAACAGTTACGGCGCAGCTTACCCTTGCTAAAAGATGAATATTTTCGTTATTTAGTCACTCACTCTGATGCTCTTTCCATTGAATATGTACAAGAACAGTTTGTATTTTTGGGTATAAATATAATGTTTGGATCAATGATATTTGCATTAATTAAGGTAAGCAGTAGTTTTGCAGGAGAGAATAATATAGATGACCAACTTGAGGAACAAGCAAAACAAGGCAACACTAGCATTATAGCAAGTGAAGGAGAGGAATACTTTTCCGAACAGTATGAATGTGCTGCATTTTGCTATTCGAAAAATGAAATAGGTATTTTGTTTAATTATAAGCCTCAAAACAAACAAGATGCTGTAGATACGCTACTGCAAATGGCAAATGGGTTTTGCCAGAAAGTTTTAAAAGATATGAATGTTATGCTTTCCATTGGCATATCAAAAATATTCGATAATATTTTACAAATTCCGACAGCCTTTAGACAGGCGAAAGAAGCTATAGACCACCAGTTTTTCGGTGGCAGTGGATCTGTAATATGTTATTCAGAGATAAGTTCTGTGCGTTTAGAGGACAAGGTTCGCTACAATGATGTAGAGAACCGTCTTACAGGTGCAATAAGGATAGCAAATTCCGGTGAAATATCCTTAATTATAAATGAGTTTTTTATTGTGAATAAGAATATCTATCCGACTCAACTTATAGATGCAGTGCAAAAGCTCTATCTGGTTATATATTATAATGTATTAAGCTATTTGAACGAGAATATAGGAACGCCTTTCCTTGAGCATAATCTGGATATCGAAAAGCATTTTGGCACTATATATGAGCTGAAAAAATGGCTGATAGATGAACTTTTTGACATCAGCGCATTTCTTCAGAAAAATATAAAAAATCAGTCACAAAGGTATGTGGAGCATGCAAAAACCATCATAGAAACTGGGTATGACTCAAATATATCATTGAACTCTATTGCTAATGTGATAGGGCTTACGCCTACCTATTTGTCTGCAATTTTTAAAGAGATAACTGACATGACATTTACCGACTACCTCATACATATCCGTATAGAGAAGGCGAAAGAACTTCTTTGTACCAAACTATATAAGGTTTACGAGATTGCACAGATGGTTGGTTATTCTAATGTACGCTACTTTAGCGAGTTGTTCAAAAAGAAGACAGGGTTTACTCCGAATGATTTTCTAAAGTGTACACAAGCAAATAAGAATAATTAACTAAGCACTGTAAAAAACATATAATACCCTCAGTAATTTCATAAATGAACCTCATTGTTTGCATTTGATCTGGCTTATATAATTATACTGAAAAATAAAAAACTAATGTGCTGGTTCAACAGATAATCAGCATAATGAAAGGAGAAGAATATTTATGAGAAAACATGTCTTAATTATTGCACGAGGCATAATTGTATGCTGTTTACTTCTTGCGATGTTTTCTGCATGTACACCGCAATCTTCGGGGAATACTGATCCTCTCCATGATCCTGGAACACAGTCTGCGGAAAAAACAGAAATTCTGCTTTGGACTAATCAGCGAGCAGACCTTGTATTCCGAGAAGAAAAGAGAGCTGCGTTTAACAATGCAAATCCTGATTTGAATGTGAAGATGGAGGTGTTCACTGAGGATTATGCAACAACTCTGGAACTTGCTGTAGCTAGTGGACAGGCACCTGACATCTTTCAAGTATTGAACAATGCTCGTTATTATTTGGATCGCAATATGCTTCAGCCCCTTGATAAGTATGTAACCGATGATTTAAAACAACGATATGGGAACCTTTTTATGATTGATGAGGTTAATACTATTGATGGGAAACTATACACTCTTGCTGAGCGTGGTATTACATTCCGCCTAATATACAACAAAGATATCTTTGAGGCAGTTGGTTTACCTGGACCTCCGAAAACTACTGAACAAATGTATGATTATGCAAAACAGATTACTGAGTGGGGTAGAAAAGATGGTATATATGGCTATGCTATGCAATTGAAGTCCACAGCCTCAGTAGGTGATCGTGTTATTGATCAGACTGCTCGTCGTAATGGATTTTTCTCCTATGATTTTATAAACGGCAAATTTAATTTTTCTGTAATGAAACCTATTTTAAGTGTTTATCGCAAAATGTATGAAGAAGGAATAATGTTTCCTGGAATCGAGGGACTTGAAATTGACCCTCTTCGCACGCAATTTGCCGCCGGTAAAATAGGAATGTACATCAATGGGAACTGGGAAACAGCGATTTACGCGGAAAATGGACAATTCCCCACAAAATGCAACTGGGGTGCTGTTACTATTCCGGGTATTGGCACCGAAAACCCATCAGGTAAAACTAATATCAACAATGCGGGAAAGTCATGGGGTATCTCAATATCATCTGAAGTACCCGACCTTGCATGGAGATATATAGAGTATCTGTTAGAAGATGACTACCTTGCTGAATATCAGGAAAAAGGTTATGGAACTATTGTAGTTCCTTCTGCTGCAAAAATTGCAAAATTTCCTGATATGATTGGCGCTGAAGATTTTGCTATGAAAGATACTCTTGATATGATATGGCCTGTCAGCCCTGAAACTGCAGGGCTTAAGTTTGAAGGTAAAAATGCATATGATACATATGCAGCAATAATTCTTGGTGCAGTAGATATTGATGCAGCATTAGCTGACCTGACTTCACGTTATAATGCTGGGCTTAATGCCGGTGAAAAAGATGGAACAGTAAAAAGAGTAGTTATTCCTAATTTTGATCCAACAAAATGATTTGAAATACTTGAGTAAACAGTAAGGAGCGTAGATCAATTGAGTGATAAAGTAAAAAGACTGCTAAAACAAAATTTTTCAACTTACCTAATGGTTTTACCCTGTGTAGTCCTTCTTATTGTATTTGTTATTTATCCGCTTTGTTGGGTGTTGCGTTATGTGTTTTTTACCTATGATGGGCTACGTCCTGAAAAATATATTGGTTTTGGAAATTTTGTCCGCCTGTTTACTCGGGATCATGATTATTGGAAATCAGTTTACAATACTTTTGTATATGCAGCAGGAAAGTTAATTATTACAGTACCGCTATCTTTCCTGCTTGCTGTACTTTTAAATTCTGGTATCAGGATGAAAAACTTATTTCGGGCTATTATATTTATGCCTACTATTATTAGTACAGCAGTTATGAGTCTAGTATTTTACTTTATGTTTAATTCGTATAATGGGATAGTCAATCAGGTATTACTGCGGACTTCAATTATTAGTTCCCCTATTAATTGGTTTGGAATGGATTTAGCAATGGTGACCGCAATCATTGTTGCAATATGGGGCGCTGTGGGTAACTATATGATATATTTTCTTGCAGGGTTGCAAACTATACCCGAAGAGATGTATGAGGTTGCTAAAATTGATGGTGCCAATAGAATGCAAATACTATTCTTTATTGTAATACCCTTAATGGGACCGGTAATGCAAATGGTTTTAATGCTTTCAATAATTGTTGCACTCAAGGGGTTCCAAAGTATAATGGTGTTAACAGGGGGAGGCCCTGCGGGTGCAACAGATGTAATGTATCTTTATGTGTATCGTTCATTTTTCCCTTCCCAAGGTGAGGTTTTATTTGCCCCGCAATATGGCTATGGTTCAGCAGTTGCCGTAGTAACTGCAGCAATTACAGGTTTTATTACAATGCTTTACTTAAAATTCTCCAATAAGCGCATAAACTGAGTATAAACCATAGGAAGTGAATGAGGAATAATAGGGAGGAAACAATGAAAGAACACTTAAAACATGTATTTAAAATATTTATTATAGTAGTGAAGTATGTTTTTCTGGTTGGATTTTGCCTGTTGATTATATATCCTTTTATGTATGCGGTTTTTGGCTCGTTTAAGTCCAATTATGATGTTATGCTAGGTGGTAGTATAATCCCATCTGAATGGATATTTGATAATTATATTGAAGCTTGGCAGCAGTTTAATTTCTTTCTTTATACAAGGAATAGCATTATTATGGGACTGGCTACTACTATAATATCATTGTTTACATGTTCTATGGCCGGATACTGTATTTCGCGCAGGGAGTTTTGGGGTAAAAAATTATTAGAAAAAACTATTTTAGTAACTATGTTTATTTCAATTGGTACGGTTACCCTTCGCCCTATTTATCTTTTAATGGTCAAGCTTAATCTTCATAATTCCCTTTGGCCTGTTATCTTAATAATTTTAAGTGCAAACATGGGTACATATATTTTTCTTATATCAAGGTTCATTAATACGATTCCCCGGGAATTAGATGAAGCTGCAACCATTGACGGAGCAGCGCCTTTTAGGATATACTATCAGGTAATCATTCCTTTAATTCGCCCAATACTTGGAGTTGTAGGTCTGTTCAGCTTCCGTGCTGCATGGAATGATTACGTAAATGCTAATGTTTTTACAATGAACCTGCCTAATCTACGACCACTAACGGTAGGCGTTGTATCTTTACGATATGGAGTTATGGCAGCAGCTCAATGGAATATCATGCTGGCAGGTGCATCCTTTTCGATTGTCCCTATTCTAATAATTTACGTGTTTACCAACCGTACATTTATCGCCGGGCTTTCTGAAGGTGCTGTAAAGGGATAAAAAAGCTATTAAATAAATAGGGAGAGTAGTTTTAAAACAAATAATCAGATTAGTAGCATTGACAATACTTAACAATAGTATCCAGTCGGTATTAGGTAGGAAGTAAAAATTAATGCATAATAGATTGGAGACACCAAAATGGTACTCTGTGGTAAGCAATATAAAAACAAGTGGTATTCTATTGAAACAGATAAGGAGAAAATTCTTAGAATAAAAGATAAAACAGGAAATTGTATCCTTTTATCTATAGGATATTATGCGGAATATGGGGAGATATTCAATATTCATTATCCCATGCAAAAAGGTGACGATTATGTTGTTGCAGATAATACACAATCGCTTGCAGAAGGTGATAAATTACAGCTGAGAAATGAATACCGGCGAGGTTTTATGAACAGACCGAAAACACTGATGTTGAAGTGATTGGCATAGAAAATAACAAGGTATACATAACACCCAATATCCCTGAAGACTTTTGTGCGCACCAAATAACTGGAGCAAAACTCAGTGTTTTTTTAAAAAAAACAACTAATAAGATCAATAATTTTGATAACATCCATGTAGAGTTTATTCAGGAAAAGCATGACCCGAAATCTGAGGTCTTGTGTATTACAGGGCAAACACCATATGCAACGGTATCACTTAAATTTTTGTTTGGTAGTAATTCGCCAAAGATTGTAGTAAATACAATTACAAAGTACAAAAAACAGGCTAAAGTTTTTAATGAATCCTTGTTGCTTAACTTCAAAGATGAAGTTGTTGAGGTTTTCAGAAAAAACAGACAAATAGACACTAATGATTTCCAATCTGAATATTGGTTGGATAAGCAGGGAGTTAAATTCGGCTCTGGCGATAGAACTGCTCTCATATATCATACACCTTGTGTTTCTTCGCTTCAGCTTAGAACATATAAAAAGCAGATAGTTGTAAACCTTGATGATATGCATGACCATCGGTACAGGAGAGATTCATTTGGATATACATACAATAAAGTAGAGCAAAGAGCGTTTCATGAGTTTAATGCGTCAGATTATGCAAAAGACCAAAAGCGTGAAAATGAATTTTCATTATTTGTTGGTATGGCAATTGAGAATGTACCAAGGCTCATGATTAACCCATATGGATTTTTAGCTTCACATGTGTGGACTGAGCATGCTGACAAAACCTCACTTAAATCACACAGAGCTGCATACTATGGGCATGAGGATATTGTCGACCCATCGGAATCTGTTGGTGGGTTTGTTAAATATAACATACCTGTCACCAAAAGTGTGTTCTATGACAATGTGCACAACCACTTGTTTACTGAATTCCTTCGCAAAGAAATTGCCACTAATGAAGATCAAGACGATTATGAGCAGCCTTCGATCAAAAAGAATCAAAGATTTGTTGAGTTTTTAAGGGCCCTTGAAAATTATGGATGCGAAATATGCCTGCATGGGATAGGACCATTGGGAATTGATGAAAAACCTGAACTTATTGAGGAAGCATTCGAATTCATGAAAGAAAATTTTGATAGCATAACTTGGATTGATCATGCAAGAAATTTTACTAATATTTCAACAAATGGACTTCAAGCTTCATCACCTCATTATGCCCACCTTCTTTGGGAGAAACATGGAATTAAGTATTTTTGGCATTATAGTACTGAGGATATTGCAAGTGTATTAAATGGCAACATTGATATATTGCAAATGGGGGACAAGGATTATATGCGTACTCCTGTTTACTGGCTGCATCCTACAAAAACATATAATTTTTATTCTTGGGCTACAATTGCAATTAACGATCTTAGTGTGTATAATAAAAAAAGCTTAAGTGACCTCATTGAGCATTGGGGCATATGTATAAATCATGTTTATCCTGGATGGATTTATGAGAACTTGTCTGATAATAGTTTTATAGAAAGAAATCACGAGGAGAAGCTGATTTCTAAAAAGAATTTTGATAAGTTGCTTGATATGATGTCAGATATACGAGCAAAAGGTGACTTGAACATAACAACAATAAGAGAATTATTAAGTTATTGGATCAGCCTTGAGAATGTTGAATTTATATACTGGGAAGATGGAAGTATTAATATAATCAATAATAATAAATTTGATATTAAAGGTATTTCTTTTGCTGTAAATGGTGATTACGATATATGTGTTGAAAGAAAAAGAATTGAGAAAAAAAAGTGCGGAGAACAGACCATATTCTGGTTTAATATAGAGGCGCAATCAATAAAAAAAATGGTTTTTAATACTTATGACAATTTTAAGGTATTATCATAGTGAATAAAATAAAATGAAAACTGATTTAAGATAACGATACGAGGGGCGATTGTATGCTGAAAATGATTTACCTTGGAAACACGGATTCCAGAATGCCGACGAAAGGTCCTTTCGTGGAAGCACTTAAGGAATTGGGTGAGCTGACATTGATATTTGACGCCAGTGAAATTCCAGATAGCGAAAGAGCAAAAATGATTCGTCAAAATGATATTGTATTAACAATGTGGGGTTCTATGCCAGTGCCAGAAGCAGTAGTAGAAAATCCCGGAAAGTTGAGATATGCTTGCAATATCACAGGTGAGTTGAAAAAATATATTCCGGAAAAAATTATTGAATCTGAGATTTATGTTACCAACTGGGGGGATGCTCCTGCAAATGAAGTAGCTGAAGGTGCTGTATGCTTGCTGCTGGCTGTGTTGAAAGATTTGCACATTAAAATCATGAATGTCAGAAACGATAAGTGGGGTCTTTTAGAAAATCAATTTACATCAGGGACACTTGAAGAGCTTAAAGTAGGATTATATGGTTTTGGAGTAATAGGACGGCGTTTTGCTGAAATCGTTAATATGTTTGGCGCAAAACAGTATGTATTTGACCCATATGTCAAGGAACTTCCTGAGTATTGCACCAAGACAGACAGCCTTAAGGAGCTGTTCGAAAAATCAGAAGCAATAGCAATACATGCAGGTCTGAGTGAGGAGACAAAGGGTTCGGTAAATGCAGAGCTTCTTTCATTGCTTCCGGACAATGGCATAGTAATTAACACTGCCCGGGGAGATATTATTGACCAAGCTGCCTTATTTGCAGAGCTTAAGAAAGGACGGCTCCGTGCAGGACTAGATGTGCTTGCAGACAATGACAGGCTCCCTGAAGGACACCCGGCACGAAAGTGGGAGAATTTGATATTGACATGTCATAACAGCTCCAAGGTGTGGTGGCCTGAAAGACCAGGAGAGCTTTTAAAATATGAAAAGATCTGTATAGAAAACATAAAAAGGTTTATAAGTGGTGAGCCTCTAAAGTTCATTATGGATAAAGTGCGCTATGACAGGAGCACATAAGGTTTCATAGCTGTCAGCGAGAGGCTAAATCATGGTTTATGTAGAGTTTAAAACACATGCAATGATTTTGTTATAAAATGAGGATTTCTATCACTATGAAAAGCTATACAATTTTTAAAGAATGTGATGTTTTGGTTGCAGGAGGTGGAATAGCTGGTATTTCATCAGCTTTAGCAGCCGCAAGAAATGGTGCAAAGGTTGTACTTGTTGAAAAACAATGTGCATTAGGAGGATTGGCGACTCTTGGAATGATTACTATTTACCTGCCGCTCTGCGATGGGTGTGGAAATCAAATTATATATGGAATTGGTGAGGAACTGCTAAGATTATCAATAAAGCATGGTTATGAAAAGAATTACCCCAAAGCCTGGCTAGAAGGTGGAACAACAGAAGATAAGATCAAAACTAGGTTCTTGGTTCAGTACAATCCATATTTGTTTGCAATTCTTTCCGAACAGCTTCTGATTTCCGAAGGTGTAGAAATTATCTATGATTCGGTTATAACTGATGTTCATAAAAATAATGATAAAATCGAGATGGTTATGTTAAATAACAAAGAAGGACATCTTGCAATATCTCTAAAAGCTGTGGTTGATGCGACAGGTGATGCCAATATATGTTATTATGCCGATGAGACTACCGAGGTGTTCAAACAGAACAAGTTTGCTGCCTGGTATTATTCTGGTTCAAAGAATGGCATAACCTTACAAAAACTTGCCACACCCTTGTATGAGGAATTACGTGAGACAGACAGAGTGTATGATGGTACAAAAACCGACGATATCAATGCAATGATAATTGACGGGCATACCGCTATCCTGAAAGAGATTTTAAATAACCGAAAAAAAACTGGTGATGAAAATATATTTCCGACCTCGATACCTTTCGTCCCTGAATTCAGAATGACAAGACGACTTTCAGGGTTGTACGAACTTAGTGAAAGTGAAGAGAGAAAAGCCTTTTCAGACAGTATCGGTATGACCGGTGACTGGAGAAAACGAGGTCCTGTATTTAACATACCTTTCAGGTGCCTGTATGGGAGCAGAATAAAAAACCTGATAACCGCTGGAAGATGCATATCGGTTACAACAGACATGTGGGATATCACAAGGGCAATTCCTACATGTGCAGTTACAGGTGAAGCAGCAGGTACGGCTGCATCCTTAATAAATGATGAGTGCAATAGGTTTTCACATATTGATGTAAGAAAGCTTCAAGCTATTTTAGCTTCAAAGGGAGTAAAAATAAATGAACAGTAAAAAATAATCACAATGAGCACTATGCCCATGGAGACTATCAAAGAGAAATTGGGGGTAAACCTTTTTGGCTTCTTCAAGAGTAAGACAGGGGACGGTTCTGTGTCTTATTATTTGTGTTGAGCGTGTGACAGTTTGAACGTTTAAAATGACAGTTGTAGCCGTAAATAGTTTAAGTATGATAATAAATAAGTAATTAATATGCATACGCAAGGGGATTGTGGAGAGGTGGGAATAATAAGACACAGAACCGTCCCCTGTCTGCCTTCAGCTTGTGCTTACGCTGGACGGTATAAAAACTGCTTGGAACAATCCCTCTGCTCCTGTAATGGTATCAATCCCATACACTCCGACGGCAGCCGAGGAAGAAAGTTCAGAAAGTATTGTCGTTTGGTATATAGATACACAAGGAAATATCATAACCATACCAAACGGATATTATATGCAGTCCACTGGAGCTGTTAGCTTTAGTACTACCCATTTCAGTGATTTTGCAGTGGCGATTAATCAGGTACGCTTTCAGGATGTGTCCGATGGTGCTTGGTATAACAGGGCAGTAAGCTTCATTGCGGCAAGGGAAATCACCATTGGAACCGGTAATGGCAATTTCGGCCCGAATAGCAGCTTGACCAGGGGACAGGCAATAACCTTAATAATGAAAACCTATGGCATAGCACCGGTTACAAATCCAATGGATAACTTCTCAGACGCCGGGAATACCTGGTATACTGGCTACCTAGCAGCAGCAAAACGGCTTGGTATATCAATTGGTGTAGGAAAAAACCTGTTTGCTCCTTTGAAAGAGGTCACCCGTCAGGAAATGTTTACACTGTTATATAACGCATTGGGCGTTATCAAGCAGTTGCCTTTGGATGCAATCTACTCTAGCAGGACGCTTTCTGACTTCATTGACGCAGATCAAATCGACTCTTGGGCGAAAGAGGCAATGACGCTGTTAGTTGAAATGGGTGTTGTCAATGGTTACGCCGGAATGTTAATGCCGCACAGCACAACCACAAGAGTGGAAATGGCTCAGCTTTTGTATAATCTGATGACAGCTGACCGGCGCTAAGGGAATCTATGGTTTTGAAGAACTTCTTATAAAATTTTACAAAGGTTTGTATTTAAAAGAAGGATTTTGTAAATAAGTGTTGAATGATTATAGATATATGTAGAGTAGAGGTTGGATTGTAATACTATGAGGTGTTTAAACCGGTGGCGCAAGTTTGTGGAAATTTTAAGTATGGGGACGTTATAATTAACGTAGATGCAACAGATTTTTCAAAAATTTCTTATGATGATTTGATAGAGAAAATTTTATCACATTTTTAAATACGAACTAAAGATTATATTATGCGCTGGGGGAGCCAAAATGCAGGAAATATATATTGTTAATTATTGCAATCCTAATTGCACACCTTTGAAAAGTATAACGAGACTTCCTGAAATAGAAGCTTTTTTGCTTGCCAAAAAGCTATCAGAACAATATAAGGGTGAAGCTTTTTATAGGCTTGCCGATTTTGCAAATTACTATCCGAGAAGAATACGCACCGAAAAATGGTTACATGACTGGTTTACTAAATTAGGTGGCGAGCCTGAGACTGAACACCCCTTATATTTCGTTCTGCAAAGAAGTGATTATCTATACGAATGGTTTGACAGTGGTCCAATAACCAGACTGCCATTAAGCAGTATTAATGTAAAACATATTAGTTTTACGTTCGGCGATAGCAATTCAAAAATGGGTAAACCCGAAAGAAAGAATCCGTTTTTAAAAAATACGCTTTTTGAATTGATTAGTCACTATGGAAACATTGATACATTTCTTGACAGCATTAAGGACCAATATAAATATATAGAAGCACAGCTTTGGAACGACAGTTATTGTAGATAATTTATAGGTTGTGTGTATCAGTTACAAAGTACGAACTAGAATGAAAAAACCGGTGGTCGTTTTAAGGAATGTGACCGAAAGGCCTGAGGGGCTTACAGCTGGAACATTAGTTTTGGTTGGAACAGATGAAAACAGAATTTGTTACTGTGGTGTCGGAACTTATCACAAACGAAAATATATACAACAAGATGGCAAATGCCAAAAACCCTTACAGGGACGAAAATACTTCTGATGAATCAGACAGTTAATATAAAGAATAGATTGGGTTGGGCAACAGCTAAACAAAAGGTGAGTAAATGAAAATATATTACAATTCTAGTTTATGGAGTAATGATAAAGGTTTTCCAGGATTACCGCAAAGGGTAAACTGGCAATTTGAGTACGCAGGAACTAAGCGCTATATACCCGTTATATATAGATTTCCGGAAGGTATAGTTTTTGATATCATCACAGTATTAGATGAAGCCAAGCTCCGGGAATTTTTTGAAAAGTATGAAAACACAGAAGAAAAATTGACACCTTTGCAAAAGCGCTGTGCAAGGCAGGAGCACCCCTTCCAGGCTATGTCAATCAAAGAGATTTGGATAAATGGCAAACGTGTAGAAAGCGGTTATTCGTCCAGCAATGCCGTGAGTATACCATGGGCACAGAAGAATAACAAATTGATGAGTGTGCAAAAGACATATTCTGCTATTCTAAAAAACACAGATTGCTTTGCATGTGAACGTTTTTGTGTGCCATACCCTGAAACAGACTCGAAGATCCAAAGATTATTATGTTCCTTGCGGCTTAAAAGAATAGACAGCTTGAAGCTGTCTACCCACTCTGTGCAGAAGTTTTACCCATTGAACATTCAATTTGATATGTTAGGCAAAGAAGATCAAAAGGTAGCTTCTTTCAGGCATCCTATGACAGGCATAGCCCATACATTATACTTTCAAAAAGCAGAATTAGTGGAAATGCCACTGGGTGCAAACATAAACCGTAGCTTTTATGCTGCACAGTCATTGTATGAGATTGAGCCAGCCTTGCCCAAAGGGGATGGTCTGCAGTTTGACAGCAGCATACATTTTACAGAATCAAGGGAAGATCGGTTAGGACTTGCAGCAGCTTCATCTGTAGGAATAATTGGCGGGGCATCCGGTCCTACTTCTGTTTTTGTTTCAAAAGTGGGAGGAGAAAAGGAAATTCCGCGTGGTATGCACGGGTTGCCGCTGAATATCTGTTTTTCTGTTCCAAGCTTTAAAAAGGACAGCATATCACATTTTTTACTTGAGGGTATTAATATAAAAAAAATTGAGAGTAAGGAATATAATTTTAAGAAACATTTTTAATATATGACTTTATGTGAGCAGAGAGGGAACAATGCAGTAGCAACTATTCCGATTAACATCAAAAGGAAGATAATACAGACAATAATGTTCGGAAATTTATACTTAAACCTGCATCCTTTATGCTAAGCAGCCTGAATGTTGGACTGGGAGCCAAGCAGGTTGATGTGACAAGTGCTATAATTCTTGGCTTTAGTACCACCCATTTCAGTAATTTTGCAAGTCATAGTAGAATACGGTAAAATTCCTGAGCAATTCAATAATACAAGTTTGTTTTGACGCCATATAACTGCAAAGTAAGCGAACCTAATCCATATTACCCGGTCCACCGTCTAAGTGCACTAGCTGCAGCAAACGAGCATTGCTTATAAAGCAGCCGAATGGCAATATAATAGAAAAAAAAAATTTACATTACTCACATAGGGATACAAGAGAAAGACCAAATTAAATTATGAATGAACTTATGTTGACGATTTGATCCCTGTATGTTTTTCTAGGAGCTACTATCCCTTTGTCGTATACTGTCAAACTGTTCTACTTGCTTTCTATCACTAATTGTGTTAGCATTGCGTTAGAAGTGATGGAAACTGATATAAGGAGTGGCATTATGAAATTATATGAAAGTGAATCTATTGAATTAAAAGAAATATATACTTCGGATTTAAAGAAAGAAATTGTTGCCTTTGCAAATACAAGCGGTGGAACAATCTATATAGGTGTACAAAACAGTGGAGAAATTATTGGTGTTGATAATGCTGACTTTGTGATGCAACAAATATCAAATTCTTTAAGAGATAGTATTCGCCCTGATGTTTCCATGTTTATTAATATTGAGTTACTGGAAAAAGAAAAGAAGTTTTTTATTAAATTAACTGTCAACCAAGGCACAAAAAAACCTTATTACCTATTAGATAAAGGTCTTAAACCAGCAGGTGTATATGTTAGAAGTGGAACAACATCTGCTCCGGCATCTGAAGATGCTATCCGCATGATGATTAAAATGACAGATGGTGATTCATTTGAAGCAAACCGTTCTCTAGTTCAAGAGTTGACTTTTAATAGACTAGGTGAGGAATTGAAAAAAAGAGGTTTGGAATTTACTGGAGTTCAAATGAAAAATTTAGGCATCCTTTCTTCTGATGATATTTACACAAATATGGGGTTGCTTGTTTCAGACCAATGTAAACACTCTATCAAATTTGCAATTTTTCAAGGCACAGATAAGCTGGTGTTTAAGGATAGAAAAGAACTTATTGGTTCACTGTTTGCTCAGCTTACAGATGCCTATAAAGCTATAAATTTCTATAATGGTACAAAAGCAACCTTCCATGATTTACTAAGAAACGACGAGCGGGATTATCCAGAAGATGCTGTTCGTGAAGCATTGCTTAACGCAATTGTTCACAGGGATTATTCTTTTAGTGGCAGCACATTTATAAACCTTTTTTCTGACCGTTTAGAGTTTATCTCCTTAGGTGGACTGGTATCTGGATTATCATTAGAGGCAGCTATGCTGGGAGCATCTCAATCTAGAAATGAAAAACTTGCAAGCCTATTTTATAGAATGAAGTTAATTGAGGCATACGGAACAGGTATTAGTAAGATAATCAGCTGCTATAAAGGTTTACCGGTACAGCCTAAGTTTGAGAATGTAGAAGGTGCATTTCGAGTAGTTTTACCAAATATACATGCGCAAAAAGTAAGTGCAGAAAATGAAAAGTACTTGCCTATATTAAGATTGTTTGAGAATCAAAAAGAAATTAATCGTTCTGATGTTGAGGAAGTTTTGGGGGTTGGTACAACTCAAGCCATTAACATGCTCAAAGAAATGCAGGAAAAAGAGATGATTACAAAAGTTGGCAGTGGCAGGCTGACAAGGTATGTAGTGAAGTAGAATGTAAGCGAAGAAAATTGGCATACGGGGAATTTCAATAATAATGCGTCAACTTCGCATTATTTGTAGGATTGTTGCAGGAGTAAAAAAAAATCCTGCTCTCCTTGCTTCCTTTACCAATTATAGTCAGAATAAAGAATAGATTGGGTTAGGCAACAGCTAAACAAAAGGTGAGTAAATGAAAATATATTATAATTCTAGTTTGTGGAGTAATGATAAAGGTTTTCCAGGCTATGTCAATCAAAGAGATTTGGATAAACGGCAAACGTGTAGAAAGCGGTTATTCGTCCAGCAATGCAGTGAGTATACCATGGGTACAGAAGAATAACAGACTGATGAGCGTGCAAAAGACATATTATGCTATTCTAAAAAGTGCAGCTTGCTTTGCATGTGAACGTTTTTGTGTGCCATACCCTGAAACAGACTCGAAGATCCAAAGATTATTACGTTCCTTGTGGCTTAACTTTCTGGGTTATGATCGTATTATAAAAACATCGCCATATAAATTGGAAGGTGAATGATATCATCCTTAATTATTAGATCTTTGGTGTAGAGGATGTATGAATTCGCAATTTTAGAGGAGAACTTCCTTCTGAACTTATCTAAAGAAGAATGTGATTTATAGCTGCCGGACTTAACTTCAATAGGTGAGATTTTCTTCTTCTCGGTTATGAGAAAATCTATTTCCATATGATTCTGGCGATGATCTTTGTCATATCGAGAATAAAAATAAAGCTTATGCCCATTTCTACGTAGCATTTGGGCAGTAACATTTTCCATAATCATTCCTTCATTTATACCAAGTTTATCAAAAAGAATTGCTTTGTATAAATCGTTTTCGATATAAGGACTATCCAAAAAGGTATGAGTTATCAGAAGTCCTGTATCACCCATATAGCATTTTTGTGTTGTGTAGTCAGCACTCATTGAAAGTCCGATATTAGGATCGGTTGCATTAAAGCAAGTATTGACCACCATTGCTTCGTTCAGCCAAACAAAAGAATCCTCGTAGCTTCTGAAGCGAGCCTGCTTTGAGATAGAGGATAATCGGTATTTTTTTTCTTTCTTTGAAAGCTGACTGGGTATTCCGTCAAATATTGCAAAAACCTTATCTTCATAGCCCCCTGCGAACTTAGAAACATCATCACGGTACAGCTTTAAAATTCGTCGCTTGATGGTATCAACAGATTCAAAATCTTTTGTCTTGATATATTCAAGCACTGCTTGTGGCATTCCGCCTACAAGAATATACTGCCTGAAATCATTCATAATTTTTCTATGAAGAGCTTGCCCTAATGGAACTTTTGCATCAAAGCATTGCTTGATAAATGGACTGGTTGCATTGTCGCCTAATGCCCACAGAAACTCTTCAAAATCAAGTGGAAACATTTCAATGTGTTCTTCCTCAGAAGGGATGATAATATCTTGGACATTCTTTTTTAAACTGATCAAAGAACCTGTTTCGATATAATCGTACCTACCGTCAGCAACGAGATATTTGATAAGCTGTCTTGCACGAGGAAACTGCTGTACCTCATCAAAGATGATGACAGATCCTCTTTTGTGCAGGGGTTTAGAATAAAATGCTGATAGCTTTGCAAAAAACAAATCAAGATTGTAGCTATCGTTACTAAACAAATCTAAGATATCATTTGGTGCATTACCGAAATCTATAATAATATGGCTTTTATATTCGTTCTGTGCAAACTGTTCGCAAATAAAACTTTTTCCGACTCGCCTTGCACCATCTATTATCAATGCAGTAGCACCGTTGCTCATGTTTTTCCATGATAGCAGTGCATCGTATATTTTTCTTTTCAAAATTGTTGAACTATTTTTGATATTCAAACTATCATCTCCTATATCAAAAGTATTCCCGATTATCTGAATTATAACATAAAAGTCACGAAAGGACGAGTATAATCTTTATGGGTATGCACGGAAAGACCGGTGTAAACTATCAAAACATGCACGAAAGGATTGCAAAATTGAAATATCACCCCTATCGATAATGCTTTGAATCCTTTCCTAGTTAAATATATGGAGAATCTCAGATATATTGACCAGCTCGGCAGAGGTATACCCATGATATTGAAAACAATGAAGGAAGCTGGAGCAAATCAACCACTTCCTCAGGAATCAGGCGAAGAGTTTGTTTTGACTATATATAAAGCAATGAGCTGAAAAGGCCGTTTACACTAAAGAATATTCACTCCCGAACTTATCTAAAGAAGAATGTGATTTATAGCTGCCGGACTTAACTTCAATAGGTGCGAATTTTTTCTTCTCGGTTATGAGGAAATCTATTTCCACGTGATTCTGGCGATGATCTTTGTCATATCGAGAATAAAAATAGAGCTTATGCCCATTTCTACGTACCATCACTGCTTATTAGCTGGTATTAAAAAAAATCTACCTTTACTTTTTGATTTTACGTAACTCTTGCCATTACAATTGCCCTATATTGTGGGGGATATATTAAAGGGGCAGGAGCATTTAAATCATAAAATCCGATTACCGAATCTCCAAGTGATATCATTGCATGACCCACAAAGTAAGTGGTTGGCGTTATTACGAAGTTAACTGTATTTCCATCCCTGCTTTGGACTGTCATTAATTTATAGCACCCTGATGGTGATTCACCTCCTGTCCAAAGATCACTAATCAGGGTAACAGTTCCAAAAAAATAACCAAGAGTTGCCATGTTTCTTCCTCCGATTCATAAATATTCTATAATATAAAATATCAATACATCTGCTATCTTTGGGTGTTGTTATTTAAAAAGCTTTATAATTGAGCATTGACATTTTCTAAGGCTTTTTAATAGGTTTTCAGTATTAGTGGTCATATTTTTTTTCAGAAGCTTCGGCATCTGCTTTGGTTTTATGAACCGTACCAAAGGGGTGTTGAGGTGGTGCATAAACCGAATATAATTTCAGTGGTTTATTGCCTGTATTGATTAGATTATGCCATTTACCCGCAGGAATTATGAATGCGTAGTCATTACACACATTGGCTTCATAATCCAGCTTGTTTTTTGTATCACCCATTTTTACAATGCCTTGCCCTTCCTCAATACGTATGAATTGATCAAGGTTTGAGTGTATTTCCAAACCTATGTCTTCTCCAACATTGATGCTCATCAATGTAAGCTGCAAATGCTTTCCTGTCCATAAAGCGAGTCGGAAATTATTGTTTTGTTTGGCCACTTCCTCAATATCAACTGTAAACGGATTAGGTCCATAATCTCTTAATTTGATTGGAGCACTGACCTTAGCTTGATTCATATAAGAAAGATATTGTCCCGGAAACTGGCTCCATAAATCAAGGCTATACATTGGTGTATTTGCAAAATATGGGCACTGGTATATATTGTTATATACGTGATACAGTGGAGTATTAGTATTACAGCAGTATTGGTGTGCATTAGGGTTACTATACATAGTGCTCTCACCTTTCATAAGCTTATGGTAATAATATATGTTTTATGTTAAGTAGATGTGCTCTTGTTTTACTAGATATTGTTCATAGTTTATAATGCACCATGCGAACTATAACCCCCACGTGTCTATTCAGTTAGTCAAATTTATGTAAACCATCTCGAATACTGCTATACAGCTTTAGCAAGTAAAACTACAAGTTTAAATTACCTCATCGTTAAGTAATTCCGTGAACTCACTTCGTTCAGACAGCACGGACATTACTAAACTCTGAGGCAATTTAAACTTAGTTTTCCTAAGCTTTGCTGTAATTAGCTATATTGAAGATGAGTTTACATTTAACATGTCTGGGGGTACTAACTGAATAGACACACCCCCACAATTGCCCCGTCGCAAACAAAAATTAAAATTTTCTTGACAGTGTATGGAAACGCTCATATAATAAAATTATTGAAGCATCCTGAAATTTTAAAATGATGCAAGAAAGGAGTTGTTATGATGTCTGTAAAAAATGTTGAGGTGTTTTTTTACTAATTAAATATTGGCACAGGTACACAAAATACCACCAGCGGATATAGGACGCGCATTTTTTGATATGCTGTATTTCTTTATATCAAGGCAAGTCCTATTATGAATTAGGTTTTAGTTGTGTTACCTATGCAGCTTCTTTCGAGCAACCAAGCGGCATGGGCGAGCAGTTGGCAAAGCCAACGAGACGCCTTGTATCGTGTATATAACAATCATCAACACGCATTGGTAGCGTGTTTTTTTGTTGTTTTTTTAAAAGATAAGGGGATGTACTTTTTTAAAACAGGAAGTATTCTATTATATTAAGAAACGCTCCCTTATGATTTAAAAGATGCACAAAAATAGGATGGATGTCTTTTTTTGAACCCGCAGGTGGTCGTCATCTGCGGGCTTTTTATATACTTTTTTAAGGTTGCGAAGAACTAACACTACAGCGAAGCCAATATTAAACTTCGTAGTTTATATGGTTTTTTGAAATATCACGAATGCAAAAATGTGCTATTTAGGAAAAGAGAAAATAAACACTTCGCTATAGTTACTAATTATTTTTTAAAAAAAGGTGAGTGATTATTATGACAAAAATGAAAAGTACTTTTGATTATATCAAGCAAATTCGAGGCGGTTGGGTAATAAACCCACGGACTAGGATTCAGGAAAATAAAATTAAGAATAAAAAGAAACGCAGACAAAAAGAAAAGAAATTGATAAAGGATGGACTTGAATAGTGGATATAAAAAAGTATGGAAATCAAAACTTAATAGATTACGGGTTTATCCCAACTATGATGCCAGAAGATGTAAGAGGTACTCCAGCACGCATTACAGCAGTGCACAAGGAGCGTTATGAAGTCATATGTGAATATGGTCAGACTTATGCAAGACTGAAAACGGGCATATATTTTGGAGAAGGCTATGAGAACTTTCCCACAACAGGGGATTTCGTGCTGATTCAATATAACTTAAGCGGCGACAGCCAAATAGTGAAAACACTAGAGCGTAAGTCAAAGTTTGCGCGTAATGATTTCTCAGGTCATGCAGTTGGTTATGTTAAAACTGTAAAAGAGCAGGTTGTCGCTTCAAATTTTGACTATGTGTTTATTATGGTATCACTCAATCATGATTTCAATCTTAAAAGAATTGAGCGTTACCTCACTTTAGCATGGCAAAGCGGTGCGATTCCCGTTGTTGTTCTAACAAAAGCAGATTTAACGGACGATTTTACTGAACAAGTCCGAACAGTAGAAAAGATAGCAGCTGGTGTCGGTGTTTATGCTGTCAGCGCAAAGACCGGATATGGTATTGATAGGCTTTCCGAATATCTTAAACCACGTAAAACAATAGTCTTTCTTGGCTCATCCGGTGTTGGCAAATCAAGCCTTGTCAATGCGCTTGCCGGTGAGGAAATTATGGCTGTAAATAAAATCCGAGAGGATGACAGCCGTGGTCGGCATACAACCACACACCGCCAACTTATTATGCTTCCAAGCGGTGTTTTGATTATAGACACCCCTGGCATGCGTGAGCTTGGAATATGGGGTGTGAGCATGGGCTTGGGGGAAGCATTCACCGATGTGGAAAGCTATTTTGGCAAATGCAGGTTTTCTGATTGCCGGCATAAAAGTGAGCCGGGTTGTGCCATCAAGGAGGCTATGACCAATGGAGAACTGTCAAAAGAACGCTGGAGCAGTTACCTGCAAATCAAGCGAGAGGCAAAGTTTGCAGACGACAGAGCAGGTTTTTTGCTTGATAAATCGAAACGAAATAAGTCTATCGCTCAATTGAGCAGGCAAAATAAGAAAAATGGAGGATTTAAGAGATGAGTAATTTCAAAATCAAACAAATCCAAAAAGACGATTATGGCATCATAAGAAAATTGGATCGTAACGCATTTCAATATAACGAACGAAACAGAGACGGTAGTTTCCATGGAGTTTTCGCGGACAATATTCGCCGTTCGCCTTACTATATCCCGGAGGGTGACTATACTTTAACCCTCCTGGAAAAATGGAGGTAAAATATTTTGGATATTAACAAAATAAAATCTCATTGGTATGCTTACATTTATGATAAGCAGGAAAATCAAACCTATGATGTGGAATTGATGCTGCAAATACTTGGTGACAAGCCGAAAAAAATCCTGGAAGTATGCTGCGGAGGAGGACGCATGCTCGTACCTCTTGCAAAAGCAGGACACAATGTAGTAGGGTTTGATGTGGACGAAGATATGATGTCTCATATACTAGGGAAAATCACCGGGATTTCGAATATCAAATTTTATAAAGCAGATGCCATTCACTCTGATTGGGGCAGCGATTACGATGTTGTTGTTCTAGCTGGCAATATTATGATTAACATCGAGACAGACATGGATTACAAGGAAGCACAAAAGCTTTTTATAAAGAAAGCATCTGATGCTTTGAAAGTTGGTGGTTATATTTATCTTGACTTTGACCTGCATGCACACCCTGAAAAGATGTTTAATTCCATAAGAGAGCGTGTGCATTTTGAAGGTGCAGATGACACAGGTGTTTACGGCAGATATATCGGTTGTGGGGGAAGTTATAACATCGAAACACAGACGACAAGTGGTAAAAGCCGAACGGAGTTGACACTCCCGAATGGAGAAACATACATCTTTGAAAAGAAGTCGGCAAAGCATATCCCAACTCTGCAAAATATTCATGACTGGCTTGAATGCTATGGATTTGTGGTCGAGCAGGAGTATGGCGACTATGATAAAAATCCTATTAGCGGAATAACGCACAGAGCAATTATTTATGCTAGAAAAGTGAAATAGTGTAGCCACACAAAGCAGTACCCTCACTTGCCCTATTTGGTGTGTGGGGGTAATGCTTTGTAATAGCAATTTTTTCACTAGAATTATTTGTGATTATATTCACGAACACTACTAAACTCTGAGACATTTTGAACTTAGTTTTACTAAGTTTTGCTGTAATTAGCCGTATTAGAGGTGAGTTTGCATTTAATATGCTTAGGGGTACTAATTGAACAGACACATTTAAGCGTTAGAGCTTTGCAAGGAATATATGTTTTATAAAATTTAACCATAGGTTGTGTTAAAGTTATAAAGAGCACCATACAGAGCTATTATTAAATTTTATTTTCAAAACGCTCTTTGTGAGAGGGAAAAGCTGCAGTTGGAGGAACTTTTTCAACGAAGATACCATCTTCCGACTCTCTCTTGCCGATGTATCTATGCTCTGTGACATGCTTATAGCTGCACTTTAAGCCAATTTTTATTTGTTTGTCTAAGCTGTCTTTGCAGGCTTGAAAATCATTTTGTTCCGCTCCAATCCATGAACGAAGTACAATATTCCTGTTTAGCCCTCTCGAATTGAGATACCCCTTTTCTCCCTTAAGCCCATCTGCATATGCAAGCATGTTTCTTATGTTATCAAAGAAATGTAGGTAATCATCCATCATTTCCGGGGTCAACCGGAGAATATCAATCTCCATAAGCGGGACTCCTTTTCGAGAAATAATGCTCACGCCTTCCTCCATCTCCCGTAGAAGTATAAGCATATCCATTTTGGGCAAGCGCATTGATTCTATGCGTCGCTTCCATACACTTCGGTAGAACAGTGATTGCGGCGGGAAAAATGGCGGCAGTGGGAATGAATAACGCTTGTATTTCTTTCGGCTCTTTTCCGACAAGATTCAAAAAAGTATCGCTGATTGTTTTACTTTCAAACCCTGCGGAAGTAAGCAGTATTTTTCTTGATATGCGTTCAGACTCACCACAAGCTGTGATTTTAGAAAAATCAATAAGGGATAAGGCTTCTTGTCTTTTTTGTTCACTCATTTTGCTGTAACCTCCAATGGATATTTTTCAGCGTTTTTAACAGTCTTTTCTTCAACCGCTTTTGCTAAGTCTACATCAAAATGTTCGCATAAACGGCAGACATACCAAAACACATCGGCAAGTTCTTCCTGTAAATGCTGATAATCATTTTCTTTTACGCTATCTGCATTATCAGAATGAAGCCACATGAAAATTTCGGCAAGCTCGGCAGCTTCAACAGTCAACGCCATAACAAGGTCTTTCGCATTTTGGTCTTTTCGCCAACCTCGTACATATGAAAAATCTAATATGTGTTTTTTGATTTCCGCGATTGTTGTTGTATTATCAGTCATTGTAAAATTCCTCGCTTTCTAAAAGGTCGGGCAATTCTTCGATAGCATTGATACTCGGATATTTCCCGCTTCCTGCGCTAACGTCGGCGAAAACCGCATCAGATGGCACAAGACCAACAATATAATCAATCGCTGCATTGGGATAGCCCGGTCGTGCTTTTGCATAGACTTCTGCTTTGCCTGTAAACATTTCCATGTTCATATTACATTCTTCTCCAACCATTTCGCCACGCCGTCTTCATCATTCGTGTCGATAACCGCAGTCGCTTTCTCTTTAACCTCCGGCTTGGCATTACCAATGGCGTAACACTCGTCACAGGCTTCAAAAAGCGGTATGTCATTCAGATTGTCGCCAAAGCCAATCACTTTGTTAAAACCATAATTCTGCCGCAAGAATTGAACGGCATTATATTTTGAAGCGGTGTTATTGAACACTTCCATATACCACAGATCTCCATCAGAATAAATATCTTGATATTTTTCAATGCGAAGCCCACTTATAAATTTAAATTCATCATAAAGGCGGTTGATATTTTCGCGGGTATCCATATAACAAAAATAAATAATATCGGCGTCAGCGTTGGCGAAGTCATCAATCTGCACAAACTTCTTATTGTATTTTCGTATCCGCTCATCTACGAAATCTCGTAAGGCATCACTGTAAATACGCTCGTAATATGTAATAAGTTTGTCCCCGGAAAGAGCGTACATCAACCCGGTTTGCTTTATCTTCTTCATCGCCAAAAGGATTTGCGCTATCTTTTCTTCTGAAAGCATTTCCTTTTTCACATATTGCTTTGCTGCTATGTCGTATATCAAGACACCGTTCATTAGGATAATCGGCACATTGATTGCCACGCATTCGAGAATAAGAACAGATGTCTCGGCAGTTCGTGCGGTCGCAACGGAAAAATGGATGCCTTTGTCAATCAAACTATTGAGGGCATCGATAGTATATTCGGACAGTTCAGCATTTTTATTTAGCAATGTACCGTCAAGGTCTGAAATGTAGAGTGTTTTCATTTTTCGGGGAAATTTTTTCTCCATATAAGCCAAAGTAATAGCACCACCACTTTGTTTTCGCCGCTCGCCTGTATCTTTATATCCCGCTTTTTCATAGCAACGGCGGTTTGCGATTTCGTTCACAGGATAATCCAAAGTCCAAAGATTAGCGTTAGCGACAGTTTTTTCACATAATAAAAAACTTTATCGTTCTTTTCCTTATGATTATTCCAATCACCTTCGATTACTTCTTTCATTTTCTTTGCATCTTCAAAACCTGCTCCACGTTTTTTACAATGCTCCATAAGTAAATCATCAGATATATCAAGGTAAACTACAGCTTCGCAATCGACTATTACATTCCCAAACATTGGGCAGCTGGGTATGACTTTTGCGTATTTAGCTTATTGACTGATAATATCCTATTTTTTGTCATAATACCGATTCAAGCTAAGTAGTTGTCTTCCTGATATTACTATATTTTTCCAGTAGATGTAAAGCAGGTATGGTAATTCACATTATATACGCAAGTTCTTGTATGAATTAGATTATTTTTGTTCATACATATAGTATAGCAAAGTGTGTGTAGTTTAACAATACTTTTTTTGTCTGATTCAGGGCATTGTGAATTGTAACTTTAAGTGCCGTACAGCAGCTCGAAGCATCGGTAGCCAAGGAATATGCGAAGAAAGGGATTATAATTGCGAGTCCACTCACCGATATGTTAGGAATTCACCAAGAACTTGACAAAGGCAACTCAAGGATAGAGCGCAGAACCTATTATGTCTGGAATGACGCCTCTTGTGTATTCAAAGATGAATGGCCAGATGTAGCTGCTGTTGGCATGGCAGTCAGGGAGCGACTAGTCATACATCGTGGTGAAGATGGAGAAACTATGGATGAAGAGCCTACGGTAGAAACTGAAACATATATCATCAGCAGGCGAATGAATGCTGACGAATTTGCGTGTTTATCCAGACACCATTGGGCAATTGAGAATGGCCTTCACTGGGTTTTGGATGATGCGCTGCGTGAAGACTGCTGCACGGCAAGAAAAGGTCATGCTACAGAGAACATTGGACTGATGAGAAAAATCATATACAATCTGTTAAAATTAGATAGTGATGTTAAAGATATGTCTGTTAGGGCAAAGCAAATATACTACCATAATAATCCTGACGCAGTATGCAGGCTGCTCTTTGAAGTAATTCCGGGTATTAGCCAATAGCTCACATATCCATATTTTAATAAAAGCAGGTCGAACTTTGGGGCAGATCAACCTCTGGTCTGCTGCGCCTTTTTGCACCGTATGTTGTGATTACCGTTATAAATAATGTTTGCCGTTTCCACTTGCTCTGGCTCTTCGCGTTTTTCGCTACTCTGTTAGCTCATTTCACCCTTTTGATCTTTTTCATGCGATTGCCCTGTATTTTATCACTGAAAAGTTGCTATAAGAATTAGTGCTTCTAAAACACTTAAATATAGACCATTATAGGATTAGCGGAAAAAATATTTTTAAAAGTATTGCATTCCGCTATCTTTTATGGTAAAATATTACGTGAT
>Ga0265293_10000337_pt1 | contig 113501 bp, 112 predicted proteins | sample Munlanlewell138R_FD_192505 | JGI IMG/M metagenome (GOLD analysis project Ga0265293, IMG submission 192505) | Leachate microbial communities from a municipal landfill in Southern Ontario, Canada - Leachate well 138R | ecosystem: Engineered > Solid waste > Landfill > Unclassified | place... | reverse complement strand
ATAGTTATGATGTGACAGTTTCGAAACTTAACAATGGCGTATCAGGTGGTTCGCATGAAGTTTCAATGGGAATCAACTTGAATTGTAAAACAAAACAAAAAAGCTTTAGAACGATTTCGTGTCCATCTTTTTAAACAAACAAGTTTTACTACAGTAGTTTTATATGGTTTAACGGCTACAGTTTGTTTAATAAAAGGTCTCTCAATTGAGGGACCTTTTTGCTTTTTTCAGTAGGCGCAACTGGTAAAAGGTCATAATGAGATAGCCTCCAATATAAAAGTCAGCATCTTCACACAGCGTTTGGTTCTACCTGAAGTTTTTTTTGAAAATATTTTTTACAATAAATCTTGAAAGACCTATAATTTATTTGTTACTTTCGTGGTTTGTTATATTTGGATTTATGTTGTAGAAATTATGGCTCAAGAAAACTATTCAACTGCATATTATAAAAAGCGGATTGAAAAGCTAACGGTTCAACTTAAGAAGTTAGAAAACCGTTCAAAATTATGGATTATTATTAGGCTTTTTAGTTTTCTGAGTATTATTTCAATCTTATACTTTACTTTTCCCTATAATTTATTTTCCACCGTTGGAATTATCACCAGCACACTACTTTTCTTATTATTTGTTAAAAAGAGTATCGAAAATAAAGAACAACTAAATTATGTTCAACAACTCATCGAAATTAACAAAAATGAAATAAAAGCGAGTCAATTTGATTTTTCTGGCTTTTCAAAAGGAGAAAAATACATCAATCCCAGTCATCCGTTTAGTTATGACATAGACTTATTTGGAAAGAATGGCTTCTTCCAATTATTTAATAGAACGGTTACAAAAAATGCTGAAGAACTTTTGACTCATTATTTGCTCAATGGTGTGATTGACCCAGAAAAGCGCATTTTGTCTATTGAAGAATTATCCAAAAACAAATCTTGGTCACAAAACTTCCTAGCACACGGCAAAAGACTTGAGAACGAAGAAAACAAAACAAGCATTAAGAAAACTGTTTTCAAATCGTATGATTTTAGGTCTTGGGTAAACGCAATGCAATTTATTTTGCCTGTTCTAACGATAATCTTAACAGGTGCTTTCTATTATGATGTTATCAATTTCATTCAATTCATTGTTATTGGAATCATTTTATTAATTCCCGTTCGACAAACATTAAAAACAACCAATCGTTTGCATAAAGAGCTGTCTAATATTGGACCTAAAATCAAGGCAATGAAAGAACAGTTTACAATTTTTGAAAATATTTCGTTTGAATCACCGCTTTTGGTAGAATATCAAAATGAATTATTTAAAAATCGTAAAAATGGAAAAGAGAGTCTTGCAAAATTGTCCAAAATAGTTAAACAAGCAGAATATAGAGACAATATTCTAGTAGCTATTTTACTGAATTTCTATTTAGCATGGGATTTTCGACTTTTGATAGAAATGAAAAAATGGAAAGAAACCTACGATTATCATATTGAAACTTGGGAAGATATTGTTTATGATATTGAAACACTTATTAGTGGCGCATTCTTCAGATACAACTATGAGAATCAAACCTCTGCTCCAAAACTCACAGACAATGATAAAAAAGAAATTTTAATCAAAAATATTGGTCACCCAATCATTCCACTTGACAAACTTGTAAAAAACGACTTTTCATTGACGAGAGAACAACAATTTGCTATCATTACAGGACCAAATATGGCAGGGAAAAGCACATTTCTGAGAAGTATTGGAATCAATATTATGCTAGCAAACGCAGGATTTCACGTAATGGCAGAAGAATTTGTTTTTCCAAAGATGAAACTCTATTCCAGCATGAGAACAAGTGATGATTTGAAAGATGAAACTTCCTATTTTCACGCTGAATTGCTACGTTTAAGATTTATCATGGACGCCATTGAAAGAGGCGAAAAAGTTTTTATTATCCTAGATGAAATCTTGAAAGGAACCAACTCAAAAGACAAACAAGAAGGTTCTTCCCTATTTTTACAAAAGTTGAACAAAATGCATGTAAAAGGAATTATCGCTACACACGATTTATCTTTGACAACATTGCCAGAAAAATATCCTTCGATGGTTAATCGCTATTTCGATACAGAAATAAATGGAGATGAAATCTCGTTTGATTATACCATTCGGGATGGAGTTGCAAAGAACATGAATGCAAGTTTCTTGCTTCGTAAAATGGGGCTCATTGATAATCCTTAATACAATTGTTAATAGTTTGTGATAATTTTTTGTTTGTTTATTCAATACGAACAATTATATTTATCATCTGTTATACTATTTATATATAAGAAGAAAATTACAAACAAATAAATAAAATATAAGTTATGGCAATAGAATTAACTGATGACAATTTCGAGGAAATAGTAATGAATTCCGACAAACCTGTAGTGGTTGACTTTTGGGCAGCTTGGTGCGGACCTTGTAAAATGATTGGCCCTCACATAGAAGAAATGCACAATGAATATGAAGATAAAGCAATTATAGGAAAAGTGGATGTGGACAGCAACCCTGGTGTTTCTGCAAAATTTGGCGTAAGAAATATTCCAACTGTCTTATTTATCAAAAATGGAGAAGTAGTAGATAAATCAATTGGAGCTGTTCCAAAAGCAAAATTAACTGAGAAATTAGACGCAATTCTGTAAAAAGAGAGTTAAGATATCTTATTTAAGAGGTTATTTCCAAAGAGAGATAACCTCTTTTTCATTCACTCAATCGAACCCAAGTAACCAAAAAACACTACATTTGTCTCAACAAAATCTTATTATAAAATATGAAAGCATACGTTTTTCCTGGTCAAGGAGCACAATTTACAGGTATGGGAAAGGATTTATATGACACCTCTCCTATCGCAAAAGAATTATTTACAAAAGCAAACGAAATTTTGGGTTTTGATATTACCAAAATCATGTTCGAAGGAACAGATGAAGAGCTAAAACAAACAAAAGTTACACAACCAGCAATATTTTTACATTCCGTTATCCTATCGAAAGTTTTGGGTGATGAGTTCCAACCAAGTATGGTTGCAGGACATTCATTAGGCGAATTTTCAGCGTTGACAGCCAGTGGTTATTTATCCTTTGAAGACGGATTAAAATTAGTCTCACAACGGGCTTTAGCAATGCAAGAAGCTTGTGAATTAGAACCATCTACAATGGCTGCAATTTTAGGTTTAGAAGACGAAATAATTGAAGAAATTTGTGAGAGCATTGATGAAGTTGTTGTTGCTGCTAACTACAATTGTCCTGGTCAACTAGTTATTTCTGGTTCTTTTGCGGGAATTGATAAAGCAATCGAAAAGGCAAAAGAAGCTGGTGCTAAACGAGCACTAAAACTTCCTGTTGGTGGTGCATTCCACTCGCCATTAATGGAACCAGCAAGAGAAAAGTTAGCAAAAGCAATTGAATCCTCTCCGATTCTTCAAGGGATTTGCCCAATTTATCAAAATGTTACGGGAAAACCAACAACCGATGTAGCAGTAATTAAAGAAAATTTAATCGCACAATTGACTGGTCCGGTTCGTTGGACACAAATTATGCAAAACATGATTGCTGACGGTTGTGAAGAAGTAATTGAAGTTGGCCCTGGAAAAGTTCTTCAAGGATTATTTAAAAAAGTTGATAGACAATTCCCTACTTCAAGTGCTTCGATTGAAAGCTAAAATTTTAAAAATACAAAAAAACGGCACACACTAATACGCCGTTTTTTTTTGAACTTAAGATTTACTTTCCTTAGAAGTTATACTTCCCAGCTTCAATAACCCTTACAGCAATTCGTTGACGAGCTTCCTTAGAGTTAAAAGGCGCAATTTTTGTGAAGCGTTTCATTCCCATTAACATCATTTTTCCTTCGTCTCCTTCCGAAAAAGCATTGATTGCGTCTCTTCCCGATTTGTTAATCTTATCTGCAATATCGTAGAAATAAGTTTTAACAATTGCGATTTCGTCTTGACAAGCCTCCTCTCCCCGCATGCTGATTAATTTTTCCACGCGAAGAAGAACAGATTCGGCTAAATATGTATCAATTGACATATCAGCAATGTTCATCAATACCTCTTGCTCTTTTGCTAAAGATTGCATTAATTTTTGAACAGCTGAACCTGCAACCATCAAAATAGATTTTTTGAATCCAGTTAATGCTTTACGTTCTTCAGCAAATGTTCCTTCAGGTGCATCTCCAAATTCTGGAATACTCATTAATTCATTTGCAACTGCCATTGCAGGGCCCATCAAGTCTAATTCTCCTTTCATCGCTTTACGTAAGACCATGTTTACTGTAAGCATTCGATTAATTTCGTTAGTTCCTTCGAAAATTCGATTGATACGAGAGTCACGGTATGCTCTTTCTACTCCAGATTCGCTAGAATAACCAATTCCACCATGAATTTGAACTGCTTCATCAACAACAAAATCTAATAGTTCAGATCCAGAAACTTTTACGATGGCACATTCTGGTGCAAACTGCTCGATTCCTTTCAATACTGCTTGATTTGCATCCATTCCCCCTTCTTTTAAAGCTATAATTGCATCTTCAATGTTTTGTCCTGCACGGTACATAGCAGATTCGTTAACAAAAGTGCGGATTGTTTGCTCTGCAATTTTATGACGAATTGCACCATATTTAGAAATTGGACGACCAAATTGTTCTCTTTCGTTTGCATATTTAATTGACTCATCAATTGCAACCTTTGCACCACCTAAAACACCCAATCCTAATTTAATACGGCCAATATTTAAGATATTTAATGCAATTTTAAAACCGTTTTCTCTTTCAGAAAGTAAATTTTCAACCGGCACTTTTACGTCGTTAAAGAATACTTGTCTAGTTGATGAACCACGAATTCCCATTTTATCCTCTTCTGGGTTCAACGTAATTCCTTCAGAATCTGCTTCAACCAAAAATGCTGATAATTTTTCATCATCGTCAATTTTCGCAAAAACAGTGAATAAATCAGCAAAACCAGCATTTGTAATCCACATCTTTTGTCCGTTTAGGATATAATGTTTTCCATCTTTAGATAAAACCGCTTTGGATTTCCCAGAATTAGCATCCGACCCTGCCGATGGCTCAGTTAAACAATAAGAAGCTTTCCATTCACCTGTTGCCAATTTTGGAATATACCTTTGTTTTTGCTCTTTATTTCCATAATATAAAAGAGGAAGCGTTCCAATTCCTGTGTGGGCACCATAAGCAACAGAAAATGAGAATCCTGCTCCTAATTTTTCGGTTGCCAATAATGTCGTCTTGAAGTCTGTCCCCATTCCTCCTAATTCTTCAGGAATTGATAAACTCAACAGCCCCAACTCTCCAGCTTTCTCAAGAAGTGAAGGCATCAAACCTTCTTCCATTGCATCAATCCTATCCAAGTTAGGTGTAACTTCTTGTTCCAAGAAATCTTCACACATTTTTGCAATCATTAGTTGTTCTTCATTCCATTCTTCAGGAATAAAAATATCTTCAGGCTTTGTATCTCGAATGATAAATTCTCCGCCGATAATTGCTTTTTCTTCTGCCATATTACTATAAATTTTATTGTTAATAATCTATTATCTTGATGTAAATATAAAAATTAATCTAATACTATGCAAGCATAATGATTTTAATTTTAAATAATTTACCATTAAACAACATTTCAAACGAAATGATAGGCGAATTATTTATATTTGTAGAAAAAAATTACGTGAAGATTTTTAAAGATTTTGACGCAGTAGAAGAAATCCCTTTTCCAGTTTTAACAATTGGAACCTTTGATGGCGTACATTTGGGTCATCAAAAGATCATCAAACAATTGAATGATGTAGCCGAGAAACATGGCGGAGAATCGGTTTTATTTACATTCTATCCTCACCCAAGATTGGTCCTATTTCCAGAGTCTCATGGATTAAAATTAATCCAAACGCAAGAGGAGAAGGTGGCAAAATTAAGAAGATTTGGACTTAAAAACATTATTGCTTATCCTTTTACAAAAGAGTTCTCGCGGATTCCACCTGTTGAGTTTGTGCGTGATTATTTGGTGAATAAACTAAAAGTAAAAACGTTGGTTATTGGTTACGACCATCACTTTGGGCGAAATCGGGAAGGTGATATTAATATATTGAAAGATTTAGCACCAATCTATGATTTTGAAGTTATCGAAATTGGAGCGAAAGAGGTTGACGAGGTAAATATAAGTTCTACAAAAATTCGAGAAGCCTTAAAAATGGGCGATATTGAATTGGCAAATATTTATCTTGGTGAACCTTTTGAAATTAACGGTAAAGTTATTCATGGTCAAAAACTTGGTACAGAACTTGGTTTTCCCACTGCAAATATCGATATTGAAAGTGACATTAAGATTATACCTAAAAATGGTGTGTATGCAGCAAAGGTAGATTTGCCAGATGGGGAGCAACGGTTTGCTTTGTTAAGTATAGGAAATCGACCAACAATCAATGACTCTGGTGAACTTTCAATCGAAGTATATCTTATCAATTTTGAGGGAAATCTTTACGGTAAATATTTGCGTATTAGATTGTTAAAATATATCCGCGGAGATATGAAGTTTGATAATACCGATGATTTAATAAACGAAATGAAAAAAGATGAACAAACTCTTCACACTTGGATTTCTGATAATAATTGGTAGTTTTTCTTTTGCTCAGACCATCAAGGATACACTCCATTATTACTCATTAGAAGAAGCAATTTCTCTAAATAATGATGAAGTTTTTGCGATTGATTTGTCAAAACGCAAATTAGAATCAGTTCCTGAAGAACTTAAAAATTTCAAACACCTAAAAGGATTAAACCTCAACAGAAATAGATTAACAACATTGCCTGAATTTTTCAAGGATTTTACAGCGTTGGAATTTCTTTATTTGCATCGAAACAAACTTATTGATATTTCAGAAGAAATCACATCACTTTCAAATTTGCTTTGGTTAGATATCAGCCGTAACAACATTACAAAAATTACTGCATCCATTGGAAATTTGAAAAAACTACGTTATTTAGATGCCTGGGATAACCTTTTTGAAGAAATTGACCTCGCTTTTACCGAGTTGAAACAATTGGAGGTTATTGATTTTCGTGGCAATACTTACGCAACTTCGTTTGTAAAGAAATGGATAGAGGCATTTCCAAATACAAAAGTTTATTTTGATAAACCTTGTAATTGTTTAGACCATTAGAACGTTTTACTCCTTTGATAATTTATCCAAAACTGAATGATATTCTGGCTTTTTCGTAATATAAAACCCTGTCCTAATCAATCCAAAAAGATATTCAGATTCTGTTAAATTATAACTGAGATCAACCTTGTTGTATTTAGGCTTGAAAGATTCAAATTCAGAAAGGACTTTATCAATTGATTCCTCTTTCATTAAATCTATGTTCTCATCATCAACTTCAAAATAAAGTGTTTCCATCTCGTTTAGCCGAATGCGGGAAATGGTTAAGGAATTACTTGTTCTTTTTTCAACCATATCTATTTTTCTTAAAACCCCTTCCCAAATCACATCACTAAATTGGTCGATGATGGCTTCAGCTTTTTCAATTTCCTCTTCTTTTATTCTCTCCCAGTCTTTGGCTTCGATTCCGTTGACAACCAAAAATTCAATGAATTCTTTCTCTAAATCTTTTAAATCTGCCAATGAAAGTCGTGCGTATTTCATCTCTTTATCCTTTATCTTAAAATAATGATTCAATTGTTGCTTTGGAACCTCGTGGAGTGAATTCAATACGAATAATATCGTTTACCCTTAATCCAAGCAACGAACTCGCTCCTCCTCCGTTTCCTGGTGTTCCTTTGTTGATGGCAATTTCTAAAAATCCAGCATCATTAAAAATGGCTACTTTCTCTCCTTTTTGAACCTCGTTATATCCTAAAGAAATCTGGTCAATGTAATATTCCTTTCTTTTGAAATAGATTACAAAAGGAACATTTTTTCCAACATCTTCAAAATCTGATTTCGTTATATTTGTAATTGCATTTCCATAATGGTCGATATAGGAAACAACCCCTCTTAAGGTATGTCCGTCAATTACAGGTGATAATGGAATCATTCTATAAATTGACTCTACTCGAGAGCAAAAACTCTCTAATTTTTCTCCATTTAGAATTTTAATGGCTGCAGGAGCCAATATATTTTTAGTTGAAAAATTCATCAATTGAGGAGAAGACAAAACGCCTTCTAACCTCCAAATTCCGTCGGGCTCTTTATTTCCGAGAATCAAGCTAAACACACCATTGTCTGCTCCTACAAAATATTGCTGATTATATTCAACAATGGTAGGATAAATACTTTCTTCGGGTCGTGAAAAATTAATCAGAGGCTCTGCGTCCACACCAATTATATGAATTGTTCCTGCAGGAAATTCTTTCATTGCATTTCTGATTAAGTATGCTGCTTCGGTAACTTTAAAAGGACTAACTGTATGGGAAATATCAACAATACGAACACCTGGTTTTAAAGAAAGAATCCTCCCTTTCAATGCAGCAACGTAATAATCTTGCAGTCCCATATCTGTTGTCAGCGTAATGATGCTCATGTCTTTGAATAATTCTGTATCAAAATTAGGATTTTATTTTACAAAAACAGGAGTTCAAATAAAATATTCGATGAATATGTTATAAATCATGAAGTTTTAGATTATTATCAACAAGAAGAATGGTGATAATATATTTTTAGAGGGTTCGCATAACGAACCTGAAACAAGCTACAATAAAAAAATCTAAATCTTTTACTATCTAACTACATTCACATTTCCTGATTCCAAAACAGTCTCGCCTGACTCTAATGTTGCGACCAATTTATAGGTATATACACCAGATTGAACCAACTGTCCACGGAAATATCCATCCCAACAAGCATTCCTATTTTCAGTATAGAAAATAGTTTCTCCCCAACGATTAAAAATGGTTAACTCCATTGAAATGACGCAGCTTCCATATACACAGAAACCATCATTCACTCCATCTTTGTTAGGAGAGAAAATATTTGGCACAAATAATTCACCACATGGTTTTTTCACGTCAATAAAAACAGTATCTGAAGCCATGCAACCATTATCAGCAATAACAGTCACAATATACATTGTCGGTTCCATCGGAGAAGCTGTTGGATTGTCACAATCAGAACAACTCAATCCATCTGTTGGTGTCCAAATAATTTCATCAATAACAATATTTGGATCAATATCAAGAGTTATATCAATACTTTCTCCTTGTAAAATCAAAGCGTCATCAGGAGAAGCATCTAAATAAAATGACGAACCTATTTCAACTATTACAGAAACTGTCTCAGAACATCCTTCAGAATCTGTTACATCAACTTGATATGTTCCAACAGCAAGATTTGAAGCCGTACTTGAAGTACTTACATTTGGTGTCCAATTAAAATCATAACCTCCACTTCCACCAGTAACATCAAGTGAAATCTCTCCATCATCTATTCCGCATGTTGAATGAATAACTGAAGGAACGACCACTAATTGCTGCGGTTCAGTTATAGTTATTTCCAAATCATCTGTACAACCTGCATCATCAGTGACTGTAACTAAATAAGTCCCTGGAGATAAATTATTTGCTTCATTATCCGTTCCACTTGCTGGAGTCCAGCTATAGATATATGGAATTGAGCCACCAGTTGTCTGAACTGTAATGCTTCCATCTGCACTGCCATAACAAGATACATTTTCAACTGTCTGTATTGATAATACTGGTCCATCAACACTTCCAACGTTAACTGAACCTTGAGCTTGGCACCCATTTACATCGGTAACGGTAACTGTATAATCTCCCGCACCAATTGGTGTTGTTGTTGCATTAGTTCCTCCAGCTGGTGACCAAGAAAATGTATAGTCTGGCGTACCTCCCGACACTACAACAGTAGCCTCACCATTGTCAACCAAACACTGAGAAGGTGTTGAAGTAAACGTTAAAGTCATTGGTGGTAAATTATCAATTGTAATGCTTTCTTGTATGGCACAACCAGTTGCATCCGTTACAGTAACCGTATGTACCCCTGCAGATAAACCAGTTGCATTTTGAGAAGTACTCCCTGAAGGACTCCAACTAAAAGAATAATCTGGTGTTCCTCCTGTTACTACAACCGTAGCTTCACCATCCGAGTTGCCCAAACAAGAAACATCTGTACCCGTAATAGATAAACTTGGAGCATCACCCATAGCCAAAGTTGTTTGAGCAGTATTTTCACAACCGTTAGCGTCTGTTACTGTCACCGTATAAACGCCAAAGGCATCCAATGAAATATTATCCAATTCTGCAGGATTTGTATTGCTTGAAAATCCATTAGGCCCTGACCAAACGTAATTCGTTCCACCCGTTGCTGTCAGTACCAAATCTGACCCTGTACATAAAGGTCCGTTATTTGATGCAGAAACCGTTGGAGGTGCGTTAACCGTAATTGAAATCAATGTATCATCAACAACACCTGAATCATCTTCAACCTGAAGAATAATGTCATAGCTTCCCGATGTATTAAAGGTAACGGTATGTGGACCTTGCGTAGAAGCTGTGGCAGGGGTACCGCCATTAAACGTCCAATCCCAACTCACAATATTTAGACCACTTGAATTATCCGTAAATGTGATGGATTCTCCCTCACAAATCGATGTTTCCGAAGGAATAAATGAAGCAAGCAAAGTACACGGGTCAACTAATGTATAACTTTCGTTAACAACACACCCTGAAGAAGTTGTAATCTCTACATCGTAAGTTCCAATTCCTATTCCAGAAATATCATCTGTTGTTTCTCCGTTTGACCATAAAACTGTGTAAGTCTGAGGTGGAATTCCTGTTAAACGAATATAATCAAAAGCAAATTGAGATTGGACACTAGCCGCGTTTGTAACTACTCGAATTTCTATTTGGTTTCCTGTAGCTGGAATTGAATAACAGAAGTTCTGGAAAGTTTCCGTCAATTGGATTCCTTCTCCTACACCATCGGTATTTAAATCTTCAGCAATACGAAACGGAAAAGTTGAAGTTCGCCTAAAAGCTACTAAACTTGTCCATGTACCACCATCAATTCGATATTCAATATCGTAAGCATCATTTGCGTCTGCATTTCCGACTGAAGCAAGTAGAATACAAAGTTCTAGATTTGAATACCCTGTGATTACTTCAGGGTTTAATGTCAATATAGCTGGAAGTGTTGTTGTTCTTCTTGCGCCGAAATAATTTAAATTGTTTTGTCCTGATATTGCTTGGGTAAAATTCATAGAATTTCCTTGCTTGAAAAATCGGTTTATTTGATTTTCTGCACCGACGAGGGTATATCTTGTCCCTGCTCCGTCCGTTTCAAAGTCTTCCACAATAATATCTTCACTGGAACCTCCAACTGAACTAATTGTCAAATCAATTGCACCATCAGACCCGCCACAACTTGAAATATCAGTTATAACAGCGTTATCAATTAAGGCTGTTGGTGGTTGATTAATAAAAACACTATCTTTATGTGGACACATATTAAAATCTGTTACGGTAACAGAATACCATCCTCCACTCAATCCAGAGATATTTTGTGTTGTTTCACCGTTAGACCATTCGAAGGAAAAAGGACCAACTCCTTGAGTTATGATGAGTTCTATTTCTCCATCAGAATTACAACCAGCATCTTGCGGGATTAGATCAAAATCTATATTATCACAGTCATTGGTAAAAAACGATTGAACAAAATTTGGAAATCGCTGTTGTGATGTCCCACTTACTAATGTTAAGTAATTCGGAATAAAATCACAAGCCGTTCCTGCTAGATTTGGTTTGTTAATTACACCGATTGAACTACCACCACCGAATCCACTACTCCCAACATAAATTTTGCAATCATTTCCCAATTGAAGCGGACTATTACCTGAACCAATTTGAACTTTAGACGCAATAATTGCAGCTCCATCTGAGATGTCTGCTCCAGCAGCAAGATCATATTGAAATATTCCTAGTGTACTTGCAGTATATAACTTTGTACAATCGGGTGAAAATTCTAATTTAAAGCCTGCTGCTCCACAATCATCCCATAAAAACGTAAGTACACCCGTTGCATTATCAAATCCATATAAGGTAAGATTTGGATTAGACCCCATTCCTGATCCGCAAACATTTTGAGTAACCAACATCGTTCCATCTGGAGAAAACTTTGCACCAAGTGAATTATCCGGTCTTGCTGGAGGCCCTGTTGTAGAAGTCACAGGTGTCGTATTAACTCCAGCAGCAGTTACTTCATAAGCATGCCAAATATTGGTTGACTTTTCTTGTCCAATAACCCAATATCCATTTCCTGCAGCATTTTCGACCGCTGTCAATTTCTCTTCATTTGGTGCAAATAAAAGTGTATTTTTATTCGCAGCTAGTACATCTCCAAAACCGCCATTTAGCGTCATGTCAACTTCACTAAAACGTATTCCAATCAAACCATTATCTTCTAATGAAGTTCCAGCTGTAAAAATAAAATACCGATCAGCATTTCCAGGGTGAGGAACAATGACTGCAGATTGAACGGATGATTGATGTCCCATTAATCCAGTCCCATTGGGCATTACATTATTATTTGCATCCCAAACGGTAGCTCCGTCGGTAAACATCAATAAATTCCCATTAAGATCAGAGATAGATGCTGAACCTTCGATACTAGAGAGAGGACTACCACTAAAACTTTCTGGAGGTGGACAAGTAAATTCTAAACCTGCGTTTGAACCGAAATGCCAAAAATTCGCACGTTTACGTTCACTTTGAGCCCATAAAGATGAAATTGATATTACAAAAAGTAGTGTTGCTAAGTATATGTTTTTCATAAGTCAAAGTATTAAGATGATAAGACCAAAAAAGTCAAATTATTTAGAACTTAGTAGCTTTTTATTTGAGACTATTTATAAACTCAATAACTCATCAATTAATCCTATTATACTAAGTATTAATACATTAATATCAATACGAAGTTAGCATTTTTTTTCGATTAAACAAAAAAACATTAACTCTTTGATTTAATGGACTCAAGGAAACCAAATAAATTATCTGGTTTTTATTACTTTTTCTATGAATAAGTTCTGTCCCTTATCTGCTTGAATCGAAATGAAATACATACCTGGAAGTAAATTGTATAAGTCGATTCTATTCTCTATGGAATTGATTCTTTCTTTCTTAACTAATTTTCCAGTTGTCGAAAACACCGAAACGATGGCACTCTCATTTATTTCAATATAAACCTCATCAGTAAATGGGTTAGGATAAATCTTTATATCATCTTTTTTAGTCAGAGTAGCTAAATCCATTGTTGTATTTACAACCTGCGTAGAATAATATTCTGTAAACAATATATTATTTTGATCATCAGCATAAGTTGTTAAAACAGGATAACTATAATCGTTCGTTAAATAATAATATTGGTTGCTTTCTACCCGACTAAGCTCCATTTCAAAAACTGTCATACCACTTACTTTCACATAAACACTATCTATTTTTAGATGATTTTCATGTAGTCTTAAAACCTCTGGCAGATCTAAAACAGGGGTTTTTATAGAGCCATAAGAATCAAAATTGAATGTTTTTGTAGTATTTGAAACATAGAAAGTATCAGCATCGGCAGGGTTAAAATCCATTGGGATTGTCCACCTCGAATTATTATTAATCGTACTGTTCAAAATACCAGGAAGTGGAATAATTAATTCATCGCTGTCAAAATGTATAGGTTGCCCCGCAAAAGTTCCAGTTTCTGATAAGAATCCAATCGACCAAAACCCTGTTGGCTCATTTCTCCAAAACATATAACCGTTACTTGGTTGTCCATCTACAGGCGCACCACCAAACAATCCGCTATAAAGTACTGAAGGCCCATAGGTATAAAGATTTGACGATGGAAACTCTGCTTGGTATGGCGACTTAGATGTAGAGTCATACGTTGGAACCTTTTCGTAATGATTCAGTAAACTTGAGAAATCCCATGTTTGCGGACTCGTTGACGCTGGCGTAATAGCATAAGTTGAAGCTGTATCATTCCTTACAATATAAGTATAGGCAGCCTCAGGAAGAATACTCATATCTAATACTTCTTGAGCAAAACTTGAAAAAGTATAAAAGAAAAAGAATACTGTTAGAATTAAATTTTTCATCAGTCTTATTTTTGGAATTAGTACATACAAAAATAAAAAAGACTAGGACCTCAAATATTAAAATATTTTTTTTATATGAAATAATGATTAAAGTCAGATTTTAATCCCATTTTATTTTTAGATTTTGTAAATGAATAAAAATCTTTTAACTTAGATATTTAATAACAAAAAATATATAGTATTATGAAGACAACTTTTTCTAAATTATTTTTATTATTTGTAGCTACTTTCCTTTTTGCCATGAACCAATCATGTGAAAACGATCACGCTGAAGAACACAATCACACTGAGCATGCAAATCACGACGACCATGACGCTCATGACCATGACCATGTTAGTGATGGTGTTGACAAACTCACTTTAAACGATGGTCAGAAATGGGAAGCTGATGAACCAACAAACAAAAATGTTGAAATGCTGGTTTCTATTGGAAAAGAATTTTCCAATGACGCTGATAAATCGTTGGAGGATTATAACAAATTTGGAAGTGACGTAATCGATGCCATCAATGTGATGATAAAAGAGTGTACCATGGAAGGTGCTGCAGACCAAGCTTTACACTATTGGTTTTTACCAATTATGAATAATGCGAATTCTCTTAAAGATGCTACCGATATTGCAGGATTAGATGATGTTGCCTCAGAAACAATCGGTCGTATGAATGTTTATCAAGACTATTTTGAATAAAATATAAACTATTCTAATAGTGTTTGTCAACTTTTCAAACAAATAAACAAATAAACAGAAAATAATTAGGAGTACTATTTCCTATGGTATTCCTAATTCTTTTTTTTATTACTAAACTCTTTGTTATGTCAAAAAGAAAATCATCTTTTGGAACAGTTGAAATTCGTTTAGTGAAAACATTATATAGTAGAGGTTTTCTACTTTTTCTAGCCTTCTTTTTAACCTCATGCTCTACAATCATAGAAATGCCTAAATATGGTTTTTCTGAAGGATTTTATAAAGGAAGAGTCAGTCAGGATGGAAAAAAACAATGGGTTTATGTTGATATGAAGCAAGACTCGTTGGCAGTTTATCAAGTAAATAAAGTTGACGGCAAAAAGGTTGTAGATTTATCAAGCAGAATTGCGCGTCATTTTCCTGAAGAAAGGGATCATGCCCATCTTCAAACCCTATCCTTTTCAAGACATACATTTGATTTAGATTTAATAACAATCCCTGTAAAATACCGCTTTACTGAGGGAGATATACCTCCCCAAGTAAATTCAGCATTTGGTGCTTCAATTTATTTAGGATATCGAGGTGATGATTTTATGATTCATTATAAAGAAAACCCCATAGGAACATTTAATAAGAAAACCAATCATTTTGGTCATAGTTTTGGATTGTTTGCTGGATTTACTTCGGCTGATATGAGGTCTGAATATACCAATGGTCATGTCATTAAAAGATACACCGGTTTTGCACTGACCACCGGAGGTGCTTTTCTTATTGGAATAAACAATTTTACTGTCGGTTTTGCCATAGGCATTGACTATTTATTAGATAAAAACAAATCGCATTGGATTTACCAAAACAAACCATGGGTTGGATTGTCAGTTGGTTTGGGGTTAAATTAATTCTATATTTCGCATTAATCCTAAATATTCTGTCATTTAAATGTCAATTGTTAATAATGAGGAAGATATAAATTTAACTCTAAGTATGATTAAGCTTTGAATTTTCTTTATAAATCATATTATTTTTTGTATTTATGGCTATGGCGAATGGATGCCTTTCCAAATGCAGGCAGCCTATATTGAAGGGTTATCAGCGCATACAGACCATCCAGAATCATTGGATTGGATGAGCAAGTTGAAAGAAAAACCTGAAAGAATCTTTATCGTGCATGGAGAAAAACAAGGCGCAGAGGCACTTCAAGAAGGAATAATGCAGACCTATAGCTGGGATGCAGAAATTCCGAAACTTTATGATATTGAAGAAATAAATTATTTATCAGAAACATAACGCCTTGTCTGTCTAAAAAAGTACGGGATGATTTACTATATTTGAACTACATAATAAAATAAATGCCATGGAAAATAATCATACACATCATAATCTTTCAGCACACGACCATCACGAACACGAAACTCACGATCACAGTAATCATGACGGTCATGAGGATCACCATGCGCATCACCTTGCTGATTATTGGAAACGCTTTATCATTAGTGTCATTGTAACTATTCCTGTACTTATTTTGTCACCTATGCTACAGCAATGGTTCGGTTTTGAATTACAATTTCCAGGCGACAAATATGTTTTAGCAATTCTCGCTTCTTTCATTTTCTTTTATGGTGGATACCCATTTTTGAAAGGGTTGTATGATGAAGTTAAAACTAATTCTATCGGAATGATGACCTTGATAGGTGTTGCAATCACTGTTTCTTGGGTATATAGTTTAGCTGTTACTTTTGGTTTACCTGGAATGGATTTTTACTGGGAAATGGCAACGTTGATTGTAATCATGTTGATTGGTCATTATTTTGAAATGAAATCAGTGATGGGTGCCTCGCGTTCGCTTGAACTACTCGTAAAGATGATACCTTCCACAGCACATCATTTAGTCGATGGTCACATTCATGATATGCCAGTGAGCGAGTTAAAAATTGGAGACTTTATATTAGTAAGACCAGGTGAAAAGATTCCAGTGGATGGTGTAGTGACCGATGGAGAAAGTTATGTGGACGAAAGTATGCTCACCGGAGAAAGTAAACCTGTAAAAAAAGAAAAAAACAATGAAGTCATCGGAGGTTCAGTTAATAGTAACGGCTCACTAACGGTTCAAGTAAAAAAAACAGGTAAAGATGGCTACCTCAACAAGGTAATAAAATTGGTAGAAGATGCACAAAAAGTTAAGTCAAAAACACAAAATTTTGCCGATCGAGCTGCCAAAATTCTTACTTATGTTGCTTTAGGTGGCGGTGTGCTTACTTTGATAGTCTGGTTATTATTGGGTTATTCATTTGTTTTTGCTTTAGAACGAATGGTTACAGTAATGGTAATTTCTTGTCCACACGCATTGGGATTGGCTGTTCCTTTGGTTGTTGCAATTTCTACTTCTATATCTGCACAAAAAGGATTACTTATTCGCAACCGTACAGCTTTTGAGAATTCACGACTGATTACAACAGTTATTTTTGACAAAACAGGAACACTTACCAAAGGTTCACATGAATTACAAGAAATAAAAATTCTAAATAATGATTATTCTGAGAAAGAATTGCTTCGTTTAGCCTCTGGACTCGAACAGCATTCAGAACATTACATTGCTCAAGGGCTATTGAGGAAAGTTAAAGAACAGAACATTGAAATTCCTAAAGTAGATGAATTCAATTATTTCCCAGGAAAAGGTTTGGTAGGGAAGGTTGAAGGAAAAGATATTAAAGTGGTTGGACCTAATTATTTATTGGAGCATCACATTGATATGCCAAAAATTGAAGATGACTTTACGGATACCATAGTTTTTGTTTTATTGAATAACGAACTGGTCGGCTACTTTACATTTGCTGATCAAATCAGGGAAAGCTCTGCAGAAGCAATACAATTATTGAATAATAATGGAATTAAAAATTTACTCTTAACAGGAGATAATGAAAAAGTAGCAGAAAAAGTAAGTATCGAACTCAAAATGGATGGCTTTATTGCCAATGTTTTACCACATGAAAAACTAGAACATGTGAAGCAACTTCAAGTTGATGGAGAATTTGTTGCCATGACTGGTGATGGCGTGAATGATGCTCCAGCACTTGCGCAAGCCGATGTAGGTATTGCCGTTGGTTCAGGAACAGATGTGGCCGCTGAAACAGCCGATATTATTTTGGTAAACTCCGACCCAAAAGATATCGCTTCATTGATTATGTTTGGAAAGGCTACCTATCAAAAAATGATGCAAAATTTATGGTGGGCAGCAGGATACAACATAGTTGCGATTCCTTTAGCGGCAGGTGTGTTGTATAATTGGGGGATTATGTTAAGCCCTGCAGTTGGCGCAATACTAATGAGTTTAAGTACCATCATTTGTGCACTCAATGCACAACTTTTAAGAAGATATATGAAATAGAAATATACTAAATAATGAGAAAGTAGCCCATTTTATCAGTCAATGTACTTTCAAATACTTAAAATTGCAATTTGAATTGACTCGTTGCGTAAAACAGATAGATATAACAAATTAAAGAATAAATATGCTAAAACAAATTTTACTTGTAGGACTTGGCGGTGGGCTTGGAAGCGTTTTACGCTATTTAACTTCCATTATAACTGAAAAATATAACACAAACTTATTTCCACTTGCAACTTTCACTGCCAATATTTTAGGCTGTCTTTTAATCGGGTTGCTAATTGGGGTGATTGGACAGAACGTCCAAGAAAATCAGAACTTAAAACTTTTACTTATCACAGGGTTTTGTGGTGGATACACAACATTTTCAGCTTTTTCATCCGAAAATTTTTCTTTGCTACAAAATCATAATTATTGGATAGCGATTATCTATATCGGAGCCAGTGTCATTGTGGGAGTATTTGCCGTTTGGTTAGGTTTTGTGATTGCAAAAAACATATAATAAAGCCAAAATATAATCTTGATTAGCAAAATGAAAAGAAAATGAAGACAAAAATGAAGTTTTTAGACCGTTATTTAACGGTTTGGATTTTCCTCGCAATGGCGGTCGGTGTAGGTTTAGGCTATTTATTCCCAAACATTTCCAATGCTATGGACGGTTTGTCCGCAGGTACAACAAACGTTCCATTAGCAATCGGTTTGATATTAATGATGTATCCGCCTTTGGCGAAAGTAGATTATTCACTATTGCCAAAAGCATTGAAAGACAGAAAAGTAATTGGAATATCACTTTTGTTAAATTGGGTTGTCGGAACGGTTTTGATGTTTGGTTTGGCCGTTCTATTTATGCGAAACGAACCCGAATATATGACTGGACTTATCCTCATTGGTTTGGCAAGATGTATCGCAATGGTCATCGTTTGGAGTGATTTAGCTAAAGCAAACAGAGAATATACTGCGCTATTAGTGGCCTTAAATAGTGTGTTTCAAATTTTGACGTATAGTTTTTTCTTTTGGCTGTTTATCAGCGTTTTACCGGCTAAACTCGGATTGGCCAATTATGATGTAAATGTATCGATAAAGGACGTAACCGAAAGTGTTTTGATTTATTTGGGAATTCCGTTTTTGGCAGGATTTCTAACACGTTATTTTCTTGTAAAAAGGAAAGGAATCGAATGGTATAACCGAAAGTTCGTTCCCAAGATATCACCGATTACTTTATATGCTTTACTTTTTACCATCGTATTGATGTTCAGCTTAAAAGGCGATAAAATATTGGAATTGCCGATGGATGTCGTAAAAATAGCAATTCCATTAATTATTTACTTTGCATTGATGTTCTTCATCAGTTTCTTTGTTAGCAAATCTTTAGGAGTTCCATACGACAAGAATGCTTCTGTAGCCTTTACTGCTGCCGGCAATAACTTTGAATTAGCAATCGCTGTTGCAATCGCAGTTTTTGGAATTAATTCACCACAAGCATTTGTTGCAGTTATAGGACCATTGGTGGAGGTACCCGTATTAATTTTATTAGTCAGAGCAAGTTTAAACTTAAAGCAAAAATATTACACCAAATGAAAAAGAAAATTTTAGTGCTTTGCACAGGAAATTCTTGTAGAAGTCAAATGGCTGAGGGTTATCTGCGACATTTTGCAAATGAAAAAGCAGAAATTTACAGTGCCGGCGTGGAAACCCACGGTGTAAATCCCAAAGCTATTGCTGCCATGAGAGAAGACAGTATTGATATTTCAAACCACACTTCCAACAATATTGACGAATTTTACGACATTGATTTTGATTTTGTCATTACCGTTTGTGACAATGCCAAAGAACACTGTCCTTATTTTCCGACAAAGGCAAAGAAGTTTCATCACAATTTTTCCGATCCTGCAAAAGATGAAATCCGTGAAAGTTTTAGAAAAGTAAGAGAAGAAATCAAAGTTTATTGTGAAAAGTTTGTAACGGAAAATTTGAAAAAAATCAATTAGGGTAACATATAACAATTAGACCAAATTTGACTTGGTTAGTTCTTTTATTCTTTGTAAATTACATTGAATTTAAAAAATTGTCTAAAAGTTCTTCTCTTTTTCAAATCAATGATGGAAGCGTTGCAGATGAAGTTGTTTTTTATAACTTAGAATGTTTAACAAAAAAACTATTAGTGAAATGAAAAAGTTGATATTATTTATTTTAGTAATTTGGAGATTGTTTTAAAAAAATATTTAAATTAGCTGTTACTCTTATTTTATGATAATCAGCCTTTACATAACCTAACGTCAATAAAAAATACAAATGACACAGTAACTTTCAATAACAATATTAATATGAGAAATTGTCTTCTAATATTTATTCTTACTTACCTATTGACGGGTATTTTTAATAAATCATATTCTCAGATATTGGCGATAGACAGCATTACATTTGATAAAGATTATTTCCCTGGTTTTAACGATATTAATGGCAAGTATTTAGGCAGTACAGAAACAATGTCTATCGTTAATCATAACGGCAAACTATTCGCAGGAATGGGCAATTGGATGGATTACCCAATCACTACTGAAAGTGAAGGTACTCAAATTCTCCGTAAAGATAGCCATGACTCTCCTTGGGTTGTGGACACAACTATTGGTTTTTCCTCTTTAAGATGTGATGGCTTTCAAGAAGTTATATTTACAAAAGACTACAATGGTGATGACCTTTCTTCACCTGTAAATATGCTTGTTGGTGGTTTTACAAGGACTATTCCTCCTTATAATACAAGTATTTGGGTAAGAAAAAATGACATCAATAAATGGTATAGAAATATTGTAAATGTTTATTCTGCAACGCCTGGATTAACAGGTATTCGCTCCTTTAACATCCATACTGATAAAATTACAGGCAAACAATGGATATTTTGTGGAACCGCTTCAGGAGTTATCTTCAAGGCTGCTTATGACCCTACAAAAGAAGGACTTTTAGAAATTGACATAACTCCAGAAATTAACAACCTCGGTAGAATAATGGCAATGACAGTTTGCAATAATGATTTGTATATATCAGCAGGAGTTGACGTCATAAATAATGATACTATCGGTGGTATTTACAGACGAATAGATGGAGTTAATCCAAGCTGGGAATTGGTGTATAGATGGGCACATGATCCAAGCATAAATCAAGGGCAAAATGTTATGCGCGGATTAACCTGCATTCCTGATCCACTAGGAAGTAATAACGATGTAATTATTGGTGCAAGAAATATGGGCGGTCTCATACAAATCATTCAGCCGTTTAACAACGATAATATATACACTGAATTGGATGTTACACAATACTTCGCTGATTTATGGTTTGATGGAAATTGGCCTTATATGGATTATGCCATCATTGCTTATAATGATTTTACTCCTGATACCATAAACGAACAAAAATATTGGTGGATAAGCCTTGCTATTTACGCTCCTAACCAACTGACTTCACCAGATAATGGTGCTTATTTTCTACTTCGAAACGAAGAGGGAATGTATCGATGGGGATATATTTATGATGATGAAAATCCTGTCCCTAACGGCAAAAGTCTAAGAGCCACACGAACGATTTGCAAATCACCATTCTCCGAAGAATCTAACAATACATATTATTTTGGCGGATACGATTGTCTCGCTGATACTTCCAATAATACAGCATGGATTTATAAAGGAACTTTACACAACTTAACAATGGGGACCTCCGACTTTCAAAGCCAAATGAACCAAATCCTTATTTACCCAAATCCGCTCAATAATTTTGTAACTGTAAAGAATATTCCGAAAGGTTCGACCGTACAGATTTTTGATGTAACAGGCAAGATTCTGTATCAGTCAAATGATATCTATAGTCATTCTCTGACTATCAATACCGATAAATACAGGCAAGGAGTATATCTAATAAAAGTACAAAACTCCAAAAATACAATCACTAAAAAAATGATCGTAAACTAAAAACTCCATTTATACCTTCATAAATTTCGACCTTTTTTCTTTGGCTTAAAATTTGCTAAATTATCTTAAAAGCGAAAAGAAATAAGCTTTTTCGATTACTTTTGTCATTTGTCATTAGTTTATTAAACAACTTAAATTATCAAGTATATGTGGTTTAGAGTCATCACTTTTTCATTTATTTTACTTACAACTTTCTCCTACGCACAAGATTTCACAATTAACGATTTCTATTCAGACAATCCTGAATTAGATGCGAAAGTAGAAGAAGTTTTTAATAAATTGTATCCAGGTGAACGCGTGGCACAATTGATTATGCCCGCAATTGGTAGATTGGGCGATTCCGACAAAAAGATTGACTCGTGGGTTAAAGATAAGAGAATTGGTGGAATTTTATTACTTAATGGTTCAAAAGAACAAGCTATTGCTTGGGTTGAAAAATACAACCAAATGAATAAAGAAGTTGGCTCCATTCCTTTTCTCTACAGCGCTGACGCAGAACCAAGTTTAATTAATCGAAAAATTACAGGTACGAAAGTCGTTAAAAGCGCAAATAAAATGACCACTAAAACTGAAGTTATCAGAGCAGCAAAATCTATTTCAGAAGAATTAAATGAAATTGGTATCAATTATAATTTTGCACCTGTGATTGATATGTCGCCCAATAAAACAGTTGGTTGGAGAGGATTTGGTCAAGTTCCAGACAGTGTAATTCCGTGGTCAAATGCCTTTATAACAGAAACTCAAAAGCACAATGTTATCGCAACGGCAAAACATTTTCCAGGACATGGTTATGTGGTAGGAGATACACACGAACAACTTGTTCATATCAAAGGAGAAATGAAAGAAGTGAAGAATTATCCTCCTGTTATTGCAAACGACGTAGTAAGTATTATGATTGCTCACATTGCGGTTGAGGAAAACGTAAAATACAATACAAACGGATTGCCAGCTTCTGTTTCAAAAGAAATTGTTACTGATTTGCTAAGAAACGACCTTAATTTTAAAGGGTTAATTATTACAGATGCAATGAATATGAAAGGAGTTAGCAATATAAAAGATGCCGACATAAAAGCAATTGAAGCGGGAGTCGATATTTTGCTAATGCCACTTGATGCTGGTAAAGCTCATCAAGCAATTACTGAAAAATACATCAAAGACGCAGCTTTTAAAAGAAAGGTTGACACAGCTTGTAAACGTGTTATACGTGCTAAACTTTGTGTAGCTTTTTAATCATTCCATTCTAGAATTACTCACGTAACAAGTCCAGACTTTCTTTAAAATCTGTAGGAACAAATTCCAAATCTTTTTGTGCTTTAGTAATATCTAACCCTGAGGATTGCGGCCGCGGTGCCTTTTGGTTCAAATCGGTAGTTGCAATAGGTTTTACTTGGTTTCGGTCAACTTTCACATAGTCTGCCACAATTTGAATAAATTCGTACATCGACTTTAACTCAGCACCTGCAATGTTGTAAATTCCTTTTTTATTTTTTTCAATGACTAAAAAACAAGCTTTTGCTAAATCGTTCACCAAAGTTGGTGTGCGAAATTGATCATTGACAATAGATAGCTGTTGACCTTCACGAAGTGCTTTCATCGCCCAACTGAAAATATTAGATTTATTGAGCCTCTCCCCAACTCCATAAACCAATGAAGTGCGAAGAATTGTATAGTTTTCATAGTTACTTTCTATCAATACTTTTTCTCCTCTCCATTTAGATTTTCCGTATTCTCCAAGCGGATTTGCTTCATCCAGTTCAGAATACATTTTTTTCTTTCCATCAAAGATGAAATCAGTAGAAATCTGAATCAAATGAATATCCGAATAAAGAATTGCTCCAAGGATATTTTTAACACCTTTGTGATTGATATTGTCACACTTTTCGATATCCGTTTCGCAAGCGTCCACATTTGTCATTGCTGCTGCATTGATGATGTGCGTAGGACGAAACGAAGAAACAACTCTGGCTACTTCCCGAAAGTTTGTTATATCTAAATGGCGAAATTTTTCGTTGGGACATTGGGAAAACTTATTATTCGAAATTGCAGTTGCTAAAAATGTTATTTCATTTTCCAAACAATAAAGCACCAATTTTTGTCCAAGTTGACCATTGGAGCCAGTGATTAAAACACGGAAATTTTCGTTTCCTAAAGCTCCCATATCGACTTGGCTTTTTTTCGAAACGTTAAAATGTGCTTATGTTCTAAAACAATTCCCATCAAAAGGTAAAGCAACACTGGAGAACCCAATCCGATAAAAGAAAGATAAATAAAAAAAAGTCGAACTTTATTCGTTTTTACTCCTAATTTTTTCGCCCACCACTCACTCACTCCGTAAGAACGAAGCTCAAAAAAGAATACTATTTTCTGAATTAATTTTTTCATTTTCTAATATCGTTGAGCCAACTTTGCATGATAAACATTTTTTAAAGTTACAAAATTCATTGTTCAATTCTAACAAACCTTGACTTTCAAGTACGTTTTTTGGTTGAAATCCTATCGCTTTCCAGTAATTCATCACTTTATTCCTTTCTGGAGAAAGTTTTTCAGCCAACTCAACGGCCACGTCTGCAAATATATAATCATTTTTTAGATGTTTTAGTGCAACAAGAAAAGGAATTACACCATTTATCAAAAGATTATTCTGAAACAACTTTGAAAAATGCAAGTTTCTTTCTTTTGTTTCTCTTCCAAATAAAAAATGTGTTCTCCAATACGGATGGATCTTTTTTGAATGAAGTCTGTTTATCTTTTCAATGATAAAATCCGAATCATGAAACTGAATTCTCCCAATTTCGATTTGCTGAAAAAAAGCACTTAACTGTACCAACAGCAAAGTCGGAAAACTATACGGTCGTATTCCGTTAAATTTCCATGCTTTGGGATTCATCTCTACGAGTTGGTATTTATTCTTTAAAAACTTCCATATCCCATGCAATTCTTTAAAATAATGATCATCACATTCTTCTTTTAAAAATCCAGCAACACCAAACAATAAAGCATCTAATCGAGTCGCCTCCCATTTTTCCTTTTCGATAATTTTATAAGAAAGGTATTTTGAAAGTTGTTGCATTGGCAATCGATTTGCTCGTCCTCCTACTGCCTTTAATACTGCAACATAAAACAATTCATTTTTACTAATGATCTGTTCTTCAAATCCCTCAAATAATGCCAAACCCTTTCTTTCAATTCTGTTGATAAATGAAATGTCAATTTGTTGCAAAAGAGCCAAGTGATGCTGCATTACTTCTTTATGGCAAGGAATATAATTTGACGAATCCACTAGACTTGAGTAATACTGTAAATGACGCTTATTAATTAGATTTTTTAATTCAATCGTAGGAATTGGTTTCCCATTTACCATAACTTCTCTATCGTGCTCATATACAACATGAAGAATCACATTGTCGTAAGTGCGATCAAGGTGATGTTTATGTGCATACCAATCCGAAGATTTGATATGAATTTCGATGTTTCCCGACCATTGTATGCCATCAATTATCGCTGTGCCATTAAAAAAGTCAGGACCCGCATCAAGGTTGTACCAACCAACATCTTTAACTATAACAGGCAATTTACTTCCATTGACTAATTGTAACTTATTAAAATTAAGGCGTTTCATACGCCATAGAAAATGAAGATACTCTTCTCTCATGATTTAGGTGTTTTTGAGTTAGTATGTACTAAAGATAAAGAAAAAATTCAGTATATAAAAACTAAATTTATTTTTTTCCTAAAAAGCCTTTACTTTAATCAATTTTTGCACTTCTCGTGCTTTTGCTTTTGCTTTGTCAATATCGTCATCTGTTATTGTAACATGCCCCATTTTTCGACCGGGACGAGTTTCTTGCTTTCCATAAAGATGGACATAAACGCCACTCATTCCTAGAATTTTTTCCATTCCTTCATATCTTGCCATCCCTGAATGTCCTTGCTCACCAATTAAGTTCACCATTACACCAGCTTTAACCATGTCTGTACTTCCTAAAGGGAGATTCAAAATGGAACGGAAATGCTGTTCAAATTGAGAAATCAAATTGCTTTCAATGGTATGGTGACCAGAATTGTGTGTTCTTGGTGCAACTTCATTTACCAAAAGTTCATCATTTTGGGTTAAAAACATTTCTACAGCTAATAGTCCAACCAAACCAAGTTCGTTTATGACTTTTTTTGCTAATGCAATTGCATTTTTTTCTATTTCATCGGAAATTGAAGCAGGACTAAACAAAAACTCGACAAGATTTAATTCTTTGCTAAATTCACATTCCACCACAGGAAAGGCTTTAGTTTCGCCATTTTCGTTTCTTGCAACAATTACTGAAAGTTCTTTTTTAAAAGGTATCTTTTTTTCGATGATTGAAGGTGCGTTAAATCCAGCGATAATATCCTCTTCTCTATTTATCATACAAACACCTTTTCCGTCATAACCTCCTTTTCTGAGTTTTTGTACAAAAGGCAATTCAGATAGGTGTTGCCTCATCTCATCTCTCCTATTCAGCAGATGAAACGGAGAAGTTGGAATTTGATGCGTCTGATAAAACTGTTTCTGCAAGCCTTTATCCTGAATTAATCGTAAAATATGCGGTTGTGGAAATACTTTTTTCCCATTTTTTTCTAATTCTTCTAAAGCATCTACATTTACATTTTCAATTTCAACAGTCAACACATCTTTGTCAGAACCAAATTTCATCACATCATCATAGTTTGTAATGCTCCCTTCTGTAAACTCATAAGCCAAATGTCCGCAAGGTGCATCTTTAGAAGAATCCATCGCATAAATACGGACATCATAGCTAATCGCTGATTGAATGAGCATTCTTCCCAATTGACCTCCTCCTAACACTCCTAGCTTTATCCCTTCACCATACCACTTGTTTTTCATTGCTTATTTTTTTAGCGAAGATAATAATCATGGTAATTAAAAAATAATCTTTGCAATTAAAATCTTATCTTTGTCGATTCAATTGATTTATAAATGCAAATTAAAGACAAAACATTTGAGCCATTTATCTCAGAAGATGAGTTACTTTCAGCCATAAAAAATGTAGCTGATAAAATTAATAAAGACTACCAAAATGAAAGGGTTATCTTTATTGTTGTGCTGAATGGTGCTTTTATGTTTGCAAGTGATTTAATCAAAAATATTGAGTTGGATTGTGAGATAACTTTTGTGAAAGTCAAATCTTACGAAGGCACTTCTACAACTGGAAATGTTCATGAGGTTATGGGATTAACCACAAACATTAAAAACAAACACGTTATTATTGTAGAAGACATTGTTGATACAGGGTTAACCTTAGAAAAACTATATACAATGTTGCAAATGCACCACCCTCAATCTATAAAAACAGCAACGATGTTGTTTAAGCCTGATGCTTTTAGAGGTAAAAATCCACCTAAGTATGTAGGAATGGAGATTGAAAATAGATTCATCATAGGACATGGGTTAGACTATGAAGAAGAAGGTAGAAATATAAGAGATATTTATAAAATAGTAGAAAAAGAGAAAATGTTAAATTTAGTTTTATTTGGCCCTCCAGGCGCAGGAAAAGGAACTCAATCAAAGAACATCGTCGATGAATTTGGTTTAATTCATTTATCAACAGGAGATGTTTTTAGATACAATATTGGAAATCAAACAGAGTTAGGTAAACTAGCAAAATCTTATATTGATAAAGGTCAATTAGTTCCAGATGAAGTAACTATCAATATGCTTAAAAGTGAAGTCAACAAACATGATAACCCGAAAGGTTTTATTTTTGATGGCTTCCCAAGGACAAGTGCACAAGCTGGGGCATTGGATGAGTTTCTTGCTGAAAAAGGAGAGTCAATCACAGGAATGATCGCATTGGATGTCCCAGAAGACGAATTAAAAGAACGGTTACGTAAACGAGCAATTGATTCTGGTCGTACAGATGATGCTGACCCAAATATTATTGCAAACAGAATTGCAGTATATAAAAAGGAAACTGAACCTGTCATGGACTTTTACAAGGCACAAAATAAACTATACATAATTAACGGACTTGGAGACATAAATGAAATTACAGAATCAATTGTTTCCGCCATAAAGTCTTTATAGCTCAATTAAGAGAAAATGGCATCGGATAATTTTATAGACTACGTTAAGATTTACACACGTTCTGGAAGAGGCGGTGCTGGTTCTCGACACATGAGGCGAGAAAAATATGTTCCAAAAGGCGGACCAGATGGTGGCGATGGTGGACGTGGAGGTCACATAATTATCCGTGGAAATGCACAAATGTGGACGTTATTAACGCTAAAGTACAATCGTCACTTTAAAGCAAAACACGGCGAAAATGGTTTGGGTCAAAATAAAACTGGTGCAGAAGGAGAAGATATCTATATCGATGTTCCAATCGGAACAATTGCCAAAGATGCAGAAACAGAAGAGTTTCTCTTTGAAATAGAGGAAGATGGTCAAGAATTCATTCTACGGAAAGGAGGAAAAGGAGGAAGAGGAAACACACATTTTAAAACTTCAACCAATCAAACTCCCGATTATGCTCAGCCTGGAGAAGGCTTTGAAGAAGGACACACCATCCTTGAACTAAAAGTTTTGGCTGATGTTGGACTTGTAGGATTTCCAAATGCTGGGAAAAGTACACTTTTATCTGTCGTCTCAGCTGCAAAACCAGAAATAGCAAATTATCCGTTTACAACCTTGCGACCTCATCTTGGAATGGTGCAATATCGAGATAATCAGTCGTTTATTATGGCAGATATACCTGGAATTATTGAAGGTGCACACGAAGGAAAAGGATTGGGATTGCGTTTTCTTCGACACATAGAAAGAAACTCGGTTTTGCTTTTTATGGTTCCTGCCGACAGCAAGGATATTAGAGAAGAATATTCGATTTTATTAAACGAAATCAAACAATATAACCCCGAATTGTTGGATAAAGAACGTTTATTGGCCATTACAAAGTCTGATTTGTTGGATGAAGAGTTGGAAGCTGAAATTTTGAAGGAATGTCAAGATTTGAATCCGATTTTTATTTCCTCTGTAACACAAAAGAACATCACACAATTGAAAGATAGAATTTGGAAAACCCTTCAAAAGTGATTGAATATTTAGAAAAAATAGATCAACAATTATTGCTTTTAGTTAATGGAGCAAACTCACCTTTTCTAGATGAATTTATGTGGATTGTGAGTGGTAAAATCACTTGGGCTCCATTGTATTTAATTTTGTTTTATTTTGTGTTTAAAAAATATTCACTGAAACACGCAATTTGGTTCAGCATTTTTGGATTTGCAGCGATTGCTATTGGTGACTCTACTGCAACTTACCTTTTTAAATACAACTTTGCTCGATATCGACCGTCGCATCACCTTTTTTTAGAGGAATTACTCCACTTTTATGAAATAAAACCAGGCGATCTGTACAAAGGTGGTCAATATGGATTTATATCAGGTCACGCAACAAATTCTTCTATCATTGCCACAATGTTTACCTTACAACTAAAGAAATTTTATAAACCAATCGGAATTCTACTTGGAATTTGGGTTTTACTCATTGTTTATAGCCGAATATACTTAGGTGTCCACTACCCTTCCGATGTCATTGCTGGCATATTTTGGGGAACGCTCATCGCCTGTGTCCTGCATTTCCTTTATCGGAAATTAATACTGAAAGGAATACCAACTAACTCACAGGAATCAACCGCTTGATTTCTGCCTCAATAATTTCTCTTTCGTGAGCAATTTTACCATGATTTTCTTTTGATAATCTATTCATTTGTCGGTGAAGTTTAAATCTTCTTTGCCAATTTCTGAGTAGTACAAAATTAACCGGAACAACAATCAACCCTATTACAAGCAACATTAGGTAAGATAGTCCAGTTAACCACGATACAATAGCTAAGAGAATGAGGTTGTAAACACCTACGGCGGCAGCACCAAGAAGCATTTTTACACTTCCCCAAAAAACAGAACGTTTAAACGATTTTTCTACGAAATTCTTAATAAAACGAACAGGAATAAATGTAAAAATGTGCGAAAACATCGCCAAAGGAGCTAGTAAGACTAAATACAAAATATCCCTCCATTTATATCTTTTATTCTTTACCAAATTATAAAAAGGCGTTTCTTCAATTTGCACCTCTTCTTGCATGGCAAAGTAAGATTCTAAACGTTCTTTTAGTTGCATTATCTCTTCGTTATTCTCCACCTTATTTTCATTCATCCAGTTGGCAAGATTTCTAGAATATTCCCATCTTTCAATCAATGGAATTCTCTTATCAGAATCAATTGCATTCATCCCCTTTCTGGTAATTCGCATCACGTTTTCATGGAAAGGAGCCATTTTTTTACTTTTTACATACGTAATTTGTTCTTGCATTTCTTTTTCAAGTCGTGCAGACAAATTAATAATTGTAGCAATTGGATCTCTTTTGTATTCATCCCTATATGCATTGAGACAAACAGAATTACCATTTGAAATTATTATTCCACTTCCTAAAACATTGCGGTGCGTATAGTTAATTCCAACCGCTTGAACATAAATCTCTTTCGACCAATTGATGGATTCAAGCGCTTCAAATCCCATCTTTACAGAGCCTTTTTTTATAGGTTTCAATCGACGGATAAAATCATCATCTGTAAAACCTTCAGCAAAAATGAGAATGTTTCGGCCTTTTTTAAGAAGCCTACTCGTTTCTTTAAACACTTTTAGATTATTATCTTTTACATTTCCACCATCTTGCTGGCGATAAATAGGTAGCATGTGTGCAGCCCAAAATATCTGTTTCATAATACCTTTATAAATATCCGCTCTTGTCATAAAAAAGACAATGGGTCGTTGTGGGCCAGCAATAACAAGCGGATCCATAAAAGAAGCAGCATGATTACACATATAAATTGTGCTGTTATATCTCTTAGGAGAAGAATTGATTGTTTTAAATCGAGGATAATAAATCCACAATGTAATCCTTAAAAGGAACTTTAAAAATAGATATAAAGGTCGCATCATATCTGAATACTTAAATAATTGTTAGAAATCTGAAGAAGCAGAATTTTTATTCTTCTCTCTATTTTTATTTTTATAAAAAACTACAAGTTCAATAGCAGGAGACAACAGCAAGAAGACTGAACCCACTCGCGCCAACATAAAAAGAACATTCTCATTCAAGAATGACGAGAATAGCGGAGCAACAATTCCAACCAAACCAATATAATACAAGTAATTATACCAAACCATATCCCCTTGGAAAAATCGTTTAATTAGCTGAATAAAAATATAAGCCACAACAATACTTAAAAAAAGTGATGGAAAATTACTTAACCTTTCTGGGTCGGTTGAAATTAAATAATAAACCATTACATATACAGCTCCTATTATGAGCAAAATCAATAGTAAAAAATAAATAGCATTCTTAAGTTTGTAAGTCATAATTTTCAAATTTAATCACAAATGTATAAAGAATCTAACAGAAAATGAATGGTTATTTTATTCCCTTTTTACTACTTTTAGATTTTCTAAATAAATCAAGGTATGAAACATTTCAAATTATTTTCTTTAATTCTTTCTATTTTCATAGGGATTCGAGGATTTTCTCAAGATAAAAATATCCCAATAGAAAACTCCCAAAAAGACAGTCTTATGATTAGAAAAATTTATCATGAGGCATTAGAAAATGGAAAGGCTTATGGAGATTTAAGAGAATTGTGCAAAAATATTGGCAACCGCCTTTCTGGTTCTGTTGGTGCCGACATGGCAATAGATTGGGGTTATGAAAAACTTCAATCTTATGGATTTGACAAGGTTTATTTGCAAGAAGTAATGGTTCCTCATTGGGAAAGGGGTACAAAAGAAAAAGGCTACTTCAAATCTGGAAAAGGCAAAACTCAACCTGTAAATATTCTGGCTTTGGGCGGTTCAATCGGTACAGATGGAATTTTAAGTGGTGAAGTTGTTATGTTCAAATCTTTGGAGGAATTCAAAGCAGCAAGCAATGAACAAGTTGAAGGAAGAATTGTGTTTCTGGCAGAACGAATGAATCAAAAAAATATCAATACATTCAGGTCGTATAGTGAATCTGGAAAAATCCGTTGGGAAGGACCAATTATCGCAGGAGAAAAAAAAGCAAAAGGATATATCATGCGTTCATTAAGTCTCAGCGAAAACGATTTTCCAAATACTGGAGTGATGCGATACAAAGAAGGTGTTAAGAAAGTTCCTTCTGCAGCAATCTCTACGAACGATGCAACAAGAATTGAAAAACTTATAAACGAAGGTAAAATAATTACTTTTTTCTACGAAATGAATTGTAAAACCTATCCTGACAAAAAATCAAATAACGTAATCGGTGAAATTACAGGAGTGAAATATCCAGATAACATCATTACTGTGGGTGGACATTTAGACTCTTGGGATGTCGGAGAAGGCGCACACGACGACGGTGTTGGAATTGTTCATTCTATGGATGCTGTACGTATCTTGAAAAAATTAAACTATCAACCTCAAAATACAATTCGTGTTGTGTTTTTTATGAATGAAGAAAATGGAAATAGAGGAGGAAAAAAATATGCCAAAGAAGCGAAATTAAGCGGACAAAATCATATCTATGCCATTGAATCAGACGCAGGAGGATTTACACCACGAGGTTTTACAATCGATGGACAAAACAAACAAGCGCAACTCCTTAAAAGTTTTGCCCCGTTATTTGAACCCTATTTTATTCACTACCTAGAAAAAGGGTTTGGAGGAGTTGATATCAATCCATTAAAAAATGAGTTCGATAATATTGCATTATTTGGATTTGCCCCAGACTCACAACGCTATTTTGACATTCACCACAATGAAAATGATGTATTTGAAAATATAAACAAACGAGAATTACACCTTGGAGTAGGCGCAATAGCAAGTCTTATCTACCTCTTAGATAGTCGATATTAAATCGTTTACATCAGCAACTAAAAAGATTAAGGTACGTTATAATATACATTAAAAAGATACGTTTTATCAACGATGCATAAAATTTGGTTTATATTTATTCTTACACTTTTCATCGGTACATCCGTTAATTCCCTATCACAAGGTGTTTTAGGAGGAGATATTACTTGGAAGTGCCAAGGAAATGGTGACTACATTTTTCAATTAAGGTTATTTCAAGAATGTAACGTCGCAAATACAACAAATCCCAAAACACTTTCGGTTTGGGGGCACACAACTACGACCTCTATTCCTGTAAATTACGTCGGAAAAACCAATCTTACTCCGATTTGTACTGCATCAAGTGGAAATTTGCCACTCGATTGTGCCAGTGGAGGAAACGGAACAATGGAAGAAGTAATTTATCAAAGTGTACCAATTTCTATAACAGGGATTCCGCCAAGTGGTGGATGGAAAATTACATACCAAAATACGCAACGAAGCGCAAGTATAACAAATTTACAAAACCCATCCTCGCACGGTTTTACAATTTCAGCAACAATATTTTCTATTCCAACATCTTCAAGCAGTGGTTGTATTGACAACTCACCACTCTTTCTGCAAAGTCCATACGTAATCAATTGCTCTGGCAGTGAAATGTTTTTTAATTCAAATGCAGTTGATGAAGATTTAGATTCTTTGGTTTATCGCTGGGGAATACCTTTGGATAATTTTACCGTAGGTAGTTTTAATCCACCAACAAACCCAGTCGAAGTGCCTTTTGAAAATGGATATTCTTTTTTGAATCCAATGCCCAATTCGATATTTGACGCGAATAATCAAGCAGCTTCCCTCAATTCAGAATCTGGAGAAATAACATTTCAGTCGTTTACAAATGGCGTATTTACTACAAAAGTAATCGTAGATTCATACCGAAATGGCATAAAAAACGCATCCGTCGAAAGAGAAATGGTATTTATTGTTGCAGATTGTATAGGAAACAATAATGTACCAACTGTTACACCTCCTTTTGCTGGAAATACTTCTTTTGAAACAACTGTAACAGCTGGAGATTTGGTGAGTTTTTCATTGACTACAAACGACCTTGACCTTTTACAAGATGGAAGTCCACAAACAGTATCCATTGAAGCGAGTGGGCTGATGTTTGGAACAAATTTCACAGACCCAACAACAGGATGCGGAACAATTCCTTGTGCTACTTTAGACACTCCTTCTCCAATTTCTGGCACTTCAGGAGCAACTTATCAATTTGAGTGGCAAACATCTTGTGACCATTTGCTAGATGTTAACGGAGAAGCATTATATTCTGTTCCTTATTATTTTGTATTCAAAGTGAAAGATGATTATTGTCCAATTCCTGGTATTAAGTATGTTACAGTCATAGTCAATGTTGAAAATAAGGCGGTTTTACCAGCTCCTGAAATTACATGTGTAACTACTGAAGACAATGGAGATATTACAGTGAGTTGGAATCCCATCATAGACAATTTTGGCACTTTTACTGCTTATGAAATTTTTGGAGTAAACAATGGAAGTTTCGGAACGACAGCAAATATTACCGATAACAGTTTTTCAATCGTTGGTGGATTAGTTGCTCAAGAAGAGATATACGTTTCAATACTTTCTGGCTGCAATGGAAACACAAAAAAAAATTCTGAGATCCTTTCAAATATATTTTTAGAGATAAACAATCCAGGCAATGGAGAGGCAGAATTAAATTGGAATAAACCCTCCTCAGACAATTCTAATTACAGCGAAATCTATGTGATTTACAAAGAATTTCCTACTGGAACTTGGACAGCAATTGCCTCTGTCCCGTACAATACAACAAATTATTCCGACACAATTACAGTTTGTAGTGAATTTATTAATTATCGGATTGAAATAGAATCTACAAATTGCACTGTCAAAAGTAATATTGATGGCGATGTTTTTGAGGATAAAATCGTTCCTGATATTCCTGTGATTGACAACGTAAATATTGACACATTAACGGGTAACATTACTCTTACTTGGAATGAAAATAATCAAGAAGACACATACGGATATGTCATTTATCAAACTGATGTATTTGGGAATTTGGTTGAAATCGACACCATTTGGGGAATTCAAAATACAAGTTTTACGCATTTCCAAGACCCAAGTAACGGACCTTACCAATATTCCGTCTCCGCATTCGATTCTTGTTACACAACAAATATTCCTCCGACGCATCAAACATCAGCAAAAGCAGATCCACACACAACAATTTATCTGCAAACAACAATTGATGTGTGTAATCGTCAATTAAATCTTGATTGGAACGATTATGAAGGCTTTACAGTTGATAGATATCGTATTTTTGCCAAAATCAACAGTACATCTTGGCAATTACTAGCCGAAACAAATAGTCTTTTTCATTCAGAAAGCATTGTTTTAGGTGATGAGTATATAATTGCAATTCAAGCGGTTGCAACAGATGGTAGAAAAAGTTTTTCGAACGTAGATTCAATCCAGACAATTGGTGCAATAAACACTTCTGAATCGTTTTTAAGTGTCGCAACAGTTGCTGGAAACGACAGAGTTGAAGTTACACATAGCTTTAATGACGGTGAAAATATTCTAAAAGTAGAATTGGAGAAATTGAATAACCTCTTTGGAGGGTTTGAAAAAATCGATGAACAAACAGTTGGAACAAATAATCAAATTACATTTACTGATGAGGATGTAGAAATTAATCGCCAATCTTATACATACCGTACAAAAATCATTGATACTTGTGGTCAACCATTAGGATATTCAAATATTGGGAAAACGATTTTATTAAAAGTCATGACAAAAGAAGATGAAGAGGTGCATACGCTTCAATGGAGCGCGTACGAAGATTTTATTGGAGGACTTTTAAATTATGAAATTTATCGTTCCATAGACAACGGCATAAGTTTTCAGTTAATTGCAACCTTACCAAGTAATGTAAGAACCTACACCGATTATGTATTGGATATTAATCAACAAAATACGGGCGAGATTTGCTATTACATTCAGGCTGTTGAAGGCACAAACATATTTGGTGGAAAAAATAAAAGTTATAGCAATCAAGTTTGTGCATACATCTCTCCTACAATTTATATTCCCAATGCCTTTACGGTTGGCGGTGCAAATCCTATCTTTAAACCCGAATTACGCCTGATTCGCGTCAACGATTATTCATTTGAAATTTTTGACCGAAGTGGATTGGTTGTGTTTACTACAACAGACCCAAATGAAGGTTGGAACGGTCGAATGCGAAAAAGTATAATCGGGAAAGGGTCTATCGCTCCTGAAGCGGTTTATGTGTATCGAATCACTGTTAGAGATGGACACAATATCGAACATACTAAGTATGGTCACGTTACACTTTTAAGACCGTAATTATCATTTCAGTTTAACACCTCGTTTCGATAATTTTCCTATTTTTGTTGTATCAATATGGGAAAGAAAAAAAAAGATAACCAGAATGACATGTCCTTTATTGCGCATCTCGAAGAATTGAGGTGGCGCATCATTCGTTCTGCTATAGCAATTTTAGCTTTTGCCATCGGAATGTGGTTTGTAAAGGAATGGATTATCAATAATTTATTCCTTGCTATGACCAAACCCGATTTTATTTCCTTCCGAATCATGTGTGATTATTTGAATATTTGTATTGGAGACATTCCAATTCGTTTTCAATCCGCAAATGTTTCATCACAATTCACTTATGCGTTAATGATTAGTTTGGTAGGTGGTTTCATTGTTGCTTTTCCATACGTATTTTATCAAATGTGGGGATTTGTAAAACCAGGTTTAAAGCAAAACGAAAAAAATGCTGTCCGTGGATTAACCGCTTCGGTTTCTATTTTATTTTTGTTTGGACTTTTATTTGGGTATTTCGTTGTAGCACCTTTATGTATCCAGTTTTTTGGAGATTTTGTTCTCGTAGAAGAATTTGAAAATATCTGGAAAATAGACTCATTTATGTCCCTCATCATTTCCAGTGTTATATTTACAGGGTTATTGTATTTATTGCCTATTATCATTTACATTCTTGCGAAAATTGGATTGGTTTCTTCTGCTTTTTTAAAAAAATACCGAAAACACGCCATTATTGGCGTTTTAATTCTTGCAGCCCTCATTACTCCGCCAGATTTTATCAGTCAAGTCATTGTTGCAGTTCCAATTTTATTTCTTTATGAAATTAGTATCTTTCTAACAAAAAGGATTGAACGGAAGCGTGAAAAAGTGCTTAAAAAAGATAAAACCTCAATAATAAAATCACAATAATTTAATTACAAATGAAATCATTTGCAAAAATCTATTAGATTTATACACTTATGAAATGGACACTTGTTATTTTTATTATTGCAAACTCCTATCTGTTCGCTCAAAAAACAGTTGTTCAGGGAGTTGTGATTGAAAACGAAACTAAAAATCCCGTTCCATTCGCAAGTGTGTTTTTTGAAGAATCAAAAATCGGTACTGTAACTGACGAAAATGGTGAATTTAAGATTGAAACATATTATGCTTCTGAAATCTTAATCATTCGTTCAACAGAGTTTAAAGAAAAACGTGTTCCGGTAAAATTAGATGTATCACAAGAATTAGTTATTGAATTAGATTTAAACATCCAAACCTCTGAAGAAGTCGTGATTTTCGCACCCGAAGAAAAGCCATCAACCATTTTATACAGAAAAATTGAACGGAACAGACCCATCAATAACAAAGAAAAGTTAGATGCTTATGAATATGAAAGCTACAACAAAGTTCAAATCGACTTAAACAATCTTGGCGACGATTTCGAAAACAGCAAAATCGTAAGTGCCTTGGATTTAAAAAATTATATCGACACAAGTAATAACTCAACCTCTTTACCTGCAATTCTTTCAGAATCTTTATCAGAATATTATGTAAAAAGAGAACCCCGAATGCGAAAAGAAGTGATAAAAGCCTCCCGCATTACTGGCGTAGATAACTTAGAACTCGACCAATTTCTTGGGGAAATGTACCAAGATATTAATGTCTATGATAACTTTATTGGGGTATTTGATAAATCATTGATTAGTCCAATTTCAAACATTGCCTTGAGTTTCTATACATTCTTCATAGAAGATAGCACTTTTATCGATAACCAATGGTGTTATTTGCTAACATTTACTCCAAAAAGAACGGGAGAACTTACGTTAGAAGGAAAAATGTGGATCCATGACACAACTTTTGCCGTTAAAAGCTGGGAAGCCACAGTGAACAAAGGTGTAAACATCAACTATGTCAATGATTTATATTTATACCAAGAGTTTGAGCAAGTAAAAGAAGGTGCATGGATGCTCAAACTTGAAAACTTAATCATTGATTTACAGATTTTAAAGTCTAAAAAATCATTTGGATTTATTGGTAAAAAACTTGTTTCTCGGAAAAACTTTGTCATCAATCAACCACACCCCAATTCTTTCTATCGAACCCAAGACAATGTGACCAAAGAAGACGGATATAATAACCGTTCTGAAGAATATTGGGAAGAACATCGACATGTTCCTTTACATCAAAAAGATTTGGAAATAGAACAAATGATTGACACGTTAAATCAACAGCCCCTTTTTAAATTTTTTAAAGGACTTTCACACATGCTCGTTACTGGCTATTATCCTATCAGCTATATAGAAATTGGAAACTTAATGAAGGTCATTGGAATTAATAAAGTAGAAGGTTTTAGAAATCAGCTTTCTCTCCGAACTTCTAATGAATTTAGTCGTGTTCTTCAAATTCATGGTAATGTTGCTTATGGCTATCGCGACAAAGAATTCAAATATGGAGGAGGAATCCGTTGGAACATTACGCCTAAAAAGCGAGGAATGTTGGATTTATACTATAATTACGATGTAACACAATTGGGGTTGGGCGGTGATATGGTTGATGTGAGTGAAGGTTTAGGCTCCTTAATTCGTACAAAGCCACTGACACAGCTAACATTTGTAGAAAAAGCAGGTTTAAAATTTGAAAAAGATGTAGGAAGATCCCTCATTTTTACAGTCAGTGGAGAATGGAGAGAAGTTACACCACTTGGCGAGACACAATTTAGAAAACCAATTGGTTTGGTTGGATTTGAAAAAATAGAAAATATCCGAACTTTTGAATCGTCATTAAAAATAAGATGGGCAAAGCAAGAAGAATTTATTTCTGGAGCATTTGACAGAATTTCTGCGGGTTCTCGATTTCCAATAGTTAGCTTGGAAGGAATGTTTGGCATCCCAGGTGTTTTGGATTCTGATTATGAATATCAACGCGTAGAAATGCGAATAGAACACCGACCACGATTAGGAATCTTAGGTACTCTATACTATGAAGTTTACGGAGGAATATATTTTGGGAAAGCAGCATATCCTTTCTTGAAAATTCACGAAGGTGCACAAACATACTGGGCGCAATCATTCGCATACAATAAAATGGATTATTTTGAATTTATTTCAGATAAATATGTTGGTGCTATGTTTGAACACCATTTCAATGGCTTGATATTGGGTCATATTCCAGGTATGGACGTTTTGCGTTGGCGACTTGTACTCTCTGGACGATCAGTTTGGGGATCCATCTCTGATAAACAACGAGAAATAATGACGCTTCCAGACAATACAAAATCATTTGGAAATATTCCTTATGTTGAAAGTGCTTTGGGAATTGAAAACATCTTTAACTTTATTAGAATTGACGTCGTTTGGAGAATGACACACAATGTTTATGGCGAATCACCAGTAGGTGTTCGCGGTAAATTAACATTTAGATTCTAGAATATAGAAGAAATTATTATCTTAGCGTTGAATTTCAGTAAATGAGGTTATATACAGAAAACATAGAAAAGTCTTATCGTGGCAGAAAAGTCGTAAAAGGCGTTACAATTGATGTTAATCAAGGAGAAGTTGTAGGACTTTTAGGACCAAACGGAGCAGGGAAAACAACTACTTTTTATATGATTGTAGGATTGGTTTCGCCCGATGTAGGAAAAGTATTTCTTGACAATAGAGAAATCACCAGATTGCCTATGTATAAACGCTCTCAGCTGGGCATAGGGTATCTACCTCAAGAAGTTTCTGTTTTTAGAAAACTGAGTGTCGAAGACAATATCATGGCTATTTTGGAAATGACAAAACTCAACAAAGAAGAACGCCATGCAAAACTAGAAAAACTCATTACTGAATTCGGCTTGAATCACGTGCGTAAAAACAAAGGAGCATCACTCTCTGGAGGAGAAAAGCGAAGAACAGAAATTGCAAGGGCATTGACAACAGACCCAAAATTCATTCTTTTGGATGAACCTTTTGCAGGAGTTGACCCAATTGCCGTAGAAGATATCCAATCCATTGTGGCTGATTTAAAAAATCGAAATATTGGTGTGTTAATTACTGACCATAACGTACAAGAAACGTTATCTATAACTGATAGAGCCTACCTCCTATTTGAAGGGAAAATTCTAAAAGCTGGTACCGCAGAAGAATTAGCCGCTGACGAACAAGTACGAAAAGTTTATTTAGGTAAAAACTTTGAGCTTCGTAAAAAAAGCTAATTATTTTATCGATTTCTAATCAAAATACTACAAATTTTCTATGACATAGATTGTTTGTAAATAATTATTAAATCTTTATATTTACAAAAAAATAAAATTATGAAAAAGAATAATTTTACAAGTACAAAATCTTATATTGGTTTATTTATATTTGCTCTATTAAGCCTAGGTTTATACACAAGTTGCAATTCAGCTACTGAAAAAACTGAAGAAATTTCAGAAGAGACATCTGTACATGAACATGAAAGAGAAGCTGAGTTATTGGAAAAATCCCACCTCTTTTTTCAATCTTCTGTAACTGCTTTAATAGATACAGATATTCCACAAGAAAAAGTAGAACTCGGAAAAAAGTTGTTCTTTGATACACGACTATCTTTAGATGGAAATATTAGTTGTAATTCTTGTCACAACCTTGAAACACATGGTGTGGATAACTTGCCTCTTTCTCCTGGAGATACGGATGAGTTCGGTGGAAGAAATTCTCCTACTGTTTTATATGCGTTTTTACATGGAATGCAATTTTGGGACGGAAGAGCAAAAGACGTAGAAGAACAAGCTGGTGGTCCCATTTTAAATCCAGTAGAACACAACATTCCAAATGCGGAATTCTTGGAAGAAAGATTGCGTGGCGTTGAAGAATATCAAGAAATGTTTGGCAGAGTTTATAAAGACTCAGCTGAAGCAATAACATTTGCCACAATTACAGACGCAATCGGGGCTTTTGAACGCCAATTGGCACCTGTTAGTAGATTTGACGAGTGGATGGATGGCAAAACAGACGCACTTACAAAAGAAGAAAAAGATGGCCTTGCTTTGTTTTTTGATAATCAATGTACAACTTGTCATAATGGCCCCGCTTTAGGTGGAAGAATGCTTCAAAAATTTGGGCTTTATGGAGATTATTGGGTGCATACAAAAAGTGAGAAAATCGACCTTGGAAGGTACGAAGAAACAAAAGAGGAAAGAGATAAGCATTTCTTTAAAGTTCCAGGACTTAGAAATGTCGCTGAAACTTATCCTTATTTCCATGATGGTTCAGTTGAAAAACTTGAAGATGCTATAAGAATTATGGGAGAATTACAAATTCAGGACGATTTAACTGAAGAAGAAGTTCAAAGTATTACAACTTTCTTAAAATCTTTGACTGGAGAGTTAGATGAAGATTTAAAAAGAATGAATTAGAAGTTGGAACTTAACTTTATCGTTTCACCTTTTTGTTTTTGACAAGGTTATTTCTTTAAATAAAATCATCGGAATTCCACAAGAGCTTTAACCTTGTGGAATTTTTATTTTGAAGCCACAAACCCATACTCTTTATTTGTATTAAAATAGTTTACAAATTCAGATTCTGAAATAGATTCTTTGTCGCCAATAAAAGATTTTAAAGTGTAGATTTTATAGCCAATTTCTCCAACTAGATATTGGTGCAATTCATCAGGTGTTTTCCCGTAAAACTCACTTGCTCCTTTTCCCGACTCAAACAAAATCACGGGATAATTGCGAAGCAAAGTATTTCTAGCTCCTACCAAAACTCCATATTCTCCACCTTCAACGTCAATTTTGATAAAATCAATTCGCTGATTAATGGCTACAATCTCGTCCATTTTTTTTACTTCAACTTCGATCTCTTTAATATCAGGGTTCTTAACGTCGTATTTTCTTTTTCTTATTCCACTATAAGCAGGCGCATTCTTAACAAAATTAAACGTCGTTTTCCCACTAATATTTGATAAAGCATATGGGTAAACAGTTACGTTTTTTGTATATTTTTTCTTTAAATTTTCATATAAACTCGGAATCGGCTCGAAAGCTAAATGTTTGCCTTTGGGAGCATATTCTAAAATAATATCTAAAATTTCTCCTTTATGACAGCCAACATCAATACAATTAAACGTTTCTTTTAAAGTTTTCTTTAAAATCGCTTTTGTCAACCTATCATACTCAAGGTTTTTGGTTAAATCCAAACGCAATGCAATCAGTATTCTTCTAAGTGTTTCCTTAACGTTCATCAATCAAAAAGAATGCAGTTTTTCCAAATATAGAATTTTTTAAACTTCTCGCTCCAATAAGTAAAGAATATTTCCTACAAAAAAAATAACCCCTTCACAAACAAACAAAAGAAGGAGTTAATTTCTATACAAACTATAAGTTATAATTATGCTAAAATAAAATTTTACTAAAACATAATTACAGATTAAATCCAAGTATCTAATCTTCTCGCTGCAAATATAATTTCTTATTCAAGATTTACTCATATTTTAATGCAGATAACAAGCTGATTTTTGTCAGTTATCACTATCTTACTACATTACCATTAATCTACGGGCGTAATGAAAAGTTGTTTTTGGTTAATAGCACAAGAAAATATAAAAACATATTATCCACTTTGAATTCATAGTAAGATAGAAATTTTTCACGATATTTGTAGAAAGTTTTAAAAGCATGTCAAAAATTACCACATTAAACGATTTTATTTTAGAGCGTCAAAAAGACTTTCCATTTGCAACAGGAGAGTTAACAAGACTTTTAAGTGATATTGCTACAGCATCAAAAATTGTAAATCGCGATGTAAATCGAGCAGGACTGTCTGACATCTTAGGTTCTAAACATCAAACAAACGTTCAAGGAGAAGCACAACAAAAACTTGATGTTATTGCAGATGAAGCGTTTGTCCGTGCTTTTATGAGAGGAGAAGAAGTGTGTGGTATTGCATCAGAAGAAAATGATGACTTTATTTCTTTCAATGGCGAAGAATCAAAAAAAGGAAAATATGTAGTTTTATTTGATCCTTTAGATGGTTCATCAAACATTGATGTGAATGTTTCCATAGGTACAATTTTTTCCATTTACCGTCGAATTTCAGAACCTGGAACACCTGCAATAAAAGAGGATTTCCTACAAAAGGGAACAGCACAAATAGCAGCTGGATATGTTCTATACGGCTCGTCAACCATGTTGGTTTACACAACTGGAAAAGGTGTAAATGGATTTACCTTAGATCCGTCAATTGGAGAGTTTTGTTTGTCTCACCCTGATATGAAAACACCCAAAACAGGTCGATACTACGCAATTAATGAAGGCAATTTAAATCGCTGCGACCCTGGATTAAAAGAATATACAGAATATTGTCGGGAAGAAGATCCGTCAACAGGAAGACCCTATTCTGGTCGATATATTGGTTCTTTGGTTGCCGATTTCCATAGAAATATGATAAAAGGAGGAATTTATGTTTATCCAGTAACAGCTAATTTCCCAGAAGGAAGACTAAGGTTATTGTACGAATGTAATCCTCTCGCATTTATTGCTGAGCAATCAGGAGCAATCGCAACAGATGGCCACCGTAGAATTTTAGAGATTGAACCCAAAAAACTTCACCAAAGAGTTGGGTTTTATGTGGGATCGGAAAAGATGGTTAAAAAAGCAATGAGCTATTTAAAAGATAAAGTAGTTGTGTAGTTTTTCAGCCATGTTTACATTATCAAAAGAAGTTTTGAATCGGTATCTCTCATTATAAATAAAATCATAAAATTGCTTATATCTATAAAAGCTGTTGAAGATCTAAATCTTTAAATATTTAATAAAATTAATTTATGAAAAAAATATTCCATCTCTCTACTTGCGATACAAATCAACGTATTCTGAAAGAGTTAGAATTGGGTGATGATGTAGAACTTCAAGACATCAAAAAAGAAAACATTGATGAGGAAACTTTATCATTTATCAAAGATAAGGTTGGTTCTTACGAAGCTTTATTTAGTAAAAGAGCAAGGAAGTATCGCTCTCTAGGGCTAAATGCAATAAAACTGACAGAAGAAGATTACAAAAAATATCTGTTAGAAGAATATACCTTTTTAAAACGCCCTTTTATTATTTTAGGTGAGAAGGTATTTGTAGGAAATTCAAAAGAAACCATTGCTAAAGCGAAAGAAACTTATCATAAAAAATAATGAGAAATAAGGTTTCACTCGCTCATTTGGCACTAATCTCTGTAAATCTTATCTATGCCGCAAATCATCTTTTAGCCAAAGGTGTTACTCCAGAACATATTGGGCCTAATGGATTTATCATCATTAGGATGGGAGTTGCAACAGTACTTTTCTTCATTGTTTATTTAGCATTTATCCGAGAAAAAATAGATAAAAAGGATATTCCACTTTTATTTCTAACTGGATTATTCGGAATAGGCGCAAGTCAGATTTTATTCTTAAATGGAATCGCCTATACTTCTGCGATGAATGTTGGGGTTTTAATGACAACAATACCAATTATCACAGTCATTCTTTCTTACTTTTTTCTAAAAGAAAGAATAACAAAGTTAAAAGGAATTGGCGTAATTGTAGGTGGAATTGGCGCTATTGCCTTAGCAATTGTTGGGAAAACAGCTCAATACGATTCTACTTTTGGCGATATAATGATTGTATCAAATGCTTTTTTATTTGCAGCTTATTTGGTTCTTGTAAAACCGCTAATGAAGAAATATAACCCACTGACAGTAATAACCTATAACTTTATTTTTGGTTATGTCTTTATCTTGCTTTATCCGCCAGCATGGGAAGAATTGTTAGCTGCATCTTTTAGTCAGTTTCCAATGGATATTTGGCTAAAGATAGGATTCATCATATTATTTGCCACCTTCATCACATATCTATTTAATGTGTTTTCATTAAAACATTTGACACCAAGTGTAACTGGTAGTTATGTATATACACAACCAGCTTTTGTGATAATGCTGACGTTTGTTTTTGCAACAATTGGATGGACTGAAAATTTTATAGGAGCGATAACGTTAGGGAAAGTTACATTTATGTTGATGATATTTTTAGGTGTTTATCTTATTTCATTTTCTGCAAAAATAGAACGAAAAAAAAAGAAAATTGATTAAGTTTATTTTTCCCGATTTACTGTATATTCCACCAATAATTCAAGTGATTTTTTACTTTGAGAATCTGGAATTTCTTTAAGAAGGCTCAACGCTTCATCTTTCAATTTCATCATCGCTTTGTGTGCATATTCGATTCCACCATTTTCAATTACGATATGAATTGCCCGTCTCACTTTTTCAGGGTTTTCATGATGTCTTTTTACGATATTGATAAGTTCAGCTCGCGTTTTCTTATCAACTTTATTTAACGTATAAATCAGAGGAAGCGTCATCTTTTGTTCTCGGATATCGTTTCCAGTAGGCTTTCCAACATTTCCAGACACCCCATAATCGAAAATATCATCTTTAATTTGAAAGGCAAGTCCTATTTTCTCTCCAAATTCTCTCATTAAGTCGGCTTTATCTTCTCGTTGAACAGAAATAGCTCCAGCTTCACAACAAGTTGCAATCAAAGACGCTGTCTTTTGTCGAATTACTTCAAAATAAGTATCTTCGTCAATATCTAATCTTCGCGCTTTTTCAATTTGTAATAACTCACCTTCGCTCATTTCCCTTACAGCACGCGCAACAACTTCTAAAGACCGAATTTGTTTTTGTTCGATACTCAATAAAAGTACTTTGGAGAGTAGGAAGTCACCCACTAAAACAGCAATTTTATTTTTCCACAAAGCATTTACAGAGAAGAACCCTCTGCGTTCATTTGCATCATCAACAACATCATCATGGACAAGCGTTGCTGTATGTAGTAACTCGATTAATGAAGCTGCTGTGTAAGTATCATCTTTTACTTCTCCGAGCATTTTTGCAACAAGGAATACAAACATGGGGCGCACTTGCTTTCCTTTCCGTTTAATAACATAACTCGTAACTCTGTCCAACAAAGGATTGTTAGCTTTCATGCTTTGTCTGAAATGAGTTTCAAATTTTACTAACTCTTCCTCAATGGGTGCTTTGATGTCATCAACTATTGCCATGCTTTACAAAGATAAATATTATATTGAAATCTGGCCTATGTTGCTTTTTGTTTTCTAATAATTTTCCAAAATAACCAAGGAGAAAAACGTTTGATTTTTACAGCTAAGATTTCTTTATTACCAATAAGTACTTCTTTTTTGTTTTTCTCAACAGCACGAATCATTTTTTGAACACATTCTTCTACCGACATACCAGTTTCTTGATTGTGATCCATAACCCCATGAGGCGTTCCATCAGCTGTCAATGCACTTTCTGATATTGGTGTATTTATTTTACCAGGACATACAATGGTAACTTTGATGTTATTTTTTTCTTCTTCTAAAAGTAAACTTTCATAAAATCCATGTAAAGCAGCCTTGGAAGCAGAATATGCAGAGCGTAAGAAGAAACCAAATTTCCCTGCGATACTTGACGTAACGATGATGTGACCATTTTTTTGTTTTTGCATATATGGAAGAACAGCTTTTGTTAATGCGATATTTCCAAAATAATTCACTTCCATTATCCTTCGGTCAACTTCTATGTTTGTTTCAGAAGCTTCGGCTCTTTGGGAGATTCCACCACTGTTAAAAAGGTAGTCGATGGATTGAAATTTTTCAAAAACTTGTTGAGCTAAATTATCAAAATGTTGGTTTTTAGATAAATCTAAAGGCAAAACAAAGTGCATGTCGCTATTCGATAAATTTTGCTTTAGCTCAATCAAAGCTTTTTCATTTCTTGCAGAAAGAACAATGTTCGCTCCCGCCTTTGACAGCTGGATAGCCAGCTCTTTGCCAATCCCTGATGATGCACCAGTAATCCAGACCGTTTTATTTTGAAAATTTGTCATAACAATCAAAGACATTAAAATGAGAAAACAAAGTTAACCATAAATATCAAATTCAGATAATTATCTAATTTGGTACATTTTTTGAATCTTTTTTAAAATATCTTAAAATTGTAAAAAAATATTAGTACTTTTATTTAACTGATTAAAAATTTAAAAACCATGAAAAAAATATTGCTAAGTATAATTGTTGCCTTAATTTCTTTTTCGGGATATTCTCAAATCGTAGGAAATTGGAAAACCATTGACGATGAAACAGGTGAAGCAAAATCTATCGTTAGAATCTATAAAAAAACAGATGGTAAATATTACGGTAAGATTGAAAAATTACTCATTAAACCAGAAAATGATTTGTGCGTAAATTGTTCAGGTTCAATGAAAAATCAACCTATTCTAGGAATGGAAATATTGAAAGGTTTAAGCCCTGATGGAGACGAGTGGACAGGCGGAACAATTACTGACCCAAAAAATGGGAAAACATATAAATGTTATGTGAAAATTAATGAAGATGGCAATTTAGACCTTAGGGGTTATATCGGTTTTTCACTTTTGGGTCGAACACAAACTTGGATTAAGCAATAGTTTATAGACAAATTTAATAGGATGAGGGCATTCAGAATGATAATGTCTTGAATTTCCTCATTTTTGTTAGAATAATTTTATTTAACACTTTATTTCCTTGCAACACCTATTTTTTAACATTTTTATCTTAAATTTGTATAAACTTTAATTTTTGAGTTATGATTTTAGGAATGTTTGGTCCGTGGCAGATAGTTTTAATTGTTGTTTTAGCACTTTTGTTGTTTGGTGGCAGAAAAATACCCGAACTTATGAAAGGTTTAGGCCAAGGAATGAAAGAATTTAAAGACGCAACAAAAGGCGAAGAAAATTCTACAAAAGAAAAGAAAGAAGAAAAGTAAACCAAAAATAATTACTAACCATAGTATGTAAAATCTAAATAATCAGAATGATTCGAAGTCAAAATATTTTGTTTTTACTTCTTTTTGCTTTTATTGGAATAGAGGGATTTGCTCAGGACAGAATATCTAAAGATACTTTGGGCGATGATGTCTATTCTTTTGATAGAATATTAGAAACAAGCTTAGAAGATTATTATTTGGAGTACGCATCATCTCAAGCTGAAATTGATTCTATTATCAGGTCTTTTGGTCATGATTACGATGATGTCCCAGAATTTCCTGACTCAATATATTGCCAAAGATTGGAAGAGTTAAATAAAATGACTCCTTTCAAATTGGATTGTAATGATATAACCCTTTCAACAATAAAGTTTTTTACAAAAAAGAGAAGAAATTTTACAAGTATTGTTCTCGGTAGATCTGAACTCTATTTCAACATGTTTGAAGAGAAATTGGCAAAACATGGATTACCGATTGAACTAAAATATTTGGCCGTAATAGAAAGTGGATTACGCCCTTCTGCAAAATCAAGAGCTGGTGCTTTAGGTTTGTGGCAGTTTATGTATAGAACTGGAAAGTTTTATAATCTGAATCAAAACTCATACATTGATGAGCGAATGGATCCTGAGTTGGCAACAGAAGCAGCTGCATTATATCTTAAAAAATTACACAGCTTATACGATGATTGGAATATGGCATTGGCCGCGTATAATGCTGGACCTGGAAATGTTAATAAGGCAATACGACGTTCTGGGGGGAAAATGACTTATTGGGGAATAAGACCATTCTTGCCAAGGGAAACACAAGGTTATGTCCCAAATTTTGTTGCTATGTCATATATGTTAAACTATCATGCAGAGCATAATATAAAATCAAGGGAACCTTTTTATCATGATTTTGAAATTGATACGGTTTGTATCTCAAAACCACTTCACATGTCCACCATTGATTCAATTATTGGTTGGAACAAAGAAGATATTCAGGCGTTAAACCCGATTTACAAAACAGATTTTATTCCTTATACAGAAAAACATAAATGTATAAATATTCCTTCCAAGTATATTGAAGATTGGATCGTTTTTGAAGATAGTATTTATGTTTTGGATTCTGTTATCTATAATTCAGAAGTTCAACAAGAACTTTTGGCGAAAGAATCCCAATCGAATAGCAGAAATGCAACTGTTCATCGGGTAACGAAAGGACAAACATTGGGGCATATTGCGAGATTATATGGTACAACCGTTTCAAACATTATGCAATGGAATAATATGTCGTCAACCCGCTTGGCAATTGGTCAACGATTAAATATTTATTCAAAATCTTTAACCAAAGAGACGCAAACTAGTTCTAATATCACTAAACAAAGTAATGGAGTTAAAACTTATACAGTTACAAGTGGCGACAGTTTATGGGCAATTGCTCAGAGAAATTCAACAACTGTGGAGGATTTAAAAAAACTCAATCCAGACGTAGATCATAGAGATTTAAAGGTCGGACAAAAAATCCGGGTTCAATAAATAGAACATTTTCATAAATAGAATTGTCATGAAATATATTTTATACATTGGTGTATTGTGTTTAATTTTGACTGCGTGTCTTGATAGCACTTCTCCAGCAACTGAAAAGCAAAATCAAACAAACGTTACAAAAAGAAAGCTTGAAAAAGTTGAAAGAAGCGTTATCAATGCTAAATCAAACTCTCAATATATAGGAAAGCCAGGTCAATTGATTATTGTTGCTGAGCCTACCGAGTACGTTGATGAAATTCAAGCATTATTTGACTCTGTTTTTTCTGCGCCAGTTAGACCATATTATCCTCCAACTCCATATTTTGAAATTTACCAGAGGTCTCCGCAAGATTTTCGCCGACTTTCTACTAAACTTAGAAACGTTATTGACATAGCATTGGATGAAACGCTAAAAGAAGGAGAACCAACCATGCGGATTTATGAAAATTATTATTCAAAAACGCAATTGTACACCATTCTTCGTGCTCAAAACATGAATGATTTATATTCTTTATTGGAAAATGAAATTGAGTATTTGTTTAACCTATATAATCGCCAAGAATGGAAAAGAGAATTTTTAAGGAATGCTGAGAATAATCATGAAAATACAAATGCAAAGTTACGTAGTAAATTTGGTATTGAATTAACGCTACCAAGTAAATTCAGGTATGAATCCATTGATGATACGTATGCGCATATAATTTTGCCAGCCCGTTCTCGACAAATGGAGTTAAATATTGGCTCTGGGAATGTAACAAGAACAAATTATATCCAGAGTGGTATCATGATTTGGCAATATCCATATACAGACAAATCTCAATTACAGCCAAAGAATCTTGAACAAATGAGGGACACAATCCTTAAAAAATATGCAAAGCATGAAATTGAAGGAGTTTATATGGGAACTCAATATCATCCTGCAGCTATGCCTGTTCCGAAAGCTCTAAAAATTGGAGATATAGAAGGATATGAAATCCGTGGCTTATATAAGTTTACAGGAGAAGCAGAACCCAGCGGAGGAAGATATTGGGAATTTCATTTTAAACATCCTAAACGCAATATGATAGTTGCAATTAGTGGATACTTTGATGTTCCACCTACCACATCTCCTCATTTAGACATGAATATTATTCGTGCTGTTATATATTCCTTAAAAATCGCTGATAATTAGACCTTTCTAGAATTGCGACCTACCACCACTGATATATGGTCTTCTCGTCCAATCTGGAATTACATATCTTAAAGCAATCTCAAAAGCTCCCACAGATTTAGAAGCTTGAATCAAAGAATTGAACACGTTAAAATCATAAGAAAAACCTATTCCCATTCCACGCCAATCAAAAATAAACTTTGCGACCAAAGCATCTTGATTTCTATAGAATAATCCACCAGCAATGCTTGTTTGATTTATAAAATTAGTAATTCTAGAATCTTCTACAAGCATATATTTCCAATACATTCCAATCATAATTTCTCTGGCTGGTCCTTGTTGGAAAAAATAGATTGCTGGTTGTAATATTGAATGAGAATTATGAATTCCAATATCAAAATTAACAAATCCTGTAAAACGCATATACAATTTTTCACCACCATGACCTTGGAAAGAATAAGCGGGTCTATTTAAATGATAGGCTGCAAATCCAGCGGTAAGTGAAAACCGATCGTTTTGTCCGATTCTAGAGTCAAATTTTGAGTAACGATATACCATTCCAGCCCCAACATCAAAATAACCAAAACTTGTACCAACAGCTGCCTCACCAGAACTCAAAAGTGGGTTAAATTGGTATCCATCATATTGACTTCCCCATCTTGCTGCGGAATAGTCGATAGATCTAAGTCCATATCCTGTTTGAACACCTAACCCAAGTGTGGAATGTTCGGTTAAAACAATATGCGTTGCTAAATGTAAATTAAAATTATTAGAAGCAACTGTAACCAGTCCAGCACGATCATGATAAAAATCTACACCAACTGCAAAATATGCTTTTTTGTTGTGTTTATAGTTGAAATTGAGTTTTGTATCAGCTGATGCAGAAATGGTTTGATATGCTTCTCCAACAGTGAGCCACTGATTTCTATAATTTACATTTGCTTGAAAATCATAAACTGCACCCGTCAAAGCCGGATTCAATGTTAAAGGAGACATTGCCATTTGTGAGAAATGAATATCTTGTGATTTAGCGTTTGTTATAGAAAAAGCAAAAATTCCGATTAAAATTATTAATTGTTTCATCGTTTTTAGTATTGTTTGTTTCTTTTCTGGGTTTAAAGATAGAAAAAAATTTGATAGAACACAATTTCATTGATTACAAATTTATTTTGTTATCTCTAATTCCTACCTTTGCTATATGTCTAAAAGATTGGATTTTCTTAATCAAAAAATAAAGACTTTACCTGAAAGTCCTGGCGTCTATCAATATTTTAACGCCGATGGAAAGATTATTTACGTTGGAAAAGCAAAAAATCTTAAAAAACGGGTAAACTCTTATTTTACAAAGTCACACGATGATGGAAAAACCAGGGTTTTGGTTCGTAAAATACATGATTTAAGGTTTATTGTTGTCGAAACCGAACAAGATGCTTTGTTATTAGAAAATAGTCTGATAAAAAAATATCGTCCAAAGTATAATATCCAGTTAAAAGACGACAAAACTTACCCATGGATTTGTATTAAAAATGAAAGGTTCCCAAGGGTATTCTCAACACGAAGAGTCATTAAAGATGGTTCTAAATATTACGGACCATATCCATCGGTATATATTGTAAATACCTTGCTGGAACTATTTAGAGAATTGTTTTATTTGCGTACATGTACTTATGATTTAAGCGAAGATAAAATTGCGCAGAAAAAATATAAGGTTTGTCTTGAATATCACCTTGGAAACTGTAAGGCTCCTTGTGTGGATAAGGAGTCAGAAGCAGATTACAATGAATACATTGAACAAATTGATAGTATTTTAAAAGGAAGTATTTCTCCTGTCATTCGTATGTTAAAAAATCGAATGAAACAATCTGCAGAACGTATGGAATTTGAGGAGGCAAATGATTATAAAAATAAAATTATTGCACTCGAAAAATATCAATCAAAATCTACTGTCGTTTCGCCAACCGTTACGAAAGTTGACGTAATTACTTTAGAAAAAGTTGACAACCGCGTTTTTGTAAATTATTTGGTGGTAAGCAACGGAGCAATTATCCATGGATATACGGTTGAAGTTAAAAGACACCTCAACGAATCAGATGAGGATATTTTAACTTTTGTTTTACTTGAAATGCGTGAGAAATTTGACAGTCAATCTATAGAGGTTTTGGTTGAAAATTCTGATAAACTTGAAGAAATAAATAACATTAAATTTTTTACTCCACAACGTGGTGATAAAAAACACTTGCTCGACCTTTCAAAAAGAAATGCGAAGTATTTTGGAATGCAGCAAAAACGACAAGAAGCATTGCGCAGTCCTCAAAAGCGCACCGAAAGAATATTAAAAACAATTCAAGCTGATTTTCGTCTAAAAGAATTACCCGTTTATATGGAATGTTTTGATAATTCAAACATCATGGGAACCAATCCTGTTTCTGCTTGCGTAGTGTTTAGAGATGCAAAACCCAGTAAAAAAGAATACCGACATTTTATTCCAAAAACTGTAGAAGGTCCCGACGACTATAAAACCATGCGCGAAGTTGTTTATCGTAGATACAAACGGTTGCTGGATGAGGATAAGGAATTGCCTCAATTGGTAGTAGTAGATGGAGGAAAAGGACAATTGAACGCAGCAATGGAATCGTTAGAACGATTGGGCTTACACGGCAAACTCCCAATTGTTGGAATTGCTGAACGATTAGAAGAAATTTTTTTTCCAGGAGATAGTGTTCCGTTGTATTTGGATAAAAAAAGTGAATCTTTAAAAGTTATTCAACACATGAGAAACGAAGCGCATCGCTTTGGAATCACACACCACCGAAATCGTAGAAGTAAGTCGGCGTTGGTTTCTGAACTCTCTGAAATCAAAGGAATCGGACCAAAAACACAAGAGGTTTTGATGAATCATTTTAAAACAGTTTCAAAAATTAAAGAAGCAGATAAGGAGTCTTTGACAGAAGTTGTTGGACAGGCAAAAGCGAAAATCTTAATCGAGCATTTTGGTCATTCGTGACCATTAACCAATGGTTTTAACATTACAAACAATCATATCTTTTATAAACATTACGTTAAAATATAAAACAGGAACGATTGGAATAAGCAGTGAATCTGTTTCACTCCATTGAAGCAGATTAAAATGTGGATTTTCTACTCAAAATCAGTCTTTTATTCCGTAATTCTTATATTTGCAACCATGGAAACAGCCAAAATCATCAAAGAACTAAAAGACGCCTTGCGACTGGAAGAAACAGAACAAGAAAAGCGTTTTTTATCAGACAATTTATCGCTTAAAGAATTAAGAAAAGACGGACTTGTTATTCATCCTGTAAAAATTCAGAATAAATCGTTTGGTTTTACCGACCAGCCCATAATTACTGTTAGTTTCCATGTGCCACAGGGCATAAATAGTAGTTATTACAGCAGCGGAACTCCCATTGCAATATTTAATGGAAATAGTCAAGAAGTTTGCAATGGACACTTACTGTCCATATCAGAGAAAGGAGCAGAAATATTGTTGTTTTCAGATGATTTCCCCGATTGGATAGATGAAAAAAGTATTGGAATTAAACGATTACCAGATGACAAATCGTTTAAATTGATGCATGGAATTTTAAAAACCATTAAGCAAGGTGATAAAAAAATATTAACCAAATATTTCAATATTATTCACCAATTAGCACCTTTTAAGTCTATATTTTCCACTGAAAGTGTAATTATCGATGAAAAATTAAATCCAAGTCAGAACAAAGCCGTGCAAAATGGATTAATTAACCAAGAAATTCAGATTATTCACGGTCCTCCAGGAACAGGAAAAACGACAACTTTGGTTGCTTTAATTCAAGCATTGAGAAAACAAAACCAGAGCATTGTCGCTTCTGCACCAAGCAATGCTGCGATTGATCATTTGGCGAGTCAATTATTGGAAAAAGGAATGAAAGTTTTGCGATTGGGCAATACTTCCAAGGTCAATCACAATGTTTGGAATCATACACCAGAAGGAATCTTAAGTCAGGAAAAATTCAGCAAAAAAATTAGAAAACTAAAAATTCAGGCGGAAGAATACCGTAAAATGGCACGTCAATATAAACGAAATTTCGGAAAAGAAGAACGTGAACAACGCAAACTTTTATTTAAGGAAGTTTATGCCATCCGTGATGAAATAAAGGAATTGACGAATTATTATTTAGAAAATTACCTTAAGGATGTCGATGTTATTTTAGGAACGCCCGTTGGATTGATGGATAAAATTCTTCAAAACAAACAGTTTGATGTTGCCATTTTGGATGAAGCGGGTCAATGTTTAGAACCTCTTGCGTGGTTGGTTTTTGAGAAGGCTGAGCGCATCATTCTTGCGGGAGATCATTTACAATTACCGCCAACAATTTTAAGTGATGAGGCAGCAAAAACACGGTTGTCAAAATCTATTTTGGAAACAGCGATAGATTCTGAGATTACAAGTGCTTTTTTGGAGCATCAATACCGTATGACACCTGAAATTGCAGGTTTTTCATCTATCTATTTTTATAAAGGAAAATTACAGTCTGTACCCGAATCGATTGTAGATTCTTTTATATTTTACGATACGGCAGGAGCAAATTTTCTGGAGGAACGGGAAGAAGCTAGAACCAGTATTTCCAATCCTGAAGAGCTAAAAATTATTGAGGAAAACTACCAAGAATGGATAAAAGGTTACGCCTCCGTAGTGTTTATTTCGCCTTATGCAGGACAAGTCGAGTTGGCCAAAGAAAGATTAAAGGGCATTCATATCAGCACGATTGACTCGTTTCAAGGTCAAGAAGCCGATTTGGTAATCATCAGTTTGGTCAGGAGCAACCCAAATGGTGCTATTGGTTTTTTATCAGATTACCGACGGATGAATGTTGCCTTAACCCGAGCAAAAAAGAAATTAATTATAATTGGCGATTCTACCACACTGACAAGTGATGCTTTTTACCAGAAGTTTGTAGAATACACAGAAAAAATAGGCGGATATCGAAGTGTTTTTGAGTTGATCTATTGAGATTAATACCCCAACAACTCTTCCATCGCCTTACTCACCTTGTCCGCATTCGGTAAATATTCAAATTCCAAATCTGAGTGCATTGGAATTGCAGGAACATCGACAGAACCAACAATCTTAATTGGCGCATCTAAATATTCAAAACAATCTCGTTGAATTCTTCCAGCTAAACCTAAAGTAAATGAAGATTCTATCGTTTCTTCCGTTACCAACAACACGCGATTGTGCTTTTTAACCGAATTTTGAATTATTTCTTCATCTAACGGATTTAAAGAACGTAAATCTACAATCTCTACTTGACCAGGATGATTTTTGGCAGCTTCTAACGCCCAATAAACCCCACGGCCATAAGTGATTACAGAAATACTTTCTGAATTATTAATCTTATCTTGTGCTGCTTCAATCACAATGCGCCCTTTCCCAATTGGAATAACGTAATCTTCAGATGGTTCTACCGTTTTTGCGCCTTCCGTGCCTTTTATTTTTGACCAATAAAGTCCTTTGTGCTCAAAAATAACTACAGGATTTGGATCGTAAAACGCTGCTTTTAACAAACCTTTCAAATCTGCGCCGGTTGAAGGATAAACGACTTTTATCCCACGGATATTTGTTACAACCGACTCAACACTCGAAGAGTGATATGGACCGCCTGAACCATAAGCTCCAATTGGTACGCGGATAACAGAACTTACATTCCATTTTCCATTTGTTAAATAATAACTTCTGCTTAATTCAGAAAACAATTGGTTTAGACCTGGCCAAATATAATCTGCAAATTGAACTTCCACGATTGGTTTGAGTCCAACAGCCGACATGCCGACAGTGCTTCCAATAATAAATGCTTCCATAATTGGCGTGTTAAACACCCTTTCATTTCCGAATTTCTGTGCCAATGTTGCTGCTTCACGAAAAACTCCACCCAAACGATGACCAACATCCTGTCCATACAACAAAGCCTCAGGATGTTTTTCTAAAATTTCTCGAACAGCAAACAGAGCATTATCAACCATCAAAGTTTTTTGTTTTCCTTTCGGTTCACGCTCTCCTTTTTCTTCCGTAATTGGCGTTGGTGCAAAAACATGGTCAGTTAAACTTTCTGGCGTCGGATCAGGAGCATTTTGTGCTTTTTCGTAAATTTCATCAACCTTTTTTCTGATTTCACTTTCTGTGTTGATTATATCAGCTTCGTCCATCCCAACTTTTCGTACCAAATCTTTTATTTTTGGGTATGGGTCTCGTTGTTTCGCCTCATCCAAATCATCCCGATACCATTCCATTCTTACCCCAGAAGTATGGTGACCCAACAACGGAACTTTTGCGTGAACCAAAAATGGCCGACGTTCTTTTCTAATTACTTCAAAAACATCTCTGATTGTGACATACGATTCTAAAAAGTCTGTTCCATCAATGGTTACAACTTCAATTCCTTTAAAACCACGCGCATAATAGGAGATGTCTTGCGCCCTAATTTCATCAGCACTCGCCGAAATATCCCATTCATTATCTTGTACCAAATACAAAATTGGCAACTGTTTAAGTGCTGCCATTTGTAATGCTTCTGAAAATTCACCTTCCGTGCAAGCAGCGTCTCCGATAGAGCATACCGTGATGGGATTATCACCTTTAAAATCTTCGGCTAAACTTTGACTTTCCTTGTATTGAACCCCCATTGCAATCCCTGTTGTAGGAATGGCCTGCATTCCTGTTGCAGAAGATTGATGAATCATTTTAGGCATATCATCTCGATTCAATGAAGTGTGCGAATAATAAATTCTCCCCCCTGAAAATGGCTCATCTTTTTTTGCGAAAATATGGAGCATCAATTCGTAAGGCGTAATTCCCATTCCAAGTAAAATGCTATCGTCGCGATAATATGGCGAAACAAAATCTTGTGGCTTTAGCTGCATTCCAACCGCCAATTGAATCGCTTCGTGTCCACGTGAAGTAGCATGAACATACTTGCTTGTAACTTCCTTATTTTCTTCATATTTTTCGGATAAAGTTTTCGCCGTACACATTAATTCGAATGCTTTTTCGACAATCTCTTTATCAATATTCACTGTATTTTGCTTTGTAGCTTTGGTTTCTGTATCAGGCATAACCTTTTGAATTTTTGGAATGCTAAAATACGAATAAAAAACGGTTTTCTTTAATAAAATTGGTATAATGCCAAATTTATCGAACAAAAATTGTTAACTGCATTATTTCCACGCCCTCATTAAATGACCATAAAACAGCTTTTTACCCGATGTTGACTTTTTCCATAATTCAGACAACTCAATGCGCGAGAAAAAGGAAGAGCTGTGAAGTTTTATGTCCTCTAACTCTACTTTTGGTGAGTATGTATTTAAGATTAGAACTCCTTTGGGATTGAGCAACTTGGAAGCAGTAGAGATTAACTCTGCCAACTTATCTTCAATCTTCCATTTTTCATTTTTTACGCCAATTCCCCATGCAGGAGGATCCATGATAATTAAATCGTATTTATTCTCGCGTTTTACTTCTCTTTGAGCAAATTTCAAGGCGTCTTCATGTATCCAACGAATGTTTTTTTGTTGTGACGATTCCATGTTCTTTCGCGCCCAAGTGATAAGTTGTTTCACCGAGTCAACATGTGTAACATCTGCACCAGTAGCTTTTCCAATAATTGAAGCCACTCCAGTGTAGGCAAAAAGATTTAGCATTTTTGATGAAGGAGAAAGTGTTTCTATGATAAATTCCCAGTTTGTGGCTTGTTCTGGAAAAATCCCAACATGCTTGAATTTAGTCAATTCGAGATTAAGAATTAGACTTTTATAGGAAATTTGCCAGTTTTCGATAGAAACTTCTTTTAAAAACTCCCATTTACCACTTTTTGAGTCTTTTTGGATAAATTCAAGATGTGCAATTTTTTTCCATTCTTCATAAGAAGATTCGCTTTTGAAATAGGCTTGAACTTCAGGGCGAATTGTGATTATGTTTCCCCAGCGTTCTAATTTTCTTCCATCACCTGCATCAATCAGTTCGTAATCATTCCAGTCTGAACTAAAAACTTTGTTTGCCATTCATTAATCATTTGTTATATTTTGCTCTTCAATTTCTTTAGCCACTTCTTCTAATGAATGGTAGAAATCTTCTCCATATGCACGGACAAGGGGTTCTTTTAAAAACCGATACAAGGGAATTTGCAATGCTTCACCGAGTTTACAACCAGGATTACAGATATCAATTTTTTCGTAATTCAGAGCAGTAAAACTTGGATATTTTTTTGCGCGAATCGGGAAAAGCTCACAAGAAATCGGTTTTTTCCAGTTGATATCACCTTCACGATAAGCTTTTTCTATTGCACATTTTGCAATTCCTCTTTCATCGTAGAACACAAAAGCGCATGCTTCATCACTCATTAAGTTAGTAACGAAATCTCCATCTTCATCGGTATGATAAACACCTTGTCTATCAACGACTTCAATCCCCTCTTGGCTCATATACGGTTTGATTTTCGGCAAGAACTGCTCAATAATTTTGATTTCATCTTCTAATAAAGGAGCACCATCGTCTCCATCCACGCAACAAGCACCTTTGCAACTTTCTAAGTCGCAAACGAATTTACTTTTAAAAAGTTCGTCAGTAACGATTATACCATCAATTTCTATTAACATGGGGCAAAGTTAAGGATTGCAAATGGAACAAGGAAAACAAAATGATAAATAAGTATGATTTTAACTCATTGTGTATTGAGTATAAATAATAAAGTCCTTTTTGTGTTAATCGAACATTCTTTATCTTTGTAAAAAGATTCAACTTATGCAGAAAGAATTTGATTTCAAGAAGTATCAAAGTCATTCATATAAATGGAAAACTCTGTTGAAAATTATGGCATATATGGTTGTAATGTTCTTGTTAGTGTATTTGATTTTATCCAAAGAAAAAGCACCATCTGAGAATTCAAATGATGCTTCTATAAATAATTTTGACATTGAGGTTACGGAGCCACTTTCGGAATAAGTCCACGGACTCCCATATCATGAACAACATCTCCGTCTAATGGCTCATAAATACCATTTCCATTTGCGTCTTCCCATTCAAAGCTGTTATTTGTACTGAAAGATAAATCAATGTAAATATCAGAAGTCTCATTACCTGTTAGCGTGAATGAAGTTGGAAACTGTCCCGTTAACGTACAACTTCCTAAAGGAATTGGAGATGTTCCGCTGATTGGATTTGGAACCGTTGTAACCGGAGCCGTATATTCATTATATTCAGCAGGATGAACATAAGATCCAACAACTATCTCTGGTGTTTCAAATGCAAAGTAACCTTGCCCTTTACTATCGTTAACCGTCACAGTTAAATCTTTGATTTTATGTTTAGAAATATAGTTATTATGACCAAGAAACGACGAAACTCTACCTACTAAATCAAAACCGTATGCACGGAAAGGAACATCATAATTTTGATAAGCTACGGAAACCCTAGAATATTCATACGTTCCTGGTTCTACTTGGCTAATTGGGATACTATACACAATATCTCCTGTTTGCACAACTTGTAAAGAATCAAAGATAACAGCATGATTAGCAGCTAACATGGGCGCATAATAAACCATCTCTCCTGCCCCAAAAGCGGTATATGCATTTGGAACGAGTTCAATCGTATGAATGGCAAAACCTTCCATGACAGGGTTTATTGCAGAGTGATTTGATGGCATAACTTCGGGTTGACCGAAAATGTCTAATCGCTCTTGATTAGGGTCTAATACCAACCTAAAATACAATCTTGGTCCATCATCTTCTTGAAAGGTTGACCCTGGAATTATTTCCATGTTGTTAATTTCATCTTCAACAACGTTTTCTACTTCTTTTTTACAAGATATTATTAGAAAACTTACTATGGTAATTAAAATTAATCTGTAAAGCATAATGTTTATTTATATAATGTTAAATTATCCACAAGGTAACAAAATAATTCAATAAATTTTTTCAATCATAATATTAATTATACTTTTAATTCCAAAATAGGAATTATGATTGACCCATTTGACGATGAATATTATATGAGAATTGCCCTTCGCGAGGCTGCAAAGGCTTATGAACTAGACGAGGTACCTGTTGGTGCTGTAATTGTGGCAAACAATAAAATTTTAGCAAAAGGGCATAATTTAACAGAACAACTTAACGATGTAACAGCGCATGCAGAAATGCTTTGTATAACATCAGCGGCGGAAAGTATTGGCGGAAAATATTTACAAAAATGTACACTTTATGTTACTTTAGAACCTTGCGTTATGTGTGCTGGAGCATTGAATTGGTCGCAAATAAGTAGGGTTGTATTTGGCGCAAGCGACCCAAAAAGAGGTGCTACAAGATACCCGAATATTTTTCATCCTACAACAGAAGTTTTTGGTGGCGTTTTAGAGGAAGAATCACGATTTTTAATACAAGATTTTTTTCAAAAAAAACGGTAATTCTGAACACAAAATACCATCAGTAAGAATTAAATTCTTACTTTTGCATCCAAATTAATTAATTGCCCAGGTGCTGAAATTGGTAGACAGGCATGTTTGAGGGACATGTGTACTAAGTACGTGGGGGTTCGAGTCCCCCTCTGGGCACATTCAAATTCTACCTCATCAAATACATTTTTCCCCAGTTCCTTTTAAAATATTGGTCGGCACCAGAAGCACGATGTTTAATATCTTCTCCGTTAATTTTTGCCTTTACACGATACAGATACACGCCGTTTGCCAATTGATCTCCAAATTCATCGCGACCATCCCATGCGTATTCAGTAATATTTCTTCCAATATGAATAGGTCCTAATTCATCTTCAGTTATTTCTCTAACAATACGTCCTGTAACTGTCATTATCTGAATAATCATATCATCTGGCACCTCCATTCCCGTTAACGTAAACACAAATCTTGTAGAAGTTGAAAATGGATTCGGGTAGTTCATTAAATGGGTAATCGAAGATTCCAAATCCACCTCAAATCGAATTCTGTATTCGATGTCTCCTGAAAGATTTCCTGCCTTATCTACACCTTGAACAAACAACTCATACTCTCCACCTTCTTTAAATTCTGCATTATAAATAATTTTAAAGCGTAGATTCGATTCTGTGGCTGGTATCCATTCTAAAATCTGATTACCTTCCCCATCCATAAAGGGAATATGTTTTTGATTACCAGAAGGATCAGTTAAGTAAATCCCAAAGTTGCTCGTATCTGTGTCTTCATTCATTAATAAGAAGGGATTCTCATCTTGTAAACTAATCACAATTTCTGTGAAAGGGCTAACAATATCACCATTTAATATATGCTCTCCATCAAAAGTAACATCCAAAATTGGATTGATTTCGTCTCTACTCAAAGTAAATGGAATTTGCAAAAGATTATTAAAATGGGTCAATTCTGGTTGGTCTTTAAATTCTTGATTAATTCCTTTTGTATAAGGATTTACTTCCATCCAAAGTGTGTTAAAGCCAGGCATTCCAACTGTTGAGAATGAAATTGTATCTCTTATAACTTGGTTAATTCTCAACGAATCTCTTCTCGGATAATTGATTGGATGTTTTATGTTGTTTTCATCGACTACCCAATAGTGAACCAACAAAGAATCCATGTGTAAATCACTGATATTTTTAACATCGATTGCAAATTTTACCTCTACCCCTTCCTGAAGTGAACCTGAATCTTGAGGCAGTAAAACCACACCGTTTGAGCCGTCAATTGCCGCTTCAGGGACATCCTCATAAAGAACGTGCCAGCGGTTCACCTGAGCTGGAGAAACTGTAACGGGATCAAAATATTTAGCCCTTAATTGTAAATAAGGATAATTACTTGCTGGAATTAAATCGTTTAAGTACAAAATTGAATCGTTCGATGTAAAAACAGTATCAATCTCGATTAGGGGTTGCTTATCTTTATTTAAGCCCCTTATCACTAATCTTGTTGAATCATTCGATGGTGTCTCTAAACTTCCCTGCTTCCAGTAAACGGTTTTCCATTCTATCGAAGGACCAATTATTGTTGAGGTTTCAACTCCTTGACCAATTGCTCCTGTATATGTTCTTGACAATTGGATAAATTCTTTAGCAAATTGAGCGTGTATGGTTTCGGCAGAAGAAGCGACGCCTTTTTTAGCAATCATGATAAATGCTCTTTGTGGAGAAGTTGGCGTCATGCCTGTTGCACCTAAACTATTGAACAAATTGAACAAATCTGGATAATAAGTTTGCCATTGAGAATACATTGCGCGACTTGCTGTGTAAATAACTAAAATATGTCCATCTGGAACTGCATCTATCATATTTGCAAACGCTTGCAATTGTGCGGTTGAGTTTTGTCTAAATATAAAGAAATGTTCTACTCGCGTACGGCAAGCGGATTCGTTATTTGCGTTTCCAAAATTGTGGTCTGGATTCTGACCTTGATAAGCTGTACCCCATGGTTCCATCGTTGAAGGATCGACAACACCAACATGTATCGAGGGTGCAGTGCTACACATTCCATATTCAGCATCGATTCCATTTACCCTCCACAAGGTTGATGCAAATTCATAGTTGGTTGTAGGATTATCATGAACTTGTGCAAAAACGGTTAAATCTTGAGACTGAAAATGCCGTTTACGTTCATTTCTATCATACTCAATTCCACTGAATTCTCCGTTTTTAAATTGAAAAAAATGTGCTTGTCCCCATCCTCTTTTATTCGGAATATATTGAAATGACCTTTCCCTCCAATCCAAAACAGAGGAGTCGATAGAAACCCTCCAGAAATACGAAACGCTATCTTCTAATATCAATGAAGAAGGCATATTCGAACTTGCACTAATCCATTCAGTTGGGTGTACTTCTTTTACTCCACCCAAACCACTTACCAAAGCATATTTTTTAAATGGACTATTATAAAGGTCTGTTGTATCAATTTCAAAACGATACGTTTTAAACGAAGCAATCGGATTAATTGTCGATGCTTTAACGACTACGGAATCCTTAGGTACGACTGCATAATCATAAGGCCAAACAGGCATGATTCCATCGATATTGATAAAAAAACTTGTTATGACCTGGTTATTTCCATATTCATCATATTGTTCTGATATAAAAGATGGGATATCTGCTTGAATAGTAAATTCATTTAATCCGCCTCCTATTGATGCTTGAAGTGGCATCGCAAAAACGACTGTATCCTTATAATTCAACTTTGGAATCGAAAAATGGTAAACTGAATCTATTGCTGAATTGGGAAAATTTCTGGTAACAGTAAATGAGAAAGTATCTACAATACTTCGTCCAAGATTTGTGAGAATTGTTTGTACATAAATTGAGTCTGTTGACAAGTCGATTGCGACAGGACCGAAAGATACATCTTGTGAAGTCAAATCAATTTCAGGTTTGGCGTGCCAATTTAACTTCATTCCTGGGTCGCCATGTAAAATAAATTGCATTGTCATTGCTTCGACTAAAAACCCACTATTATTTTGATCAAGTTTTCGAATTGTCTCAACTATTTGTTCACCGATTGTTCCTCCGTAATTTAAAGGACTAATTTGACGATATAATTCAGAAGAATACATGTTTAGATAAGATGCAAAGCCTAATTCAGAAGAAGATAAAAAGCCAATCGCCCCTAAATCTTCAACAAACACAAAACTTTCAGCTGTAGAATTATTGTCTGGTTTAAAGATATTTCCTGTATAACAACCATTTCCAAGTACCATTGGATATTTTCCTGTATTTCCCCAATTCGACGGATTATCTAAATTTTGGTCAAATCCTTCCGCTGTTGCATGTCCAAAGAAATTCATTAAAGAAACTCCTTTCTCTAATAATTCATTTACTTCGCTGGATTGGATAGGATTGAATGGGTCGGAAGTAGTTTTAAAGTATGAATGAACATTTCCACCATAATCTGGTCCTTCAATAGTTTGTTTCATGCCATTCAGATACGATTTAAAAATCAGTTGTTCAGAGGCAATTGATCCTCCTCCAAAATGAAGGATTTGCTTTTGCCATTCTTTCCTTTCTTTATTATAAATATCCGTTTGATTCTGTTGCGCCTCATAAATCTGCATTTTCGCCAAATACAATTCAAGTTCTGCATTGTTCCTTGCTGCAATTCTTCCAGTTGGTATAGCAGGCGTTAGACTACTCGAACCATTCCATTTTGCCGTAATGCACATGTCACTAGACGGAAAACCATAGCTTGGCACTAAATTTCCTTCGTTAACCGTGCTGTTTTTCCGAGGAGAGTTTCCACTTCCCATGTTTGGGTAACTTGCTTCTGTCATCCCTTTTCCTACAAGAAACAATGCTTTGGGCTTTTGAGTTGTATAATTATAAATTTCATTTGCAACTCTTCGAATTCCTAAAATATGCTTTGGTATTCCACCACCATACTGCATAGAAACATCTTCAACATCAATCAATATAACATTATTCATCCCACCATTTACAGAACGCCTATAATTTGCATAATTTTCAACAGATGACTGCATTTTTTTATTGTAAACCATAATATACGCATCTTCTAAATTCAGCGATTTATAATCGATGAACTTCCCTGTTCCATTCACAGGCTGAAGAGAAGAAATGTTTTTAATTTTATTTTGAGATGCTAAAACCAATTGTTGGGTATTACTTATAACATTTGGGATCAATCCTTTCCAAACTCCATTATCAAAAACAAAAGGAATTTTACGATTAATTCCACCACCAAAGACGTATGCAGACGGATTTATCAAACTTGCACCATTAATATCAATTCTACTTTTTGCTTGAATATTTGCTTTAGGAATTTCCCAATGAAAGTATTGTTCACTTGTTTGGGTAGTTCTGGGATATTTTAAACTTAAGAAACTAATTGACTGATAATCTGTCGTTGCCCCTTGATCGCCAATTATGTTAAAATAAAAATCAGTGTTTCCGCTACTTAGTTCCGACGGAGATATAGGAGTATTTACAATTTTTTGCTGATAGCCTGTAAAAACCTCATCAAATAAAACAACATTGTTTGAACCCACCTCCCACCTTAGATGATGATTTCCTGTTCCAGTGAAAGAAGCGTTTGAATTGCTATTTGATTTTGCATGAAAAATTGCATCTGGCGCACCTCCTCCTTGATAAACAGATGGAGTTGGTAATGCTATGACTTCTGTATAATTACTTGCACCATTCCGATTTTGTCCGCCCCAACCTTCACCCGGCGAATAGAAAGATGAATAAGCATCAAACTGTGAAAATCCACCATAATACATAGAATTAAAACTTCTTACTTTGGTTTCAAAAACATATTCCGCAGGTTGATAGAGAGAAAAATTAATATCGGTTTCTTCTAAATATCTTTTGGTTAAACCACTTGTCCACGTTAGAAAATAAAACAGTGTGTCATTGTACAACGAATAATATGGATTACCAATATCTTCTGGTGAATTATATAGGATAGAATCCAACCATCCATCGTTTCTTTCGGCATAAAACTCTATATAATCTCCCGGATTAAACTCATTATCACCACCATCTTTGATGTAAAGAGGAATTTCCTTTTGTTTACCAAAAATTTGGATGTTCTGTGGATTTGCTTGACTTAGCGGAACACCTGCATTGTATAAATCTTGGAAAGTAATTCTATAAATTCCAGTTTCTGCAATTGGAAATTTGTAATAGGTTTGATTATAATTCACCCATTCATTACCATAAGGTTGAGCCCACGAAACGTTCGCGAATAGTAGAAATATAATTAAGCTTATTAGATTTTTCATAAGATGCTTAAAATATTGAGATGACTTTATTTGAATCCAAACCTGAGAGATATAACGTGTGAAAACAATGCTTCTTTAGAACTACTAATATTTGTAAATGAATAATCCAATGTGATTCCTTTAAGTGTCAAACCAACACCGATATTTGGCTGAACCATTAAAGATCGTGAATCGTCAAAATTCTTTGCATATTGAAAATTATTAACACCCGTTCTGACAGCAATGGTATTATTCCAATTGATTTCAAGTCCAACTACTGGATCAAAACTAAATACTTTCGACTTTAGTAATGTATTTCTCTTTCCGTCTGTTGTCATAACCACATTAACTTCTGGAATTATGTAGAAATTTTGCCATCCGATATCAATTTTTCTACTTGCACCGAAGATAAACCTTGGAAGTGTCAATTCAAGTCCATTTTCAGGGATTTCGTTCCCTGTTTGAATAAAAACTTCCTTCATATCATCATCTAAATTATATGTCCATGCGTTAAACGTTGATGTTACATCCCTCGCCATTAACCCAAAATACCATTTGTCATTCAAATTATATTGTATTCCTGCATCTAAGCCAAATCCCCAGCTTTTCGCGAAATCTCCTGCTTTTCGATAAATTACTTTTACAGAACCTCCGAATGTCAACCCAGGAATAGGCATTTCTCTCGCGTATGAAAAGATAAACCCATAATCTGCAGCTGAGAAAAGGGTAATTCTGTCATAATCAACTTGACCTTCGTTATTAACTAGTTGTGTTGTATTTGGAATATCGTCAACACCAAAACGGATTCCAGCAAAACCAACGGCACTTTTTTCGTCAATTTTATAAGACAAGCCGATGTAGTCATATTTCGCAATTCCAGCAAAATATTCAGAATGCATCAATCCAACGTCAAATCGTTTTTCCTGACGTGTTAATCCCGCAGGATTCCAATAAACTGACGTAACATCATTTACGCTTGACACCAATGCATTTCCCATACCCAAAGCTCTTGCGCCTACACCAACTTGTAAGAATTCGTTTGAATATTTAGGTGCTAAATCCTGTGCATAACCGATATGGGACACGAAAAATAGTGTTGCAAAAATTAACCGAATCAACTTCTTCATATTCTCAATTTCATATTCTCAATAGCGCAAATAGATTGAAATTATTGTGTAAATGTACTGAATTTTGTGATTTTTGAGGCTACATTTCTTTTCATATTTATAAATTTTCAAATTATTTCCTAAAAAGATGTTTTTGCCCACAAAGGATACTTGGAGAAGTACTAAGATAATTAGTGTAAAAATCAACAATGGTTTTGCGTAGAACACAATTTCTGTCCAACTAAAAAGAAATCCCAACAAATGGATAACTCCCAGTAGTGAATCAAAGTAGAAAAAGATAGAATTGTCTTTTTCACGATTAATTTTTAACTAAGATTGGAAAAAAGAAGTATAAATTTTCCATTTTAGCAAAAACAATTGCTTTGAAAATTGTTTTACCCTGTATTATTTACCACTCGCAAACGCTTTTCCGACTGACTTTTTGTCATCTTAAAATTACTTTAAAAGTCATAATGTCGCATATATACAAAAATATCCACATTGGTCAAATATTTGATAAAAGTTGAATAAAAAAAAATATTAATATGGACGCAAATAAATGGACAACTAAAACACAGTTGGCATTTTCAGAAGGGCAAAGAATCGCCCAAGAAAATGGTCAACAAGCAATTGACACAGGTCATATTTTACGTGGAATGATTATGGTCGATGACAGCGTTCTTCCTTTTATATTTAAAGAATTTGACAGAGATTTAATCACGTTTACCTCTGCGCTAGACAGCATCATTAAGAGCTATCCAAAAGTGCAGGGAGGAAATAACCAAATTTATTTAAGTAATTCTCTACAAAGGGTTTTGAGTTATGGGATGAATGAGATGCGTAATTTTAAAGATGAATTTCTTTCACTAGAAGTTCTTTTGTATGCATTGATGGATGGAAATGACGCTGTAGGACAATTGATGAAAGACAATGGGTTTACAAAACCTAAATTAAAAGAAGCAATTATGAAATTAAGAGATGGACAAACAGTAGATTCTCAAGGAAAAGATGGCACTTATAAGGCTTTAGAGAAATATGCCAACAACTTAAACGAGATGGCAAAAACTGGGAAATTGGATCCAATTATTGGTCGCGATGAAGAAATTCGTCGTGTTTTACAGATTTTGACCCGTAGAACAAAAAACAACCCGATTATGATTGGGGAAGCAGGTGTTGGAAAAACGGCAATTGCTGAAGGAATTGCACAAAGAATTGTGTCTGAAGACGTTCCTGAAAACTTAAAGTCAAAAATTGTGTACTCTTTAGATATGGGCGCTTTGGTAGCAGGTGCAAAATACAAAGGAGAATTTGAAGAGAGATTAAAAGCAGTCGTGAATGAAGTCATAAAATCCGACGGAGAGATCATCTTATTTATTGATGAGATTCACACACTTGTTGGAGCTGGCGGAGGAGAAGGCGCAATGGATGCTGCAAATATTTTAAAACCAGCACTCGCACGTGGAGAACTTAGAGCAGTTGGAGCGACAACTTTAGACGAATACCAAAAGCATTTCGAAAAGGACAAAGCACTTGTTCGTCGTTTCCAAACAGTTTTAATCGATGAGCCTACACCAGAAGATGCAATTTCTATTCTGCGTGGTATTAAAGAAAAATATGAAAATCACCATAAAGTTCTAATCAAGGACGATGCGATTATTCAAGCTGTAGAACTTTCCCAAAGATATATTACGGATAGATATCTACCCGATAAAGCGATTGACTTAATTGACGAAGCGGCTTCGAAATTAAGAATGGAAATCAATTCTAAACCAGAAGAATTAGATGAGATTGAAAGAAAAATCATGCAATTGGAAATCGAAAGAGAAGCAATTAAACGAGAAGATGACAAGCAGAAACTCTCCAATTTAAAGGCAGAATTGGCAAACCTTTCCGAACAACGCGATGAGTTTATGGCAAAATGGAAAGCGGAAAAGGATGTAATTGACACCATTCAAAATTCTAAAGAAGAAATCGAACAAGCAAAATTGCAAGCTGAACAAGCGGAGCGTGCAGGAGATTACGGAAAAGTAGCAGAATTGCGCTATGGTAAAATCAAAGAACTCGAAGCGGAAGTTGAAAACGGGAAAGCTAAACTTGCCGAACTTCAAGCGGATAGTAAAATGATTAAAGAGGAAGTGGATGCCGAAGAAATTGCGGATGTTGTTTCTAAATGGACAGGGATCCCAGTTTCTAAAATGCTGGAAAGCGAACGTTCCAAACTTTTAAGACTGGAAGATGAACTCCGATTAAAAGTTGTGGGACAAGAAGAAGCCATCGAAGCAGTTTCTGATGCTGTTCGTAGAAGTAAAGCAGGACTACAAAATCCAGACAGACCGATTGGCTCTTTCCTTTTTATGGGAACAACTGGAGTCGGTAAGACAGAGTTGGCAAAAACCTTGGCTTCGTTCTTATTCAACGATGAAAATGCAATGACTAGGATTGATATGAGCGAATATCAAGAAAAACACAGCGTAAGCCGATTAGTTGGTGCGCCTCCTGGATATATTGGTTACGATGAAGGTGGACAATTAACGGAAGCTGTTCGTAGAAGACCTTACTCCATCATTCTATTAGATGAAATTGAAAAAGCACACCCCGATGTATTCAACGTTTTATTACAAGTTTTAGACGATGGACGATTAACGGACAACAAAGGACGATTGGTAAATTTCAAAAACACATTGATTATTATGACAACAAATATGGGGTCAAGCATAATCCAAGAAAATTTTGATGGTGTCACAGAGGTTGAAATTCCAAGAGTTACAGAAAAAACAAAAATGGAAATGCATGAGTTCTTAAAACAACATATTCGTCCAGAATTTCTAAACCGAATCGACGAATTGGTTTTATTTACACCACTCACAAAAGAAGATACACAACAAATTGTATTGATCCAGCTTAACAATTTAAGAAAGCATTTAGAAAAGAGCAATATTCAATTAATTGTAAAAGATGATGTTATCGACTGGATTGCTGAAACTGGTTACGACCCGCATTTTGGGGCAAGGCCTGTAAAACGTGTTATTCAGAAGCACATTCTAAACGAGTTATCTAAAGAATTGCTCGCTAACAGAATCGATATTTCACAAAATGTTGTAGTGGATTTATTTGATGGAAAAGTTGAGTTTAGAAAGCCAGTTTCAGAGGAAGAAGAACAAAGAATAATGTAAATTTTTCATAATATATAATAAGACAAAGGCGATTACAAGAAATTGTGGTCGCTTTTGTATTTTTTGAGGGATAAACATAAAATATTTATTTCTTAATTTGATTTTTTCATTTCTTCAACCATTCTACTCACTGCTGGGCAAACCAAAGTATTTCTTAGAGTCAATGAAAGAATTTGGTGCATTTTTTTTCTGTTTGTATGCGGATATTCTCTGCAAGCCAACGGTCGTTGTTCATAAACGCTACATTTGTTATCGTCTTGTAAAAAAGGGCAAGGTGCTATGTTGAGAACATAATCATTTTCTTCATCTAAATGCAAATATGTTTCAATAAATGCAGAAGGTTTCATTTTTAAATGCATTGACAATCGTTTTATATCAACATCTCGAAAGATTGGACTTGTCGTTTTGCAACAATTTGCACATGACAAACAATCAATTACTTGAAAAGCCCGCTCATGTGCTTTATGAAATTGTGTGTCTAACGCCTTTTCAGGCAAACGTCTCAATTGCTTAAAGAACTGTTTATTCCCTTTCATTTTAGATGCCGCAAGGTCTAATTCTCCCTGATATTCCATTATACAAAAGTAAGTAATCCTAAAAACATCGCAAATAAACTTATTACGAATGTTCTATAATCACATTAAATATATTATATTTGTGTACCTTAATTTTTAAGAAACCTTTGGTTTAATTAACAAAACAATTAACATAATGGATGCAACAGTAGATAAATTATCATCAAAAGATTATATAGAAATGGAGGCTATATATGGAGCGCATAATTATGAACCGCTTCCTGTAGTCTTGACAAAAGGAGAGGGAGTTCATGTATGGGACGTTGAAGGAAAACATTATTATGATTTTTTATCTGCATATTCTGCCGTTAACCAAGGGCATTGTCATCCGCATATCATTAACGCTTTAAAAGAACAAGCTGATAGACTTACTCTTACATCTAGAGCGTTCTACAATGATTGCTTAGGAGTATTTGAGAAAAAAGTAACCAGTTTTTTCGGTTACGACAAAGTTTTGGCGATGAACTCTGGTGCTGAAGCAGTAGAGACAGCCATTAAAGTTTGTCGTAAATATGCTTATGAAAAGAAAGGAATTCCTGAAAATCAAGCAAAAATAATTATTTGTGAAAATAACTTCCATGGTAGAACAACAACCATCATTTCTTTCTCTAACGACGAAGAAGCAAGAGGTGGATATGGACCTTTCACGCCAGGATTCATCAAGATTCCATACAATGATTTGGGTGCATTGGAAGAGGCACTTAAACAGCCAAATGTTGCTGGAATCTTAGTTGAACCAATTCAAGGAGAAGCTGGTGTAATGGTTCCAGACGAAGGATATCTAAAAGGCATTAGAAAACTTACAAAAGAGGCTGGTGTTCTTTTTATCGCTGATGAAGTTCAAACAGGAATCGCTAGAACAGGAAAAAGATTGGCATGTGACCATGAAGATGTTCGTCCTGATATCATTTGCCTTGGAAAAGCACTTTCTGGTGGAGTTATGCCAGTTTCTGCAATTGTTGCCGACAATGAAATTATGATGGTGATAAAACCTGGTCAACATGGCTCTACATTTGGAGGAAATCCTTTAGCTGCACGAGTTGGTGTTGCTGCGTTGGAAGTTATTGAAAATGAATATTTAGCAGAAAACGCAGAGCGATTGGGACAAATTTTCAGAAAGGAAATGAACCGAATCATTGATAAAACAGATTTGGTAACAAAAGTTCGAGGAAAAGGATTGTTAAATGCGATTATCATCAACGATACGCCAGAAAGCCCAACAGCTTTGAATTTATGTATTTCGATGAAAAACAATGGATTACTAGCAAAACCAACGCACGGAAACATCATCCGTTTTGCTCCTCCTTTAGTGATTACGGAAGAGGAATTAATGGAATGTGTGGCAATTATTGAAAGAACTATTGAGGAATTTAAAAAGTAAGCAAAGAAATTTAAAAAAACCTCTGCACTCTCCGTACCTCTTTAGTGAATACTAAACACCCTTTTTTACAATCACTTCATAACTTTCTTTCTGTTGAAGCTGGGATTTCTAATAAACACAAACAATAAAATTGCCAATGAAATAAAGAACAGGGAAACTTCTAACCAATACTCTAATGGTTGAACCCAAATTTCTTCGAATAATCCCCAGCGACCAGCTACTTCCACGAAGTTCCAGAAGATAATTACTGTTGGAACAGCATATCGGATGGCATAATCAAATGATTTTAGCTTGATTAGTCTTGATATTAGATAAAAAGACCAGATTAAAGAACCCCAACCCAACACATGTGTTGCCCAATGCCTATCACCTGCAATTGTATCATCGTAAACGACAAGCAAAGACACATAAAAGAACCATAAAATCATAAGCGTTTCACCAAACACAACGACAGATTGCGGTTTTTTAAATCCAGATGAATTTTTGGAAATAATATCTTTAAAACCCAACTTGTTTTGTATCCAAATAAAGAAAGTACAATTTGAACGTGTAAACATAAAATAAAAAAACATAGACATTAAAATACCAAGCGATGATAGCATAACAAGATATTCTCTTTTGGTTGCAATTTCTCCATCTTTAACCAAATGGGCAACATTTTCTTTTTCTGCAACCCACATAAATGAAAACTCAACCCAACCTGTCCAAATCAAAACAGCACTTAAAAATCCAAGAATCGTTGCTACCGTAGGTTGATGATTTTTCTTAATTCCCCAAATAAAAAGAACAACCCCAATGATTCCAAGAATAACCGCACCGACATACTTATTTTCTTCTAAAAGTATTTCGTTTAAAATCATAATCACATGTCCGATTGGCATAAGTAGTAAAACCAATAAAAAAGCTAAAAGTCCGTTTCTAATACTAATTTTTGTCATAGTTAATTGAAAAAATAGATTTAGTTGCCAAACTTACTATTTTTATTTAATCTAAATAACATTTAATGCCTAAAATTATAAAATTGTGATTAAAGTCATTGCTATATGGTGTGTGTAGATTTTGAAAATCGTCACTCTGATTGAAAAAATGAATTTGTTTTTCAGTTTTATGCAGAAATAGTGCTTAAACTAAACCACAATATTCACAATCTTACCTGGAACAACAATGACACGTTTTGGACTTTTGCCTTCCAAATATTTTTGTGCTTGTTCCATTGCCATTACTTCATTTTCGATTTCTTCTTTCGACAAATCATTAGACAGCTCGACTTTAAATCTCATCTTTCCATTAAAACTAACAGGGTATTCCGTAGAATCTTCAATTAAAAACTCAGGATTGAATACTGGATAATTGGCATCACTCACAGTTCCTTTAGCATTTCCTAATTTTTCCCAAAGTTCTTCTGCAATGTGTGGCGCATAAGGCGTTAACAATATTGTCAAATCTTGTAAAATCGCTTTGTAATTACATTTTAAATCAGTTAACTCATTTACACAAATCATTAATGCAGAAACGGATGTGTTAAAAACATAACGATCCATGTCTTCTTGCAATTTTTTAATGGTTTTATGCAAAGATTTTAACGATTTTTTATCCGGATTTTCATTTGAGATAGAAATATTTCCATTTTCATCATGAAACAAACGCCACAATTTACGCAAGAAGTTATTCACCCCATTAATTCCTTTTGTATCCCATGGTTTTGTTTGCTCTAATGGACCCAGAAACATTTCATACATTCTTAAAGTATCTGCTCCAAATTGATCAACCAACTCATCTGGGTTTTGGACATTGAATTTAGATTTAGACATCTTTTCAACTTCATATCCACAGATATAAGTTCCGTTGTCTTCTAAAACAAACTCAGCATCAGCATATTCAGGTCGCCACTTTTTAAATGCGTCTAAGTCTAATTTGTCGTTATCAACAATATTAATATCAACATGCAAACGTTGCGTGTTATATTCTTTCCTTTTTCCGAAAGAGATAAACTTTCCACTTTCTTTGTCACGATAAACAAAACTGCTCCTTCCCAAAATCATCCCTTGATTAATCATCTTTTTGAATGGTTCATCAAAAGGAATGTATCCAAAATCATAAAGAAATTTCGTCCAAAAACGAGCATACAGAAGATGGCCTGTAGCATGTTCAGAACCGCCAATGTACAAATCGACTTGTTTCCAATATTTTACTTCATCCTCTCCAACAAATTGATTATCGTTGTGGGGATTCATATAACGCAAGAAATACCAGGAGCTTCCCGCCCAACCTGGCATTGTATTTAATTCCATTGGATGAACATTCGATTCATTTATCCTATCATTCGATGTTAATTCGTTTTTCTCGCTGTCCCAACACCAATTTGTGGCATTTCCAAGTGGTGGAAGACCATCTGGCGTTGGCTTATAATTATCTACTTCGGGCAAAGTTATAGGTAAAAACTCGTCATCTATTGTTTTCGCAATGTCATCAGAAAAATAAATTGGAAAAGGTTCTCCCCAATAACGTTGACGAGAAAAAACAGCATCTCTTAAGCGGTAATTTACTTTCGCTTGCCCCAATTTTCTTTCTTCTAAGACCTCAATTGCTTTTTTTATGGCTTGTGAAATCTCCAACCCATTTAAAAAATCTGAATTGGCAATCTTACCAGATTTTTCTTCATAAGGCAACTGGTCATCTTCGATTCCTTCAAAAATATTTCTAATTGGAATTTCAAAATGTTTAGCAAAATTATAATCACGCCCATCTCCGCAAGGAACAGCCATCACAGCTCCTGTTCCATAGGAAGCCAAAACATAATCTCCAATCCAAATCGGAATTTTATCACCACTTAATGGATGAATTGCGTAAGCACCAGTAAATTGTCCTGAAATTGTTTTCACATCAGACATACGATCACGCTCAGTTTTTAATCCTGCTTGATATCGATAATCTTTTACCGCTGCTTTATATTCTTCTTTTGTAATCTTTTCCACCAACTCGTGTTCTGGCGCCAATACCATAAAGGAAACGCCAAAAATTGTATCAGGTCGTGTTGTAAAAACTTCAATTTTTTCATGGTGATTTTCAATACTAAAATTCACAGAAGCACCCACAGATTTGCCAATCCAGTTTCGTTGAATGTCTTTTACAGCATCTGACCAATCTATATCCTCTAAATCTTGCAACAATCGTTCTGCATACGCTGTTATTCTCATTGACCACTGGCGCATCAATCTTTGTTCAACAGGATGACCACCTCGCTCTGAAACACCATTTACAATTTCATCATTCGCCAAAACTGTTCCGAGTGCTGGACACCAGTTTACCCACGAATCTGCTAAATATGTCAAACGATAATCCATTAAGATATCATCTTTTTCTTTTTCACTAAATCGAGCCCAGTCACTTGCAGAAAAAGAAAACTCATAGTCTGTTATCGCTTGAAGGTTTTGGTTTCCTTCTTTCTCAAAGATTGAAATCAGGTTCTCAATTGGCATTGCTTTATCAGCCGTTTTATCATAATAAGCATTAAACAACTGTTTAAAAATCCACTGCGTCCATTTATAATATTTTGGATCAGATGTTTTTACTTCTCTATCCCAATCAAATGAAAACCCTATTAAATCTAACTGCTCACGATAACGTTTAACATTAATTTCAGTTGTAATCGCAGGGTGCTGTCCCGTTTCAATTGCATATTGTTCTGCTGGCAGTCCGAAGGAATCATAACCCATTGGATGCAAGACATTAAATCCTTTTAAACGCTTGTATCGTGCATAAATATCAGAAGCGATATAGCCAAGCGGGTGACCGACATGCAGACCCGCTCCAGACGGATAGGGAAACATTGTCAATCCATAATATTTTGGTTTACTTTCATCCATTTCAGAATGATAAGTTTTATTTTCTTGCCAAAATTTCCTCCATTTAGCTTCAATTGCTCTGAAATCGTATTCCATTATTTATTATAAATTTTAGAGGACAAAGATAATAGATAAAAATGGAATGTGAAAACAGGAAGTTTATTTCCTCGTATAAATAGAAATATGAAAGATATTCAAAAGATAAACGATGTTTCTATCTTGACATCCAAAATGGTATTTTTTATTTGAGCATGGATTAATTATTCATAAATAAAAATTATCTTAATGTTTTTGTTTTAAATTTGAAATCATGGAGACATTGAAACGTTTAAAAGTTATTTTCGAGCCTGAACTTAAGAAAGAGATAAAAAAAGTAGCTAAAGAGGTAACTCTCGAAGCTGGAGAAGTAATTGTTGATATTGGTCAAACAATACATTCTATTCCTTTAATTATCTCCGGAAGTATAAAAGTCTCTCGGTTGGACGATGATGGGAAAGAAATTTTGCTGTACTATGTTAATTCTCACGAAAGCTGTGCTATGACATTTACTTGTTGTATGGAACAACGTCCAAGCGAAATAAGGGCAGTTGCTGAAAATCAAGTTACATTTTTAGCTATTCCAGTAGAGTATATGGACCGATGGATGATGAAATATGTAACATGGAAAAACTTCATCATGGGAACAATTACAAGTAGATTTAATGAACTCTTGAGGACAATCGATTTAATTGCATTTCAAAAACTTGACGAAAGGTTAAAGCATTATTTAGAACAAAAAGCGATCACGACAAATTCAAAATTATTAAACCTATCGCACGAAGAAATTGCAAACGATTTAGCTACATCGAGAGTAGTGATTTCCAGACTTTTAAAAAAATTAGAAAATGATGGATTGCTCCTACTCTATCGAAATCAAATAAAATTATTGAGTGCTTTTAAGGTAAAGATTGATTAGAGTTAATAAAACATAGTAAATGGTAAATTACACTACTAAATACTTCAAAACTTAGGTTTTTAGAAGTTTTATAGGTCACTAAACATTAAAATCCATTCTTTTTTAGTAATTTTCGATAATCTAAATAGCTTCAACAAAATATGATTGGTGTAGATAATATTTCAAAATACATTGAAGGGAAAACAATTTTACACAATGTTTCTTTTCAACTAAACAAAGGGGAAATCTTAGGACTTTTAGGTCCAAACGGTGCAGGAAAAACAACTCTTATGAGAATCATCAACCGCATTACTTCTCCGAGTAAAGGCCACATTACTTACGATGGAAAAATATTAAAAGAACAACACCTTGTAAACATTGGTTATCTGCCAGAGGAAAGAGGGTTGTATAAAACCATGACGGTTGAGAAACAAATTATTTTTTTAGCACGATTAAGAGGTTTAAATAAAATTGATGCAGAAAAACAACTTAATTATTGGCTAGAAAAATTTGACATCAAAGATTGGAGAAATAGGAGAATTGAGGAGCTTTCTAAAGGAATGGCTCAGAAGGTTCAATTTATTGCTACCATAGTCCATGAACCAGAAGTTTTGATTTTAGATGAACCTTTTTCAGGTTTTGACCCGATAAACATTGAGCTAATTAGAAAAGAACTCCTCTCTTTGAAAAAAAAAGGTCATTCAATCATTATTTCGACACACAATATGAACAGTGTAGAAGAAATTTGTGATAAAGCCATTTTGATTCACGAAGGCGTTAAACTATTGGAAGGAGATATACAAACCTTGCGTGAGGACAATTCAAAAGATTTATTTAAAATCTCTTTTAAAGGAAATATGCTGTCTTTTGCAAATGCTTTATGGGCTGGATATGAAATTATCGATAAAGAAGAAAACAACGATAATCATTTTGCTGTATATCTTAAAATGAGGCAAGGAAACGATATAAATAATTTGTTAAATACCGTTATGGAGCACGTACAGATAACTGGAATTGAAACTGTCTTGCCAAGTATGGAAGAAGTCTTCCTAAATACGATTAATGCACAAAATACCAAAGAAGATGAATAAGAGTATTTTAATTGCGATACGTGAAATTAACGAGCGATTTAATAATCGTTTTTATAAATGGTTGATGATTATAGGTCCATTGTTAATTTTAGGTTTGATTTATATTTTCCTCTCGAATACAACAGCAAGTAAGGAGCATTGGAATGTCTTAATCATGGATAAAGAAGAAATTTTACAAACCAAATTATCTGCTACAACCCCTAAAAACTTATCCATTGATTTCATTAATACTTTTGTTGATTACGAGGATTTTGCATATCAGGAAAAGTTTCAAAAATACGATTTAGCCGTTTCAATTAATGAAAAAATCATCAGTAACAAACACGTTATTATTTCATATCGAGAAAGACCTCCATTAAATGTGCAACGCGAGCTTGTTTATTTGGTAGAACGGCGAGTTGAAGAAATCATGGTGGAAGAATTTACCGATTTAACATTGGAAGAATTTCGTGGCATAAAGCAATCGCTTTCATTTAATTTAAAAGACACTTATGATCCAAGAAATGAAAACTCAACCACCGCTGGATGGGTAGGGTTTGGATTCGGACTCATCATCATCGTTTTTGTATTTATGTTTGGCATGACGATTCTAAGGAGTGTAGCAAAGGAAAAAGCAAATAGAATTGTCGAGGTTTTATTATCGAGTGTAAAAGCACGACAGTTATTGACGGGAAAATTATTGGGAATAGGATTTTCTGCTATCATTCAATTTGTCGTGTGGATTGTTATCATAGGAGCTGGTTTATACCTCTTTAGAATTACGTTTTTTCCTGATATTTTTAGTGGTGAATTTGTCGCAGACGAATTGCTTAACTCCGAAGGTACAGCAAACATTAGCCAAAGTCCTTTTGTAGAGTTAATTTACAGGCAAATTCAGTATGTCAATATGCTCATTTTCTTTACTTTCTTCTTTATCGGAGGCTACCTTTTTTACGGTTCATTCTTTGCAATGATTGGTGCTTCAATGGGGTCAGAATCGGACGGACAACAATTTGTTATTCCGTTAACGTTGCTACTTTTATTGGCTTTATATTCTGGTTATTACACAATCTATTTCCCAAATTCTGTTTTGGCACAAACCCTCAGTTTTATTCCTTTCACATCACCAATGACAATGATGGTTAAGTTAGCCAACGGATTTGAAGTTGGAACATCGTGGCAATTATTTGCATCTCTAATTGTTCTCTATCTATCTGCGTTAATCATGATTTTACTAGCGAGTCGCATTTATAAAAATGGACTCTTGCGGTTTAATCATAGATTAAGATTAAAGATGTTATTGAAATGGACGAGGAAATAAGAGGTTGAATGAAATTTTTAAGCAATCGAGATAAACATTTTTGAATCATTTTCTCCCGCCCCTAAAAGGTTCAAACATTTATCCCACCCTGACGAAGACTGGTAGCTTTGCGTAGCTTTTTTGTTGCAGTCAAACGCTTTAAGTTGCGACCTTGTGGAGCACACGCAAAGTGGATTGACTACCAAAAAAAACAAGCAAACTAAAGGTCGTAGGCAGAATTGGTGGCATGAAGAATCTAAAAACCATAAACTCGTTCGTTGCCCTACTTGATAACATATACAGTTAACACTTTTTGTAAATTAATTATTTTTTTATATCTTTAAAAAATGAATTGTTGTACCGCTTAAATTAAATGTTGTACCACTTAATTGATTAAAATGATGCGAGGGGCTGTTATCGACTTGGGGACAAACACTTTTAACCTTCTCATTTTTCAAGGGGACACTTTTCATTTTGAGGTAATTTATACAGACAAATCTTTCGTTAATATTGGTGCTGGAGGAATCAATAATAACACCATCTCTACAGATGCATTGGAACGTGCATTCACGTCAATTGAAAAGTTTGTTGAAATTTGTAAAAGCCATCAAATTGACACAAAAAGCATTAAGGCTTTTGGGACTTCTGCGCTTAGAAATGCTAATAATTCTGGATATTTCATGGAAAAAGTAGCCAATAAATTGGGTGTCAAAATTATGCTTATAAATGGATTGCAAGAGGCCGAATTTGTGTTTGAAGCTGTAAATCGTGTTCATCCTTTCTGCAACAAAAAATCTTGCATTATTGACATTGGAGGTGGCAGCACAGAGTTTATCTTTACAAACAAAAATAAGGTTGATAAGTTTCACAGTTTTAAGATAGGTTTATCCCGACTTCTACAGTTTAAAGAGCTGGCGGATCCACTGTCAAAAGAAGATATTGCTGATATTACTTCATATTTGGAAAACCAAGTTCAAGACAACCTCGATAAAGCTAACATATCCGATTTAATTGGTACTGGCGGAAGTTTTGAAACATATTATCATCTGATTTATCAAACGTACGACGTAGATTTTAGTCGTTCCTACTTATTCCTGTTTGATGAATTAATGAAAACTTTGGATTACTTGATACAATCAAGCACAGAAGAACGTTCAGAAGATTCTTGGATTATCGACTTTCGTGTACCGATGATTAATATTGCGGCCTTAAAAACCAAATGGATTCTTTCAAAAATTGAAGCCGAACGCTGTTTTTTCTCACCTGCTTCTTTGAAAGAAGGGTTGGCGTTATTCCAGTTTAAGAAGTAAATTTAAATAAACCCTTTCTATTTATTTTTTCTCATAAAAACATTAATTGGGACACCTGTAAAATCAAAGTTTTCCCTTAATCGATTCTCTAAATATCTCTTATAACTTTCTGTTACATATTGAGGAAGATTGCAATAAAATGCAAAAGAAGGTGCATGTGTTGGCAATTGCATTACATGTTTAATATTCACAAACTTTCCTTTGATTGCTGGTGGTGGATATTTTTCAATTTCCTTTAGCATTACTTCGTTTAATACATTTCTTTTGACTTTTTGAATACGGTTATTATAAACCTGTATTGCTGTTTCTAGAGCTTTATAAATTCTTTGCTTTGTTAACGCTGAAATGAATAAAATGGGAACATCGTTAAACGGTGCCAATTGTTTTCTTAGTTTATCTTCATACTTCTTTGTTGTCATCGTGTCTTTCTCCATCAAATCCCATTTATTCACTAAAACAACAATTCCTTTATGGTTTTTTTGACACAAATAATAGATGCTTAGATCTTGTTTTTCAAGCCCTAACGTTGCATCAATCATGAGAAGGCAAACATCAGCATTTTCAATGGCTCTTACCGAACGTAAAACAGAATAATACTCTACATCTTCATTAACTTTTGCTTTCTTTCTAATTCCTGCTGTGTCCACCAACAAAAAATCAAATCCGTATGATGAATAACGTGTATTGATAGCATCTCTCGTCGTTCCAGAAATGGGAGTGACAATATTTCTTTCTTCACCGATTAGTGCATTTGTAAGCGATGATTTCCCAACATTTGGTCGGCCTACAATTGCAAAACGAGGCAAATCTGATTCAGATTCTATGGTTTTTGATTTAAATTCTTTAACAATATCATCCAATAATTCTCCTGTTCCATGTCCGCTTGCTGTTGCAACATCATAAACATCTCCAAGTCCTAAATTCCAAAACTCAGCCGACAAACCAATCCTATCATTGCTATCAACTTTATTTGCTGCAATAAAAATTTTCTTTTTTGTTGTTCTTAACAAAGACGCCACTTTCTGGTCTAAATCGGTGATTCCTGTTGTTACATCCAAAACAAAGATGATTACGTTTGCTTCATCGATGGCAATTTCAACTTGTTTCCTAATCTCATTATCAAAAATATCGTCTGAGTCTTTGACATAACCACCCGTATCGATAACTGAAAATTCGTAACCATTCCAAACTCCTTGTCCGTAAATACGGTCGCGAGTTACTCCACTCATTTCTTCAACAATCGCTTTTCTCGATTCGGTTAACCGATTAAACAAAGTTGATTTTCCAACATTTGGGCGACCTACAATTGCAATAATATTACTCATAATTAATAACCGTATTTTTTCAGTTTTCCTTCATCACTTCGCCAATCTTTATCCACTTTAACATGCGTTTTTAAAGCAACATGTTTCCCTACAAATTTTTCAATATCCCGACGGCTATCGATACCGATATATTTTAATTGCTTTCCTCCTGCCCCGATAATAATAGCTTTTTGAGATTCACGTTCCACGATAATATTTGCCCTGATATCAATTCTATCTTCACTTTCAATGTATTCAGTAACTTCGACCTGACAAGCGTAAGGAACTTCTTGTTTCAAGTTTTGGAAAATCTTTTCTCTGATAATTTCAGAAACAAAAAATCTCATCGGCCTATCTGTAATCTCATCTTTGTCAAAATAAGCAGGACTTTCTGGCAATTTATCTAAGATAAGGTTCTTAATTTCATCAACATTAAAATTATGCAATGCTGAAATAGGTAAAACATCTGCTTTAGGTAGAATTTTCTTCCAGTGTTCAATTCGTTCTGCTACTTGTGCTTGATTTTTTAGGTCAATTTTATTAATCAGAACGATGGTTGGAATTTCGAGTTTTTGAATTCTCTCTAAAGTTTCTTCATGATTCATTGTATCTTCAAACACATCTGTAACAAGTAGAAGCACGTCTGCATCTCTCAAAGATTCTGAAACATAGCCCATCATTATCTCATGCAATTCGTATGAAGAATTTACAACTCCAGGGGTGTCAGAGAAAACAATCTGATAATCATCACCACTTAAAATTCCTCTCAGCCGATGACGTGTTGTTTGCGCCTTAGAAGTAATGATAGAGAGGTTCTTTCCCATGAGTTTATTCATCAGGGTTGACTTTCCAACATTCGGACTACCGATAATATTTACAAATCCAGATTTATGCATTTTGCAAATTTAGAAAATAGATTTAGGATAATATAATTATGAATTATAATATTTCTAAAACACGAACTATTTGGGTTATTTTATTGGTTTATAATATTTTGAGGAGGTATCTAAATGAAAATAAAAAGGGCATCTTATTTTAAAGACACCCTTATTCATATTTGTATCAATTTATACTTAAAAGAATATTACTCTTCTTCGTCAGATTTTTTCTCCACTTTTTTTTCAGCTTTAGGAGCTTCTTCTTTTTTAGAAGTTTTCTTTTCCTCCTTCTTTTCAGCTTTAGGAGCTTCTTCTTTTTTAGAAGCTGTATTCTCCTCTTTCTTTTCAGCTTTAGGAGTTTCTTCCTTTTTAGGAGCTTTTTTCTCTTCTTTCTTTGCTTCTGCCTTTTTTGCTTTTGGTTTTTCCTCTTTTAGAGCTTCAGCCTCAGGAGTTTCCTCAACTTTTGCAGTTTCTACTTGAGCCTCAGTTTTCTCTTCTTTTGATGTTGCAGTAGCTTTTTTAGCACCACCACCTCTTCTAGAACGACGAGTTTTCTTAGTAGAATCATCTTTTGTCATCAATTCATTGAAGTCAACCAATTCAATCATACACATTTCTGCATTGTCACCCAAACGATTTCCAAGACGAATAATTCTTAAATAACCACCTGGTCTATCTGCAATTTTAGGTGCAATATCTCTATACAATGTATTAATGGCATCTTTACTTTGAAGGTAACCAAAAATAACACGTCTTGAGTGAGTAGAATCTGTTTTAGATTTCGTTAAAAGCGGTTCTAAAAAAACCCTTAAAGCTTTAGCTTTAGCAACAGTTGTTTTGATTCTCTTATGTTCGATTAGGGAGCAAGACATATTCGCTAACATAGCATTTCTATGAGCGGCTTTTCTTCCTAAACTATTTATTTTCTTACCGTGTCTCATTTTTTAATTTCTTAATTAGTTATTCTTTATCTAATTTGTATTTTTCAGTGTTCATACCAAAAGATAATCCTTTAGATTCTACTAAATCTTCTAACTCAGCAAGTGATTTTTTACCAAAGTTTCTAAATTTCAATAAATCATTTTTATTGTAAGAAACCAAATCCCCCAAAGTATCAACATCAGCAGCTTTCAAGCAATTTAAAGCCCTTACTGATAAGTCTAAATCAATTAATTTAGATTTTAATAGTTGACGCATGTGTAGAGAAGACTCATCGAATTCTTCAATCTCTGATTTCATTTCACTTTCTAACGTAATTCTCTCATCAGAGAACAACATAAAGTGATGAATTAGGATTTTAGCAGCTTCTTGTAAAGCATCTTTTGGGTTAATAGACCCATCTGTTTGGATATCGAAAATCAATTTTTCGTAATCAGTTTTTTGTTCGACACGATAGTTTTCGATTGTATATTTTACATTTTTTATCGGAGTAAAAATAGAGTCAATAAAAATTGTACCAAAAGGAGCGTTTGCTGATTTATTTTCCTCAGCAGGAACATATCCACGACCTTTAACAATTTTCAACTCCATATCAATTTTTACAGAAGGATCCATGTGGCAAATTACCAAATCAGGATTTAAAACTTGGAAGCCGGAAATAAATTTACCCAAATCTCCAGCGGTCAAGGTTTCTTTACCTGAGATAGATAAAACTACAGTTTCTTCAGTTTGATCTTCGATTTGTTGTTTAACACGAACTTGTTTAAAGTTCAGAACCATTTCTGTAACGTCTTCAACCACTCCTTTTATAGTAGAAAATTCATGTTCAACTCCTTCAATTCTAATTGATGAAATCGCGAAACCTTCTAACGAAGAAAGTAAAATTCGTCTTAAAGCGTTTCCAATGGTAATTCCATAACCTGGTTCTAGCGGTCTAAACTCAAATTGTCCTTGAAACTCACTAGAGTCAATCATGATTACCTTGTCAGGCTTTTGGAAATCTAAAATAGCCATAATATTAATTTATTAATTTTTATTTAGAATATAATTCAACAATTAGCTGTACATTAATGTTTTCAGGAATCATTTCCCTCGTTGGTGTACTCATATAAGTACCTGTCATAGAGTTTGCATCCCAATTTAACCAATCGTATGTACTTGAATTAGAAGCGATAGAATTTGAAATCACTTCTAAAGATTTTGATTTTTCACGAACGCCTACAACGTCACCTTCTCTTAAAGTGTATGAAGGAATGTTCACAACATCACCATTTACAGTAATGTGTTTATGTGTAACAAATTGACGAGCCGCAGCTCTTGAAGGCGCAATTCCTAAACGAAAAACTGTATTGTCTAATCTTGACTCACAAAGTACTAACAAGTTATCCCCTGTAATACCTTTCATTGAAGACGCTTTCTTATAAAGATTTAAGAATTGACGTTCTAAAATTCCGTAAGTGTACTTAGCTTTTTGTTTTTCGGTTAACTGAATAGAGTATTCAGATTGTTTTCCTCTTCTTCTGTTCGGTCCATGCTGTCCTGGTCCGTAACTTCTTCTTTCCAGCGCTTTGTCTGGTCCAAAGATTGGCTCTCTAAATCGACGAGCAATCTTTGATTTTGGTCCTGTGTATCTTGCCATTTTCTGTTTTTTTTTGAGAGACTGAGAATTAAGGCATTTCCTTCGTCAGTCTAAATTCTCGATTTTTACTTACTATTAAGATTAAACCCTTCTCTTTTTAGGAGGTCTACATCCATTATGCGGAAGTGGAGTAACATCGATAATTTCAGTTACTTCAATCCCCGAGTTATGTATTGCTCTAATCGCTGATTCTTTACCAGAACCAGGTCCTTTCACGTAAACTTTTACTTTTCTCAATCCAAAATCATGTGCTTCTTTAGCACAATCTTCAGCTGCAACTTGGGCAGCGTACGGAGTATTCTTTTTCGACCCCCTGAAACCCATTTTACCAGCAGAAGACCATGAGATAACTTGACCTTTAGCATTGGTTAGAGAAACAATAACATTGTTGAAAGTCGCTTGAACGTATGCCTGTCCAACCGCTTCAACTTTTACGTTTTTTCTTTTCTTTTGATTACTCTTTGCCATATCAATAACAATTATTTAGTTGCTTTTTTCTTGTTCGCAACAGTTTTTCTTCTACCTTTTCTTGTTCTAGAGTTGTTTTTAGTTCTCTGACCACGTAGTGGCAAACCAGCTCTGTGTCTAACTCCTCTATAACATCCAATATCCATTAGGCGTTTGATATCAAGTTGAATTTCAGAACGTAGAGCTCCTTCAACTTTGATTTTGTTAACACTGTTTCTAATTTTTCCAACTTGGTCATCATCCCAATCTGAAACTTTGATATTTTCATCAATATCACTTTCTTTTAGAATCTTTTTAGCTGTGCTTAAACCGATTCCATAGATGTAAGTTAATCCGATTACACCTCTTTTGTTCTTTGGTAGATCTATTCCTGCAATTCTCGCCATAGTTTTTTACAATTTCTTACCCTTGTCTTTGTTTAAACTTTGGGTTTTTTTTGTTTATAACGTAAACTCTTCCTTTTCTTTTGATGATTTTACAATCATCTGATCTTTTCTTTACTGAAGCTCTTACTTTCATTACTTTATTTTTTTCTCGTTTTTAAACGCTATTATTTATATCGAAATGAAATCCTACCTTTTGTAAGGTCGTAGGGAGACATTTCCACTTTTACTCTATCTCCTGGTAAAATTTTAATGTAATACATTCTCATTTTACCAGAAATATGTGCGGTTATTATGTGTCCATTTTCTAATTCAACTCTAAACATTGCATTAGATAATGCTTCTATAATTGTTCCGTCTTGTTCTATTGGTTTTTGTTTCGCCATTAAATTTATTCCTTATTATATTCCAGACGTTTCTCCTTGAGTACGTCTTCCTCTAATTTTTGTTCCTTCCATTAATCCATCATAGTGACGATTCAATAGGTAGGACTCGATTTGTTGAAGGGTATCTAAAACTACTGCAACCATAATCAGTAATGAAGTACCTCCAAAGAACATAGCAAAACCTTCACCTACTCCAAATTGAACAGCAAATGCTGGAATTATGGAGATAAGTGCTAAAAATATCGATCCTGGCAACGTAATTTTCGAAACCAATTCATCAATAAAATTAGCAGTTTCTGTACCTGGTCTAATTCCAGGGATAAAGCTACCGTTCTTTTTCATATCATCTGCCATTTTCTTAGGGTTAATCATAACCGCTGTGTAGAAATAGGTAAAGATAATAATTAAGATAGCCAATACTAGGTTATACCAGAATCCAAATATTCCAAAAGACGCTTGAACAAACATAACCGGTACAGTCATAATTGCTTGTGCAAAGATGATAGGCATTACACCTGCCGCATTTACTTTAATTGGAATATAAGATCTTGCTCCTTGTGTATTTCCCATTCCTGAATGTGAACCACCTACAACTCTTTTTGCGTAGTTCAGCGGAATTTTTCTCACACCTTGCACAATAAGCACAGTTACCATGATAATCAAGAAAAACACTAATGTTTCAATGATTACAAGTAAAATTGGGTTTTGAGCTGTTTCCGCAACGAATGCAGAAGGAAGTTGAGCAATAATACCCACAGTAATCAACAAAGAGATACCATTACCAACACCTCTATCAGTAATTCTTTCTCCAAGCCATACAGCAAACATTGCCCCAGCCACAAGAACAATTATTGATTGGAACCACCAGAAAGGATCTCCCATAAACTCAGCGGGGATTGCATTTCTTCCTGCAACGTATAACGAAAGGTATCCTGGTGCTTGAACTGAACAGATAATAATTGTTAGAATACGCGTATAATAGTTTATACGTTTCTGTCCACTCTCACCTTCTTGTTGCATTTTCTGAACGGCTGGAACAGCCATTCCTAAAAGTTGCATAATAATTGATGCCGAGATATAAGGCATAATTCCCAAAGCTAAGAAAGAAGCGTTGGTAAATCCACCTCCTGATAGCAATCCTAACAATCCTTCAATTGTTCCTGCTTCACCACCATCAGTAGCTAACTTGGAACTATCCACACCTGGTAAAACAATGAACGATCCAATTCGGAAAACAAGAATTAAGCTAAGGGTAATTAATAACCTTTTACGTAGTTCTTCAACTCTCCAAATATTTTTAATACTATCAATTAATCTTTTCATCTTTCAAAAATAGTTTGCAAATTTAATTAGATTTCTGAACAAATCCCACCCTTTGCCTCAATTTCTGCTTTTGCAGTTGCTGAGAACCTATGTGCTGAGACATTAAGTTTAGAAGTTAACTCACCTCTACCAAGGATTTTAACAAGTTCATTGTTTCCTAACAAACCATTATCTTTTAAGATATCAGGATTAATTTCTGTAAGTTTCTTTTTATCAGCCAATGCTTGAATTACGTCAAGGTTTACAGCTTTATATTCAACTCTATTACGATTTGTAAATCCGTATTTAGGAACGCGTCTTTGAAGTGGCATTTGTCCACCTTCAAAACCTATTTTTTTACTATAACCAGACCTAGATTTAGCACCTTTATGTCCACGAGTAGAAGTTCCTCCATATCCAGAACCTTGTCCCCGTCCAATTCTTCTTTGATTATGAGTGGAGCCATCCGCTGGTTTCAAATTATGTAAATTCATTTTAATAATTTTTTTAATTCTTACTCAACTACTTCGACTAAGTGTGAAATTTTCCTAACCATTCCTAGAATTTGAGGTGTAGCCTCTTTTTCTACAACTTGGTTCATTTTTCTTAGTCCCAATGCTTTAACCGTATCTTTTTGACGTTGTGTTCGGTTAATTGCACTTCTTACCAATTTTATTTTAATTGTTTCTGCCATTTCTATTTGATTAACCGTTAAACACTTGTTCTATTGTGATACCACGTTGTCTTGCAACAGATGCAGCGTCCCTCATTTGAGTCAACGCATCAATAGTTGCTTTTACAACATTTGCAGGGTTAGATGACCCTTGAGATTTTGCTAATACATTGTGTACTCCAGCACTCTCAAGAACAGCACGCATTGCACCACCTGCAATTACACCTGTTCCTTCAGAAGCCGGTTTGAGAAGAACTCTTGCTCCACTAAACTTGCCTTTTTGAGTATGAGGCACCGTATTATTAATAATAGGAACTCTCACCAAATTCTTTTTTGCATCTTCAACTGCTTTACCAATTGCGTCAGTTACTTCGTTTGCTTTTCCTAGACCGTAGCCTACAACTCCAGCTCGATCTCCTACAACAACAGTTGCTGAGAAGCTGAATGTACGACCACCTTTAGTAACTTTGGTAACTCTATTTACTGCTACCAATTTATCTACCAATTCTAAATCGGTAGGTCTTACTGTGTTATTAATTTTCACTGCCATTTCATTAAAATTTTAATCCTCCTTCTCTTGCGCCATCAGCTAGAGCCTTAACTCTACCGTGATACAAGTATCCATTACGATCAAACTTAACCGCTTCGATTTTAGTCGCAATTGCTTTTTCGGCTAATTTTTGACCAACGATTTTAGCTTGTTCACTTTTTGGGAGATTTTCACATTCTTTCATTCCTTTTGATGAAGCAGAAACAATTGTTTCTCCTTTAACATCATTGATTATTTGCGCATAGATTTGCTTATTACTTCTATAAACAGTTAATCTAGGCAAAGAATCAGTTCCCGTAAAATTTTTACGGATTCTTTTTTTAATCTTAGCTCTTCTCGCTATTTTATCAAATGCCATTTTCTTAAAAATTTAAGGTTATTTACCTGCTGCTTTACCAGCTTTTCTTCTAACATACTCACCTTGTAAGCGGATACCTTTACCTTTATAAGGTTCAGGTTTACGGAAAGAACGTATTTTGGCAGCTACTTGTCCTACAAGTTGTTTGTCAGCTGATTCAAGCGTAACGACTGGCGCCTTACCTTTATCAGTTTGAGCAGTTACCTTAACTTCTTGGGGTATTTCAAAAACAATAGGGTGAGCGTAGCCTATAGACAAAGTCAAAATTTGGCCTTGTGCATCTGCACGGAATCCAACACCTATTACTTCTAATACCTTTTTGTACCCTTCCGTTACTCCAGTTACCATATTACTAAACAAAGATCTATATAGTCCGTGTTTTGCTCTATGATCTGGTGCATCCGATTCGCGGTCTAACGTTAATGTTCCCTCTTCAATTTTAACCGATATTGCTGGATCAAAACCTTGTGACAATTCACCTTTTGGTCCTTTCACAGTTAAGAGGTTCCCATTAATTTTAATTTCCACACCACTCGGGATGTTTATTGGGGATTTACCTATCCTTGACATTACTTTAAATTTATTTATAAATTAATAAACGTAACAAAGTACTTCACCACCAATATTTTGTGTTCTAGCCTCTTTATCAGTCATCAACCCTTGAGAAGTTGAAATGATAGCGATACCAAGACCATTTAATACACGTGGCATTTCTTTTGAACTACTATACTTTCTTAATCCAGGAGAAGATACACGCTGTAATTTTGTTATAGCGGGTACTTTCGTTGATGGATTATACTTTAGTGCAATTTTGATAATTCCTTGCTTGTCATCTTCCACAACTTTATAGTTAGTGATGTATCCTTTTTCAAAAAGGATTTTAGCCATAGCTGCTTTCATTTTTGAAGCAGGAATTTCAACAACTTTTTTATTTACACTACTCGCATTTCTAATGCGAGTTAAAAAATCTGCTATTGGATCTGTATTCATATCTTTTTCTTAAATAGATTACCAACTTGCTTTTTTAATTCCAGGGATTTTCCCTGAAAGCGCCATTTCTCTAAAAGTGACTCTCGAAATACCAAATTGTCTAATATAACCTTTTGGTCTTCCAGTTAGGCTACAACGATTATGCAATCTAACACTTGAAGAGTTTTTTGGCAATTTTTGAAGTGCTTCCCAATCACCTGCATCTTTTAACGCTTGTCTTTTTTCAGCATACTTCTTAACTAGAGCTTGTCTTTTGCGCTCACGCGCTTTCATTGATTCTTTTGCCATATTATTAATTAATTTTTTGTAAATGGAAATCCGAATGCATCTAATAATGCTTTTGCTTCTTCATCACTTTCTGTTGTAGTAACAAAAGTAATATCCATTCCTAAAATTTTATTTACTTTATCAATATCGATTTCAGGGAAGATAATATGTTCTTTTACTCCCATATTAAAATTACCACGTCCATCAAAGCCTTTTGCTGAAACACCTCTAAAATCACGAGTACGAGGTAGAGCAATCGAAATCAATCGATCCAAAAACTCATACATTTTATCACCTCTTAAAGTAACTTTTGTTCCAACTGGCATTCCTTTCCTAAGTTTGAAGTTTGAAACGTCCTTCTTTGATAGAGTAGCGATAGCTTTTTGTCCTGTAATAATTGCAATGTCTTCTAGCGCAGAATCAATAATCTTCTTATCAGCAACTGCTTGTCCTAAGCCTTGAGAGATAACTATTTTTTCAATTTTAGGCACACGCATAACTGACTTGTGTCCAAACTGCTTTTGTAAGGAAGGAACGATTTCTTCCTTATATTGCTTTCTTAATCTTGGTATATAACTCATTACTTAATTTCTTCACCTGTTTTTTTAGCGTAACGAACTAGCTTTCCATCCTTGTTTAACTTACGACCAACACGTGTTGGTTGGTTGTTAACTACAAGCATGAGGTTGGAAATATGAAGAGCCGCTTCTTTCTCCACAATTCCACCTTGCGGATTAGCTGATGTAGGTTTGTTATGACGTTTAATAACGTTCACATCTCTTACAATCGCCGTATCCTTTTTTCTGTCAATAGAAAGAACTTTTCCTTCTTGACCGCGGTGTTCACCTGAAATAACTTTCACGGTGTCACCTACTTTAATGTGTAATTTCTTTTGCATGATGTTACAATTTTTAAAGTACTTCAGGAGCCAGTGAAACAATCTTCATATTGTGTTCACGTAGTTCCCTAGCTACTGGTCCAAAAATACGAGTTCCTCTCATTTCTCCAGCTTGGTTTAATAAAACCACCGCATTGTCATCAAAACGTATATAAGAGCCATCTGGACGACGGATTTCTTTTCTCGTTCTTACTATAACTGCTCTGGCTACTTGTCCTTTTTTGACGTTACCAGAGGGTACTGCTTTCTTAACTGTAACAACGATTTCATCTCCAATGGAAGCCGATTTACGTCCTGTACCTCCTAAAATACGGATACAAAGCACTTCTTTTGCTCCACTGTTATCTGCTACGTTAAGTCTTGATTCTTGTCGTATCATTTCTAATGATTATTTAGCTCTTTCAATAATTTCAATTAATCTCCATTTCTTTGTCTTAGACAATGGTCTACATTCACGAATTTTAACGGTATCACCAATTTGGCAGTCGTTTTTTTCATCGTGGGCGACAAATTTACTAGATTTTTTTATGAATTTACCATATTTTGGATGTTTTACTTTTCTTTCAACCATAATAATGATAGATTTTTCCATCAAATTACTAGTAACGACACCAATTCTTTCTTTTTTATTTCCTTGATTTTCCATAATAAATCTGTGTTACCAATTAAACTTGGTTTGCTCTTTTAGTCAATTCTGTCTTAATTCTCGCAATTGTTCTTCTCAACGCTCTAATCTCAAGTGGATTTTCTAAAAAAGATAATTTATGTGTCATTTTTAGTTGATTCAACTTATCGGTAGAAGTGATTAAACGATCGTTTAAATCTTCAACAGTCAACTGATTGATTTCTTCTTGTTTCATTTTCTTTTAAATTTAAGCATGAGGTCTATAATCGTATCGCGTAACAAACTTACATTTTACTGGAAGTTTTTGTGCAGCTAAACGCAATGCTTCTTTAGCTGTTTCTTCAGATACACCTTCTACCTCAAACAATACTCGTCCTGGTCTGATTACAGCGACCCAATGACTTGGAGCACCTTTTCCTTTACCCATACGAACTTCAGCAGGTTTTGAAGTAACTGGTTTGTCAGGGAAAATACGAATCCACACTTTTCCTTCACGCTTCATGTATCTGGTAACGGCAATACGCGAAGCTTCAATTTGTCTGGATGTAATCCAAGCTGGTTCCAAGGCTTTTATTCCAAAAGATCCGAAATCAATGGTACTTCCACGTTGTGCAAGCCCCGTGTTTCTTCCTTTTTGCATTTTTCTAAACTTTGTTTTCTTTGGTGATAACATTTTTAATACTTTTTAAGGATTCAACTTATTTTCTTCTTCTTTTTTTAGCACCTTGTCCTCCTTTCTTTTGAGCTCTCATCTCAATATTTGGAGATAAATCACGCTTACCGTAAACCTCACCTTTACAAATCCATACTTTCACACCGATTCGACCGTAAGTAGTATGCGCTTCTCCCAATGCATAATCAATGTCAGCTCTAAATGTATGCAAAGGTGTTCTTCCTTCTTTATACATTTCACTACGAGCCATTTCCGCACCGTTTAAACGACCAGAAATTTTAACTTTGATTCCTTCAGCCCCCATTCTCATTGTAGATGCTACAGCCATTTTAATAGCTCTACGGAAAGAAATACGGGCTTCGATTTGACGAGCAATATTATCCGCAACCAATTGAGCGTCTAATTCAGGACGTTTAATCTCAAAAATGTTAATTTGGATTTCTTTATTCGTCAATTTTTTAAGCTCTTCTTTCAGCTTATCAACTTCTGATCCACCTTTACCGATAATCACCCCTGGGCGTGATGTATTTACGGTAACGGTAACCAATTTTAGTGTTCTTTCAATGATAATTTTAGAAATTCCAGCACGCGAAAGACGAGCGCTAAGGTATTTTCTAATTTGATCATCTTCAACAATTTTATCTGAATAATCAGAACCACCATACCAGTTAGAATCCCAACCGTGAATGTAGCCTAATCTATTTCCAATAGGATTTGTTTTCTGTCCCATACTTTAATTTTTTACACCATCCACGATAATACGAACGTGGTTGGAACGTTTTCTAATTCTATGCGCTCTTCCTTGTGCTCTTGGACGAATTCTTTTTAGCATTGGAGCTTCTGACACTTCAATATAACTAACAATCAGTTCTTCGTCTTCTAAACTTTTGTCTTCATTTTTAGCTTCCCAATTTGCAATTGCAGAACGCAATAGTTTTGACAAGCTAATAGAAGCTTCTTTAGGATTATGTTGCAATATATTTAGCGCTTTATTTACTTCAACTCCACGAATAAGATCTGCAACTAATCTCATTTTTCTTGGAGCAATCGGAGAGTTTCTAAGTGAAGCAAAAGCAACACTTTTTTTCTCTTCTTTTCTTTTTTCAGCTATTAATCTTTTTCTTGCACCCATTTTTTCGGAATTTTAACTATTTCTTTCTGTTACCTGAGTGTCCTCGGAAATTACGTGTTGGAGCAAACTCACCGAATTTGTGACCAACCATATTTTCCGTAACATAAACAGGAATAAACTTATTTCCATTATGAACCGCAATCGTCAAACCAACAAACTCAGGTATAATTGTAGAGGCACGAGACCAAGTTTTAATTACAGCTTTAGAGTTTGATGCTTGTGCAGCTTCAGCTTTTTGCATTAATTTGTAATGAACAAATGGCGGCTTTTTTAACGATCTACTCATATCTTATTTTTTTCTTCTTTCAATAATAAACTTATCTGAATACTTCTTAGGACGACGTGTTTTGTATCCTTTAGCAGGGATTCCATTTCTTGACCTTGGAAGACCTCCAGAATTACGTCCTTCCCCACCACCCATTGGGTGATCAACAGGGTTCATAACAACACCCCTTACGCGTGGTCTTCGCCCTAACCATCTTGAACGACCAGCTTTCCCTGATCTTGTCAAGCTATGAATATGATTAGACACTTCACCAATTGTCGCCATACAAGAAGTCAAAACCATTCTAATTTCACCAGAAGGTAATTTTAGAATTCCGTATTTTCCGTCACGAGCAATCAATTGAGCAGATGTTCCAGCACCTCTTGCTATAACACCACCTTTACCAGGTTTAAGTTCAATATTGTGTACAGTTGTTCCTAATGGAATTTCTCCAATGAACAAAGCATTTCCTACATTTGGCTGTACCCCTTTTCCAGAAACAATAGTATCCCCAACATTTAAGTCTTTTGGGGCTATGATATAACGCTTTTCACCATCTTTATATGATAATAACGCGATATTAGCCGTACGATTTGGATCGTACTCGATACTTTTAACAACAGCAGGAATATTTTCTTTATCTCTTTTAAAATCGATAACACGATATTTCTGCTTATGACCACCACCGATATATCTCATTGTCATACGACCATCGTTGTTACGCCCGCCGCTTTTCTTTCTTTTAGCGACAAGTGACTTCTCTGGTTTTGACGTTGTGATTTCAGCGTAATCACTGATAATCTTGTGTCTTTGCCCTGGAGTTGTAGGCTTGAATTTTTTAAGACCCATTTTCTTAATTAATTAAACATTAGTATATAAATCAATCGTTTCTCCTTCAGCAACAGTAACGATGGCTTTTTTGAAGCGTTTGTTACGTTCCCTAACGATACCCCTATTAGTAAATTTTGTAGAGGGTTTTCCACCGCCATAATTCATTGTACGAACATTTTCAACAGAAACACCGTACAAGCTCTCGACAGCTTTTTTAATTTCAATTTTATTTGCTTTTACATCAACGATGAAAGTAAATTTATTTAAGTCTTCACTTAAATCAGTTGCTTTCTCAGTGATTACAGCTCTTTTAATAATTGTTTTCATTCTCAATTAGTTTAAAATCTTTTCAATTGTATCAACTGCATCTTTCACGATTACAAGTTTTCTTGCATTCAGCACATCATAAGTATTTAGTGAATCAGCAGATACTACTTTCATGTTTTTTAAATTACGAGCCGAACGGTACACATTGTCGCTACCATTAGCAACAACAAAGAGAACCTTTTCGTTACTTAACTTAAGCGCATCTAAAGTCGATATAAAATCTTTTGTTTTAGGTGCGTCAAACTTTAAACCATCAAGAACTAAAATATTATCTTCTTTCGCTTTGATAGAAAGTGCAGATCTTCTGGCTACTCTTTTCAGCTTTTTATTTAATTTAAAACGATAATCCCTTGGACGTGGACCAAACACGGTTCCTCCTCCAACGAAAATAGGACTTGTAATTGCACCTGCTCTTGCGCCTCCAGTACCTTTTTGTTTTTTAATTTTTTTAGTACTTCCCGCCACTTCACTTCTTTCTTTTGATTTGGAAGTTCCCTGTCGTTGATTTGCTAAATATTGTTTAACATCAAGATAAATAGCATGATCGTTTGGCTCAATTCCAAAAATTGAGTCAGAAAGTTTTAATTTTGAAGTTTCCTTCCCTTTTGTGTCTAATACTTTTACTTCCATTATTTCTCAATTAATACTGTTGAACCTTTAGCTCCTGGGATAGAGCCTTTAACTACTAAAATATTCTTATCAGCTAAGACTTTTAATACTTCAAGGTTTTGAATTGTAACTTTCTTATTTCCCATTTGTCCAGCCATTTTCTTTCCTTTCAGTACTCTCGCAGGCGTTGAAGCCATACCGATAGAACCTGAGGTACGATTAACACCACCATGACCGTGGCTAGTTTCACCAACACCTCCGAATTTATGTCTTTTCACAACACCTTGAAAACCTTTACCTTTAGATATTCCTGATACGTCAACGTAATCTCCTTCACTAAAGATATCAACCTTTACTTCAGAACCCAACTCCAAGTCTCCCCCTTGATTGATAAACTCAACTAGTTTTGATTTTGGTGAAGTTTTCGCTTTCTTAAAATGACCTATAAGAGCCTTTGGAGTATTTTTTTCTTTCTTTTCTCCAAAGCCAATTTGAACAGCATCATAACCATCTCGGTCAACTGTTTTAACTTGCGTAACTACGCAAGGACCAGCCTCTATCACTGTGCATGGTGTTGCCTTACCCTCGGCACTGTAAACGCTAGTCATTCCGACTTTTTTTCCAATTATTCCTGGCATCCTTTTTACTTTTTATTAATTAAACTTTAATTTCAACATCAACTCCACTTGGCAATTCTAATCTCATTAGAGCATCTACCGTTTTTGAAGATGAGCTGTAAATATCTAACAACCTTTTGTAAGAGCATAACTCAAACTGCTCACGCGCCTTTTTATTTACGTGAGGAGATTTTAGTACTGTGTAGATTCTCTTATGTGTTGGAAGAGGAACAGGTCCGCTAACAATTGCACCAGTTGTCTTAACAGTCTTAACGATTTTTTCAGCTGATTTATCAACTAAATTGTAATCGTATGATTTTAATTTTATTCTAATTTTCTGATTCATCTTATTAATTTATTAAGCAGTAACATCTCCTTTAACTTTCGCAATAACCTCGTCTGCAATATTTTTTGGACACACATCATAGTGTGAGAACTCCATTGTAGAAGTTGCTCGACCAGATGACAGTGTTCTAAGCGTTGTAACATACCCGAACATTTCAGACAATGGAACGATTGCTTTCACAACTTTTCCACCTGAACGGTCATCCATTCCTTGCATTTGTCCACGTCTTCTGTTTAAGTCAGCTACAACATCTCCCATATTTTCTTCAGGTGTAACTACCTCCAACTTCATAATTGGCTCAAGAAGTTCTGGTTTTGCTTTTGGCATTACATTTCTGTACGCCATTTTAGCTGCGACCTCGAATGATAGAGAGTCAGAGTCAACTGCGTGGTAAGATCCATCTATTAACTCAACAACTAAGGCATCAACGGGATATCCTGCAAGAACACCATTTTTCATAGAGTCTTTAAATCCTTTCTCTACTGAAGGTATATATTCTTTAGGAACATTACCACCTTTGATACTATTAATGAACTCAAGTCCAGTTTTTGTTTCATCTGTCTGTGGGGATATTTTCACCACGATATCAGCGAATTTACCACGACCACCAGATTGTTTTTTGTAAACTTCTCTATGATCTGCAGGTATAGTAATTCTTTCTTTATATGAAACTTGAGGTTCTCCCTCATTTACTTCCACTTTAAATTCTCTTTTCAGACGTTCAATTAATACTTCAAGGTGTAACTCTCCCATTCCAGAGATAATAGTTTGCCCAGAGTCTTCATTTGTAGATACTTGAAATGTAGGATCCTCTTCTGATAATTTATTCAGACCAACACCAAGTTTATCAACATCTGCTTTAGTTTTTGGCTCAATAGCGATACCGATAACTGGTTCTGGGAACTCCATAGATTCAAGAACAATCGGATGTTTTTCATCATACAATGTATCACCTGTACGAATGTCTTTAAATCCTACCGCCGCACCAATATCTCCTGCCTCCAATATATCGATTGAATTTTGTTTATTAGAGTGCATTTGGAATAAACGAGAAATTCTTTCTTTTTTATCAGTTCTTGAATTATGAACGTAAGAACCAGCTTCAATTTTTCCTGAATAAACTCTAATAAAACATAAACGACCAACAAATGGATCAGTAGCAATCTTAAATGCTAAAGCAGCAGTTGGCTCATCTACACTTGGAGATCTAGTTTCAGCCGCTCCCGTATCAGGGTTTGTTCCTTCGATTGCCTCAATATCAAGAGGAGAAGGTAGAAACTTCATTACTGCATCCAATAATTTTTGAACCCCTTTGTTTTTAAATGAAGACCCACACATAACTGGCGTTACAGACATATTAATTGTTGCAACACGTAATGCTTTGTTGATATCCTCTTCAGTGATAGAGCTAGCATCTTCGAAGAATTTCTCCATAAGTGCGTCATCCGACTCAGCTACGGCCTCGATAAGATTATTTCTATATTCCTCTACTGTATCTTTCATGTCTTCAGGAATATCAACGACTTCATAAGTCATTCCTAAATCCTCTTCATTCCAAACGATTGCTTCATTTTTAATTAAATCAACAACACCTCTAAAAGTATCCTCAACACCTAGAGGTAATTGTAAAGGAACAGGATTACCTCCTAATCTTTCTTTGATTTGTTTAACTGTACCTAAAAAATCGGCACCTAATCTGTCCATTTTATTAATGAACGCCAATCTAGGAACTTTATATTTATCCGCTTGACGCCAAACTGTTTCAGATTGAGGTTCAACTCCAGACGCGGCACAGAACAAAGCGATTGTTCCGTCAAGAACACGCAAAGAACGCTCAACCTCTACCGTAAAGTCAACGTGCCCTGGAGTGTCAATGATATTAATTTTATATTTTTCATCATTAAAATTCCAGAAAGCAGTCGTTGCCGCAGAAGTAATCGTAATTCCTCTTTCCTGTTCTTGATCCATCCAGTCCATTACTGCTGAACCATCGTGAGTTTCTCCAATTTTATGACTGATACCTGTATAAAACAAGATACGTTCCGTAGTTGTAGTTTTCCCAGCATCTACGTGCGCCATAATTCCAATATTCCTTGTATATTTTAAATCTCTTTTTGCCATAACGCAATATTTTTTTAAAATCTAAAATGAGAGAAAGCTTTATTCGCTTCTGCCATTCTTAATGTATCTTCTTTTTTCTTGTACGCTCCTCCTTCTTCTTTTGAAGCTGCAATAAATTCATTTGCTAACCGAAGTGCCATTGATTTTTCGTTTCTTTTTCTTGCAAAAGTAATTAACCACTTCATTGACAAAGATTGCTTTCTTCCATCTCTAACAGGTGTTGGAATTTGGAAAGTAGCTCCTCCAACTCTTCTACTACGAACTTCTACGCTCGGAGTAACATTAGCGATTGCTTTTTTGAAAACCTCTAAACCACTTTGTCCTTCTTGTTTTTCTTCAATTATATCGATTGCGTCATAAAAAATCTTATATGCTAAACTTTTTTTACCGTCGATCATAAGGTTGTTAACGAACTTAGTTACTTGTTGGTCATTAAACCTTGGGTCTGGAAGAATTTCAATTCTTCTTGCTTTTCTACGTCTCATGATGCTTTATTTTTTAGGTTTTTTAGTTCCGTACTTTGATCTCCCTTGGCTTCTACCATCAACCCCAGCAGTATCTTCTGCACCACGTACGATGTGATATCTTACTCCTGGAAGGTCTTTTACTCTCCCACCACGAACCAATACCATTGAATGTTCCTGAAGGTTGTGCCCTTCTCCACCAATGTAAGCATTAACTTCCTTACCGTTAGTTAAACGTACCCTAGCCACTTTTCTCATTGCTGAGTTTGGCTTTTTAGGTGTAGTGGTGTACACACGTACACATACTCCTTTACGCTGCGGACAAGAATCAAGTGCTGCTGACTTTGTTTTTCTTACCGGCGCTGTTCTGCCTTTGCGAACTAATTGTTGTATAGTTGGCATATTTTCTCTTTAAATTTAATAAATATTTACAATAAATTTTAGCCTAAAATATTCTTTTAGGGGTGCAAAGTTAAATAATTAATTTTAGATTACAACTTTTTAGATAAAAAAAGTGCGTTTTTTTCACAATCAAGTGTTAATTGTTGCTTTTGAATTTTGAATTTGCTTATTTTACAGATGTTGAAGCTTCATTCTAGTATTCTATAACAGCTATGACAGAATTATGTTTAACTCATACTTACTTATATAACTAACAACACAAAAAAGTACTTTGAAGAAAAACTCATTACTTGTTATTCTTGTTCCGTATATTATAGGAATACTTATTGGTCATGCAATCCAAATTGACTGGCTAATTTCTTTAAGTTTATGGGTAAGTGCTTTTTTACTATTAATTATATTGACTTCGTATGGTAGAAAGAAATATCACTATAGGTTTTGGATTTCCATAAATATTATCACTGCCTTTTTATTTATGGGACTTTTAAATTACAACCTAAATAATCAAAGAGTTCTCAGTAATCATTTTTCTGAATTTTATGTCTCTTATGATCAAATAATTGGTAAAATAATCGATTACCAAGAAGGGTCAGGAAATTTCGATAAAGTCATTCTTTCAACCGAACAATTACTTAAATCATCAACGAAAAAAGAACAGCCTATTCGAGGAAAACTACTTTGTTATATAGAAAAAGGAGAAGTTAAATATTCGTTGGGTGATTATGTGCAAATCAAGTCTGATATCATACCGATTAAGAACAAGAATAATCCTGGTGAATTTGATGCGGAGAAATTTTGGGCAATTCGAGGAATCACAGAAATGTCTTTTGTTCGCCAGAATTCTATACTTAAACTTGAATCAACAAGTAATTTTCATACAATTTGGTATAAGTCGAGGGAATATCTAAAAAAAATTATTGCAGAAAATATATCGGCAGAAAATCAAGGGCTTGTTGTTGCGCTTACTTTAGGTGATAAATCTGAACTAACTCAAGAGAACAAGGAAAACTTTTCTAATGCTGGTGCGATGCATGTATTAGCAGTTTCTGGGATGCATGTTGGAATTCTTTTATTTTTTTTAGAGGTAATATTTAAACGGATAAAGGTACTTCGACAAAAGAATCTTTATTTAATTATCGCCATCTTTTTCTTATGGATGTATGCGTTTTTAACAGGACTTCCAGCATCTGTGTTTAGGGCAGTTTTGATGTTTTCGATCTTGGCCATTGGGAAGTTGCTTGGAAAAAACACCTTTAGTTTACAAAGTATATTTGCTTCAGCACTGATAATTCTTATAATTAATCCATTACTCATTTATGATGTAGGTTTTCAATTATCCTATCTCGCGGTAGTTGGAATTTCTGTTTTTTTCCAGCCGATATCTAATTTGATTTTGGTCAAAAATAAATGGTTGAAAAGATTATGGGAAGGAACTGCACTTTGTTTTGCTGCACAAATTGGTACTGTTCCAATCAGTTTATACTATTTCAATCAGTTCCCGAATTATTTTTTACTTTCTAATGTTGTGGTTTTAGTGTTTGCATGGTTTGCCATGATTAGTGCTGTTGTTTTTATGATATTCCATTTTGTTCCCTACCTAAGTACGATATTAGCGCTTATTACCGATTACATTTTTGGAGGGTTCAAATACTTAATCGATTGGATAAACAAACTCCCGTTTGTAATTAGTACAGGATTTACGCCAAGTGTTTTACACATCGTTATTATATATAGTTTGCTCATACTCGTTATGGTTTTATGGAATAGAAAAAATCTGAGAAATTTCAATTTAGGTATCACGATATTATTTTTCAGTTGTGTAGGACTTGTTGTTGACAGAGAGCAAAAAAAGTTTTCAAACGAATTAATCATAATGAACGATAGAAACAAAATAATAATATTAAAAGAAAATGGCCAATTATATGCTTTTTTCGACCCGAAGTATGCGAATCAAAAAGGGATTGATTTTCTTATCCATGGTTATGAAATTAAAAATGGAGTAACTTCAAAAGTAATTCCAATAGAAATTGGCAAAAAAATCACCAGCGATTCATTTACAGCTGAAAATTATAGAGAAGGACTTGCGCTTCACTACAGAGATAAGAATTTATTTTTACAAACATTTTCTAAAACCTTGACTGCTTTTGAGTCATACGACATCGTTACGGGAAGCTGGAGTCAACAAAAAGCAAATATACCATCGACTTATTCAATCAATGAAGCAGCATTAATATTTAAAAATTAAGTGATTAATTAAATCAAATCTATTAATTTTGACAAAAAACACAAATATATGTCGCAAGTAGGAATTATCATGGGAAGCACCTCAGACCTTCCAGTTATGCAAGGTACGATTGACATTTTAGAAGAATTAGGTGTAAGCTACGAAGTTGATATTGTCTCAGCACACCGGACACCTGAAAAGATGTTTGAATATGCAAAGAATGCACACAAAAAAGGTTTAAAAGTTATTATTGCTGGCGCTGGTGGAGCGGCACACTTGCCTGGAATGACGGCATCTTTGACGCCTCTCCCTGTTATTGGTGTTCCTGTTAAATCATCCAATTCGATTGATGGATGGGATTCTATTTTGTCAATCCTTCAGATGCCCAATGGAATTCCTGTAGCAACTGTCGCTTTAAATGGCGCTCAAAACGCAGGAATTTTAGCAGCTAAAATAGTGGCTGTTTCAGACCCTGAATTATTGCATCGGTTATTGGATTTTATGGAGGGTTTAAAGGATAAAGTTATAAAATCGGCTGAGAATATTAAGAAATAGAGTCTGAACGACTTTAATTAGAATGTATCCTAAAGGTGAAGAATCCATTTATAAACTATACGGGATATTTTTTTATACTTATTTTGGAAAGACACTAAAAATTGAAAAGGGGTTAAATATTTAGTTTTAACCCCTTTTTTTTATAATTTAAGCATTGCTTAGTATTCAACTTTTTAAGATGATTGCTTGCGTTTTTTCCTCTTTTCTTTTCTTATATCTCTCCGTCTTTGTCGGTCTTCTTTTTTTATTTCTTTAAACTCCTCCTTGTCAATTGTCGTAATGGTTGGGTCGAACTCGATTTGTTCATTAATAATTTCTTGAACAATGATTTCTATTACATAATCCCTGTTTTCTGGGTCGTAAACCTCATCTAAATTTTGATCAAATATCTTTCCCATCGAACTATAAAATGTAGCTTCGAATCCGTTTTTATACTTTTTTATAATCTCTCGAACTGTCATCCCTGTTTCTCTATATATCAATTTGGTTAAAAGCTGACCTTCAGACACATACATATCTTTAATTAAAAACTTAAACTCGTCTTTTAATTGATTTGATGTTTGTCGGGCGGCTTTCTTTTGAAGTCTTTTCTTCCCCACTTCTTCCATTACCATATCTAAAGAATCAATTAATTCCGCCGCACGGAGTGCCAGTGGATAGACTTTTCTTACCTTAGGTAAATTCGATTGATACAAAAGGTTGAAGTGCCTTGAAACATTAACTGGTTCAAAAACCTGAATGCGATCAATTAAAGTATCATTTCTTACTGAATCTACATTTTTGTAAACCAATACTTCTTCAGTTTCTTGAGACAAAACAAGTTCTGAAAAGAAGAGAAAACCCAAAAAGAATATTATTTTTACTTTATTTTGAAACATAATTCCTATCTTTATTAACGAATTATCTACAAATATGTTGCCATGAATAAAAAACCAACTTATTTTTTACTATTTCTATCGGTGTTTTGTTTCATTTTTTCATCATGTAAATCAGAGCCTAAATATTCTGGCATAAATGATGATTTCTTAGAAACAACGATAGCTGACGTCAATGATGACATAACAAACTCACCATCAATAGAAGAAGAGAACACGCCAGTAGAGATTATTTATGAAAATAAAGAAACGCAAAAAGCCCATGAAGAAATTGTAAAAAAGTATGGTGAACAATGGGATTTTTGTACGTGTATTCAGAAGGGCGACTCAATAAACAAAGCACTTTCAAACAGTGAAGATGAAGATGAAATAGATAAAATAATAGATAGAATGGAATTTGTTGATAATAAATGTAAAGGATTATTAATTCAGCCCAATGACACTCCAGAGGATAGGGCACTTCATCAAAGAAAAGTGAGTGATTGCTTGAAAAACAAAACAAAAGGGTGAGACTTAAAGTAGAAACGGCTACCGAACTAATAGTTGCTTCTGGAGGAGTTAATTCTGTTGGTAATGTAACGGCCAAATAGTATGTTCCATAGCGTTATCTTAGCCATTCATCCTTATAAGAAGTAAAGATGACAGGAAAGTTCTTTTTTATTACTACAATCCTTTTAACTCATCCAAAATATTATTGTCCCACAATTCAGGAAAAAACTTACGCTGTTGATATTTTGGGTGTAAATACTTTTTCCATTCAGAACCACCTGTTGCTGCCTGATTTTCACCACGCGCATCTAGGTAATGTTGAGCAGTTTCTAAATGAACCATCGGCCATTCAACGTTATACAATCTATCAAATTCTTGCATCAAAGATTTTAGTTCATCTGAAGGATTTGACATTCTTGAAAATTGCTCTTCTAAAGTATTTCCTCGAACTCTTTTTGCGGTATTGATTAAATCCTTTTCGTACTTATCGCAGAACAACTGTAAAGTCAAAGATTTCTTACCTGTTTTTCTATCCATCCCAGCATCTTTCCAGTAAATATGTTCATAAAAATCTTCTACTGAAGGATTTGAAATATTCTTCATTCTTTCTCTTCCTGCTGTATTGATAAGGTTCTCAGATTTTGTACAATAGATTTCGATATATCTGTAAGAAACACTTTGGAATCCACTAGCAGGAGCTAGCGTTTTTCTAAATATGTTATAATCATCGTAATCCATTCCGTATTTCATCACATCAAATGAATCAATTAACATTCTTGCATATCGATTCAATCGTGTCATTTTAACAATCCATTGTGATTCTGGCAAATCTTCATCTACAAGTTGTTCGAGTTCATGAATCATCATTCCTGTTACTAATTCTGTTACTTGATGATACATTATAAAAATCTTCTCATCTTTATAATCTGTCCTTGTGCTTTGCAAAGAATGAATAACATCAGGTTGAATATAATCCCAATAAGTGATTGGTTTAGCTTCCAACAAACCTTGAAGATATGTATTTGGGTCTTGACCTAATTTTTTATATTTTTCATTAATTGCTTTTATTATTTCTTCTTGTGTCATTTCTGTTTAGTTTTAGTTTTTGCTTAATCATATTTAATGCTCAAAAAATATCATAAGTAACTTCTAATGAAATCAAAAGTAATTAATATTTTTCAAAATAAGACAAAAGTATCTTATATTTTGTTGTAGGAAAAAAAATACCCCTTTTTGAAGGGGCATTCAATTCTATATTGGAAGGTTTTATTACCCCAGAAGAAATGGGATATTAACCAAAATAATGATTGTACCAATAGCCATGCTTAGCCAGAATCCGATTAAGCAAACTCTTGCTTTTGCTTGAGCTAAAAACATTGCGTTAGCTCCCATCGAAGAAACTGCAGCAATCGAGACAAAAAACCAATTATCATTTAAGATACTTAAATAAGCCGCAAGAGATAAATATGATGACTGAGCCATAACCATGATGGACATAATCCCAAATCTATATTTATCAAACGTCTCTTCTTGTTTTGTAATAAACCCCATAATTTACCTTATTAATTTATAATGCTTATAATTTTTAATTATATATATTAAAACTTATGCGAAATTAACTATTTTTTTTCAATTTAAAAGTTTTTCTTCTATCTTTTTAAAAAAGTTAATCCAGAGTCGATACCATTCGCTAACTCTAAAAGTGTTGTTGCTTCGAGTGTTTTTCTTAATTCTTCCCTCACTACTATAAATTTATCATGTAATGGACAAGGCCGATTGTCATCACAAGCCTCCAAACCTAAACCACAACCGGTGTAAACTTCATCACCGTCAATAGCAGAAACGATTTCACTTAATCGGATTTCAGATAACTTTTCTTTTGGAACAAAAAAACCTCCATTGGGTCCTTTTGAGGAGTATAGTATTTTATTTTCCACAAGATTTCTCAGCACTTTTGCGGTGAATGCTTCCGGAGAATTAACGGAAGTTGCTATTTCTTGTACATTAATTTTATTCTCCGTTTTTAGCGCCTGTTGCGCTAAATAAATTGAAGATTTGATTCCGTATTCGCAAGCTTTTGAAAACATAATTTTAAATTTTAAACATTAAATAATAGACAATCTATAAAATAAACGTCGATTAATTCTCTATTTTACTTTTTTCTAATGCCACAGCACAAGGAAAAAGAATATTATTTTCTAGGTGTAAATGTATCCCCAAGTCTTTATCCAAGTCTTCCATATTTTTCACAATATCGAAAAATTCTTTAGACGCTGTATCAAATATTTGATAATGATTTAAGATTTCTCGGATTTTTTTTAATAATTCAAATTGAGTGTTGTGTTCATGTATCATTTTATCTACAGGATTTTGCACTGTTTTGGCTCCTGGGTTTTCTATTTTTCCACGCGACATTACAATTCTTTTTATTGTAGGAAATAGAATCAGCTCTTCACGTTTCATGTGTGCACCTAATTCACCTGCTATTTCTTCTAAATATGGTTGAAAATTATTTATTATTTCTCTTTCTGGTAGATTCTTTTCTAAAAATTCGCGAACAACTTGCCTCAAATATGTCAAAGTTTTTTCGGTGTAAACATGGTGAGTTTTTTGGATATAATCCGACAACAAATCCAACGGCCAATCACCTATATTTACTTCTATCCCTGTTGCAGGAGATTGTTGTACCTCATATAAAAAAGGCATAATTTCACCTAAATCAACCTCTGCCTCAGAAATTGCTTCCAAAAGTTTTAAATCTCCTTTACAAAAGAAGTCCAAACCAAATTTTTGAAAGATTTTAATGTATTTAGCATTATTTTGAGCTAAATCTCCTATTTTTTGTTCTATGATATCAGCCATAATTATTTTTTTAAACAGTTGAAAGACAAGAGTATTTATACAACTACAAATATACAGGACAATTTTATCTTAATTATGATTTTTATCAGATTTTATATTGTTTTGTATTTTTATTATATTTGATTGAATTAATACATTAAATTTGTGGTGTAAATATTTAAACAAAAATTTAAAATTATGAAAAATTATTTAAGATTTGGATTTTTAGCATTAGCAATGACGTTATATAGTTGTGGAGGCGGAGAGTCAACTCCAGACGCTAGTTCTGATGCTCCTGCTAACCCTAACAATCCCAACAGCGCGGTTTCTAACGTAGGTTCTGCGTCAACTGATGAAGCAAAAACCGACTTAAAACCATCAGAAAGGGTTGATATGTCAACAAAAGGTGTTGGACCTATCACAAGTGTTGATATCGATTTAAACGGACCAATTGACGAGGCAATGGCAGCAAAAGGGAAAGAAGTTTATGATATGAACTGTACAGCATGTCACCATCCATATGACAAATTTGTTGGTCCTCCTCAAGAAGGTGTTTTAGAGAGAAGAACCCCAGAATGGGTTATGAACATGATTATGGATCCCGAAGGGATGGTTCAAAATGACCCATTAGCTAAAGAGTTACTAATTGAGTTTAATGGTTCCCCAATGTCTAACCAAGGAATCACTGAAGAAGAAGCTCGTGCTTTATTAGAGTATTTCCGAACTCTATAAAGATTTAAGAAATATTGTATTTATATCTATAAATCGTAAAATACTGAAGGGCTGTCTTTAAAAGATGGCCCTTCTTTATTCTCAATTAAATAAATGATTTCATATAAACGACACACTTTCTATGCAATTACATTCTTCTTTATAGCTGCGACTATGGGATTGTTATTGCGTACAGCTCAGGTTTTTCCGATGGGGTTCAATTATAGATTTGTCGTTCATGCGCATTCACACGTCGCGCTTATGGGTTGGATTCATCTTGCTTTGATGACGTTAATTGTGTATCATTTCTTGAATACACATATTCCAAAAAATAAATACTTGAGGATATTTTGGGTTACCATGATTTCAGTCATTGGTATGCTTATTAGCTTTCCTTTTCAAGGTTACGCAGTTTTTTCTATTATTTTCTCATCTTTATTTTTAATAATAAGCTATTTTTTCGCTTATGTAGTTTTTAAATATACACCAAAAGAGGAAAAGAAAAAAGCATCGTTCAAAACGCTAAAATGGGCATTAATATTCATGATTATTTCTAGCATTGGACCATGGTCGGTTGGTGGTATTATGGCAACATTAGGTCCCAGTTCACACTGGTATCGAACGTCCATATATTTATATTTACATTTCCAATACAACGCGTGGATTATTTTAGGAGTAATTGCCATTATCATAAAACTGATAGAGAAAGATGGAAACACAATAAATTCAAAAATGTTCAATTCCTTTATTCTCTATTTTAATATAAGTTCTTTCTTAACAATGTTTATTTCTGTTTTATACACAGAGCCTCCATATTTATATTTCCTTTTAGCTGTTATTGGTTCTCTATTGCAATTGTTTTCAACCTATTATCTGTATAAGATAATTGTAGAGCATCTGGATTGGTTTAAAAATAAATTTTTGAAACTTGGTCGTAGATTACTCATTTGGGCATTTATCTTATTTGTTTTAAAATCAATGATGCAATTAACGGGCTCATTTCCTGAAACGGCAAAAATCATTGCGCAAAATAATTATTTAGCAATTGGATTTTTACACCTAATCTTTTTAGGAGTGGTAAGTCTATCTATCTTGGCATTATTTCAAAAAGCAAGCTGGATAAAAATAAGCAACTTAGCGATTCAAACGTTTATAATGGGTTTTGCCTTTACAGAGATCATTATATTTTACAGACCTGCCGTGAAAATTTTAGGCTTTCCCAATTCTCCAAACTACGATATATTTTTATTTATAGCGAGCATCTTTTTGGTTATTGGGATTGCAATGATTCTCTTTAGAATGATTAGGATAAGGATTGAATTAAAATAAATATAAAATTATTTAAGCTCACCTATCTTCGTTACTCTTCCTTTTACTTTTTCGCCGATTTTTACATTGACTTCTGTTCCCAATGGCAATAGTAAGTCAATTCTAGAACCAAATTTTATAAATCCATATTCTGTTCCAGCCTTTACGGTATCACCTTCTTGAACGTAATAACAAATTCTTCTGGCTACAGCACCAGCTATTTGTTTATGTAATATCTCTTGTCCGCTCTTGTGTTCAACAACAATGGAAGTACGTTCGTTATCAGTTGAGCTTTTTGGATTTCTGGCGATAAAAAACTTACCTGGGTGATACTTTACGTATTTAATAATTCCTGATATAGGATTGAAATTACAATGAACATCCCAAATCGACATAAAGATAGAAATTTGAATCCTTCGATCGGTAAAATATTCATCTGCTTCAACCTCTTCAACAACTACAACCTTCCCATCAGCAGGAGACATGATATCGTTTTCTCCAGCATGGAAATTGATATTCGGAATACGAAAAAATTGAGTTATTAGATATCCTAAGAACAGAATAATCCCTGTAATTAAATAAAGCACCCAATCTATATGATGAGATTTCCATAAATAGAAATTTAATACTGCCAAAGCCAAAAGTATTGTATAACCAATTACAATAACTTGAAACCCTTCTCTATGAATTTTCATATTATAAATTTGTTTACATAAAAACGGAGTAAAATTAAGCTAAAAAATAATTCTTTCAACGTTTGTTTAAAAAAATCACATTAGTCAGGTTCAAGTATCAAATGCGAAACAACCATTATTTCTGTTTACTAAGGTATAAAATAAATCTTTAGCTTTTTCCAACACACCACAAAAAAACACGCCCATTCGAGCGTGTTTTTGTTTATAAACTATTTAAAATTCTTATCTTTCTTCTACAACCAACTTCCTGTCTGCTTTCATTTGACCGTTGTTGTATATGTTGATGATATAAATTCCCTGACCCAATTGGCGTGTGTCAAATATGAAAGCTAACATGAATAGTTTTAATAAAATCCTCGTTACTTCCATTTATAGGGATATAGGATTCTTTGTGTTTAAATAACTCATTGTAGATATCCGATGATTTTGAGCAATTTAGTGCTTTAGGGATTACAAATTCTGCCTCGTCTGTTCCACAACCCCATTCCTCTTCCGTAAGCGAAATAAAAGGAGTAAAAAACAAACTGATAATTATAAAATTCCATCTTTTCATAACTCCTATCTTTTTATAAATTTAAAATTCTTAACTTCTCTTCTGTCTTTTGTTAATATCTCCAATAAATATATTCCATCTTCTAAGCCTCTTATGTCAATTTCATTTTCTAGAAACTGTTCCTTTCTTACCAAAGAACCATCTATGGAATATATTTTAAATAAGAAATTCTCATTATCAAAGCCATTTATTGATACCGTTATAAAATCAGTGGCAGGGTTAGGATAAACATTCCATTTAAGAACTTGATTTTCATCAATACCTAAAGGTTCATCTCCTCTAAACATAAACTGCATGACACCAATCTTTCTATTATTCTCATCAACAAACGTTTTTAACTCCATAAATTTAGACCCAAGGATATATCCGCACAAAACGCCATAAGAATCGTAATCTATTATTAAACTGTCATGTTTGAAAAAACCAAATGTCGCTCCCATGTATGCATCGCCTGAGGTTGGATAACCTCTTCCAAAAAAAGAAGATAGATTTATACAATCAGCAATTAAGTCGTTTGTTGCAGGAAGTTCGATATTAAGGACTATCGGTAAGTTCTCAATATTGAATTGTATAGAAACAGTATCTGAATGCCTTAAAATATCAGAACAATACTCTTTTAATATTTGTTTTTTAGTATTATAGGAATCTTCTCTAATCCAATCATCTTCTATGTATATTTTATTACCAACTCTTGCTTCAAAATCAGAACTCCAAGGTTGATTCAATATATCCAATTCGTTGAAGTTTTGATCGATCTCGTTGGTCGCTTTTGAATCATACCCTAAAGTAATTGTGTCTCGGTTATTAAGAGCGTCTTCAAAATAAAGTTGAAACTCAAATTCTGGAGTTAGAGTTTGTGAGAATCCTTGGAAAGAAAATAAAGTGAATAATATATAAATTACTTGCTTTTTTATGATTGTTGTAATTGTTGTTTGTACAAACATAGAGCATTTTATTCGTTTTAACAAATATTTGCTTTTTAACTATTTTATTTTAAGTATTTGCCGTTCTATAACATGCTATTTGGTCGGGAAGCATATAAGATTTTAATCCATCGCTATAATAACTTACACCTTGCATATTATAGTCATATTGAAATGGGACAGTGTTCATTTGAAGACTTCCTAAACTTGGAGTATTTGGGTTAGAGAAAGTTGCCAAACCTCCTGAATAAGCAAGATATAGTAAGTCTGAACTACCTGACTTACCTATCTCTATTTGAGAATTTTGAAAATTCAAAGATTCCTGAAGAGTTACTCCTGGAACAGGCTGAATTCCCGCTGAAATATTGTTGAAATCGAAAAAATCAAAGGCACTTGGATAGTCAGAATTTGATTGATGAGTAATATATAATATATTTCCATCGGGAGAAAATTCTAAACCGTGTATGTAAGCACGATCCATAATAGGAATTTGAGAACTATTTTCATACGGTAAGTAGTATTTATTCCACCCATTATTATCAAGAGTTATCTCTCCCGTGCTATCGAGGTTGTAGATGTAAACCAGATTTGAACTAAGTGTGGGCGAATTCATTGGCGGAACATAAGGTAAGTAAAACGCTAAGCGATACTTAACATTGCCATTATTATTTACTTCTACAAGTTCCATTTCTCCCCTATAACCTATATCATTGTTACCGGCATGATAGGTGACAGGAATGAATCCATCATAATGAAACCCCGCATCATCAATAATAAAACGAAAAATTCTACTAGGATTACTTATAAAAACAAATCTTTTTCCATTATTCTCTTTTGATACTGCAAAATAGGAACTCCCCTGCTTACCGTAACCTAATTCGATTTCGATATTAGGCGCTTCTGCTGGAAGTATGTCCTCAATTGTCGTGCCATATATAAGGTCACCTATTCTATCAGGATAATGATAAGAAGGAACTGACAAATCTAAAGAGCTACAACTGGTAATTTTGATGACAAGTTTGAGTAGTTTTTTCTACCAGACAACAGTATATAGTACTGGCTACAATTTCCAGGAACAGGCGCAATAGCAACTTCTGCTGTACCTATTAATCCCATATTTGAGTTAATTACGTCATTTAAAGACCTCATCGAATATCCTTCTTTATCGTAAACCATCCCATCTACAATAAAAAACAATAAATCTCCGTTCGCATCTACCATCGAATTAGAAACTGTGGTAGCAGGATCGCCATAGTAGCCTATTTCAGAGGTCGAAACGGTGGGGAGCGAGATAGGACCACTATTACTAATATAATTGGGAGGTAAAGCCCATAAAGGATTTTGTGCATTCAACCCAGGGGATGACATCACAAAAATTGTTGTTAAAATAAGAAGTAGTTTTTTCATAATATTGTGTTTTTTAGAGTTAAATAATGAAATTATATCTCAAAGTTAGTGTAACTTAACCCGTTGTGCATTTAGGCCAAATTTACTTTTAAATTATTCATCGGTCTGTTAAAAACGAATTTGTTTAAATATTGAATCAAGGTCAATGCTGTTATTTTTGATAGGATTCTTGTTTTAAATCC